>Ga0307379_10000361_pt1 | contig 77633 bp, 107 predicted proteins | sample UN2MG_FD_202237 | JGI IMG/M metagenome (GOLD analysis project Ga0307379, IMG submission 202237) | Soil microbial communities from Risofladan, Vaasa, Finland - UN-2 | ecosystem: Environmental > Terrestrial > Soil > Coastal area > Acid sulfate soil | place: Finland: Risofladan, Vaasa | collected... | reverse complement strand
GCCAATATTTGTGTTTTAGGCAACTTTCCCTGCTTTCGGATTCTTGGCAAGGAGGGCAGCCATAAGGTCTTTTCTGAACCCATCATCACCCTTGTAGGTGTCGTAGATGACATCATCGGCACTTCGGGTAGGAGGGATGTTACATATATGTTCAGTCTTTCCCTCGGGTGTCTTCCATGCCCACTCCTTCGCCCCTGAGACAATAAGCCCCATGTCAACAGCTTTTTGTATGGACTGTCTGGCGTTCAGCTCTACATCGGCATTGACCATCTTAAAGAATTTCTCCGGACCATCCTTTGATCTGTGTACCTTACCGTCAAGGATAACCCTCACCTGTGAGATCGTTAGCTCATCAACATTTTTCACGAAATAGGCTTTTGCCACCAACCGGAGTCTTTCTTCCGATAAACCCGTTTCTTTGTTATAGAGGAGCGTAGCAAGTTTATTATCAGTCTCTTTTCTTGCTGCTTTCTTTTCAGCTTCAGATACAAGGTCTTCGAAGACAAACTTAACTCTCCTTCCCTCATTATCTCCACCCTGGCAGAAAGTAGATTTTCTCAAAAGGAAATATATCAGTTCAATATCGGTGCGTTCCAAGTATCGCGCACCATTATACCTGAATTTTTTAGGAAGGTACTGTTTCCTCCCACGGTCATCCGTTACTACCTGTTCTGCATATCTCCATACCTCCGTTCCTTTGTCTGTCTTAACGGTAGCTTTAAGATCAAAGGAGATGGAATTTGGTTTATCAGGAAGTCTATTATGCTTCAATCGGCTTTCTACAATACGTTCCGATGGATACACAACTTTAACGGGGAATTTATTATGGAAATATTTTTCAATCTCCTCAATCTCTAGCTTTGCCTTGCTGAGATCATAGATTACATCATTCTTGTATAACATAGCATATTGGTTTTAAAGGAAATGGGAAGCCCCCTATTGGAGCCTCCCTGTCCTGTGATTACTTATCCTAAGTCTCCATGAGGATAAACTGATTACCTCCACGGAAATGAGCTCCTACGTGGCATCTCTGATACGTGTGTCTCTTATCAAACTCAGTGACCTTTAAGCCTTCTCCGGCACCACCTACCTGCCAAACCTCCATTCTCCTGGAATACTTCCCAAGAGCACGATACCTTGTTCCTATGGAATCAACCATATTACCGGATACAGGATCTTTCTTTCTGTTGATTGGCATCCATACTCCGAGTGTGGGTGCTTCATAGCCGTCTGCCCCTGCGAGCTTCTTGTTATTGAAGGAACCCAGCCTTTTCATAAGGAATGTCCTTTCAGACTTGGTTAGATAAGTGAAGTTCACTGATGCTCCAAGAGCCTCGTTCTTATTGAAAAGAACATCATTAGTTGTCTGCTTTGCAAACGAGATGTTGGTGTTTGCAAAATAGGTTTTCAATGAGTCCTCAATGTTCTGATGAAGCGTTATCCCTAACAGTCCGAGGATGTAGTTGCCTGCAAACTCCCTGTCAAGGGTGTTGTCCATCTCATTGAACTCATCTACATCAAAGGCACCTGCAGCGTATGACTGCTCATTTCCTACTCTCCTTGTGTAAGGTATGAGACCTTCAGTTGTCTTGATAACCCTGTTCTCATTGTCGTCATCAATAACTCCTGTTATGTTAGTGGTCTGCTTACCCCACATGAGCGCACCATCAATACGAAGTGCCATGCGGTAGTCAATGTCAATTTGTCCTTTGAAATAGAACGCTGGTATGGATTGTCCTTTTGTGGTCACATCAAACCATGTCTGATTAACCATCTCCGTTCCGGTGTATCCAATGGTCTCTTTGATGATCTGTGCACAGTTGGAATATTCCCATGTCCCTGAAACGGCACCCTGCGGCTGTCCTGATCCTTCCGAAAAAGCATTGGACACTATTACCAGTTCCTCACCTGCTGTGAGAGCGGGGAAACGGTCTGTTGACTCGTTTGGTTCAACCGTTATTTCTGGTGCTGTGGCATCTGTAGTATCATCAATATCGACAACAATACCTGTTACCTCATTTGGGAAAAGCATCTGGTCAAATTTCCTGAGATAGAAGTTATTGTTAGCGTCAAGGTCTGTAGTGTCAAGAACGAATACAATGGGTTCTCCCTGTGCGGGTTGTGCCACAATCTCTCTTGAATGGACGATCTCATGAATATGGTTTTCTTCGAAGTGACCATACGTGTCGTTTGCAACTGGCTTCTCAAATCCCATGGACCTAGCCAACTGGAAAAAAGAAGCTCCCTGATCCCCATATCTGCTAAAAAGCGAATTGAGGTATTCCGGCTTATGGATATCAAAGCCTGAAACTATGTCAGAGGCATATATTTGAGCAATAGCATCTGGATTCATTTTGTTATTTTTTAGATGTTGTTAATACTATTAAAATACATTGCCTCTTGTGATTACTGTTTTTTGTTACCCGTCAAGTTCTGCCTGATATGCTTTCTCTCTTTTGACCTCATCGGACTCTGGCTCTCCCGAAAGATCGGGGGTGTCAGTGTTCTTAGATGATGGATTATGGTATGCCTTCAAGAACTCCTCGTCTGTCATACTCCGTACACGTTCTGCTACAACCTGTATGATGTCTTCAAAATAGGTTTCCTTGATCTTATAGTACATCTGAGTGCCTACTGCGGTTACATTTTCTTTATTAACTTCCATCTGGTTGCTAACAATGTAATCCATGGTGTCGCTCAGTAATGACTTTTTTGCGTCCTCTGGCAAAGCAAAGTTCACAATAGGGTCTGTTGCACCTTTGGCACGAATCGGTAATTGGGCAAATTCGCCAATCATCGCTTCGCCTACCTTCGTCCATGCGGTCTTATGCTGAGTTTCAATCTCAGGTGTCCACTTGACTTCTCCTGCAGGAGTTTCCTCTGCAGGTGCTTCCGGCATTTTGATCTTACCTTTAAGGTCTGTGAGTTTCGCCTTTGCTTTCGCTCCCTCTGCGGTCACGCCAATAAGGTTTACCTCATAATCAGCTTTATTTTGGTCAAGCTGCTCTTGGGTGAGATCGCCAGCCTCTACCTTTTTAGGATCAATTTTTGAAGGGTCCACACTGAATTTCGTCTCGAAATATCTGCGTACCTGTGGCTCCTTCCCTGCCAATGAGGGGTTTTCAACGACATGTTGTAAGACTAATGCATCCATGGGTTCCATGTTTGCGACATCCGATACATGTAGTTTATTAAAAACACCTGCATCTTTGATCCCCGTCTCACGTACAAACTCATTCATCATGGCAATATCATCATTTGCAAACTGATGTTTTGGCTTTGCCTTAACGAGTGCGTCAAGTTCCTGGTTCTTCTGTCTCAGAATCTCCAGTTCCTTTAGTGCTCCGGGTATATTTGCTTTTTTAACATCCTCGACTGTCTTATACTGCTCTCCGAACATCTCGTTCAGCATGGTAGTTCTGATAGCCTCTGGATTGGGTACGTCTTTTTTATCTTCGGTTTTTATGTCCTCCGGCTTTTTTTCATCCGGTGGCTTATCGTCCGGTGGTTTATCATCCGGTTTCTTTTCATCAGGAATAGTAACTTCACCTCCCTGCTTTGTAATTTGTTCTGCGATTTTTGCCGAATCGATACCCTCTATATTCATAAGGGCTTCTATTTCTTCATCTCTGCCATCTTGTCTTTTTGCCATAGCTTTAATTTATTTTGGTTTAACAAAGGTAAGTAAATTTATTATGCTGATACTGATGCCTCACTTTTTACTGTCTCTGACACAATCCCAAGGGTGCTCTCTAATTGAAGCAGTGATTTCTTCCTTACTAGTTCTTTCTCTGCAAATTCATTATCAATCTCTTTCTTAGCCTTATAAAGCCTTATCCCCTCATTTGTTTTGTTCTTTTCTTCTGCAATAGCGTTCTTCGATTTTTGCTCATTTCCCTTTTGTTCTCTTTCGGCATCAAGCCTCATGTTTTCTCTTTGTAGGGTAAGTTGCTTTTCTTTATTCTTTTTGCTCTTATAGTTGAGGTATGCTTCTGCATATTTTAGGTTCCCACTCTCGAGAAGTCTTTCTATCATCAGAAAATCGGGTAATTCGATACCAATAATACCATCTCTGTCGGGGTTCATGGCTTTGATTGCAGCCTCTTTAATAGCTTCTTTCCTCTTATCGGTAGGTTTAGCCTCGTATTTGATGTAATAATCAGCATCAACAACATCTGCACCTACACTTATCACCTGCACTCCTATCCTGCCTATTACTGGCATATATCCCTTGTATGCCTCTTTATTATGCTTTATAAGCAGTTGTAGCCTGAGTGATATATTCTTTGCTGTCCTCTCTTTGAGGTTAAGATAGGCACTATAAATCGGTCTGAGAGCATTGTTTGTTGCGGCCATGGCTATCTCTGATCCTCCTACTGACTGTTCTGGGTTGGGGTCTGATGCATCTGCGATCTTATTTATCCCTGTGAGCTCCCTGATAGCATTGGTGTTGAACTCAAATAGTGTGATGAACTCGCTCAATTGACTTCCTAATCCCCCCTCTAGTTCCTGTATTGGACGTGACGTTGCGGTGTTTGGGTTCCCTACATGGGTTGTGGCTTTCCAGATAAGATTACCTGTCTGTGTCCTTATTTTAAGAAGTTCCAATGGTTGCATTTTATTTTTCCCAATAGTCATATTACTGAGAGAAGTAAACTCAATGGCAATACCTGGAGGTGCTGCCATAGCAATGGCATTTTGTAGTTTATAGAAGGCGAGTGCCATCTGGTCAAGGTGATTCTCCGAAAGGCTTACAAGTGACCTATAAGGCAGTTTATAGAGATGATATGACAATTCAACTTCTTTCTTCCCCGGTCTTGGCACATCATATTGCAGTCCGAAGTCATAAGTATAGTCAGTGCCTATTATCCACTTGCATTTATAAACAACTTTGATGTCGTATTTATCTGTCTTCTTACTGTCAGAGTTGTGAACCTTCCCCCATTTCTCTTCATATAGTAATTTAGAACCATATTTTGTAGTGCGGCTAGTCATATACCTGCTGTTTACTGACATCCACTCAGCATCCATGACATCTACAAGGAACCCATCGTAATTACCTATCTGTGTCTGTTCGTTATAAGTAAATTCATTAAGTGCCACGTTACCACCACTACCATTATAGCTTCTTGCAAGTTCCAGCAACACCGATTCTTCAATCTCCGGATTAAGTTTACGGAGGTCTGAGATAAGCACCTGTATAATCTCACCTCCATATTCCATGTTTTTATGATCCCAATGTTTTGAATATTGACCTACGAATACGGCAGGGTCAACATATCTTGCTCTTACCTTTGAGGTGTATGGGTCAACATAGTCTTTCGTCCCTGCACAGTTTATGACACAAAAATCCCTGATAATCTTCTTCTTAATCTCTTTCCATGCTGATATGTAGAATGTGTAGTCTAGTCCCTGCTCTATCTCCGTCTCTTTTGCCAACTTAAACCCTCCTGCTCCCTCATATAGATTCAACTCCTCCATCGTCTCGGGAACATACTCATTTGATCTGTCAACACCAAGCCCCTGTTCGATGTACTGTATGGCTTCCCTGTACTTCATGCGATATTCCATGTCTAACTTGGCATCTTCCCTCTCATCGGTGCTAGAGGGGTCAACGGCTGTGGCTATCACCTGATGATCGGTTTGCTCCATCATGCCTTCCACCACACGAAGGAATTTAGGCATAACAGAATACACCTCCCAACTGATGTTCATATATCCGGTGAGGTCTGAACCATCTTCGCTTGCATCTAAGAGTATTTTTTGATATTTGAGGGGGCTCTGCCGGCCATCGGCAAGAGCTCTGAGGGCTTGTATCTCTGCTACCTGACTGTATGGGATGGCTGTCCTGCCTGATTTCCATCGGGCATACATGGCTTCACACCACTTCTTACCCCACTCTTCGGTCTTGTCCTTTGGATTTATCTGATCTCTTGGGAAGGGGTAGTTCCCAGAACCGTATTTTACAAGCGATAATGCCATCTCTCAGAAATATTTTGAACAAAGTTACTAATTTCTTATTGGACTATATGTACGCCTGCGTAGAAAATCATCAAGCACAAATTCTTGTTCATTGAGTTTCTGCACGGTGTCATATATGCCACGAGTGCCAAGTAGCGCATATCCTCCGGCAGTAAATAAGTCATAATTAGTCATATCCTCCGGCCCATCAATATCCCTGCACTCCTCCAATACTTCAATGTGCGTCTCTTCGTCAGCCTCGTTCTCTATCCATGTCATGTACTCTGTGAAGATGTCCTGTTTAACCTTATTAGCTGTCTCTCCCGGGGTGTTGTTGATACGCATGGTTTTCGGGTCTATACGGTAAAGCAAAAACCCTCCATATCCTCTCTCATCAAAATAATCCCAGAGGAAAGGATAGTCTATCTCAGGGAACATAGGCACACCAAAATAGAGGCACATCATAAGCATATCTTCTCCATAGATATCTTTATCAAAAGTCCTCTGAGCATATATGCAGACAAATTTACGCTTCATACGGAAGTCACCATCCCTTAGTTGCCCTTTGCGGATGACTGCTCCTCCTCCCTTTGATTTGCGATTGCCCTCTGTCTTGTTAAACTTAAATGGGTCGCCTCCTGCTACTCCCCAATATGAGTTACCAGGCTTCCATAGCCCCTCATCATCACTCCATACCTTCTTATTGGATTCCGAGTCGTTAAGCTGATGACTTACCTTAAACTTACCCTGTGGATTTTCAACAAAGATCACCTTTGAGTCTCTTATATTTTCTTTCCATACAAAGTTCCCCGTTACTATCGCCTGTTTGGAGAAGGTCAGTTCGTCAATATAGTTCTCCAATTTGTTCATGTTAAACCCTGATGATTTCGCTGCTGTGCGGAAACACTCTGCAAACCGGATAGGGTAAAGCCTGATGTTCTCTGATAACGCTTCCTGATCTTCTGCATCAATATATCCTTTTCTGGTGTTGAGCAAAAATTCCCTTGCTCCTATGTCTCTTTTTATGTACTCGGACTGCTGTTGTGTCGGGGTGTCGATGACACTCATCCCATATTCATCAATAAAACCCTGTAACCCATCATAGGCGGGAATGAAAAGCACTGCTAATCCTGATCGTGTTTGTCCATTGGGGTTGCGCTCGTAATAATCGCTCATCTTACACTGATGCTTAAAGGCACGTCCTCCTCCTTTCTCCATCTCCCCTACCGTGGATGTTTTGATGGTATAACCTACAATGTCACCTCCCATTACAAGACATTCCTTTACTACGGTGTGCCTGTCCCAACAGGAGAGTCCTTTTTTCAGCTTCCCTACCTCATCGTCATGATGGAAGTACAACTTATCACCGTCATAGGCAGATGGATCGGCTATCTCATAGTTAATACCCGATTCAAGCCCTAGGTCAGATGTTGACAATGACCCCTTTGAAGAGAGCCTTTTTGCCGGAGGAGAGAAGGATAGTTCTGTCTTGGGAGATGTTGAGCCTTCATAGTTAGGCTTAAAGAAGAACGGCAGTTTTTTCCATGGTGCTACGAGGTGTCTCAGGAAACATTTGCGGGACTGCGTATCATTCATGGACTGAATGCCACCGAAAGCACCCATTGTCCTGCTTATGATCTCGTAACTGATGCATTCAGCCTTATATGTAGCACCCTCCCTTCTGTGCTTGGGGTAGTTGAAGCCAAAGAACACCCTTCGAGCAAAATCAATAAATTCATACTCACCCTTTGCGTTCCTGGTAGCAATGCCCTTCTGGTTACATCGTGGAGAAATAGTCTCGGTAAATATTTTTCGTGCAAAGAGAAAGAATCGCCTGTCCCTATCCCTGTACTTTGGCAGTCCGACATCAATGCTCCACCATCCGCAATAGAAATAATGCCATCCATCAATGTATGTAGGCACACCGTTGTTGTAAAACCAGTATCCGTTAAGCCTCCTGTCCCATTGTGTCCTGATAAAAGCTATTTCTTCTTCGTAGATGTCCTGATGTGCTTCAAGAGCCTCCCATATCTCATCAAGGGTCTCATACCTTGAATGTAGTTCTTTTATCCTTTTGGGTAGCCTCGGGGGATGCCACTTCTGTTCCCGGGCAGGCAGTCCAAAATTATCTACTAAGTGTGGCTCTGGAGGCACGGGGAGGGCTATCTCTATCGGGATAAGGTCTTTGTCGTCAATGTTCACCCATACACTCTTTTGAGCATCCTCGTATTGTGATAATATCTGAGGATCAACTTCTCTGTGGTACCGTTTTAATAGGGCTAAATGATTCATATTCCCCCAATTAATTATGCACGAAAAGCGGCTTCGGTATATGAACAATTCTTAGCCTTCTTCGTCTGCAATAATTTGCACAATCTTCTGCATATCTCCCATCTGCGGATAGATGTATATGATTAAACCCGACCCTTCTAGCCACATCCAACTTCACAATGAATGAACCCATATCAATATGATTTTCTTTTACCTCAGAAATAAATAAATTATATTTCTCATAAGAATGCACGGTGTTGCAATAAACAAATCCCACAAATTCATTCCTGCACTCATTCATAAAAATTCTTATAAAATCAGGAACATAATAATTATCATCATTCGTAATAAGAACATAGTCCCTGTGGTTTAATGATAATTGTTTTAAAGCTATTTTTCGATTTGGATGCCCCCACGCTCCATTTACTGTTGGTGTTTCATAATATTGTATGCGAGCATCATCATACGAATCTATAACATCTTTAACTTCTTTTGGCGCGGGTCCATCATGAATAATATGAATCTGCCATTGTGGACAGCTTTGTATTAAAATACAATCAATCATAATTCTTAATGGCACTGCACGTTGATACGCGGCAATTATAATATGAAGGATACGAGGACGTATCATATTACTTTTATTAATCGTGTATTTGCATTTTTAAAATCATCATCAAAATCTTCCGGTGTCCTGCCCATGTGCCAACCCCAATTATTAGCAATATTCTCCTCGCTCTGTCTGCAATGTAACTCCTCATACCTATCTATAACATAATTTAAAGATAGATATTTAAAGTGCATAGCTATAATACCGGATTTAACATCCAAAATATATTCTCCCTCCGGTCTGGCAAAATGACAGCCTGGCTCATAATTAATATTTTTTATCTTATCTGGACGAAATAAAAACATCTTACTCCTGAGTTCTATCCCCATATTAACCTCATCATAGATTTGTCCCTGAGTGGTAGGAAATACATTAGAAAACATTTCAAACATGAAGGGCAGGATAACTGTCCCCTTAGACCGTTCAAGGGCAAGTTCTAATCTTTTGTGATAAACTATCTCATCCACGTCAGCGACAATAACCCAATCTGCACCCGACTCTTTCCAGCAATCATTCTTTAAATTTATAAGGATGTCTTCTCTATATTTACCATCAGTATTAAATTCTATAATATTCGCTCCAAATTGCTTTGCTATATTTACAGAATTATCTGTTGATCGGTTATCAAAGACAGTAACACTCCCATATTGGGAATAATGCCTGAGAAAATAAGGTAACATTTTTTCTTCGTTGTAACAAAATGTAAAGGTTTCTATTTTCATATCCTTGGTATTACAATTTTAATTAATCTATCAAAATCCGCACCTACCTGCTCTGGTGTTCGCAATAAGTGGGTGCCAAGTTTTAAGTCTCTGTTCTGTTGACTCATCCTTGCTCCTGAGTTTACAGTTCTATCAATCGTATATTCCCTACCGAGATGCTTCATGTGAAGTGTTTTTATTGGGCCTTTCCTCTCAATGACTACGTTACCCTGTGGTATTGCCAGATGACATCCTGGGATATAATTCATCTCAGTTATTTGATCGGGACGAATAAGATTCATCTTAGGCCATGTCTCATGTCCAAGTTTCACCTCATCATAGATTTGCCCCTGAGTGGTAGGGAAGTGATCAATAAACATATCGAACATATCTGGCTCAATGACTGTGGCTTGAATTTTCCCTAGATGTGCTATCAGATCAGGACAATAAATAAACTCATCCATGTCTATGACAATACACCAATCTGCCTTCGATCCTCGCCAGCAATGTTCTTTTATCTGGAGATTAGTCATGTCGTCAAACTGACCACAAGTGTCGAACAGTCTTATTTCGGCCCCTTCTGATTGCGCTATCTCTACTGAATGATCAGTGGAGTAATTGTCATAAACGATAATCTTCCCATACTGAGAATAATGTCTCAGGAAATACGGAAGAATCTTTTCTTCGTTATAACAGACCGCATAGACCTCTATTCTCATTTTCTTCTTTTAAAAATCTTCCTTAAAAAATTCAAAAACGCTGCTAGATTTGGTGTTGCGCCAGTTGCCCTTACTTCATTGTCTTTAGTTTTCATGTCATATTTATTAATGAGAGCCAAAATCCTTTCTCCATTATTTCCTGATAATATGGTATCAATCCAAGGTGTTTCACATCATTCCATGTTATTTCACATGAAGGCCAAGTCTCTTGACTCTTAAATTTATCTTTGTTATAAAAATAATCGTGCGCCATAATTACACAGTCCTTCTTTAGATGAGGGGCAAGAGACTGTACTTCTTTTATCTTATTCCCATTATCACAAAGTATTAACGTCCGTGGTTTAATCAGGTTTATGATAAAACCCATATTCAAGAAAATATCCATCTGGCAAAAAATCATGTTCCACGGGAGATATTCTGTCTTTATATCCCGTCTCTGATCGAAAGTTATGAAGTCGAAATTATTATCTATTTCTTTTCTCAGATCATAAATGATATTCGTAAGCCGTCCCGTCATCGTGCCAAGTTCGATTATTCTATCAGGGATCATTGCAATCTTGAAATACTCCCAAAATATATCCTCTATTGTTGATATTTGTAACATTACTTCTGTCCTGTATTCCAAGTTGTAGCCTGATCTCCGGTATGTACACAATAGTCATCTGGCAATACTGCCGCCCTATAACCACGTCTGAAATATTCCTCCCCGATTTTGCATTCTCTTAATGCTAGAAAATCATCTTTAGTTGACCATTGCGCCCAGGGTGCTATCTCTTTATAAACCCGCATACTCCTTATCCCTGGATGAAAAGTAAAACCATGCCAGAGATTATCCATTCCAGCAATAGAAGCATATCTATATTCAACTCCCCCCGTTATTTGTACCTCTGAATCGACAGGTTGATTATGGATGTTTGATATCCATGTCTGCATCACTAAATGATTATTATTAACTGGTAGTAGAGCAAGTTCAATAAATCCTGGCTTAATAAACTCCCAATCATCCTCTGTATGAAATACAAAGGGTGTTTTAACCATTGAATAGGCTCTATCGATACTATCAATTAATCCCATATTTACCCCATTGAGCAAAAGAGTATAATTAGGATAGAGATCACAAAGTACTTTATGCATCTCTTTATTTGCAGAATCTTCTACAATGATAAATTCTTCAATAGGATAGGTATTCATTGCATTAAAACTCTCGATAGTTCTTTTAAGAAGTTCTATCCTATTACATGATGTTAATACTACGCTTACTGTTGATTCCATATTCTATTTTTTTTACAAAATTTTATAATATTATCATCATAAATGGTACACTTTTCATTGATTGCATCAAACCATGATAATGGACGTGGAGGTGTATTTGGATTACCTGTTCCTCTGGCAACTTTCTTTAGCCATTCCTCATGGGATTTCGTGAAATAATGATTAACTCTACATATTTGATTCGGAGAATCAGTAACCGGCCCCTGAAATGGTGCTTTCGCTTCGTTAACAGCAGTTCGGGTATATTCTCCTCTATGTGGGTCAGAGATTCCTGTGCAATACTGAGTATTGATAATAGATTTTATCCACATTCGTTCATCAGGTTCTCTCCATACATAATTATCAGTAACCTTCCCTTCTGGTTTTGTTTCATGTCCTGAACTACCAAAGGTTGTCCACGGTAAGCCAAGTGATCCAAATTCTTCATAATCCTTCAATAACTTCTTAATGTCTTTGTGTTGAAGCAGAACAATAAACTCATCCACATCAACCATCGCCATCCAATATGCCGGATGACTTTTAAGTGTATCCTGATTGAGATAAGTAGGTAAAAATAATGAATCCCTATCTATCCTGATGACAGAAACCTTATCTCCCCAGATATTATGAACTGGAATGATGCTACGATGATCATACATCACAATATGCTCAAATCCTATGGCAAGGTGATATTTTACCCATTCGTCCAAATAGTCGCCATCGTCTCGGACGTAAGTGCTAATTATTGCGTAATATCTCATCCTGATATTGTTTTTCAAGTTCGATTATTCCTTTATTTCTTTCTTTAATAAACCATAATGGGTTTCCTCCCCATATCTCCCATGAAGGAATACTTCTTTTTACAAAACTCATTGCCCCTATCGCTGCACCTTCATTAATCTCGAGTCCTTGCATGATGACTGTGCCGGAACCTATCTGCACAAATTTTCTCAAATACACTGGTGCTCCAATAACGTGAGTGTATTTATCAGGTGTCATAGGACTTATCATAAAGTCTCCTCCAAAATCATCCGTTGCACTGAATATAGTACATCTGGGTGACAGCCCGGTGTAATCCTCCATTGTAATACCATACTTGCCATATAGACCGCAATATGCTCCGATATGAATATTCTTTCCAAGCGTTATGCTTCCTGATAGCACACAGAAATCATCAATACGCACATTATTGCCTATTGATATGTCTGTTCCATAAATAGAACACTTATCGGAAATTAATATATTTTCCCCAACTGATTTTAATCCAAGACTACTTACTTCATCTTTTGTTAGAAATCCCATCTGTATATATTTTAAATTTACTTAAATCTGGATATGGCAATTCAATATCTGGCATGTCTTTTTTTGTCCCGTCTAAGTTATAAAATTGTTGGATTAAAAGTAGTCCAAATTCTGCTATTATTGGATTCATATAAAAATTCCATCCAAGTTGTGTAAAATTATCTTCGTGATAATCACATTCATTTCTTCCACTAAATCTTGCTTTTTTAAACCATTCGTAAGCATCTTTATTGTCTGTGAGAATACACCCTCCCTTCCCAAGTTTTAAATGTTTATAAGGGCCCGTGAAGGAGCAACACATAAATGTATCTGGCCTATACATATTAGCCGTGAACCTTAATGCAGAATCCCATACCCGTGTACTCATTAACCAATAAGCTCCCTTAATTGTCTTATGGGGTACTTGATAGAATAAAACCTCCCCCCCTGCATGAATTATCTCACATGGCACGCTCATATATGTTCTACATGGAATCCCTACTTTCTTTCCTTTGATATTGTCATACGTTAAGGCAAGGAATAAAGCATTGCTCTCATTGTCCACGCAAGCACAATACGGAGCACCAGTATAGTCTGCTATTCTTTCTTCAAAAGCCTTAGTTACATCATGAGGTTTCATTGGAATATATAATTCAAATCATCACTAATGCAATCCTCTGATGAGGTGCTTTCATCCCTGAACTCATGCAATCGTTCTCCTTCACGAAGTCCCGTTAGCCTTATTAAAGTATCGATATTCCCATATCGCTTGGCAAATTCATTTGCAATATCAATCATCCTGAATGACTTCATCTGTATGATTCTTATACCAACCTCATCTTTGCTCTCCCAGATGTAATTAATAAGTTCTTGGGGATGTATGAAAAAGCGAGTCATCTTATCTGATGTAAGGTTAATGCAATTGCTCTTGTTGATCTGTTCTTTCCATATAGGTAGAACTGAGCCTGTTGACCAAAGGACATTGCCTGATCGGATACTTAAAAATCCAGCTTTCGTTACCATGTCTTCAGCCAGTGATTTTGTCTTGCCATACACATTGTCGGGATTAATGGCTTTGTCAGAACTCATATTAACCAGTTTAACACTATGATGTAAGCAGGCATATACTACATTCATTGTGCCAACTACATTATCCCTGGCAGCCTCCATTGGTTGTTGTTCGCAAATATTAACATGCTTTAGTGCCGCAAAATGAAAGACATAATCCATGCCTTTACAAGCATTAAGAATAGCGGGATAATTACAAATATCACCAATCACATAGTTATACTTCGGATGTTTCGCTTTCATCCTTACCTGTTGTGCTTCATTACGTGAAAAAATGGTTACATTTTCACCTACTCTCTCGGCTAGCTTACTGCCGATAAATCCTGTTCCTCCTGTTATAAGTACTTTCATTTTAGTTGGTTTTTATATTCAATTAAAAAAACATCGCGTCCTGGTTCTACAAATTCCTTAGAATATGCTTTTCTGTCCTTACACATACATATCCACTGCTCTGCTGCAAATCTATCATTTTTATCTAGGGTGTCAATCTTTGGTAATCGGTAGATATAATCCCTCCTAAACCACCAGAAGTTACCTGAGAAATGGTCTGGTGACTTACAGAAATTTACCGATGACACATCATAGCCTGTCGATACACGGTCATAATGCTCTCTCCAACGATTAATTACGCTTTCGTTGATCCATGCCCTCCAATGATTTATTATCGTCTCAAACGGTCTCGTTATAGACTTGGTGTGGAAATAGAAGCCTACGTGTGGTGTGATGTCTGCCTCAATCAGTTTTAATGTAGGGAACTCATACTCCATGGGGTTCTCGGAGAAATATTTGATTTTTAGTTTCGGATAAAGATTGACTACCACCTTTTCAAGTAATGCCTTTTCTGCGGGAGACCCTATACACCCGATGCTTATCTCATCACAGGCATCGTAAAGCCCTGATGTCAATAAAATTCGCATCTGATCTGTAATTACGGAATAGTAATGATTTACCATATAAATGTGCCAATAGCCGAGAATTTTCATGTTGTTTCTTTTTTGGGTGTCTCCTCATCCCTTACTTTCTTTGCGAAGTCCTCCGGTCTGAGTGCCAGTCTCTCGTTTTCCATGTATCGGAGTATTTCATCTTTTAGATAGGGGTTGTTGTCCTCATTCAATATCTCCATTAGATTGTCTTCCAGTTCATCCCTTAGTTCTGCAAGTTTTGTGATGCTCTTGGAGTCTCCTGACTGTATCTCCAACATGAGATTGCTATAAGCAGCCTCAATGCTCACCTGATAACTGTATTTGTAATTACGATGCATCCTGACGTACTGCACTACCTTTTTGTTGACAATACCATTCTTTCCCTTTAGGATATCCTCAATAGGGCTTTCAAATACTCCTCCCTCAACAACTTCAAACCCTACGTCATGGGCCACCTCAATCTTTCTTTTAAGCACATCGGAATACTTTCTTCTGTATGGACTATGCTTATCGTACATCAGGAGTATGTAGAGGTGTACCTTGTTGTTGTCGATGTCTTCTCCTGCACTTGCTCTAAACTCTTTTATCTTACCAAGTTCCTTGTAGAATTGTGTCACAGATACTCCCTCCGGTATCTTCTCGGGGTTGAACATCATATTGACGTACTCTTTGCTATGGAATTGCCCTAGTCTCATAAATCAAGTTTTTGTTGGATATTATCATATTCCGTTTTTTCATTGGACCATATACCTTCTTTAAATTGTCCCGTTCTAATATTTTGATCTACAAACGGAATAAAATTTAACCAATCAGCCCCTATGTGTTCACATACAATTGTTTGACCAATTCTTGATTTACACCATTCTGCTAAATGGGAATAATCTATTTGCTTATTATTGCACCTATAAACATGCCCTCCTATTTTATAAGGAGGATCAATAAACCAAGAAGCGTTTTCATTTTCAATACTTTCATATGAGCCTAATCGTATATTCCAATGTTTAATTTTCCATAATTGAGATGCTATTTTATTCAACGCATAGTTTTGATGATTTGGCCTATCTCTTAATCTGATTGTTGCTAAATGACGGGGTTCATAAAATCCAAATCCTATTGTAAATCCTATCAATAAACGCTGTTCCTCACAATCATAAGTATAATTATTAATATTTTCGCCGGCTTTAAATCTCGGTAGAGATAATATATCTTGGGGGGAGCATTTTTGCAACCATTGCCAAATTTTAATTATAACATCGTATTTATCAACAATCAAAATATCTCGGTCAAAATATCTCAAAGCATAACGAGCGGTACCGCAAAAGGGCTCAATTATCTTATCGTGCTTTGGTGCAGGATAAAATTTAACTATATTCGTTTTTGCTCCGTAATAGCTCCACATAACTTTAAATTTTAGCCAGTATAAATCTTCTCTGCACCCTCACAAGCCCTTTTCCGCTATTAACCTTCTGATGGAGCTCGTATTGGAGAGGGATGTCTGTTATCCGTCGTAAAACGACTGTATCGCCTACCTCAACATCCACACCATCATCGGTATTAAACTCATCGACATATTCTCTGTTGGGTGCGCTGAGATACCTCACAACACCGAATGACACGTTCACATTGGATTTATTGTTGAGTGTCACCAGTTCCATCCCAAGTGCCTCCAACCTCTTTTTCTTAGCTGTGACAAACGGATCATCGCATGGCTCAATAAGACAGTAACCATTAAGGGACTTCACAAAACCATCACCATAAACAGCGAAAATGTTCTGGTATTCGGTAAAAATATACCTATCGTTTCCCTCGAGTATGTATCGCTTGCTCTCTCTGGCTAGTGCGTTTATCACCGACATGTAGTATATGATGACGTGATCACCAAACTTTAGATCCATGGTTGTCAGCCATGGCATACCCTTATTTCCCTCGCCACAATAACTCAGGTGTGATGGTAAACCGTAAACCTCTCCCGTTACCGTGGCATTTTTTTCTGGCTCATAGGTGTTATCAACGTACAACTCCACTCCATTCTTCAACTTTATCGAATCATTCTCGGGGTCGAGTTTTATCATCACATAGTTATTGAGGCATCTTTTATAGTCCATCACTTCAATTATTAGTTAATTATTCTCTTAAGATTCCATAAGTCAGTTTTATTGACCTGTAAATCAAATATCCCATGTCCTGTTTCCCTTGTGTCAATACATAGGCGATTAGTATTAAAGTCATTATCGTGCGGCTCTTTTCTTGATAGCTCACCAAAACACATTTTCTCTTGTGAGTGTATTTTGAATTTACAGTCCTTGTGAGGACACCACATCGGTCTATTCATATCACTTTTTCTCCTTTGCCTTTTCTGCTCTTTTGCCATAATCCCGGGCGTAGATACATATCGTCTTGCCGTCTATCTCTTCCCATCGGATAAGACCTTCTCGTTCCATCTTCTCAAACCTGGCTTTCATAGCACGTTTATCTGCCCTGGTGCTTCTCTGCCAGAGAGGAATCTCGTTGACATGCATAGAAATCCTCTGTCCATGGTACGTAACGACAGTATATTCCTTTGCAACCTCGGTAGCTTTCACCCTTATGGGTTTTTCTTTTGGAGGCTTCGATATGGGTTTTTCCCAAAGCCAGTACCGGAGCCACAGCCAAAATCTCTTTAGAAGGAAGGCAATACCTTTCATTGCGTCTGGGGTTTTGCTTTTATGGAAGCAAGGTGAGTAGCCAGTTCTGAGGATAGTTTCGAAACAGATACTTTTTTCTGCAATCCTCTTTTTATCCGTAGCACAATGTCTTGTGCCTGTGCAGATGTTACCGGATCCATTTTCTCTTGTCTAACTCTTTTTGCCATGATGTGATAGTTTAATTATGGTGATGTCAAAATTATGAAAATTTTTTAAATAAGCATTTTCCCCAGATATCCTGCGAGATATCCAAGTGGTTCAATAGTGCCCCCTAAATGGCAGAACTCTTTTATTCGATCCTCTAAGTGTCTTTTTTCATGACAGAGGATATTTATTCGCTGTTTCTTTGAGGTCATCCGGTATAAAATTAAAATACTCTCCTTTCGGTTGGAATGATAAAAATGATCTCCTCCATTCACCCTGGATAAATTTGTTTTGACGTAATCTAAATCATCTTTTGACACCCCAATTGATAATAGCTGTTTTTTTACTTTTTTAAAATCTTTAACTGAGTTCGTTTCCATGAGAGTTACCTTCCACTCATAAATATCTACTTTGAATTTTTTAATCTTCATTTATTATAGTTTTAAATCTACAAATGCAAAACCTCCCCAACTCAGTAGGGAGGTCGCTACATTAAACAAGAAAAGCATTTGGCTATCGGCATTAGCCAACAACAAAGATAGACAATATTTGCTTCCTGTTCTCATTTTTTTATTCGTTAATACTAAATTTATACGTGTTAATTTTTTTACAATTAGCTGCTATAATAATTGGATTTGCCCATTCACGTTGAAATAAATTCCATTTTCTTTCTTTCAATACAACACCATCTTTATCTTGATAACGCATTGCAAAAGGGAAAAATCCTGCCCTAATTGTTTGATTAATTCTTTTTTCTGCTTTTTCAATAGTATCTTTTGGATATCCAATCAAAACATAAGCTCTAGCCTTCCTGTTCTCCAAAGTGATATTTGCTTCTTTAAACATTTTCCCAGCTTCAATCAGTGGTTCATAATCATCAAGTGTGTCGTAGGCACAAAACAGTTCTTTAAGCCTAATGGATGTAAATAAATCAATATGCCATTGTTTTAATATCTTTGCTTCAATACCACCGCTAAATATTGCAGGTTGTTTTTGGTTTCTTAACATTTCAAAAACATCTTTTATGTGTTGATCAGAACAAGCAAGTAAATTATCATCAATTACGTTCCATCCGGACTTTATTTTTAATTCTTTTAATTCAGATTCTCTTTTCCATACTGAACAAAACCAACATTTGTTTGGGCATCCTCTTGAAGTAATTGTATATCCTTCTTTAATATACATACCCGGTTCAAATTCTCCACCAACTTCATTAAATGCTGGTCCTCCAATCTTAACAGGAGCAACACCCTTCCATCCCTGATATAATTTTTCTGCGATTGGAATATCCCATGTAAAAGCCACAGATATATGAATCTGATCCGCTACATCAAAAAGATCAGGCATGCGATTAATAATTACATTCTCATCAATTGGTGTTGCTTTTGTCTTTCTTGGGAATATTCTTAACACTTTCATGCTTCATATTCTTTAAGTAATTTTAAAGATGCGATCATTTGAATGGTGTCTCCACTCGCTATTGCCTTTTCAGCACGGGTAATATCCCTTTGTATCATTACGGATGTGAACATACCCGCATTTTTGGGCAGTGAACGATATTCTGTAATCATTTCCCTTGCTCGATTCATTTCTTCGAGTAATCCTTCCATTAAATTTTTTACTTCTGCCATTTTTTATTTTTTAGGTAATAATTTGAAGGTTATTTTATTCTTATAGATTTTTTCTACACGAAGTCTGCTTCCTCTGACTTCAACTATTTCCCCAACTCTGAAAACTAAGGAATTTTCTTTCCCCATTTGCTCGTTGAACTTTTCTGTTGAGATAGATTCAAATCGTCCTAGTGTGTTGTCCATAATTTTAATTTTAAGTGATTATTTAGGTAATTCAATATTATCAAGATATGGATGATCTTCTTCGTTCTTAGGTACATTTGCAAAATCTATGTCATTATAACTTTCTTGTTTTTCACCTTCTGGATTTTTGTTTTTTAAAAAAATTAAAACTTCTTCTAAGTTATCTGTTATAAGTTTTATGTTATCTGTTAACTGTTTATATACTGGGTACAGTAGAGGGGTAGGTAGAGTAACCACTTGGAGGGTAGGTTGAGGGGTAGGTTGAGGTACAGTAGCGTCACCACCTGAGGTGCTTTTTAGTACCACTAATTTAAACAGAGGTGACTTCCATTCATTTGCTCCCTTCTTGTATTCAATCAACTCCCACGTAACCATATCGTTAACACATGCATAATATGTTTTTTTATTGCCTATGCACGAGCCTGTCATTGCTGTATCCATAGGACATTTAAACCATTCTGCCCAATTACATCTATTATTTTGATTAACGAGAAACAAGTATAAGCTGATATGTTGTGGGGTTATTCTCAAATCGGCACTATTAAACACCCAAGAATAGAACGCTTTTATCTGTTCAAACCCATTAATTCTATATTGATTTACCTGTGTACTCATTTACAAACAACTTGTAAAAATTTGACAAAAAAATTATTTTATTTTGAAAAATGATTTATTGAGTAGCTTTTTCTGTTCCACCCTTCCATCCTTAACCATGTTATAGATTGTTTTCTTGCTGGTGACGCTTAATAACTCCATCAGCCTTTCGATTGACACATACTGTACTCCGCTTATTGTAACTACATCCATCATGTAATTTTTAATTAAAAAATGATCCCCGGCAAAATAAACCTAACCTAAAGTGTATTATGAAAAAACTAATCTATTAACCTGATCAATGAAAAGAATGAACCGGGGATCAAAAGGTCTTTATCCCATAGACTTTACATCCTCCGTAGAGCCCCTGCTTGATTTCTTCGCACTTATATTAGCCTTATATAAATTGCGCACACGATCAAGGGCTACATCTATCTCGTCTTCATCAAAGAGTTCTGTTTTTGAATCATAAACGGAGTCTGAGTTTTTTGCTGAAGGGGTGTATATACTATATCTCAAGACACATCCTCCATTGTCAGCAGGTTCAATATTTATACTCTGGATTTCCTGCATAGATTTCAACTTAATTTCTTTTAGTTCCATGACAAATAGTATTTTAAATTATTATTCAAAGATACACATTATTTTAAATCTTGTTATCCCGGCAGAACTTATCAAGCCTAGTGAATAAATTTCTATCCTGATAGAAGAGTGTGAGGCGTACCTTCGCCATCATGCCCTGATCCTTCTTTACCGTGCCCCAGAGATGTATGTAACGTGGTTTTGTCAGATCTAATCCTTTATTTATCTGCATGGCATCTTTAGCCATTACCTCTACTTTTCTTCTCAGGTGGTGTTTTTTTATAAGTGATGATAGGAAGTATTGCTCATGGAAGAGATTTTGGTGTATGAGCATCTCATGAAACTTTTTAAAGAAGAGAATCTGGTTCTCCGGTGCAAAAATATACTTCTCACTACATGCTTTCCACTCGGGGAAGATACTTAGGTCATTTCCCCCACATATACCACAGTTATAAGCATAATCATACACAGGGTTATCTACAATGGCTTGTGGTTTAACAGGGGCAGCCCTGAAGCATGGTTTTAACTGTTTATAATATTTATATCCATCCAGGTTAAACGGCTCTTGTGATTGAAAGCATAGGTGTGCGTTAAGGATTCTTTTTGGAAGGGGATTCCATATAAAAACGTCATTATCGACATGAACAAACGGCTCTTTTTGTTCGTTATAAGCTATCAGTTTGCCGTAAGCCCAAAAGAAACGGGACACCTTCTTCATCTTATCGAGGGCGGTAGAATAACTTGTGACGGGAAATTTTAGTTTTTTAAATATATCCACGCCCCATGAGGTAGAAACAATCTGCACCTCGGGGAAATTTCTCGAGGCACAGAATGTTGCCAGGGCTGTTGTGAAAAGGAAGTCGCTATATTTTGTGAATCCACATTTATTGCCGAAGGATTCATCTGTGTTAAAGTATGAAAACACTGCTTTTCTTATCATAAGTAGAGGATGTTACCGTTCGTTGAACATATCCTCGTTGACGGCTACCTTGTTGGTGCAGTCCCATAGTCCTCCGATCACATCACCATAATAGGTGCCTGTGGTGCCTGTTTCTCCACTGCAAAGGACTTCCTTCGCTGTCTCAAACCGCCAGTTCCATTCACATTCCGATATAGTGCCTGTACGACAATCCCACTGGTCATGTCTTTGCTTACCCTCTTTCTTGGGGTAGTTAACAGGGTCCGGCTTCTCGTTTACCCTGCACTGAAGTGATACACATGTATCAACATATCCGTTTGCCATAATGTTTTGTTTTTGAAATGGTTATACTCACTAATTACTTACTCACTCACTATTCAGTCTCACCATCGCCTGCATCAACGATCCCCGAGAGGGCGTGTTGTAGTAAAGCAAAGTTTTCTTCACTTATGTTGATGGTCTGTTCAAAGTTCTCGAAGTGTTGCATCACTTCTTTGTTACCGTCTTTTTTAGTCACACGGTACTTTATTTTTACGTTTGCTATAACATTTGCCATGGTAGTAGAGTTTAGATAGAAGGTTCGGTGTAGAAGGATTTAATAATCCCATAATAGGTTCCTGCAGCGCTGACACCTCTCACCCGGTAAAAATACTTGGTGTTGGGGGTTAGTCCTATCATGTCTTTATGAATAGACTGGTTGGTAGTTCCCGTAACAGGTGTCTCATCACATGTCACCCATGCTCCAAGAGTAGGGTTGACGGTGCTATATTCAAATCGCACCACCGTAGATTCATCGTGGGGATTGACATGGGCACGGAAGGTTGCTATGGTATCAGTTATATCGGTTGCCTCATCTGTGACTACCGTAGGGGGAATAACTGTTGTATCCACCCTGTACCCATGCTCCAGAACGAGCAGAGCATGTTCTATACGTGTTTCCATCTCATCAGTGGGTATTTCCACCTCCTGCACGTCTATGATGGTCTTTCTTTGCGCCCCCTCTCTTCCGGGACGCTGGTCAGCATCTCCCTTGTCTTTCAATAAAGTACTCAGGACATTTAACCGTGTTTTGACATTAACATCTTTTACTGTTGCCATTGTTTATTAAAGGTTAAATTTGACAATTATACGATGCCAAAGTTATGTTATTTTTTAATTAAAGACAAATTCTTCTATTGCTTTAAAGATTTGGTATGGTACATAAGGATTAACTGAGTTACCTAATGCCTTTATTTTGTCCATCCTATGGGGAACCCTTGCATTACTTCCGCAAAGTTCGGATGCAACTTCAATCCAGTTTCGTAACCAATTTGCATGCCCGGTCTGTCTCTCCTGTTCCTTTTGCCTACTTGATAAGCCATTCCGGGAGTATCCTTGTAATCCCTTGCTGATAATGTCGTTATTGATTTCAATTTCCCTGTCAGGGTTAATGTTTTCGATCTCGTCTTGTCCCCGTTGCTGTATTGATAGTTTCCTGATTCCTGACTTCTTAATGTCGGCAGGGATCTTTGAATTTGGCTTGACACACCCAAACTGCTTGTTTTCCCATTCTTGTATTTTCTTCTTGCCGTTCCGTTTTTTGTTATCACTATTTCTGTTTCGTCCTTGCACCATCTTTCTGTTGCTGTCAGAGTAAGCAATGATCCAGACCCGATCCCTTTTGTCCCATGCTCCGATGCTCGCAGATGGAATAATAAACGGCTGGACTTCATAGCCTTCACTTTCCAGCGAAGCACATATATCTTCGAGTGCCAGTTCGATGATTCCAGGAACGTTTTCACCAACAACCCAAGGGGGCTGTATTTCCCGTATAACTCGTAACATTTCCGGCCAGAGCCAGCGAGGATCATCTTTGCCTCTTTGCTTCCCGGCAACACTGAACCCCTGGCAGGGAAACCCGCCTGTGAGAATGTCAATGATTCCCCGATATTCTGTTCCGTCAAATTCTTTGATGTCTCCATATCTTTTTATGTTTGGGAAATTCTTTATTAACTTAGTATTACAAAATGGATCATTTTCGACTTGGAATATATTCTCCCATCCAATCCATTCGGCAGCCAGATCAAAACCACCAATTCCGGTGAAAAGACTTGCATGTTTAAAATTCATTCTTTTTTTCTTAACAGTGCGTACACATCTTTATTTTTATCATCATCAACGGGGAGGGAGGCTATGCGGAAGATCATCTTACGTGGCATATCTTCGTTTGCCAGGTGACGGTTGCACTCCCATGTCTTTTGTATAACATGACGTGCTAGTTCACAGCTATTGAACACCGCACCACCACCATAAGCCCTGCGGAGACACCACCCGTCAGTGTCATCGCGCATGATGAAGAAGTCCGATTCCGTATGCTCATCCGTATCGACAAACACCGACACCGAGGAAAATTCGTTATTTATGATGTCATAGAGGCCTAGCTGCCGTACCGTGTTTCTACTCAGATGGATCTCTCCCTTGTGGTAAAAACTGATTGTAGCCACCCCCCGCGTGTTACGTGGCGATATAAACTTGCTCTTACTCAGCTTCTCAATATGCATGGGATTAAGAAATGTAGTGTTTCAACAGGGTTTCTATAGCCTCAATCTTTTCTTGCAGGGATTTTCTCTCTTCAATTAGCATGTCAACCATTTGTCCTGTACTCAGGCGTGTGGATTCTTCTTTCTGAGTAGGAACGGGTGTTATGCGGTCAGTCACTTCCGGCATATAAGAAATTCCTTCCTTTTCAGGCAGCACCTTTCCGTGCTTCACACCGTACTCCTGTAAGCCCTGACCGCTATTGACCCATGCCAATGCCTTCTCCCATGGCATGTTACCGACTTTGTCCCAATAGTGCTTATTAAATAAACAAGATACCTGTGCGGAAGTAATACCAACACAGTTCCCTGCTTCTTTCTTTGACAGGTGTTCTTTCTTTAATGCCAGAAGAAACTTGTCTGCCGTAGCTTGTTTTGCAATGTCATTCATAGTTTTTCTTGTTTTAAATTAATATATAACTCATTTACCGTCCTCCCGGTTGTCAAAATCACCAAAATGCTCAATAACACGCTCATCGTCTTCAATCTCATCGGGATTGTGGTTGGTAATAAATTTTTTATTCGCATCCCATTTTTTAGTAACTTCCGGTGCTTGCATCTGCCCCAATTCGTCATCGTACAGAAAACTTTTCTTACCACCATCGTATGATTCTTTCGTCACAGGAGTAAATTTAATGTCTGACTCCAATCCTTCTTTACCCAACATTGATTTAGGGATACCCAGGCTACTCCTGAGTTTTTCAAATCTATATTGCGCATCAGCCCGCGCGTCAACTGCCGATTGCTCAGATTCCGTTAGTTCTGAGGATATGGGCTTAATTTCACCCTGTGACACGTTCTCAGAGGAGACATTCTCCACATCAGGTTCCATTACCGTAATCTTAATTTCTTTTTTCATATCCAATAATTATTATAGGTTTAATAACGACTGCCACCAGATACATAACGCACAAAACTGTCCATACCACCCCTACCTCTCCTCGCAAGACTCTGACGACCCTTCTCTATATCATTAGTGAATAACTTCAATATTACGGTCTCACCATTGTCATAATAACACCTGCCCTTCCTCGTAAATACCCACATCAATGTATTATAGTCTATGCCCGTCTTTTCACTCAATATACGCTTATTAGTACAACCCCCTACCACCACACCCTCATTCTCACTACCTAGCTTATAATGATGGAAAATAAACAGCTCTTTGCTGCTTAATCTTATGTCCCTACGCCTTTTTACCATATCTACTATGCTATTTTCACCACCGAGAATAGAACCCTTACAGTTCCTATGTGGTGTAAAATTACACATTACTTTTTAATAAACAACAAAATTTACAATTTATTTTTCCTAAGTGTGTATGGGCTTGCAGTCAATATATAGTTTTTTGCGATCCAAAAGTTTTCCGAAATGCAAAACCCGAACCCGCCCCCATCAATCCAAAGGTTCCAACATCTTTTGGGATCAAATAAAGCACGTTTTAAGCCTGTTACAAGAAGGAAAGCGCATTTATAAATCTGATCAGTGGGGTAGGGGAGGCCCTGACTAATGCAAATCGCTAGGGCTCTGCATCCAAGGGGAAATATTCTATTTGACATAATAATAGTTATAGGCAAAATAGGGGCTGTGCTGCTTGCCTCATTCAATGGGCTGTTGAGGACTGCTGCTTTTTTCTATTTGACATAATGTTATCTTTGGAAGTGGATTAACTCACCAATTAAATGTAGCAAATGACTAATAACATGTATTGTAAACCGATTAGTTTTGTAACTTTGTACTGATAATTAAACAAGTTACGGCAATAATAACTAATAATCGGCATTATGAATGATCTGTCTTCCTCTCCTTCTCTCTCTCCTGATCTATTGAAGATGTATAATTCTTTAAGTGATGTTAATAAACAAATCTTTGTTAAGGTGTTTAAATATCTTTGGGGTGTGGTGTGCCCTCTGTCCCGTTTCGTTAGGCATGGCGGTATATTGCACTCGTTCTGGGCTGTTGATCAGATCCGCGATAAATACGGCCTGAATGATACCAGGCTGGTCCTGTTGTCTTATTTATACCAGGTCAGCAATGCAGGAAAGAAAGTCGTTCACACTGATACAATTTATAATGGCATGATTCTACCTAATATTATTGAATCAACTAAGCGCAGGGAGTTATTTAAACTTAAACATGATGGATATATTAACAGGACCCGGCGGGATCCTTCCCGGCTTCATTATGTCTCTGGCTTCTCTCCGGGTAATGCCTTTATTATTCTCTTACCTTCTGGGGTGTCACTGATTGAGAAGTTTGAGAAGGAGTTATATAATTTGCTCCTGCAATCATCTCTTAATGATCTGACAGGGGCAAATAAAAAGCCCTGATATATATTTCACCTTCAATCAGAGCTCAATAATAGCTTTTAACTATCGGGGCATGTCTCTTCCCTCCTTCCTTATAATTCTTTACTTTCTCTTTTGGTGCTATTTATATTATCAGGCTCTTAAAGTCTCTTAAATCTCTTTATTTGGTGTTTATTTCTTCTCTTTTACTGCTTTATTATACAGTGGTATTAATTCATCTTGCATTGTGTGAAGCTCGCTCCCTGTCATTTTCATCAGGTCCTTTAATGGTGTTTGCTCTATTTCTGCCTTTCCTTGCATTGTCTGAATGTTTATAATTGATCCCATCAATGCGGGGCATTCGTTTGCTGTTTGTTGTTCTATTGTTTTCATTGTCTTGTATGTTTTATTGGTTAGTACTCTTTACTTGGTGTCAGTCTATTGACTTGTTAATATCATCAATTAGCTGGTCCGTTTCCTTCTCTCGCTCTTCTGACATCTTCCCGGCAAATAGATTGCGATATAGCCGGATGTTATTAGCTGCCCTATTTAGTAAGTCATTTTTTACACTGCATACATTATGGAGCCGCCTTATTTCTTGCGTCTTCTGTCTCACTAGATAATTTATATGATCTGTTTCGTAGCTCATTGTCTCAGGTTTTAATTATTAACTAATCTGGTGTACTTCTCAACCAACCGGCTTAACTCGTCCTCGGTGTATCCGTTTACCCTCTTGCCGGTGTCCTCGGCTCTCTTTAGCATCCTCTGAAGCCCTTCTAAATTAGCTCTGTATTGCTTTTTTATCTGTTCAGGTGTGCAATTATATAAAATTGCTTGCTGGTGTCTTGTCATTAACTGGCTCATAGTTCTATTTACTTTCAACATTAATGCAAATAACTGTTTCCCCTTTGTATTCAAAAGTTTCGCGATCAATAGCGAGAAAATTATTCTCTTCTATGTAATCCTTTGCTGCAACCCCATTGTAAAAGGTCCGACCATTTACCTTGTAGATTTTTTTCTCTGGTGTCTTCATATCTCTATTATTATAAGGTTATAGAACTAATCAGCATCAGGGCCAGCATCAGGGCCAGTGCAAACAGCGTAAAAAAGGCGCGTTCTGTCCTGTCCTCTTTGGTTGTTAAATCGTTGTTTCTCATTGCTTTATGTTTTTGGTTTGTGTTTTTCGTTTCATTATCAGTAACAAAGATAAACATTATTTTGATATAAACAAACATTTATTATTATATTTTTCTATTATTTTATTTGTTTTATTCATTTCTTTGTTTTATCTTTGTCCTGTATTATTTAATTATTCACTAATAAATCAAATGTTATGAAATCAATTAATTGTAAAGTAGAACAGTTTGAAGGTCGCAACGGATCGGTTAAAAATCAATTCCGTATTTTTACTAATAAAGGCTGTTTCTTTCAGTCTTACAGCTCTATTATCGCATTTAAACCAATTACTGGCAAAATTCAGTTAGATGTTTATAAATGGGACTATTCCGTGACTCCCGGGAAATATCGGAACCAGTTTTTGAATGAGACTAAAAAAGAGACGGAAGCCAAAATCAAAAACGGGACATATTTACTAACTGATCTTAATAAGTAGTATCATGACGATTTACGAAATAAAGGAAAGGACACAAGGCACAGCCCCGTATTTTTTCACACGTGACACCCTGAAATTTTTCCATCAGACAATGGCCAGTTTTAAAGTTAAGAAACAAGCTGACGGCAGATATTTTATAACTGCCCCAATGAAGGACCACACCGGGCGTATTGTTGGTCATACTGAAAGATATTTCAATCCTGAAACAAATAAACTCGATAACGAATAGTTTTTTATTGGTGTTTTCTGGTTAGCCCTGCGCCCCGCTTATCTTATCAGGGGGTGCAGGGGTACCGGAAAGAACCACAAATTTAAAAGATATGATTAAACGCATTCTAAAGCACAATTTAGCCCCTTTCATCCTTATTCCTGCCTCTGCCCTCTATTGGGTGTTGTTATGGCTCCTGGGGATGCTATTGGGTGCTATGTGATAATATTTACATTGGGTACAACAGTAATAATTTAATTTGATAATATTAACCAAAAACACACAAAATGGCACAAGAAGAAAGAGCAACCGTAAAACTTCAATATGGCACGTATAAAGCTGAAGTTATTGTCTATTGCACTGAAAATGATGAGCAAGAGCAAATAATTGCCCGTGCATGGGGACAAGTCAAGGAATGGTTAACCTTACCAATGGCATATAGCAGCGCAAAAATAATTGAACGGAAAAAATGGTCAGACTATGAGTAATATCCCATACACCAGCAAAGAGATGCAGGACAAGTTTATTGTGTGCTTCGTCCTGCTATCCGGCAAACGTCCGGCCCTGGACTGTGTTCGCCATGCCACGGGACCGCATAAAGGCTTGCCCGTACTATATAAGTCAATAGCTCATGCAAGTTTTGATAAGCATTTTGACCCGAAATGGGATGATGTTATACCTGCAGCAGAGTATTTTGAGCGGGTGTCGTCACAAGAAAATAAAGTTACCAAACCAAATAAAGCAGAATTATGAAACACACAAAAGGAAATTGGTATGTAAATCCATTGAAAGGAAAGAAGTACGAAAATAAATTTTATGTGCTTACAGACGGAGTTCCCTGCGATAAATGCGGAAAAGGGGGAGATCACAGACATATTTGCGTTACGCTTGAGTCAGCAGTTGGATTAGAACAAGCAAGAGCCAATGCAAAACTCATTGCAGCAGCACCGGACTTGCTTGAAGCTATTCAGCCCTTAATAAATGCGTGTGCTGCAATGATAGAGGGCGAATGGGCTAAAGACCCTGATAAAGATGAAGACATAATTAATGCAAAAGCCGCCGTTAAAAAAGCCTCAGAGTAATGCCACAGTACACCCTCTTTGGAGAAAAAGATAAAGTAAAAGAAATCTCAAAACTATTTCAATAATTATGAAAAAAGTAATTCATTTACAGACACAAAACACCGAAGGAGGAAATATCTCTCTTATCAAACAAATAGGATGGGTGTCCCTTACCTTCGATAACACAAAGATCACTATTGATGCTTATAAGGGTGGTGGCTATTCTGCCGAGCCCCGGGAAGACTGTTTTATGGAGATTGTTGACGAAAAGGAGGTTTTCAATCTTACAGCCGAACAACTGCTCCGGGTGATACGCTTTTATGTAGCATACAGCACCGATAAGGATGCGATTCCGCACACCAAAAACAAATTCCATTACATAGCGCGTGATGCGATCAAGAAGCCTTAAAACGCCTTAAAACTTGCATTTTTAAAAAAGACCTATCTTTGCATAATTATGGAGACACAGACACGCAATAAAATGAAGCAGATGAAAGTCATATATAACAGTGATGTGGCTGTCCTGGACTTCCTTGCTGACCTGCAGGACCCTAACGCTATCCGTAACTTACAGCAGTTAGTAGATGAGCTTGCGGGGAGATCGGGAACGCTATTGCTCAACTGCCCTCTGGATGGCTTGGTTGTGCTCATTCTGCATAAATCACCGTTTGGCTTTAATGATGATGGTAATAACCTGATACTATATGCAGATAACACCCTGCGTGGGCTTATTAAGTACTTCAAAAATCAGTTAGACCATACTTCAGAAGATCATGGAGATATTTACCGGGCCTTGGATGACATCACTCGGCAGCTATATTTCTCATGGTGTAATGAAGAAGATAATAATACTCACCTCAATGATATGGGGTAGTATATGATTGGGCAGGGGTTTCTTGTGTTTCCCTCTGCCCTTTCTTTTTTCTGAGAAATAAACACCAGTGTTAAACGAATAAACTTAAAATGAAGATGATTACCCTGGCTTTTATAATTTGCTTGCTTCCGGCCTCTCTAACGGCACCTCCCTCTCCGACAATGAATATCATTGCACCGGATGAGATAAGGCCATACGAGGCTGTGTGGAACGCTCATTGTAGCGTTGAATCTAATTTTGATACTGATGCCATTGGAGATTTGATGTATAAAGAATATTCCTATGGCATTGTTCAGATCAGAAGGTCCCGACTACTTGACTATTATCTTCAAACAGGAATATGGTATGATGTGGAAGATATGTTTGATGTCGAGAAGTCAAAAGAAGTATGGATGTACTATGCCTGTCAATGCGATCCTTGGGAGATAGAGAGAATTGCCCGTCTATGGAATGGGGGCCCTCGAGGTATGCAAAAGAAATCAACAATTAAATATTATCTTAAAATCAATTCTGCCTTATGAAGAAAAACACGCTTATTGAAAACAAAGCCCATGACCGGGAAGATGAAGCAGGGGATCCGCTTGACGGACGTTCTACCCTCGGGTGCCTCTTTATTGGGGTGCTATTGCTTGCTGGTGGCTTGCTTACGCTTATCAAAATCGTAGAATACTTCAGACCATGAGAGCAACCCTGATTATACTGATGTGCCTGATCGCCATTATGTTTCTGTTCTTTGCCTCTTTTGCAGAGAATGTGGCCTGCTCCTTTGTCTTTGTCCTTCTCGCTGTTCTTAGCGTGTTCGTGGGATATATTATTTACTCCAAAATAGATAAGCTATGAAAACAATGAAAAAGGATGGTAAAAAGTATATACTTGTTGATATTGGAAGAGGTCAAACAATGTGGAAAGAAGTTAAGCCTAATAAATTTATTGCATTTATTAAATCTTTATTCAAATGAAAAATTACACACCCCGAAAAAAGAAAGAAGTAAAGTTAGAGTAGTTTTCTGATTGACCGCCGTCAATATAAAATATACCCCTTCCATATCTGAATACATCAAATCCAAGAGGGTTGCCTTTTGAAACTGCTGTAAGAACATTTGCTCCTCCACCTACTATATAATATGCCGATGGTGAACCAGATGTTTCACTTCCGGTCTTTGTAGGATCAACTGCAAAGTTTTGCCAACCACCATAAGGATACGCTCCATAAGTTTTACCTCCAACATAAAATACCTTATAAACACTTGCACTCGAACCGCAAATCATAACTAACCCACCAGCCGCTATTTCAGCGATAGCACCCGGAGCAAGCCAGACAATCCATCCAAATAAATAGTGTCCAGAAGTCCATGTAAATGAACTCGCATTATCACAAACCATTCCCGCCTTTCCATTAGTGTTCATAGTCAATGACCCATGATTAGTACCTTGAATAGGAAAGTCAGTATCAACAACAGGAGAACGCCCGGCAGCCCATGTAGAAGCCTCGGCTACTGTAGGCGATGATGGGGTTCCATCAAAATCAACAATGGTTATTAAATCTTTTGTATATGCTGGTACTGCCATTATTTTATTTTATCACTCAAAGTTATATCTTTTTTAAGAATACGTTACACTTGTTAAATCATCTCCTGTATAATGCAATGTCTTTGTTAAATCAATTCCTGATGGGGTATCTCCAGAAAGGACAAGGCTCGTTAAAACTCCTAAAGTATAGTTAAATGTTTTTACTATTTCCATCCCGCCACCAATATCATAAGTAATATAATCAATATCATCTCCGCCATAGGAAATAACATAAGGATAACCTTTAAGATTCTTAGACACCGTTTCAAATGCTTCAGAATATGCTGTATATCCTGTTATGTCCGAAGTAGCATGTTTATGTGATTTAGGAGTGAATGAGGCAGGGATGCCTGTTAGCTTAGAATATTCAACGGTATTGATAAGATTGATATTCCCTACCTGCCCTGTCTCAATAGTGCCTGAAACAGTGCCTATGATGCCAAATTCATTAAGTTTGGCTACTATGAAAGCTGTGGTTGTCCTCGGAAAGAGCCTGACAAGCTCTCCGTCTGTTACTCTACGTCCAGTTTTGTTTTGCAGTCTTATTTGCATAGGGGTGGAATATTTACTATGCAAAGGTATGAATTATTTAAAAACTATCCCAGAATTGTTTGTTTAAAGCACCCACAATGGATTTTTGTTCCTCGAGGCTATATCGATATCCAATAAGCATCCCCCGTGTCGTGGGGAAGCTCTTGGCATATTGTACGAGCAATTCTGCTTCAAGCTGCTTAACTTCATCCCATCGTGCTGTAACCCTGCTATTAGTTTTCTCTTCAAGGTCCAGAGCATAGGATATTCGTTCTTCCTCCGTGCCATCCATGAATAGTCCTCGTTCGCCTGGTGTGCATAGAATTATATTGCCGAAGTAGAATCTGAAATATGGATATTCTTTTACCGGAAGGATGTTCAGGAAACAATTTTTCCATAATGGTGTCCGGGCATACTCACGGAGCCAAAGCCCCGATATAAACGACTTCGATGGCAGCTTGTCCCAAAGAGTCTTAAATATCATCGTCTGAGCTATGTCAGACACCCTTGCGGATGGTATCTCGTGTAAATAAGCCATTGTTGATTACTTATCTTTCTTCTCTTCTTTTCCAGGTTATTATCAATACCAATAGTACAATTCCCGTCGTCATCAATAATTGGTTCGTCACATTCACAGTATTCTGTATTTTCCATATCACTTATTGTTAATAAAGTTAATAGCCCATTTAATTCCAATTTTTGCTCCAAGTTTTTTAGCAACCTCTTTTCCAAATTCAAATCTATTGTCAACCCATGTATTTATTTCTTCCTCGCTCGGCATCCTCCTGGAAGCGTATTCTTCCATAGCTTCAATAATCCAATCCTTTAACATCAACTCAGACTTATAGGCAACTGGATAAGTGCTTATAAAAGTCCATAAAGATTCATTAAGATTATCTTCAAGTATCTCTTCCACACTCTTTGCACCGTCTTTGGGCTGATTGTTTGCAGGATGGAATTTATAGAGCAGACATCCTTTTGGAACATAATCAGGCTGTTTGGAATTTTCCCATTCTTCACGCATTTTATTTTCTTCACCTGCTTCAAGGGCGGCAAGCTCGTCAATAAGATCATACTTTTTATCCATCCATTTAAGCTCTGCCTTTGTCGGTGACATACTTGTGCTTACAGGTTTTGCTTCATAATGCTCAATCAACTCTTTCAGTTTTTCAATCTTGTCATTCATCTCACTTGTGGTTTAGATTAATTCGATATAAACATTGCTATATTTTTTTAAAGGAACAGCAAGTCCCCTTGCAAGAAAGTTATTACATATTTTAGTCCAGCCTTCATCGTTGACTAATTCATCCCATTTTACAATTTTATGGACTTCACATACATTTACCATAGGTGTAGTCTTTGCTGGTGGATGATTGCCATGGGCTCTCAGTTCTAATCCTACTTTATACTTAGCAGGATTTATGCAATCTTTAATATCACAGTATTCTGTATTTTCCATATCACTTACTGTTTAGTTAATATTCCATCATGCCAAATTGCAAAGCACAATGGTCTCATTGCTGTATTCCCTGCATTATATTCGATTTTCCCAAGCGGACAATCTTGACACCATTTATCATCCCAATCTGTTGTATCGGGCTTTATACATAATTTATCATAAAGCTCTTGTAGATTTTCTTTGGTGATTTTTACTCCTATATCAATTTCTTTTTCCATTACTTATTGTTTATTAATCATTTATTTTAGATACTATCCAGCATAGACATAGAACAAAACCTATAACTGCACCAATTAAAAATACTATCAATACTTTCATTACTTATTGTTTATGAAGTTAATAACCCATATAATTGTATTAAAAGCATTGCCGATATTATTATAAGAATAATAAATATTCCCGTTCTTATTTCACTTATATAAATCCAATTCCAAAATCTATCTATCCATTTCATTATAAACCTTTTTTACTATTTTAATAACGTCATCCCATTGAAAGTAATAATTTTCATTTATATCTTCCGCATCTTCTGTTATAGTACATCTTATAGTATTCAGCATTGCTTTCTTAATTTTTTCCTCGCTCGGCATCCTCTGGCTGGCGTATTGCTCCATAGGTTGAAGATACCAATCAATGTAAGTAAGCCACACCTCAATATCCTTAGGGTGTAAATGAAATTCTAATGTAGTATAAGGTAGTCCTTTATCCTCAATAATTCCCCATTTACAATGCACAATACACATTGTCCCATTTTTCGGCAAATCCGCCTCCGACTTAATGTAAATCTTTTCGTATAACTCTTTCATCTCACTTTGGTTTTAACATCATCACTTACGTCTTTTATATAAGCTGTAATTATCAAACAGCCAGACAGTACAATAAGAATTACTATCTGTGTCGTTAATGGTGGATCTTTAATAGCTATCACAACAAGAATAACTATTCCAACTAACAATCTTAATATTTTTTCCATCTCACTTGTTTTTTGGTTTAAACTCCTCTTTCGTTTTCATGATACCTTGTCTTATGGTAGTAAGTTATCTTTTTTGAACTGAGCATATTCTATCTTCATCTCCTCTATATCGTTGTACCACTGGAAGAACTTCCATTCAGGATACTTCGCTCTTTCTTCTGATGTGCCCTGATCAACGAGGGTGTGGAAAACTGGTAACACCACCCGCACGTTCCTTGGGTTTAATTTAAACCAGGGATATCTTCCTTTCGGAAGCACATGGGCAAAACAACTGTAATATATGCCTTCCCCTTTAAAAGTTGTGATGTCAACATCAGTGTAAGGACAGATTACCCTCCCGGCTTCATTGCGAGCGTTATCCCATAGGCAATCAAATAACTCTACCTGGTTATCAAAGCCCCAATCAAATGTCCTTATACGCTCTCTCTTGGTGCGGAAGGCAGGTTTCTTAGGCTTCCTATCCTGACGTTTCCACTGGTGTCGTTGGCAAAAGCCACCTCCCCATACCGGATAATAACAATTCTCTGCTTTGCATGTTTTAGCCATGATTATACTTCATTTCTGAGCGCATTAATAACTTCACAGGTGAAATTCCCTGCTCCCAACGCACTGAATATCCCTACTATGGCAAATAGCCACCAAGGCGAGAATATTATTATGTAAAATAGACTCAGTAGGAGTCCCAACCAGACCGATAAACAAAAGCTGCACCGCACGAACTTAATGATCATCGAATCGCAGTTGTGCTCCATTACATGCCTATTGTTCTGTTTCTCGATCCATTTACCAAATTCACGGAAGAGCATATTTTTCCTGATAATGCGTGTCCACAGGATAGCTACCATCCCGGCAATGATTCCCAAAAATGTCATGTAAATAATATCTTTCATCGTTTTTAAGTATTAGTTTAATAAAAAAAGAGGCTATTATAATCATCTCGATCTTTCGTAGCCTCCTTATCCCTTTTGTAGTAATCAACAAGAGTGTGAGCTACAAATATACAGCTAATTTGCGTTAAGTAACAAATTTATTTCATCGACACTCGCTATCTTCAGGAATGTTTCTTTGTCACAATAAGAAGATGGTAATTTTAATTTATCATGTAGTTCCATAAATCTTGGCGTAGTAATCTGCGGTGTCACACCCATAAGTTTATTGAACAGACCTTTTACCAGACTGAAATCTCTCGGTGTCTCTGCAGGGATTTCTATATCGTATTTGTTCCCTGCCTCAATTTTCTCTGGCTCTGCCTTCTTTGTGGTGTTGAGGAACGCATCAATCTTAGCCTCCTCCTTCCCTTTGTCAAAGTCTTTATTAACCGGGATTTCTCCTGCCTGAGTATTCACAGCCGGTTCCTTGCCTACTGCTGATGCAGCCTCTTGCTTTTCCCTTTCCTCATTTGCTTTCAGATAGGGCGCAACATACTCTGCAAGATTTTCGTTCTGGTGTGCAAAGACGATCTCCCTGAGTTTCTTGTTAGTGTTCTTACCACCGATTATCTCACAACTCTCCATCATATCCATGTCCTCCATAACCAGCTTTAACAATATGGGTGTGTCCATGGCTTCCATCTGCTTCAATGTCCACTGCCCGTCAATGATTTCTTCTGCTGGTGTTTTGCCATCATTATCAATCTCCTCCTGGTTGGTGATGTTACCTGCCTCATCCCTGATCACAAGCACGCCATTTATAGATTCGGCTGAACCTTTCTCTGCTTTAAAAGGTGATTCGTCATGCTTTGTAAGATGCGTTACAGAATAATTTTCCATAATGCGACTCTTATCATCTTTATGTTGCATACCTTCTACTTCTGGATTAAAAGATAAATTATTTTCTGCTATCTGTTTGTCCATGGATTCTCTTGCTAGTCTTACATTTTCTGTATAACGCTCTTCGTTTTTATCTACTGGAATGACTTCTGCCTCTTGGATGTTCTTATCCCCTACCTTGCCAAATTTGTTGTTAGGGATCTTGTCAACCACTCTGTCTGTCATCTTTGTCGATCTGGTCTTTGCATGTTCCTTATCGGGGATCGTAATCTTTGCACCAGATTCAGTTTCAATTATCTCGGTAGTTTCCTTCCCAATGTCCTGTGCCTCCTCTGTGGTGTACATATTAAGAAGTACGTCAGAAAATAAGTCACGCGCGATATTCCCTAACGCCCTGTAGTTCAACATCCGGTCAGGTGTTTTGTACCATGCTGATTTCTTCCATTTCCATCCATCCTGACCGCTCACCTGAGAAGATGTTATCCAAAGCCCCATTCTTTTTGCTTTGTCAACTGAAAAGGTGCGGGTTAAGGTAGTCCCATTATCTTCTCGTGTAGCAGTAATAGATACTACCATGTTTTCATCCTCAATACTCCCTGTTACGGTTTCTTTCCATGAGTCTTTTTTTAACTTTCCCGAGGCAAATATCATGGTTTTCGCTAAATCTCCTTTTATTGAGAGCAATCCACTTACGGGGATGACATGCTGTAACGCTGTCATTGGAGGTATGGCAAGCTGTTGTGCCTGCAATAATACCACAACTACGGCAGGGACTTTCCCTTTTGTGTAATCCGGTTTATTATCCGCACCTTTTTCGTAGAAGTGATCAGGCACTAACTTGCTGTCAAGCAACATCCCTGCAAACTGCTTCATCCCTTCAATGGTGTCGTAGGCATCCTCTACAAATTTAGGAAGCCTTACATCCGATACTTTTACAATACTTTTTTCTGTTTCCATTTGTCTGTTGTTATTAAATTATAGTTTATAGTTGTACTCTCCTTTTTTGTCAACCCATGACCTCTCCTGTGGAGGTATCCATTTTGCTCCAATAAATTCAAAGAATCTTTCTTCCGTGTCGAATACCGGAGGCAATGTAGGAGCAAGTTTATATTCCGGCTTTATCTTCCATGTGCTTTTACGGATGCACTCGTCCTTTTTCCTCAATCCATTTTCTGTACCGCACCACCCTCTACGATTCCATTGCATAGCCAATGCGGTATGTGAGAAAAAACTACTTCCCGTCCGAATAGCAAGCATACGTCCATAATCTTTCTCCGTAGTGATGTATAACTCGATATGCAAGTCTGATTCGAGATAAAAGAACTTCTTTAGCCGTGTGCCATTAATAGTAAGTCCCTTAAATCCCATCGGGAACGCCTGCCCCATTGAGAACTCATCCTTTGGCACAACGACACACTCCACATCACCTACGTACGCCACCTCTCTACGCACCGATCCTGCGATAGAACCTTTGATTATATACGGTGTTAAGTACTTCATAAACCTGTCAGCCACGTTCTTGCCTACTGCAAGCGGGATTTTATGTTCGGTTGTGCTCATTTTTGCGTGAAAATATTGAAGTATATTCATAGTTTATCCTCCTATCCTTTTGGTTTCTCGATTAATGCATTAATGCATAATTCTTTACAGAAATATGTTTGTTGCATATTACAACAATCACAATCTTTCTGCTTTAGTATCCGTGTGTGTTTTCCAGGATAATCTGGATAATCTCTTTTCTCATCCTGATTAATTAACTTAGTTTCCATAACTACCCTTTTATACAAGTTTGTCCACTGAGCTTGTTATACCATCTCCCCTGCCCATCCCTGATAACCTTATTGCCATCAAGGAGAAAGGTGATCGTGGCCCAGCACCCATCGGTGATCTGATTGAGCTGAGTCATGTTCGTCTCATTGTACTCAAAAAGCACCTCCCTGGCATAGTTGCCAATGAAAACTTCCATAACCAATTCCCTGTACTGTTTCGTCTGCCCTGCCTTTGTCGTGAATGATTTGGGTGGTCCTACCCATACTACCCGTCCTGAGTATTCAAAATTGTTGATTGACTTGTTCTGAGCCATAATTTATGATCTTAGAATTGTTAATACTTCTTGTAATTTTTTCTGAGACTCCTCAAATGTCTCTGTAGCCTCCTCACTTTTCAATCCCGGCCATTCCACTTTTTCAAGGGCAGTGGCATAGTTCCAGAGTTTTTCTTCATCCGTAAGAAAATCTGAGGCATGACCTCCATCGCCGGGGCGTGGTTCTATTTGTGCTGTAACTGAATCTTTCATTTCAGGAACAGGAGTTTCTCCTTTGACATTATAAAATTCGGCATATTTCTGCTCCCATACTTCATTTTCCATTTCAGCAATCTCATCTTCTGTAGCAGAGATATTCCCTTTCTTAAAATTCTTTACTCCATATTGAAGTACCATAATGACCCCTATCTTATAAAGAGCATTAGTTCTTTCGACAATAGTATTCTGATGTGCCAACGCTTTTGCATCATCAATGACCTTCTGCTGTGCATCAAATTTCTTTTCTTTCGCACCAAGTATAAATTGATTCCACTGGTTATCATCACACCTCATGATTGCTTCATCGGTAAGTGGCTTCCCAATTTCATTAAATGCAAAGATCGTTTTGGTGACATCTACCTTGGAGATGTATTCATCCAATCCGACTAACTGCTCTTTCCTTCCCGGAAGTTTCAGCAATCTCTCTGCCCTGATCTTGATAGCCTCTTTCTGGTCATCAATAGCATCCTCCTGTTTTTTAAGGTGCTGTTCTACTTCGGAAATTAATGCCACGACTTCTTTCTCCTTGGCGATCCATGCTTTCTGCTCTTTTACCGCATCTTCCCTACCTGCTTTGCATATCCTCTCTGCAAGCGTTCTATGATCCCTGCACACAATTCTCGCATCATGTACCTTCTTATAACCCTCTGTGTCATCAATACCGTTGATTTTAAGAGGTAGGTAATCTGTTTTCAGCTTTGCAATAACAGCCTCCGTTACGTTCTGTTTTGCCAGTTCTGTTGTAATGATGTTCTCTGCTGTCTCTTTCATAATATATGTCCTTAATTAATCAACGATAAATGAATTATCAAGATGAGTTTTTTGTCCCTCCCATAAAATAGCAGAGTTGCCATCAATTGCTGCCATCATGTGCGGATGATGATTCTCTGAAAGATATTTCATCATATAAGATGATGCGTCTTCAAAGGTCATAGCCTTTAACTTGTTTTCTATAAATTCAGAAAACTTTTTTTCCTGTTCTTCAGCTTCTCCGCATTCAAGAGGACAAGCATCTGATGTCTGCTGCCAAAATTCATTCAGCAAATTTTTAATTTCAGTTACTTTCATGATTTTTAATTTAATGTTGTTAATACTATTTCTGTGCGTGGTTGATCTGAATAAACCTTCTTCCGGATAACAAAGCATATCAGTGAGTCATCTCTGTAATAAATTCTATTCATCGAGTCTGTTACGAATTTTTCAAGATTATCACCATCCGGTTTTGATGTATGCCATTCAGGTGCGGAATCTTTTAGTATCTCGCTATTCTTTCCCGTGCCATAATGTGACTTAGGTCGTCGCATATAAAAAGTTAACTCTAAAAATATTGGACCATCTATTGGTTTTTCAGGAGCATTCTGTTGGAGAATACCTGCAAATGTTAATTTCTTCTCTGCTGAAGGGTCATAAGTGCGCACAAACTTACCAACGCTTGTATGCCTATGCCTCATCTGCGCCTTAGCATCACCGAGTACTGTAAGTTTAATCTGTGTCATTTATCTGCAATATTTATATAAAAACCATGCTTGTTCATAGGAAAATGCAACTGCCCTTGCGCTGTCAATAAAGTTTTTTTCTACAAGTTCCTTCCATCTTACAGAACCCATAAACATTACATCCTTAACTGCTTCAGGATGCCCATTCCAGCATGTAGGGCAACACATAGTATCATGATATGCCCCGTTTCTACATTTGTAATCCTTGTCTTCCATAGTTTTTATATTTCGTGACAATCTGTAATTCTTATATCTTTTACTGTAATTCCTTTTTTGACAAATAGAATATTTTTAACAGCAAACGCTATGACCGATTCATCTGCTATAGAATTTAACGATTCAGGGACCGATATAGGTAACGTAAGCCCAAACATCTCATCTTTATCGGTTAAAATCTCACAACTAACTTTAAATTCATGTATTCCAAATAATTTTTTAAACCATCCCATGTCGTTTAAGTTTTAATTTCTCTTCCTAATACCTGTAACTGCTCCGGTCTGAAGCATCGGATAGCACCGGATGTCCTGTGCTCACATATAGCCACGCTGTAGCTTACTCCTATTCTCATATCCTCGTTCATTTCAATGATGGTGTAATCAAGTCCCCAATGGAGCAACCACCATTCATCTTTCTCATACAGCGTTTCTCCTTCATCGCCTAACTCATCCTTTTCCTGTGTCACCGTAACAAGTACTCTCATATCCTGATCTCATATTCAATCGTTAAGTCCTCCACCACACGTTTTAAGGCATAATAGAGCCTTCTGTCAATCAACTTGGCCTGTAACACTCCATGAAGCATCTCAGAGCCAGGGAGAGGGCTAGAAACATTCTTAGCACCAATCTTATTAAGATGGCGTGCTTTCTCTATCGTCTCCGCAATGAACTGGATGTTCTTGGTCTTCTCTTCCGGTGTCAGTATCTCTATTATCTCCTTTTTCATCTTCTTCATATCTAAAGTAATGTCCTCTTCTTGAAATCTTTACTCTGCCAGTTACCGAATCATCCACAACATCCCTGCTACACCTATTGGCCCTTGCCGCTTCTGCTATTGTGTCAAATCTTGCTATCTCCTGATCTTGCCTATCATATTGAATAACTTTTTTGTTATGATGTGCTGATAATTCCTTTGTTCTCTGCTCCCATGCAGCTACCCAAATCTGATTTAAAAATATCCTTGCCTCACCTGTCTTATCCTCGGGAATAATCTCAAATGCTTTCATGTCACGAAGGACCTTATTTACTACTCGTCCCTGATCCATCTTTTAAACAATTTCATTTCTCAGATATTCATCTCTTGCAATTCTTGCTTTTTCTTTTGTTTTAAAAAATCCTAAGTAAATTCTTTCCCCCTTTCGGCTAAATAGAACATAAAACCTATTAAAATTAGGATAAATAGCATAATCTATGCCCCGTCTTCTATTTAACGAATTTAAATAAGGAGTCGTAAAATGACAATTCTCTGGGGTATAATCTCCGTTATTATCTTTACGATCAATCTCTAATCCATCTTCATAACCGTGAGTAATAGCCCATTTATAAAATGCTAAAAAATCATACCTCCATTCAGAACATACCTTTATTCCTCTCTCCCCATAATTTTTATATGCATAAACATTTGGATTGGTAGTCCTTGAAATCATTCCACACCAACGTCCATACATTTTGGTCCGTTTCATCCCATGTTTATAATTAGGATTGCTCTTACCATAATGGCTTCTATTATTCTTTTTCATTGTGATAGATAATGGAGCACCCCCGGCTGCTTTAATCATCGGCATCTGTGTCGATACGACAAGAGTAGATGAAACCAGGGATGCAGTATTTTTAATATTTTCCATTATAGATACCGTGATTAAAGCGTAGTAAAGATATGCTATTGCTAATAGCAATCCAAATTTATTTTTTTAAACTCAGCAAGAAGTTGATCTTCTGGGGGCTTCTCTCGTATTCGATTATTAAAGGTGCGATTCTTTGACCCTTTCCGCTCACTCCATGTTGCGCTTCCTAATCGCCCAAAATCAATCATCTCTGCTCCGGCAAGGGTTAGTTCTTTTATTAATATATTTTTAAGCCCACTCCTTTCTTCATCAATGAGACTTGATATGCCATTAAGTACCTTATCGTGTTTACAAAGATCATAAAGGCTTATTGTCCCTTCAACACTCTCTCTTTCTTTAAGAAATTTTTCACTTTGAAATTCACGATATGCTTCTGTGGTGTCAGGTTCAGGCTCGTAACGCATCACCTCTGCCTCCCATTTTTCCATCTCCCCCATATTACCCTGCTTCTCTGCCTCCTTCATCTTGGCAAATGCGGCTTTAGCTGGCAATATCCGGTTATCCCAGAATGACTTACTGATGTCAATGATGCGCTTACAGAGGTCGTCATCACGCTGCACCTTCTCAACCATGAAATCATTACCATCTTTCAGAATGGCTATCTCCGCGTAATCTGTCTCCATGATAATCATATAGACATGAACTTGAATCAGATAACTGATGGGAATCCCATCGGTCCACATCTGAGCACTCCAATAGCTTAAAGTCTTAATCTCGAGTACTGCCTCTGTCTTTAATGCCTCAGAGGTGATGAGATTAACACCACCCTTAATGTTCATGACACGGTCAAGGGATGCGAACAGCCACGGATAAGAGGGATTGACAACATAACCATTTACATTTCTGCATTGCCGAATGATCTTATTGTTCTTGTAATTATCAATCCATCCTGTCTCACTGCCATCGTAGTACTGCCATAACTCTGCTATCTTGTCCTCCATGTAGCGACCAAAAAACATCTTTGAGTTGTCGATCTGACGTTGCTCCAATTGACCTATTTTTTCATAGAAGGTGCGTGTCACCGTATCGTATTTGTTAAGTCCGAGCACTGTCGAAATTTCTGATCCCCCGATGCCGTTTAACCGGAATTTAAACCATTCAGGGGTGTGCTGTGGTATCCTTGTTATTATTAGATCACTTCTCATATATTAAGTATAAAATTATAAAGTTTTTGATTCCATTTTGCGTCAGCAAGAGCATTATGCTCGTCTTCTTGTTTTGGATAGAGAGGATGTGTTTTTAGATGCTTAGCTTTATCTATCATTCCAGTTTTATCAAGATATTCTAAAACATTATGTGTTACCGAAGGATATTCAATCTTGCTTAATTGCTCTGAAGACATAGAATCTGCCTTTTCATCAAACATCTGTTTTAAATCCTTACAATACATGGGAAATCCTTTCGGAAGATCCATCATTTTGCCAAATAATTGACAGAACACCACCCAATCATAATCTGCATGATAACCATAAAAATCAATAGACCTATTCTCAGAGGCTAAAACTCTATACTTATTTAGATGTTTATTCCATTGATTATCATTAAGACTTCCTTCCTCTGATATAGGATTTACAAAAGCAAAAACTTCGTTTGCAATTTCTTGCCGGGATTTCCCTGAATCCCTGAATATTGATTTGATGGTATTATTATTTAATCCAAGATAATTTCGAGCATCCCCATGTACGTGTTCTATGTAAATAGGGGTTATTACATGTTCCCATAGCCATGTGTCTTTGCATATTTCATTAAGATCACATTCTTTGTTAAGAGCATAATATTCCCTGCTGTCTTCACAGACAATGCCTATACTTATTAGATTAATAGTTGGTGTAGGATAGCCTACCTTAATACCCAACAACTTATGTTGTTTAAAGTATTCTTTAAATTCTGTGTCAATAAAATATTTCATAAGTTCATAGCTTGCGGAGGCTTCATGCCATCCAGATTTAACGGCTTTAGTTCCTTGAATATCTCGGAAAAGATACTGTTTAACATTTCAGCTTGAACGGACATAAGCTCAACCTCCTGTTTCCCTTCATTGCTGATGTCGTTGTACCATCTGTCATACCACTTACTGAGATCATTGACAAGCCCCTCATGCTGTTTGGTGAGTTCTACGCCCTGATTGTAGAACTCCTGATAGAACTGTAGCCAGTCCTTGTAATTCTTTAACGTGGCTTCTGCTGTTGCCTTTAACCCGGCATTAGCCCATCCATGCATGGGATCGTCCATGATCTTCTGCGCATCATCTACCTTTTTTGCTTGCGCATCAACCATTTTTTTCTTAAATAGCTCAAGCATGTTGGCGAATTTGTAATTATTTACGTTGCTCATAGTTATTATAGTTTTTCAAATTCAATTACCCATACCCACGGATTGATGTCCCATCCATAGCCTCTTTTTTCGTTTATAGAATCCCATAAATCAGAAAATCTTACCTTACAAGTAGAATAAGGAGCATTTACTCCATAATAATTTTGCGTTCCCTCTTCACATGCGTCCTCTTCTGAAATATTGTGCAACCTTTCAACCCTAATCCCTGTTATTTCAAGTTTAATCCGGCAGGCTTCTTTAGGCATGAATCTTGGCGACTTCCATTTTTCCGATTGATTTTCGCCTTGCTCCTTATAAACATACGTTACGTTTTTATGAGGGTCATAATTCCATGTTTCTCTTACCCAAAGGATATCCTCGGCTTGACCGTAAGGACACTTAATAGCTTCCTGATTAAATGTTCTGTCCTTTAATGACTTTTTATTTACAGATGATTTCTGGGTAAATCGCCAAGGCAGTTTACACGCATAGCCCATCCATTCAAACTGCCAATCATTGGGGTTTTGATTTATGACATTAAGTCCCCTTGTTCTTCTGGTTTGCGTTTTTCTCCCGTCCAGTATTGCCTGAACCATTGGCGTTGAAAATAAAATTGGTCTTTCCTTACTCATGATAAAATACTTTGTATTCGTTAGTGAAAAAGAAATCTTCGTCATCAATGACAATGATCGATGCGCTCTTACGGGGAAACTTAATCCTGTCCCCAGCCTTCACCTGGACACATGCTGCCCCTGCCTGTACCACCTCCCCTGTCTCTGGTAACATTTCTTTGGTGTTCTTTGGGATATACAGATTTCCGCTTGGGGTCCTCTCAGGAACCTTGTCTGGCTTAACCAATACTGCTGTACCTTGTACTATCATGCTATCTTAAATTTATATTAAAATGGTAACGAATCTAATTCATCCTTCCCGTTCCCGCTAAACACCTCATCCTCTTCCTCTGTCTTAGGGGGGTTGAGCTTGTTCGGGGTATTATGAGATATCGGTTTTTTCTCATCAATCATTACAAATTTGCCTCCCTTGGAATAGTCCAATCTCATTTGAACTTTCCCTACTTTCCCTATTTCCTCAAATCTAATCTTCTCGACATTTAAGATTGTAGGTGCAGTATCATCTATGTATATCTTATCATCTTCCGTTGGGTCATCAGGAATATCCTCTGGTTTCTTTTTTCTATACATATAACGATGTAATATGATGCCAATATCCGGTTTGTCCTTCCAACATGAACTTCCTTTTATGTCGTATAAACACGGCATCCGATAGTTAATCCCCTGTTTCTCAATTTTCGTAGGGTGTGCTATGAGGATGCAATGCAAGTCATATACATCACAAAAATTAACTATATAATCAAGTTGTTTTCCTATAAAAAAAGTCTCTGTTTCATTTTTAGGTTGCTCATGCTCTATCTTATTCCACGCATCAATAACAAACCCAAAAATGTTCTCTGTCTTTTTAAGGTATATAAGATATTGCAATAAAGACTCCATCGAATTTACCCGGTCTGTATTGATCTTTCCATTCCATGTTTCAAAATTTAATTTACTTGGAGACACGAAGAAAAAATGTTTTTGAATATACCTCATTGTTTTCCATCTGAGCTCTTCGGACATTGAGTTCTTAAATCCTCTCCTGAAAAATTGTGATGTTATCACCTCTGCTATCTTTGCCTGTTCTCTTGATGCAGGACGATTTTCAGGGGTGAACATAGCCCATTTGATATTTTCTTTATCGTTATGCCTGATAAACTCCGTCAAATACCATCTTGCAAAAACAGACTTCCCTGCCGAGGGTGTTCCTGTTATAACAGTAAACTGCTTATTCTTTAGCGTGAATAGATTATCTATAGCAGGAATCCCTATCCCTAATCCCGGGGTAAACCCATCAGAAGCGATCATCTCTAATTCTTCCTTGACATCACTAGGAAGGATAATGCCTTTTATCGGGAATGAACTCAGGTTGTTATAGCACTCATCAACACCTGCCTTGCCAAGAGCAGGCAGATGAGGGTCGGCCTTAGTATTGCCCTTAAACACATCATTGATGTCTTTATAGCCTATTGGATATTGTATGTACTTACACCTCTCCTTGCCAAAGATAAGGGCTAACTGGTTGCGCAGGACACGTCCTGGTCTGTCATTATCGGTACTGAAGATGATTAGATCGACATCTTCAAAAAAACTCTGGACATATTTATCATTGGCGTAGTCAAATTCTTTATCAAACTCTTTGGCATCGGGATTTGGAGCACCCTGCGGTACTGTGATTACATTTTTATATCCTGCCTCTTTCCATGTCAGCCAATCCCATTCTCCTTCTGTAATGATAACCTCCTTCTTTCCCTCTGCGTCAAAAGATAAATTCTGCATCCCAATAAAAATAGAGCGAGTGCCAAGGTCTCTTTTCATCTGAAACCATTTAGGGGCATCATCCCCTGTCTTCCATCGCACATTGAAGTATTTTACATTAACAAGAGTCTCATTAACATATACAGGGAATCCCATAATAGGCTTACTGCCCATAGAATATTCATATATCTTTTCCTTTTGTAAGGTTTTCATTGACAAGCCCCTTTTTTCTATGTATTCTCTCACTTCTTTGGAATATGTTTCAGTGACTTGCTTTGGCATCCTAGATTTTTCTTGTACTTGCTTGAACTTATCCATAATGTCTAAATTGCCACTCCAATGACAGTGATGGCATTTAAAATATCTTTCGCCTGTCTCATTATTTACCGTAAGACAATGCACGTTCTTATGCTTCTGCCTTGTGTCATTGCACTTAGGGCAGATGGTAGTATAACGCACCTTATCGGCTCGCACCTCAATATTGAGTTCCTCAAATGTCATGCTTTAAGATATTTCTCTGCTTTGTCGTTACGAAGGATAAACAATGGGCCCTGCTCTACTTCGTCCTGAAAGGGGCAACAGTAGTCCAGCTTGGTGTCCCATCCACCCGACACCTTGTCATTGACACACGGACGGATGAGATTGCGGATGGTAGACACCGCCAATCCGGTTAATGATGAGAACTGGTTAACGGTAAAGATATTGTACCGCACCATTCTCCTTATGCGCATCTTGTCAATCCCTGTGCGGGTGTTGATGATGTCTATGAGTTCGGGGTCAGTCTTTACAAACTTACACTCGGCTCCTGTTATTAAACCATATTTCTCTTCCATGGATGTAATTTAATTGTTTCTGCAAATATAAAGATAATATCAATACAAACAAATTAATTTATATTTTTTTATTATTTTTTTTATTCACATGAGAGCAAAACAAAAGAGCACCGTTGCTGATGCTCCCTATCTACGCTTAAACGAATGACTTTTACAGACCGATTAGGGCAAGAATAATTGTGGTCGTAGTTGTTACTGCCGTAGTGAACCGCCAAAAATTCTTCCGATGTCTTTCCTTGTCCCTCTGCTTCTCTGTGTCCAATATGATTTTATCGTTGTTCTCATTGATCTGCTTGCAGTCTGCTAGGCTCTGTTCCTGCTGCACCACTATTTTCTTCAATACATTTGCCACGCTATCCCTTACCACAAACTGATCTTTGCAGTTGTTTATCTGTGATGTCATCACGGGCATTATTCTCTCCGAACTTCGTGCTTTTAGATAGTCTGCATGGATATATTTTATCTGGAGCTCATTAAACAGGTATTTCAATGCTCCCGGGTAATTATATGCTACTTCCTGAAGAAATATATAGCTACTGTCAGCCGTTATGAAATCGAGCCATGTCAATGCCGAATCTATCTCTACAGTCAACTCAGCTATCTGTTTATCCTTTGCCAGGAATATTAGCATCAATGATTTAATCTTAGCCTCCTGTTTATCTATGGTGTCCTGTTGATTTTGAATCACACCCTCTCTTTTAGTAATTTGCTCTTTTAAGGACTTTTTAGAGAGTTTAAGAAATCCGATCTCTTCCTGATACTTAGCCACCTTTCTGCCTCCGAAGAACCCAAATAGCCCTATAAGAACAATCAGAGCAATAATTAAAATGTTTTTCACTTGGTCTTTCATTGTTTCTTTTCATTATTTTCATTAATTTCATCTCTTCTTTTACATTCCTCAGGACAGATAGGAGAACCATAACCATCAACTGATGGATGAGGGCAATCTTCAATGTTTTCGCAAAACCAACAATCCTGGAAAGGGAAGTCTATTTTCCGTTTGCCATACTTCTTATATATCTCACTGAACATTGCCATTATCTTAATTATTTTTTGGCGGTTCAAAGCTTCTTGTTATTGTTGTCATGCCTCCTCTGATTTCAGCTATTTTATTAATCACATTAGCCTGAAAATCAGCGTATTTTTTTTGAAGTTCTTTTAATTTAGCCTCATCTTCTTTCCCCGCCCCGAACGTAGCGGCTATCTCAAGCACCATATAGTTATTATTCCTTTGCAGGTCTTGAAATACCCATAATGGAGCATAATCCCGACCAACTTTTTCAATCCTTACAGTATTCTGTTTTACATTTGCTACTAATACACTAACAACACTTATTGCCACAAAGACAGACCCAATCATTATTTTAACCCAGAAATTAAGAGTACTTCTTGCTTTGTTAGTATCTCTTATTAATCCCTGTGCATGAATGATTATATCACGAATGTCCTTCTCTTGTTCTTCGCTCATAATTATTTGTTTAATTAGTGAATCCAACTTCTCTTACTTCATTCCTAACTTCTCTTTACCTTTTTTGATAAGATGATACCAGGCTGCATTATTCAAGTACCCTATCAATGCTGCTGCTATTAAATCCATAGGTAATGATTTAATTAATGGGATGTTTTCGATTATGGTATTATCAAACTCCGATTTTGAAGCTATCACCATTAGGATAAACATAAATATAAAGGATACAAAAACTTCCGCAATGTTATCCTTAATCCAGAAAGAAAGGGACGGTGCAGTTTTTTTGTCTTTCTTATTTATGAATTTGACAAGGAAACTTGCTGTAATACCCAAAAGGGCTAATACCCATGCTAACATAATAACCTCCTATTTTTAATTTTAACTATTTTTAAATCTTCTACCATTTATATTGTTCCAAATCTCATTCTATTATTATATTACCTGATCCATTTGTTATTATATATCCACCTGAGGATATTGGTGATGTGGCATGAGTGTCTATCTGTATATTTGTACCATAACCTGTGCCTGCAACGCTCCCTGTTGCATAAGCCCTTACGTAGTATGTAGTATTAGCTTCAAGTATCAGAGTGCAGGAGAAAGCACCTGTGCCACTTGCTGAAGGAACTATATTATCTCCGGTAGTAGGATTAACAGAAGTATCGAAACATATTCCACGAGCACTAACCGTCCCCCCTCCGTCATCCGTTACATTACCTGCTACTACTGCCCTCACTGATGCGTAAGAAGTCAAGGCAGTTGTTACCTGTGGTAACTCTGGGGGTGATGGTTCTGCTGCATCATAAGCAAAAGCACCTAAATCTGGAGGATCATTATGATAAAGGCTGTCACCGTCATACGTTAATCCTACTCCAATGCCTGCACCGATTAAATCACTTCCGGTATCTATATGCAAAAAAGTTAAAACAGGCAATCCCCCCCATGCTGTCCTTGCCCCTGAAAGCCCAGCACTATCTACTGAAATAAAATCAGCATCAGAAAGAGTCACCCCCGGAGGTGTGTTCCATGAGTTATATGAAGCAGTCTCCTGATTCCAAAGTGATCGCATCTGATAAGTTACATTATCATAAGCAATGTTATTCTTATATATCATTTCATGGTCAGGATAAACAGAACCATTAGAAGGCACGTAAAATCCAGCCCATCCATTCTTATAAGCAATACAATTATATGTTTCAAAATTATGATTAAGAGTCGCTGAATTTTCATGGAAGCCGGTAGCCTTGTTATAGGCAGATACACAATTTATTAATCTCCTTTCAACATAATTAATATCAACTGTATTACCTGTTAGATATTTGAATCCATTGCCGTCTCCACCTGCTAACTTGCCATTATCCCATGCCCAACATCTGTCATAAATAATCAATCCCTCATTATCAGAATCCCAACCATCATCTCCATTGCTCCATGCTCTGCAACCATAGTAATATGTATAAGCATCTGTAACTCCAGCCTGAGGCCATGAATTAAATCCATCTGATGTCTCTCCGGGGCTGTGATTTAGAGAATCTACGTTATTATATGAATCACAATTATAATATCGTATTGAATCAGATAAATAACATTGAAATCCATGCCCTTCAACATTATGAACCACACACTGAGTATGAGTTATGTTATTACAGCTATTTTGATATATCCCTCTTACGTTATCATCTGTTACACCTTGAGATACATTCCTAACCGTAATCCCTTTAATATGCCAATAGTCAGAGAAAGTAAATCTTATACCATAATTGGTTGTACCAGTTCTTATTAGATTAGTCCCGTCAATTACAGGTGTGTTGCCGGGATAAGCAAAAATACAAATATCATTTCCATAAGTGCCATCAACATTACCAACTTCGATCCACGCCGTAGGATACCATGTGCCTGTTAATAAAAACAATGAATCTCCCGCCTCATCTAATTGATCTATACCATGCTGAATAGTAAGAAAAGCATTAGCTGTATCTGCTCCCGAATCACCATCATTACCTGTAATGGCAGAAACATAATAGGTATCTTGACCAAAAAGGCTAAAGCATAAGAACAATAACGGTATTATTAGTAGTTTTTTCATAGTTTTTCCATTAATGATACATTGTCAATAGTAAATGTGGCGGTTGATGCTGTGTATGCCCTAATACCAAAACCACCATCACTGACATCAGCACCAGTTTCAAATTCAAAATTAGCGTGCCCATTGGAATATGATGTCTGTGCTACATATACGATTGTCCCATCTTGATTTTGAAACTTGATTGATGCCGTTCCACCACCCCCAATAACAATATCAAACTCAAGTTTATAGGTTGTATATACAGCCATAACAGAAACCATAGTGATGTCGGGCTGAGACATAGTGCTGTTTGCTAAATCATCATAAGTAGCAACCTCGCCTCCAATCAACCAACTTGTTCCCTCTGTCCAATTAGTATTATCGGGAAAATCACCGTCAGTTATCTTCTCGGCGCCATAAGCCGCAGCATTACTCCCTGCAATAATACCCGGATATTGCCCCTGACAAAGCGCAAAGGCAAAAACTAAACTAAATATTAAAAGTAGTAATCGTTTCATTGCTGTAAGTTTCCGTAAAGTTGCCAATGATTAGTACCTCGTTTATACAGAGCTGCCCAAGCATTAATACCATCCGTAGCAACTGAATCTTTAAGACTTTCAATATGTACTCCTGCCCCTTCTTTAAAAACTATTACTCCTGCCCCTCCTTGAATGAAATTAATGGTTGTTCTGATAGGAAATGCAACATCACTATTAGGAGGTACAGTAAGCGATACAGACGTTGCCTTAGTACATGGAATAGTATTACCGGCATCTGTAAGGATAAGGGTATAAGCATCAGTCACGTTTGCTGTTGTATCAGGTAATAGTTTGACATAAAGAGTTGAGCCGACAATGGCAGCAGCACGCAAAGCATTAAGGCTATCCGCTATCTCGTCCCTTGTCTCTATTGTAGTGATATAAGGAGTTAGCATTGTAGCTGTGTCAGAAGTAGATAAGTTTCCTTCCCCGACTTCCACACCGTTCCACAGAAGAGTAGATCCGGTGTTGCCAGTAGTGCCAAGCCAGTTACTATTGAAATAATAGCGGGGGCTGCTTTTCTTTATCTGGAAGTCATCGCTTATCTGCTGTGGCTGTTGAGCAAATATTATCGCTGATGCCATTAACCCTAAAAACAAAAATATTATTCTTTTCATAGTCTTGATGTTTTTATTATGTCAAAATTACACATTTTTTTAAACCTTATGATAATTGTGGTAAGTTTTTAAACTCTGCCGTTATTTCATATCCCTCTGCAATCTTCTCCTTAACTATCTTTACGAGTTCTGCGTTCATTGATCCCTGAATCTTATCTTTGCTGATGTAGTTCTTTGCAACAAGCACACAGCCATCGGTGTCAAGGTGTGTGTTCCCCCCGTGCGTCTCACAATATTCCCAAGAAAGCAATCCAAACTTAATAGTAACCAGATCATCTTCTGTATAAAAAAGCAATGTTTCGCCATGTTTAGGACTGTCATAGATTCGAACCTTGCATTTCAACCCCCCTGGCAGCCCTGTCTCCTTGCTTACTTTTATATTAAGAGGACGAACAGTATCTTCCAGAGTGAGGCCAAAGAACTCCTTTGCCTCCTTCAATGGCTGCTGGACATAATCTTTAATATAAGCGAAAGACATCTTGCCGATTGATGTTCTGGCAGTATATGAATTTCTTTCTGTTAATAGTTTAAACTCCTTCATGGCAGTTATTTATTTCTAAATTCTTCATTTGCAATATCCCGTGCTATGGAGGCGGCATCGGCAGCCATCTCCTGCAGACTCGTTCTCTCATCAGGACTCGGACGTGTAGTAGATTCAGTGATGTTTGTTATCATTTCCTTTGCCTCATCCATCTCCTCCTGAGTAGTCAACCCCATCAAATCCAAGTTACGCATGTATTCCGACCAGTAGATGTTAGCATAGTTTTTTCTCTCTGCCTCTGTTACTGGTGTCCCTTGCCAATATGCAGGTATCTCAGGCTTCTTTAAGAGATTATTATTTCTTAGCAATGCATATTCTTCGGGGTGTTTCTTTTGCAGATCGACATCATTGAGGACATTAAACCTCTGATTTTTCCCTGACTGTATGTTTCGGAAATTTTCATCAAGAAACTCATCTTCGGGATGCCATTTTTTATACACGGTGGTTAGCCTGTCTATCTCTGCCAGAACTGGTATCTGCTCATCAAGGGACTTCTGTAACCTTTTATCCCTCTTTTTAATCTCAGATTCATAAAGGGTCTCCATGGCTTCTTTGTCTAATCCCTTATCCTCTGCGTATTTCATGGCTTTAAAGAAGTTTCCCTGTGCGTCACCCATACGTGCAGCCAAGGATGCGTACTTGCTTGTAAGGTAGCTGAGATTGCGTTCTACATAGGATTTTAACTCAGGCTTATCAAATTGCTGAATCTTTACAACATTATTAATGATTGACTGGAACCATGTACGCTTTCTTCCATAATAATCCAGTTGTCCTGTCGCACCTTTTATTATATCTGTCGTACCTTTCCAGAAGGGCACCTGACTTCTTAATGAGTAGCTAAGAACATTAAATATTCTCTCATCGGTGGTGATGTTTGGATTGGTGTACCGTGTCGATTGCGGGTCTTGGATAGACATATTACGAAAGTCCCTGTCAGCAAGCACCGATCCTACCCATCCCCATGCAGCGTCAGCAAAAGCGGGGATAGGAAATATATTACCTTCTTCTCTTTTCTGTAACTGCAATGGCATGAACTTACTTAGTTCACCCAAATCCATCTCACTGTCTCCCCTGTTATACATATACAACGGACTGAGATAACGAGCAACATTGAGTTCTGACTTACCTATCTTGAAACTCAATGGGATGTTTGCAAATGGTATCTTAGCAACTCCTTTTCTCTCTTCCCTGATCTTCTGCTCCTCCTCTGTCTCCCCTGATAAAACACTTGATAGATTCCCAAGCATCTTGATAACCATAAGGGTACCGATGGTGGTAAGGGGTGTTGTCAACATGTTATTCACAAGTATCCTCTGCAAGTCTGCCTGAAATTTAACAAATGTGGGTCCGATCAAAGGTATCTTGGATGTGAAGTCCCATGTCTTTCCTACCGTGGCGTAGTTCTGGAATGAGTCATAAGCCCTCCGTACTGCTTGCTCATGGGTTAATCCCTGCCTCCGGTATATCTGGTATGCAGATACTTTCGCGAGGTTATCAGCCCCCACATAGGCTTTTGTGGCAAGCACATCTGCTTTACCAAGGACTCCTGTTTTTGGATTAAGGATGTCCCGGGGCTTCATCTCTCCTGTCATAGCCACATCACCTATCAGTCCTGACTTTAATAATCTGTCATACAGGACAGGGTCAGTCTTATGCAGGTTGCGGTTCTCAACCATAGCTTTTGTGAAAGCGAAAGGATTAATGCCGTTGATAGATGCGAAGAATACGTTACCTGTGACGTTACCTGTCTGCACAAAAGGATTGTAAACAGTACGATATTTTTTATAGAACTGGTTAACCTTGCTCCGGTCAAACATCTTTATGAAGTCATAAGCACTATTGGTGATGGCATTTTGATAATAGAATCCGGTGAAGTCCTCTACTACATGATTAACAACTGCCCTGTTTCGAAATGGGCCCCAACTATATGATGAACCAAGTTTAGTGAACCCTTTTGGCACAGCTTCTCCCTTCTTAACCTTCACTACATATTCGGGGTGTTGTGCAATGACCGCATCCATATATTGTTTTACTGCCACGTTCTGAATAGTCTGCATGACACGCTTTGCGGTGAGGTAAGCAGGGTCTTTCACTGCATGTTCCTGATTCCAATCGGTTATCTCCTCCCTCTGCTTCATGTAATCAGTAATCATCCTTGTGGTGTACGCACTATTACCTCTGCTGATGAACTCCTGTATCTCAGGTGATAATATTGGATCGACTTCATGGGTGTCGTACATACGTGCGATATAATCCGAATATCCAGTAGCATCGAAATCTCCTTTGAATTTAAGATGTGACTCAGTAGGTATAAGACCATTTGCATAGTTCGTTGACCATACCCATGTGTTCCACTCTTTAAGCGTAAAATAGAGATTCTTCTCAGCCTGTGACAAGTCACCATATACTAAAGGTCTTTCCCCTGCTTTCGTTGCCAACTCAGGATCAAGCACCGACCATACACGAGTCAGGGATTCGGGATCACCATTGACTACCTTTCTCCACTCTCCAAGCAAATCGAGTGCTTTATGCGGTGCAAAGGCTCTTACTGTGCCTGTCATCTCCAGTTTCCCAATTTCTTTTTCTTTCCCTGTGCCAAACATATCTCCCTGTGTCCTGATAAGTCCAGCATAAAGATTGGTGAGCGTCTTTGTCGTCCATCGAATAGCATTATTCTGGCTTATGACACCTTTCTTTAGTTGTCCTGCAATGGTGTTTGCAAGCCCGTCACGCACCTTTACTAACTGTTTATATAATACAGTGTTCGCTTTACTTATAAGATCAGGGAATAGCTTTATTGATAGCTTGCTGTTCTCATCATTGATGTCATCCTGTATCTTTTTCTCCGAGTCGTTAATCCCTTTGTCCAACCGATTGCCTATGTCATCAGATGCTTTCTTTGCCTCATCCTTTAACCCTTCTTCAAACTTACCTACGTCCTCACGTAACTGTTTGGACTCATCAAAGGTGATATCGCCCTTGTCAATAGCTTCTAGTACTTCGTCAACTGATTGGTAGGTTTTGTCTTTGAATTTGATTCCTTCTGTTTTTGCAGGTGCTTTCTGTTCTTCATATAAATCAGGATGCCTCTCCATGTGCTGAAGTTTACTATATACCTGCTGAGTTAACTCCTTGTATCTCTTTATGTATGGATGATCTAATAAGGTCTTTAACTGATCAGCATCAATAGCTTTGCTTATAAGATCACTCATATCAGACAATTTTCTTCCCGTGGTACTCGTCTCTACTAACTTATCTGCTTTCTGGTACATTTCTGATTTGGATGCTTCTTTTACAGGTATCTCTACTTTTGCGATTTCTTTTTTAGCCCATTCATTGTTCTTATAGGCTTCCAGTACTTCCATCGGAACTTTCTTGCCTTCAGCAATAGCATCTTTGACGTGTTGTGGATGTGCTGCCTTCGCAATAGCTGTTTCGTCAACTCCGTTGCCTTTTGATAAAGCATATTCATTTGGAGTCATTTGCCATGGCTCTTTCTGAATAGGTTCTACTTTTGCGGGTTCTGGGGCAATAGGTTTTTCCTTACCTTCTGCCTTAACTGGTTTAATACCTGTCTCTGCGCTTCCTTGTAACTTATTTTCTTCTCCTTTGCCAATAGTAACACCGGGTTGTTCGATTGCTTCTTTCTTTTCATCTGGTTTTGGTTTTACTTCTTCAGTACTTTTCTCTTTGCCAATCTCACGATCGCCAGTTTCTCCAGCCATGAAGTCTTCTTCGGCAATTCGGGCTTGCTCGTCTGCTCTTTTGTTGTAGTCTGTGATTTCATCATATTCAATTTTAGTTATTAATCCATTTTCCAATGCTTGTTTTTCATCATAAGATTCCTCTATCGGATCTTTTGTTCTTTTTCTGAGAACATCTTTTTCTGCATTAATCTCTTCCCTCGAAAAAGATACTTTTTGCTGTGCCTCTGCGTTCCATACATCAATGCCCCCATGTTCTTTATACATGCGTTCCATTTCGCTTAATGCTACTGCGGATGCTGTGGTTTTCTTTCCGGCCTTAATATCTTTATATGCCTGTGCCCTCTGTGCATTACTCAATCCACTAATCATCACTCCATACAGATCAGGGTTGGTGTCCATGACATCATTGACATACTTTTGGAACTCAGGTTCATGCTCTGTAAATAACTTTTGTTTCTCAATTTTTTCCTTATCAACTTTTACAGGTGTTTTCTTAATAATTTTCCCATCCTGAGTTAGTTTCATGCCGTCAGCATCATCTTTAATATCAAACCCAAGCCTCTTTGCATTGACACGTATATTGTTTGCCTGAGAAGCATTTTTCTTCTTCTGTGATGCGGATAACTCATTATAAGAACGTATTTCGTCAATAAGTCCATTTTTATCAAACTCTTTCTGAACTTTTGTTATCCCCGTTTCAATAGGGGTCTCGGCTTCCTGTTTGGCTTTTATCTCTGCTTTCTTTGTCTCAGTCCACTCATTGATCGCTTTTACTGTTTCTGCTGAAGGCCATGCTTCCAGTTCTCGGTCAAACCATGTCTTGTCCATCTGACCTGTTTCTTTATCTACTGCAACTTCTTCAAGGTGTTTAAATAATTCCGGCTTGTCCGTAAATGTCTTGTCACCCAATGATAATTTTTCTTCGGCTTTTACTTCTTTTGGTGCTTCCTCAGACACCTTCTCCGGCTTGACGGCATAATCCTCTAATGGCTTGCTAAAAACATCTATACGGGCTTCTTTTTGCTCTTTGATCTGATTTGCGATAGCTTCTATTTTGGATTCCCTCAGTCCGGCATCGGCATCTGTTTTGTCCTGCCAGTATTCAAGTTCGCTTTCAAGGTTTTTGATATTTTCTGTTATTGGCTGTGACTCAAGTATGCGTGGGTCAACCATATTAACGGTGTTGTTAGTCTTATTCACCCATACCTTTTTCTCCCTTGCAGACAGCATCGGGTTATCATTGATGTTTTTAATGAACTCATTTGGATTTTTGAGTATTTGATTTGACATGAAAGCAATATCAATGGTGTTATCCACTATGTTCTTTTGCCATATCAGGTGATCTCTCTGCTCTCCCTCCGGTAATGCCTGGGCCTTCTCCCATAAATCAACAGATTCTTTTCTCGCTTTCCATACATCAATTTTTTGTGCAGCAACCATTTTAATATTATTCTCCGTAGTTGTCATCCAGTTGAGCATGGCTTTCTTTTGCATGCCCTGTTTAATAGCATCAGGTGTGCCAAGTGCTGAGAATGCAAGCCCTTCCAGTAATCCCTGTTTCGCACTACCTCCCTGCGCTGTGGTTATCCCCCCAAAGCCTATTGAGTTTGCAAGCACCTCCGCACCCTTCGATGTCCATAACCCTGCACCAACACTCTTTGCTATCCCTCCAATCTCATGAGACCACACCCCAAGCCCGTTGAATATCATTCCTTGTCCTGCTGCTTCAAGGCTGGTAGGGATTATCTCTTTTAATTTCTTACCCCCTTTTGCACCCTCAACATAAGTTTTTACTCCTAAGTAGGCAGGAAATTTCAACATCCCCTGTAATCCCCATTTAACAAGCAGTGGGGCTTTCGCTTCTGGCATCAACCCTATTGAGATAAGATCAGGGACAAATGCGCCTACATTCTCCAATGCTCTGCCCCATTCAGTGTTCGGTGTCCTTGTCTTGACAGCTTCTTCCAACCATTTTGCTGCACCCTCATAACCCTCCTTCATAATGGCAGAGTTATTCCCATAGAAACCATTATCAATCATAGATGCTACTTGCTCCATGTATTTCTTGGTAGTCTCAGAGTCATAACCTTTTATCTTTGCTCCTATCTTCACCCCTGTCTCAGCAAAGGCTTTCTGCCCTTCCCCTGGTAATTCATTAAGGACATAACCAATATCCCTTATCATGTTTGCAGTGCCGTTATACAGTCCATTCATAAAAGCCCCTGTGTATGACTCCCGATATTGAGGTGATGGGCTATAAAGACCTTTCGCCTCTAACTTCTTATCAAAACCCTTCCTTTCATCAACATCAATAAGCCTGTCAATATTTACATCGGGGTCTAATCCTACTGACTCTGGATCAACACCTCTTTTTTTCAGATAATCTCCTATGGTGAAGATATATGATTCTCGGGTATCAACTTTCGCAATAGTCTTATCGGCTGGCTGTGTTGACTCTTTTGGAGGAGCAGTCTTAATCTCTTCTAGTGATGGAGGTTTCTTCGGTTCTGTCTTGGTTCCCCCTACTACTTCGGGAGTGCCGGAAGTGTCTTTGGGTAAATCAATCCCCAATGCTTTTGACACATCAGCCCATTGAGGGTAACTAACTTGTGTATCGGAAGGGGTGGTTACTTCTTTCTCAGGTGTCTCTTTTTCCAGCTTTGGTATGTCTCCTGCAACTTTCGAGAAAATGCTGGAATAAAGGTCGGAAGCGTAATCTTTTTTTTTTAATCCAAAAGCGTTGACAAAAGAATCATAATCGGAAGGGATGGCATACTTATCCTGAGTAAGCTGGTCAAATAGCTTCTTGGAATTTTCCGGGTTCTTGAAGGTTTCCTCAAAGCCCTTTAAGTCCGGGGGGACAGCATATTTATCTTTTACAAGCTGCTGGTGTAAAAGACCTATCTCATTATTTTCTTGTGGATCCATGTGCTATTTCCTTTTTTTAATAAGAGAGGGGATGCTGAAATCTTCTCCTCCAATCATTCTTAATCCTGCCGAAGACTTAGTACCAGCAATATCTTTAAGAGTCCCTACTTTCCCATTGGGCAGTCTAATAGGCAGATCATCGGCTTTGGCAAGGTTCTTACGAGGTACGGATATTGTTGTATTGTTTTTCAGGTATGGATATCTTGAATCCTGTGTAAGCCTAAACATAATAACATCAGTATTCGGATCATAAAATAACATAACCGCCTCTACGTCTCCCCCTCCTTCTGTTATTGGTTTCCATCCACCTGTTTCCCTTCCACCTTCTAAAATTCTTTTTTCTCCTCCAAAATATTCTGCTTCATTAATAGGCACTGTAAACGGCTTTGTAGATGTGATATCATACCTATCATTATAATTTCTGTCTGCATATTTACGGTCATTGGTCTGGTGTTCTCCGGGTGTTATCTTAGCCTGTGCCCCGAGGAAATTAAAGTTAATACCACCACCGCCGGACCCTGTTGGCTTTTGAAGAAACTTCTCCTTATACTGAGGCACTGCTATCGTTGCAAAATAATCTCTGTTTGACATGACGTTAAAACGAGGATCGAGGTCTGACTCTCTTAGTTTAGTGACAGCATCTTTATATGAGGGGTCAAGTTCTTCATAGTGTATCCCTGCCCTTCTGACATTCTCTTTCTCCTGATCGGGGGTTAGTTGCTCTACAAGTTGTATCTCGCTCTGTCCTGTCTCGGGATTGGGTACAATAACCTGTGTCTGTGTAGGCTGCTCGTAAAAACCTTTCTTGGATGTTATCTCTTTAATAAGATCAACCTTATCAGGGTTGGTGACAATAAGATTCTGCAATCCCGTGCCTCTCTCAATAATACCCTTAGACTTCAATACCTTTTGTATATTAGCCATGGTAGCCTCTTTGTTGATCTTCTGCTGGTCGGAAGGCAATAGAGAGTCCTGTTCAATAGCTTTTGTGTAGAGATCGTATATTGATTTCTGTTGCTGCCACGTATCCACCTTCTGCTTAATCTTGGCGTGTTCCTCATTGATAGCCTTATATGCCATAAGCTCCTGTGTTGACCGTGGACTGACAAGGTTCAACCCTTTCTTACTGATGTCTAAAAAACCTTTTAACACCCTATCCTGATCAGCCATTATCTCCTTAAACCCATCTTGATCTTCCCATCCCTTTAAGTCAAGCATAAGATCATCAAGCCCCTTTGCGATGTTCGCTGCCTTCTCTTCATCTCGTTTCCTCTGTATCTGAAACTTCTGAAGTTTTTGCCTGCGAGCAAACTCAATAGGATTATATGATGAAGCCCCTAAGTTTGGTGCTGCCTGAAATGCGGGGTCTATATTGCCTTTAGCCATGGTTATTTCTTTTTAAAATCATCAAAAGGTAATTTACAAGAGTGACATACTTCAGTTCCATCTTCAAGTAACTCTCTTCGGTAAGGTGGATTTTTTCTATTTTTAAATTCTTCAAAAAGAGTCCTATGTTCGCAATAATTAATTGCGCTAATATTTATTCTTCTTCCTGATGGCGAAAGAATTAAAATACCATTTCCCGAAGCAACGTCATCCTTGAAGTTTGTTAGGAAATTAAATAAATCTATTTTGTCGCTATCCGGCATTGATTTTAAATTCTTTAAGTCTACATTTTGAATACGCGATTTTTCCATGATATTAACCTTTTATCGACTTTATAGCACTTATAAGTTCTTCCATGGAGATGCCATTACCTGTGTTCTTATTCACTCCACTGCCATATAATAACGAAGAATTGAAATCAGGACTAGCCCATTCTGCTGCTGCACCAAAAGCATTTGCCCCTCCTGCGTAAAGATTCTTAGTCCCTGAGTCTCTTAGCTGTGCTGCTATCTGTGCTGCCTGTAAGTATGGTTGTGCTTTGTTCCAGTCCCAAACCCTCTGTTCCTCCTGTGCTTTCATAGGCAAGGTGTCCAGATAGGTTTCCTCTTTCCCTGCTACCCTGCTTGCTGTTAGTTTAGCCAATTCACCAAACTGGTTTTGTTCCCTGCCCACAAGTTCTCCCATCATACCATACGCCTCTGATCCTGACCCGAGTTCCGATGCTGCTCTTATACCTGCTGCCGTAGCACCTTTAATCTCATTGCGATACATCTCCCCCCCAGGGATGTCCTGGTCAAGTGTCTGTCCATAAGCATAACTAACGGCTTTATCAATGCTTGGATTGATGGTGGCTTCCGGTCTAGGGTGTTCTGCCTCAATACGACTAGCTTTCCTCAGTTGCGATGCTCCGGTTATCCCCTGAAAGATTGAGGGAATAAGATTAAGCACCTGAGAAACGATCTCGCTGGTGCCTCCTGTGGCAACTCCTAGTCCCATCCTTGCTACATTGCCACCTAATGTGGTTCCTCCTCCGACAAATCCTCCCATGAGTTCTTATTTTAAAATTTTATACATTTCTTTCTGATAGTGTTGATAATACTACAATGGAATCAACCCTTACCTTTTCATCATGTTCAGTAGTCCTTAGTTTAACAAAACAGAACCTACCCCTCATCTCCCTTCCATTAAGTTTCCGGTTATTAGAACTGGCAAAGACACCCTTCGAATTTTCATCCTTCATGATCTTACCATAATAGACTCCTTCCCTGCGATTAAACACGGGGATGTTTGTTTCCATCAATTCTCCTACGGCTGATGCTTCTGCTGGAATATGCACAAAGCGAGCAAGGGACTGTAATAGATGGTCTGCTACAGCCGCAATAGCTTGAAATACTTTATTTTTCGATGGTTCCATGTTAGAAACAATTTCTAGTTCAGCATAAACAGGCTCTCCTACCCATGATAAATAATCCTGTCCTTCATTAACATTCATTATCCAAAGCCTTTGATGATACAAATGTGCGAAAAAATTCCCTAAATGGACGTAACTTTCCGTGATTTGATCTATCTCGGCAGTGAAACGACCTCTTTTCTCACTGAAAATAATACCCTTCACCACAGTACCCATCCTGAAAGTAATCCATATCTCATCAAAATCATTGTTCGCCCCGATGTTAACAACCAATAACTGTCCTCCCCCTGATGTGCGTATCCATCTTGATAAGTCTTTAAACCATCGCACCATTTTATACTCAGGGCCGGATAAGGCAATCTGTCCATTTGGTGCAGACCGTATAAAGGCGGCCTGACTGTTATCCCAATAATACAGGTTTCGTCCGTTAACCATAATGCTATTAGGGTGCTGACAGCCATAATCGGTCTCCATCGGTCTCTGCTCTGCAAGAAAGTCGTCTGTAAGGGTAAACTGCTCTGTGCCGTCAGGATTGAAGGTCTGTATCCTATTGATATAAATAGATGTCTCTTTATATAGCTGAACTACCTTTAGAGTAAATCCTACCTCCTTTAGTCCTGTGATGTCTCCGTTCTTTTTAGGGAGGTCCATAAAATCATCAAAGGTGAAATGTGCTATGTTGTTTGTCCGTGTTCCGGTTATGAGGAAACCCCCATGTCTTATTCTCTCATCAAGTACCGTCTGCCTCTGGCTTAGATCGTCAAGGAACGGGAAGCCTTGGGATGTCAATTTGTTTGAGATAATCTGATCTCTCCACCAATCGCTAGGGAAGATGCTCTCTGCCCAGAATGGCTGTATGACACCTGTCTGTGTAACTCCTATCTGCTGATAATTCAGTCGGAGAAATTTCCAGCAATCATTTGCGGTGTTCTCAACCTCTGCAGGGGAGTCTAACGATATGCTCTGATCGACATTACCTTTGTGATATTTATTCCCATCAGCATCCGTGCCTATCTCAAATACCATCCCTGTGCCATAAGCTAATGTTTGTCCAATCCCTTTCCTTGGTCGATATATCTCTGTAAGGATATTTGTTGTGCCAACAAAATCTACTTCTTCTTCAGTAGCCGTGAATATTATGTCATCGCCAAGATTTGTTAATGTAATGCCAATATTTGCATAGGCTGTCTCATTATCATTCTTGAAATCTATTGCTGTTTGAGCGAGAGTACCGTTGAATGTCGCAACAAAAGATAGCCCTGCACAGATAATGGTTGCCGTGCCCCCTGCTCCTGCAAGGGTAATAGTATCATATCTGGCTGCCGGAGGAGCTACTACCAAAGGAATTGATACAACCGTTCCATCTAATGTCCCTGTCAGGTTTTCGATTATCGTCTCGTTACCAAAGATAGCAGGGTAATCTACTGCCTGACATAAGAGCCAATCAGCATAAGATGTGCCTAACGGATCAGTATATCCAATCTCCTCAATCTCGTAATCATATAATTCATCGAATAGTGTCAGCACCCCTGTTGTGGCATTGATAGTCCCGATGAGTCTTATCCTGTCTCCATCTTCCCAATCGTAATCAGGAACCTTCCATCTCTTATTCGCTGTCTGAATATTTGTTATGGTGTCGTTGATAGATATGGCAAACCTATCATTATCGAGGGTAACAATATTAAATGCCCTCACCTGTAAGAAATAATCCATTGAGATATTCCCATAATACACTATCTCGTAAGTCTCTGCCCAACACACCCCATCCTTGTCAACCGGAGGAGCATGATATATTTTAAAGACAAGATTAATGATAGAGCTGGGAACATTGTCTCCTAGTTCTGTTTCCTCGGTATAAAATGGGATGTAAACATCAAAATCATCTGACTTGATTACTGAACACACCCGCCCTGATCTATCTTTATAGACTATCCCGAAAGAATGAACAGCACCACATTTTAGTTGGGGAAATTTTATTGTCAGACCAAGAGCCAAGATATAGGCAGTGATAACAAAATTTTCATATATGTCGTCAACATCCCCTGCCTGGAATACTGGCACTTGCATAAAGGATTGATTCCTTGCATAAAAGAAAATCTTATTAGCACTCCATATACCATATACAATTTCAGCACCTACTCCGGCAGCTACCAAGGCGGCTATGAGCCCTGCTTTCACATCAACATAGGTGTCTCCTGCCAGAGCAGTATAAGAGACAGTATAATTAATGCCCTCCACAACATTCAAGACAGAGATGCTATATATGGCTCCCTCTATGATAGTCAATGGCAATGTGACTACCGCTACCCCATACAGTGTTCTCCAAGACTGAGTGCCATCCCATATACTTTTATCTACAGGGATAGGGCTAGGGAGTCCATCGTCTCCCATATTATAATAAACCCATTCTATTGATCCAAGATCATAACTGACAAGCAGTGTAACTAGCGGCTCGTCAAGCGATACATCTTCATAGGTAATCTCAGTCTCTACTACAATATCAATAACATCATAACCCTCTTTGATTTTGCCAAACACAAGCGCATTGCCTCCCACTAACTCCATGTGGCCTGCTGTGATAGGCACATAGGTAAACGGTTCTGCAACGATGCCTGCATCGACAATCTCCTTCACCCTGTCATTATAGAAGGAGACACCAATATCCGAGTTATGAGATGCTAACATTTCATTTTATGTTAAATAAATAGTCCCAAGAGTATTCCATTTTATTGTGCTTGTCCCATCGCCCACTATCTGATCATCAACGAAGTCAATCTGAGCACGTATCTTTGATGTTGCAGGGTTTCCTGTGTCCTGAAACAAGATGCCATAGCGATAATTAAGGGTTGCCCTTGGGCCAATAACCTTATCTGTTGCATCAAGATAATAATTATATCCATCTGCCACAGATGCCTTGCCCTCTATTGCCACACCGCCTGCAGTATAAGGGCCGCTTGCAGCTATCTCGTTTGCAGATACGTCATCAACAAACTGCTGTGTCCCGGCATTAGGAATATGACTATTGTTGAGTAGCATAAGTTTCCATGTCTCCCCTACCCACACATCAGTAATTTCCTTTTTTACAAACTTTGGTATTAAACTTGGCATTTTATTATTATTTAAGTTGCTGTTATTACTGTAATCACATTAGAACTTATACTTGTCTCCCCTGTTGCGTATGCTCGTACCCTATAATAATAGGTAGTCCCTGCAGTTAATAATGTAACAGATATAGACTCTGCATAATCTGGTGTCCACTTATTTTCAAATCCAAAGATAAACGATCCAAATACAGGATCCGTTGAAACATCTATTTTATAGCTGGTAGCCCCAACGGAAGGTTGCCAGTTAGCAGTAAAACTTGTCTGTAACACATTTGTTGCCACAATAGCCACAGGTGGGTCGGGACTAGATGTTGTCACAACAGTAATGATATTAGAGTTTACGCTTACCATTCCTGTCGAAGTATAAGCCCTCATACGATAATAATACGTTGTATTTTCTGTTAATCCAATAATCGTATGGTTTAAGACTGTCCCTACATTCTTATTCTCATATCCGGCTACAAAGGAAGTAAAGGCACTGTCTGTTGCTACATCGAGATAGTTTCCTATTGCTGTCGGTGATGCTGAATTAATCCAATTAGCAGTAAATCTTGTTTGAAAAACATTTATAGCAGTCTGCGCAATAGGAGCCGATGGTCCTAACGGTAATGTAGCAACGGTTATTGTTGTAGAGTTCGCACTGGTACCCCCTGTATTATATGCCCTTATGCGATAATAATAAGAAGTGTATATTATTCGCTCGGGTAGCCCTGTGATGCCATGACCCAACACATTACCTACATCCAAATTCTCATAACCTGAGACAAATGAAATAAAATTAGGGCTTGTAGATACATCAATTTTATATCCTGTTGCTGTTGCGGCAGCACCCCAATTGGCAGAGAAACTTGACTGATCCATATTTGTGCCAGCAGTAGGAACGGGAGCAGCAGGAGCATTTGGCAATGTTGCAACCGTGATAGTATTTGAATTTGCACTTATCTCAACGCCTAAATAAGCCCTTACCCTGTAATAATAGGTAGTGTTTGCAGATAGTTCGGTGTTTATAAGAATACTTGTTGCGCCATCCGGAGTTATTTGATTGTCTTTTACCAGTGCAGTAAAGAGAATATCAGTTGCTACATCATACCTGTATCCCTGTGCCCCGCTTACTGCCTCCCAATTCATCCGAAAAGCGGTTTGCGCTACATCTGTCGCATCATCAGCTACAGGTGCTCCGAGAGCGGATGTTGTAACCGTTGTGATTACATTTGAATTTATGCTTAACTGTCCATCAGAAGCCCATGTCCTTACTCTTGTATAATATGTCGTGTCATGTGTCAACCCTGATATTGTTATGAATACATCCGTCCCAACACTCTTGTTATTATATCCAGAGACAAAAGAAGCGAAAGTAGGGTCTACAGATACATCAATGTAATACTGCAATGCATTTAATGAAGGTGAAGCATTCCAGTTAGCTGTAAATCTATTCCCAAATATATTTATTGAAGCAATATTTAATGGTGGCAATGGTGCTGTTGCAACCGTATGGGTAGTGATCATATTTGAGTTATCGCTGATACCTCCTACATTATATGCCCTCACTCTATAATAATAGGTGTTATATTGATCTTCCTCTGTTAGTCCGGTTATGTTTAATGTTAATACATCCCCTACATCTAAATTCTCATACCCGGGCAAGAATGAAGCAAAAGTGTTACTTGTTGACACATCAATAGAATAACCTGTTGCTGTAGTAACAACATCCCAATTGGCAGTAAATGAATTAATACTCATAGCAGTAGCAGCAGCAGCCACAGGAGCATCAGGACGTTCAACATTAGTGACTGTTGGGGCAGGTATCGTTATCGCTAATTGGATGTATCCGGGCTCTGATGTCCTTGAAATCTCCATGCCTCGCTCCTGAGTATCAAACTTATTAATTGTCTCAATAAGATACCATTTTGATTTGTCGTCACTACTGCGAGCGATGACCTCAACAGCCCTGACCTCCTCTCCTCCTGAATTGACAATAATCTGCAACTTATTATTTAACGATATCATCTCGTTGGCAAGACCTGTGGCTGTCTCTTCCTCCGCTTGGGGCACAGGGACAATGCTTGCAGGCGAGAAGGTACTCTTTCTCCAATCCATGTAAACATAGCGATAGGCAAACTGAAATAATGTCTGTCGAAGGTTGTTTATCTTACGAGTATCATCCGATCTATATGTCACCTCTGGTGGATGAGTGGGGGGCATCGCCTCCAAATAGAAGTTCTTAACATCCATGGAGTAATATGCATCCTCAATAAGACAGTTTAAATCTGTCCAGTGCGTCCCGTCATCTATCTTCGGTTCATTGCCTGTATTGCTGTCTATGATGCTTTTATAGAACTTATTGCCATCAGATACAATTTGATCGGTGCTATATGATGCTGTTGCATCCCATTCCTCGATGTCAGGGTATAGCCCATAGCCAATCTGGTGATAGAATGATTTTTTTGCACGTTCAATATCCATCTGATAGATAGGGTTTAGATTGTCCGTCCAGACAATCCTCCCATGCACCACCTTGGCATTATATATCTTATAGTCAGGATTAAACCCTATTGCATTATACTGATCATAATACACAACTGTCTGTACCCTTGTGTCGATGTTAATCTCAATTATCCATGCTGAACCAAAAAATGTATCAATATAGAACACATAGAGATTCCTGTTCTCAGGATCAAGGCATCTGCCATTTAGAAGGATGTTTGTGATAGCTGAATCTGCTAATGGGTTAACCGTCCCTGCCTCTTTGATGAGCCTCACAGACCTCCAATATGATTTCAGTGCAGTGCCTTTTATTGCTGCGGCACTGTCATAAGAAAGGGTTAATATTTTTGCGTATAAACTCATTATGCGTCTATAATTAAGTCTTTACAAAGTTTAGCTGCTGAATCTGTATGTCCTGCTTGTGCAATTATAAGGTCTGTATTATTTTCTCCTGTTCCTATTGCTGTTCCCGTACCTGTAACTGCTACTGCAACTATATTGCTCCATGTTTTCTCAGTACTTTGATCTGATGGTGCTGCCTCATAATAAGTCGTACCCGCACCGTCAATATAAAATATTAATCCACCAGCGGGACCCACATCGCGTAAAGTATAAGCCCCAACAATATCTATAAATGAACGACAAGCACGAATACGATGTGTACTAACCTTACTTGTATTATCCATACTGCCCGAACCAAATTTTAGTGCGAAGGCATACGAAGCTGGGCTCGCAATACTTTCACTCGAACTCCAATAAGAATCACTTACTCCACTAAAGAAACCACCTATCCCATTTAAGAAAAGTTCTGTACGCATCGCATTTATCCCATCTCTTGATGGCAAGAACCAATCATCTGCTCTCCATAATGTAGTTATTGATTGTATATTTGAATCTTCACTTGCTCCAACTTCATTATACGCACGTATTCTGAAAAAATATTGTGTTTCTCCGACAAGTCCTGTCACTTCTTTAAGTAATACATTACCTACATCAAGATTAGTAAACCCTGCTACCATAGCAGTAAAATTCTCATCAGTAGCCACATCAAGATAATAACCGCTTGCCCCTACTACAGCACTCCAATTTGCCATAAAAGTTATAGCAGTTATTTCACTTCCATCAAGAGTTATCGGGGGGGTAGGCACACCATCATCCTGTAACCATAACAAGCAATTGTCTCCAAGCAGTTCAAATAACAAATCAAACTTACCCCCCGGCACGGCACGGAAACCGCTACTGTCATCTGCTCCTGTATTTGGTGGAGTCCAATGGCTGTCACCTACCTCCTTCATTTTACCTCCTGCAAGCATCTCTCCACCTAGTTCTTCCAATAGCTCATCCATATCTGCTTCCGTAGGCATCTTCCATCCGGGAGGACAGAAATCGGCTGACATAGCCTGACCATGTGTATATAATCTTCCGTAGATAGAGATATTGTCGTCATTATCATTATACACCTTGCTGCCGGGATAATCTACATCGTAGTTTTTCTTCATCCATGTCTGATTGCCTACGGTAAACTCATCAAACCCATAATAGATAAACTCGCCCCCTATTGCTCCACCATAATAGGCTGCCGGGGCAGATACTCCTAATAAGATTTCTATTTCGCCCTGTAATGTCTCCCAGATTCCGGCACCGTGCTGCTCGTCACTGCTCAAAGTTCTTGCGTTCAAAGATCCTGCATAATCACCAGGAGGAAGATTTGATGGGGAGTCATCAGCATTAAGCCCCCCACGAAAATCGTGCGGATCATTAATCTTCATTAGCGTTTAGGGCTTTGGCGGTATGTGCTATATAACATTCTCATGTACTCATCTTTTGTGAAGCTATTTTCAAAGAAGCGTAGTGCTTCAATGGATTCAGTAAATTCTCTTTTAAGGCGTTCCTTCTCGTTGTACGCAACTCTAGGGTTATTCTCATCTTTATGCCACAAGATGTAATTACGAAGTGGAGCAACTATCTCGCGCGGGATGACCGTTGTTCCGTCAAACTTCATCCCTGATGAGATGTATTCCAAGACAATCTCTGACCGTGGTGTTGATCCGGAAAATACTATCCTGCGTGGGGTACTCTCCAAGTCAAAACGGAAGTAAGCACGATCTATCCCTCCCGGTAGCCCATATAATCCTCCTACAAACTGACCATTGCGAAAATGATCACTGAAGAATATCGCATTTGATACTCCCTCTGATTCATCTGAGTCAGCATTTCCTACAACATCTCCGGTGTCGAAAGATGCTTCCCTTGTCACCGCATCACATAGTATGTTTGCTGCGCCATAAGTGCCGGATAGTGTTATTGTATCAACTCTCTTTACTGCGGGAGCATTGGGTGTCGTGGTGACGGCAGCACCCGTGAGATCACCCGATGTGTTTGTTATCGTTGTAAGTCCTGTAAAATCAACCCCTGCTACCGATGCTGTGAGTATAATGTCTGCACCCGAGGAGGTGACGACAACACCCCCTACAAGGTATGCTGCTGCATGATCTGTAACAAATTGTGCTGCTGTCTGAATAAGGGTATTGTAATAAGTCCTTGGCAAAAGGATTCTGTCATGAGGGGTGATAGCTCTTAGTTTACCATTAACAGGATAACCAAGTACTGACCAATCAACAAAATCCCCGGGCAAATCGCATGTCTTAGCCAGCGACATGTGTAAATACACAATTTCTTTTCCGATATCCGTGTGAAACAGCGCAAACTCCTCCGAAAAGCCCTCCACAGCTATCTGTGTGAGCCGTAAATATTGTTTCATGGAATAGTCCTGCAACCTGTTAAGCACAGACATCACTACATATCTGACTGTCACTAATCCGCTTATTTTTGGTGATTCTATTGACATGGCTTATTGGTTTTCAGGTCTTATAACTTCATCATTTGTGGTGTCCGGCATCGGCTTCTTGCTCATTATCTCAATCACCTGAGAGATCATATTCTCTTCCATCCCGCTAGGCATGGCAACATCATCGTAATCATCAAGTTGATTAAGAGGCACTATCATCAGCACATCAAGGCTATCAATGGTGACAACGGTAGGTAGCTTTTCCAATCTTAACATGTGGCTAGCCTCTCCTGCACCCGTGCTGTGACTGTTCTGTTCAAGGCTGTAAGTAGGCACTGAGTCTATTGTGCTGACATCCAATGCTCCAAACACCACACTGGCAGTTGCTTCTATTGGAACAAGCACCGTTGTTGGGTCAGCATGGTTTGATACTTGCCGCAACCCCATTCCGTCAGGTAATTGTACCGGGGAAAATGGTAGCAAGGCATGGGCTTTTGCTCCTACCTGATCTGCCACGTCAACGGCATAGACCTTGCTCCATGCGTCTAGTTGACTAAACTCACTGTACTTCTTACCATTCAGCCATGCGTTGTAAACAGACTGATTGAATACATTATTAAGGTGTACTGCGATCTCCTCGGGATGGAACACCGTCTTACTGTCACCAGCGTTATCCGAGGCAAGGAAGCTCTGTATCGACTCTATTAAGTGAATTTTTTTCATTTACTTCTTCTTTTTTGGTACGTGGATGGGTAATTTCTTACCCTTACTTGCGCTGTCCCATTCCTTGACATTAACCCCCTGTCTTCTTAACTCTTTCTCATGAGCGTGAAAATATGCTCTCTGTGCTTTACTTTTGTACGGCATGACTATCCAGTTTTAAGTTTCTGTTCACTATAAGCAACTATCTCTTCAATACGGAGGTTTACCCCAATAAGAGCCATACACATCTTAGTCAGGGTAAAGTGCTCATCAACGGGATATTCTAGTTCTGTTGAATTAGCAGAGTCATAAGTAATCCCCCCATCAAATTCAGTATAAGCAAATACCGGATCAATGGGAAACCTGTAATAATTAAGGTCACATGCGGTTATGGTCACTGGCCTGATATGTATGCCATCGACACGCATCACCCCAATAGGGTTCTGTAATGTCGGTCTCTTGGTGTAATTGCCTTCCCTCGATGCGAACTCATGCTCCCTTAATATCTCTACTGGCCTTGGTAGTGATGTGGGAGTACCGTTGATTGTCTTTGAGTAATTATAAGCAAGGGTGTCTCTGTGAGCATAATTATCGGGATATAGCATGACACCTGCCGTCACTGTCCTGTTTGCCAACCGCACCTTAAACGCTTTCATATCATCAGTGTTCTTTAGTGTGATGTCTGCACGTTCATTGGGAATCGGTCTCCCTGGTTGATATTCTTCGGGGATACCATATTTTTGCCGGAACAGGTCAATGTTCACAACTTTGATGAGCATCTTAAACCGATCAGGAGTAATGATGTTACCATCATAGTCTTTGTTTACTATGAACTCAATAAGCGTGTATATCTCTCCCAAATTCATTCTACGTTCCTCCTATTACAGTCTGTTTTTTATGTTAATCAGTTATTAATAATTATCAAATAAATTAGTATTATACATATAGAAGAAATAAAGACTGCTTTGTATTCAAAGGTTTTCATTTTTTCTTTTTAGTTGCCATATCTTCATACTGCTAATTTAAAAGCTATATTAAAAGCATTAAGTTTTGTGTTTGCACTTAATCCTGTCTCTCCAATCACTATATCTATCCAACTTATAGGAGGGTCAATCTCTGCATTGAGATTAGCTATATTGGTATTGATTGCATCAAGTAAATCCTGACCAACCAATTCATCTGTTATTATAGTTATCGAAGCTGCACCTGCAACAAGGCCATTAAGAATAGCAAAATTATCATTCAATGCTTTTAAATAGCCCACAGAGCTTAACCCATTTGTTAAACTCAATATTTCACTCTCATAATAAGCAAATCCAAAAAACCCAGTGCCAACCAAACCAGTGCTTCTCCAAAGTAAATCTCCTGTTGCTACATCAAAACAAGCCACACTCGAATTAGCTGCTTCATGTACTAACAAAACATCTTCTTCTGCTAAATTTGAAACGACCATTGGAGTTGAATCCCATGCTCCATTTGTAAGATATGTTCTTACTAAAGCAAGTGTTTCAATATCGAAAGCCACAACTGCATCATTCGCACCGGAACGAACTATATAAGTTATCCCATCATGAACAACAACTCCCTGCGTTCCCGTATCTGGAAGTTCTGATACAAGAGTAATCGTTTCGTCTAAAGCACTTAAAGCAGCATCAGGGGCTTGCTGATTATTTAACTGTGTAGTTCCAAATGGACTCCATTCTGTTTTCGTCCCTGTACCAAGTTGCACTACTAAAGCAGTTGTTATATCTACAACTGCTGCTGTTATCCATCTTCCATAACTTAGAGCAGGTTGACCACAAGAACCAACTTTTTTGCCTAAAGTATCATACTTCTTTTCTAATGCTCCCGTTGCTGCATCAAGTATATAAATCTCATAATTCTGAAGAGGATCGTCACCGCCTCCATCTGTTTCTGCAATTATATGACCATTACAATAAACGACTTGCGTTATTGCCCTGCTGTTTGCCTGATACATAGCCTCTGCATCAACTTCATAAGTCCATTCCACTGAACCATCTGTCACATCATAAGCTATCACCCTACAATCTTCCGCATGACCTATGTACCAATCATAATTTTGCTGATAATCATAGGCATCCCCCGTGCCTGTATAAACAAAGCCATCGGCATAAGCAATTACGTTTTTATGATCTGTATTAAGTCCATTTACCTCCCATACCAAATTAAGATCAGCATCATAAACTTTTATTGCTCCACCATAAGCAATGTTATCCCAATAATGGCAAACAATAAAATAGCCATATCCATCATTTACAAGTATAGTATTTCCCCATACACTGAATCTGCTTCCCGTAACAGTAACAAAATCCAAAACAGCCCCATTTATAGCATTAAGTTTATAAAGTTTAAAATATGATTGATAATAAATAAATCCCTGCGCCTGATCAACGGCAGGAGTGCATCCATGTGTTTCCGCAAAATGCCAAAGCTCTGCACCTGTTTCAAGACTTAAACAATGAAGTCCGTCATCTGCTCTTGTAAGTATGTGTTTCTCAGCCATTATAAAGCGTATAAAGCAATTCTCTTAATATATCCATCCATCGGATATTTTCCTGTATTTGTCGAACATCCTAACATTAAAGCATAATTGTCATCGGGATAAGTGGCTGCCGCATTAAAATAGATCATTGGTATATCCACTCCATCTTTTGTCGCTGTAATTACTATTGTAGTGTAATTTGCAGTAACTTCCATATTAAATTCTTCTCCATAAACATAAAATTCAGGAGTACTTAATGCACTTTGTATTGAACTCACCCCGAAAGTATGCGTAAAGTATAAATGCTTTAGATTTCCAGCATCTCCTTCTCTTATTCGGAAAAACCCATTTTCTTGAAGAGTTCCCTTTTTTATCAATGATGAATTAGTATAGGGTATTTGTGAATCTATCCTACCAACACATTCCACTTTGACAATATTATTATTATTCGGTAAAGAAGAATTATCACTTATCAAACCACAATAATCACCCCCATCTAAATTAACAGTTCTCCAACGTATTCCATTAACCGTATATTCAGGTCTGGAATCAACTCCTGTTATGTAAGCATTAACAGAATTAGCAATCCTTCCGGGGGCTAAGTTATACCACTTAGCAACCACATTCTTATCACCCAAACCGTAATCAACAACATTTATCTTAATACCACATTTCCAATGATACGCATCCCATAGTGATGCAATATTTCCTGTATCAATTAATCTCTGGTATTCAATTTCAAGCGATAATCTTTTTACTATTACTCCACCATCAGCAAGTACAGCAGTCTGGTAGGTATCAGCATAATCTAATGCTGCTGTACTTATTTCTGGCCATTCTGACTGCGCCCCTGCACGATTGCCTTTAATAACGCCTCTCTCATCAAGCAACCCTGACCAGAACTGTGAAAGCTCAAAATAAGAGTATAAATTAGTTAATTCTGCCTCTGACAAAGTAACCCCGCTTTTAAGAATCCCTATAAACCGAATATGATATGGTGTGGAATTATCATACTTAACTATTGTCCTTGAAAAGTCATATCCTACAAGTTCACTCACCTCTACATCTCTTACTATCCCATTTCTGTTAAACCACAAATAATCAGTATCATCAGCCTTTAGTGTTTCATTATCGGGTATCTGAAAGGTAGCCTCTGAAGTATATGGAATATAATCGCCTGAAAAGTCTTTACCAGTAATAGCAATATCATAACCATTAGATGTAATATCTTCAAGGTTATCACCACTTAATCCTCCAATATAAAAGAAGTCAAATCGTGCCGCCCAGAAACTACTCCACGAAAAGCCTGACCTCAAAGCTGTCCTGAATGGCTCTCTTAGTGGGATGCTATGTCTCATCTGTGATCTCATAGCAAGGGGTTATTGTCTGTATGCGCCAAAAACATCAATCACATATCCTGCGGCAACATTAAGTGCGTAGAGAGTACTTAAATCATCAACTTCATAAGCCACGGATTCCCCCGGTGCTAATTCACCACTCCCTGCGGCTAACCCTACTGGCCCAATATAAACATTCCCCGCATTTGTAGAAAGTGCTTTTATTGTAACATAGCCGGGATAAACATAATTGGCGACATGAGTTTCTACGTCAGGCGTTAGTCTTGCTGAAAAAGGAGTATTAGGATAATCCGAGTTCGCCTTTAGACTTGACATCAGATACGATAATGCTGGCGCGGTGTGGGAATTGAACTCATAGACAAATTCGAGGGCAGTAGTGTAAGTCACCCCGTTGAGGGTTGCTCCGGCTACCTTAAATGGAGGACAGATAGTGAGGTCTTTCTGGTTGATGTGACGGATGCCTATGGTGTCTCCTTTGCAATAGGCTTCAAAATCGAGACTATACCTGTCTGTCCCGTTGATCAAGATGTGCGCATCGGCAATTACTATTGTTATCATAACGATATGTTTTACTGGTTAACAACAAACGAACTACAATAATTTGGAAGTAAAGTTAGACAATAAAAACAAAAAATAAGGGATTCTAATTAAAAAATCCCTTATTGACATAGTATGGGCAGGATGAAAAAAGAATCGTTATTCGTCAATATTGGTGTCTTGACCACCTTTGCCTGCTTTCGGGTTCTTGGCAAGGAGGGCAGCCATAAGGTCTTTTCTGAACCCCTCATCACCCTTGTAGATGTCATATAAAACATCATGAGCACTTCGGGTAGGAGGGATATTGCATATATGTTCAGTCTTTCCTTCGGGTGTCTTCCATGCCCACTCCTTCGGTCCCGAGACAATAAGCCCCATGTCAACAGCCTTTTGTATAGACTCTCTGGCTTTCAACTCCTCATCGGCATTGACCATATCAAAGAACTTCTCAGGTCCATCCTTTGACTTGTGTACTTTGCCATCAAGGATAATCCTCACCTGGGAAATCGTTAGATCATCAACACCCCTCACAAAATAGGCTTTTGCTACCAGACGGAGTCTTTCTTCCGATAAGCCCGTCTCTTTGTTATAAAGGAGTGTAGCAAGTTTATTATCAGTTTCTCTCTTTTCAGCCTTCTTTTCAGCTTCAGAGACAAGGTCTTCGAAGACAAACTTAACTCTCCTGCCCTCATTATCCCCCTCCTGACAAAAAGAAGATTTTCTCAAAAGGAAAAATATCAGTTCAATATCGGTGCGTTCCAGATACCGAGCACCATTATACCTGAATTTTTTAGGAAGGTACTGTTTCCTTCCAAGGTCATCCGCTACTACCTGTTCTGCATATCTCCATACCTCGACACCATCGTTTGTCTTAACGGTTCCCTTTAGATCAAAAGAGATAGAGTTAGGTTTATCGGGGAGGACGTTGTGTTTCAGTCGGCTTTTTACAATACGTTCTGAGGGATACACAACTTTAACAGGGAATTTGCCGTGAAAATGCTTCTCAATTGAAGCTACATCTGCTTTACTTAGCCTGATAGGCCCGTCATCATTCTTGTATAACATAGCATATTTGGTTTTAAAGGAAATGAGAAGCCCCCTATTGGAGCCTCCCTATCCTATGATTACTTCTTTTAGTTTGTCTCCATGAGGATAAACTGATTACCTCCACGGAAATGAGCCCCTACGTGGCATCTCTGATACGTGTTTCTCTTATCAAACTCAGTGACTTTTAAGCCTTCGCCGGCACCACCTACCTGCCAAACTTCCATTCTCCTGGAATATTTCCCAAGAGCACGATACCTTGTTCCTATGGAATCAACCATATTACCGGATTTAGGATCTTTCTTTCTGTTGATTGGCATCCATACTCCAAGTGTGGGTGCATCATAACCGTCTGCTCCTGCGAGTTTCTTGTTATTGAATGATCCCAACCTTTTCATAAGGAATGTCCTTTCAGACTTGGTAAGATAAGTGAAGTTCACTGATGCACTCAACGCTTCATTGCTGTTGAACAAAACGCTGTTAGTGGCTTGTTTTGCAAAGCTGATGTTCGTATTTGCAAAATAGGTTTTCAATGAGTCCTCAATATTCTGATGAAGCGATATCCCTAACAGCCCGAGTATGTAGTTGCCTGCGTACTCTCTGTCAAGGGTGTTGTCCATCTCATTAAACTCATCTACATCGAAGGCACCTGCAGCGTATGACTGCTCATTTCCTACTCTCCTTGTGTAAGGTATGAGACCTTCAGTTGTCTTGATGACCCTGTTCTCATTATCGTCATCAATAACTCCTGTTATGTTAGTGGTCTGCTTACCCCACATGAGCGCACCATCAATACGAAGTGCCATGCGGTAGTCAATGTCAATTTGTCCTTTGAAATAGAACGCTGGTATGGATTGTC
>Ga0307379_10000356_pt1 | contig 77992 bp, 74 predicted proteins | sample UN2MG_FD_202237 | JGI IMG/M metagenome (GOLD analysis project Ga0307379, IMG submission 202237) | Soil microbial communities from Risofladan, Vaasa, Finland - UN-2 | ecosystem: Environmental > Terrestrial > Soil > Coastal area > Acid sulfate soil | place: Finland: Risofladan, Vaasa | collected... | reverse complement strand
ACGCCGAACCACCCGGCGTTCCGGTCGATCTGGAAGCCGGCTTTCGCGATCCGCCCAACGAGGCCCGGCCTTCGGCCTACTGGCTGTGGCTCGGCGGCCATGTCAATCGCCCGCACGTCGAGCGGGAACTGAAGGCGTTCTACGATGCGGGTGTCCGCGGCCTTTGCATCTTCGATATGGGTGCCCGGGGAGCGCCGGAAAGGATGCCCCCGGCCGGGCCGCCGTTTATGAGTGAGCAGTCGGTCGCAGATATCGCCCATGCGGTGCGAATCGCCGGGCGGCTCGGCATGGACGTGCAGTTGTCGGTAGCCAGCAGTTGGGACATGGGTGGGGCCTGGGTCGAACTCCGGCATGCCAGTATGGGACTGTTTCAATCGGAGACCGTGATCGACGGACCTGCTTCGGTCGACCGGGTGTTGCCCTTCCCTCCGATTCCGGCCAAGGCACCTCGACGCCGCGACGGAAAGCCGGCCTTTTACAAGGACATCGCCGTGCTGGCAATTCCCGCCGATCGACGTCTGCCGGGTTACGACTTCGTCTTCAAGCTCGACCCGCCAGGCGCCCGGTCGCTGGACTACGCAGTGCTGCACAACACACCGAGCGACGATCCCGCGACATACGGCGACCTCCATCTCTTCACAAAGGACTTCTCCATCGCGGTCTCCACGACAACGCCGACCGACGATGCGTTCCGCGAGGTGTTGCGGGCCTCGCTGAAACCGACGACCGGGCCGCAGCGTTTCGACGTGCCGCCGGCCGACGCCCGATACGTTCGGCTTCGGATCCTCAGCGGATACAATGCCCGCTTCGACCGCGTCCAGCTCGGCGAGTTCCAGTTGTTCGACACCGAGGGGATCAACGTGGTGGCCTCGCACGTTGCCGACCGCAACCGCGACGGCGCCGAGTTGTTGGGCTGTCCGCCTGCCTTGGGCCGTGATCGGGTCTGGACGGCCGGAAACCTGCACGACGGCAGCACGGCCGGCGCCGGCGGAAGCTGGTGCTCTGCCGGACCGCCGCCTCTGTTCATCGAAGACCCGGAGAAGATCGTCGATCTGACCGGTCGCACCGACGCCGAAGGCCGGCTTCGATGGAACGCTCCGGCCGGCAGATGGGCGATCATGCGACTGGTCTGCACGAACACCGGCGAGCGTCTGAAGGTGCCCAGTCCGAACTCGGACGGACTGGCGACCGATCATTTCAGTAGCGAGGCAACTCGAACCTTCCTGGGCTACCTGATCGACCGGCTCGAATCAGAGCTGGGTGATCTTGAAAAGACGGCCCTGAAGCAGCTCTATCTGGCCAGTTACGAAGTCCGTGGAGCGATCTGGACTCCCGACATGATCCGGCAGTTCCGCCGCTACCGGGGCTATGACATGACGCCCTACCTGCCCGCGCTGTCCGGCAGCATCGTCCGCAGCGACGATATCACACGCCGGTTCATTTACGACTACCGCAAGACGCTCGGCGACTTGCTCGTGGATGCCTATTACCGGGCCGCGGTCGATACGGCTCATGCGGCGGGGCTCGGCGTCGAATCGGAAGCCGGCGGTCCGGGCCCGCCCATTCATCAGGTGCCGGTTGACGCCTTAAAGGCCCTCGGCGCTTTGGACGAGGTGCGTGGCGAGTTCTGGCCGAAGCGGCCCAAGGCCGACCGACTTTGGGTCGTCAAGGAGACCGCCTGCGCGGCCCATACCTACGGCAAGCGCCGGGTCCACATGGAAGCATTCACGAGCATGTATCATTGGCAGGACGGTCCCTTTGACCTCAAACCCTCGGCCGACCGGGCGTTTTGCGAGGGGATGAACCACGTCGTCTGGCACACCGGTTCGCACCAGCCCCCCGAGTCCGGCCGGCCCGGCTGGGTCTACGGGGCCGGGACGCACCTGAACACCAATCTTGTCTGGTGGCCGAAAGCCAAGCCGTTTCTCGACTACTTGGCGCGATGCTCCTTTCTGTTGCAGCAGGGCCATTTCGTCGCCGACGTCTGCTACTACTACGGAGACCAGGGTTACAGCTTCGTGCCGCCGAAGCACGTCGATCCGTCGCTCGGATATGGCCACGACTATGATGTCGCCAATGCGGAAGTCATACTCAAACGGATGAGCGTGCGCGACGGTCGAATCACCCTGCCCGACGGCATGCAGTATGAACTGCTGGTTCTGCCGGATCGGGAAGACATCGACATCGCGGTTCTGCGAAAGCTCGAGAAACTGGTCGGCGCCGGGGGAACCGTGGTCGGGCCCAAGCCGACCCGCTGCAACGGACTCACGGACCATCCGGCCCGGGACCGACAAGTCAAACAGCTCGCCGACACGTTGTGGGGAGACTGCGACGGCAGGAATATTCTGGAGCACCGATACGGCAGCGGGAAAATCATCTGGGGTCGGGCGCTGCGAGACGTCCTCTTGGAGCGGGGGATGGGGGCCGATTTCCGTTTCGTCAGCGAGAAAGAACATACGGATCTGGATTTCATTCATCGTCGCACGTCGGAGGCCGACATCTACTTCGTCCGCAACACGAAGATGCGCCCCGAGTCCGTCGACGCCTACTTTCGTGTGTCCGGCAAGTCCCCGGAACTCTGGCTGCCCGCGTCGGGAGACCTGCTTGGGCAGGCGGTATACGAACAGACGCCCCAGGGCGTTCGTGTCCCGCTACGGCTTCCGCCGGCCGGTTCGCTGTTTGTCGTCTTCCGCCGACCCGACGACCGGCCCCATCTGGTTTCGCTGGCTCCCGGATTGGATACCGCCGCCGTGGCGGACGGGCAAGTTCGCGTCACAGCCTTTGAAAACGGGTCGTACCAACTGCGGACATCGCACGATCGAACTGTCGAAGTCGAAATCGACCAAGTCCCTTCTCCGACGACATTGGCCGGTCCGTGGACGGTCCGTTTTCCCGACGGACTGGGCGCCCCGGACCGTGTGACGTGGACAGCATTGAAATCCTGGACACAGCACGATCACCCGGGCATTCGCCACTTCTCCGGCATTGCCCGGTACGAAACGGAGTTTGAGATTCCGCGGCAGTGGTTGCAGGAAGACAGAAGGTTGCTGCTCGACCTCGGTCGCCTCTGGGCCGTCGGTGAAGTTTGGCTCAACGGCAAGCCACTGGGCATCGTCTGGAAACCGCCCTATCGCCTCGAAATCAGCAAGGCGGCGCGACCGGGCCGCAACCGCCTCGAAATCGAGATTGCCAACACCTGGTCGAACCGTCTGGTCGGCGATGCCCGATTGCCGCAAGACGGGCGCTATTGTCGAACAAACATCACTGGCTCCGGGACTCCACAAAAGCCGTGGCGGGACGTTCCGCTGCACGAGTCGGGCCTGTTGGGGCCGATCCGATTGATTCCGGCAGTCGAAAAGACGATTCGATTGGCCCGATGACGCCGCGGCTCACGCAAGTAGCGGGCGGGATTCTTTCAGCGCATTTTCAGCGCGCAGGGACCCCGGGACGCCATTACTTGTCATCACTCGCCAAGATCGGGTGTTAGGTAAGGAGAAGAGCAAGAGGCGCGCAAGTCGCGCACTTGTCGCCACTTGGCACGACTTGTCATTACCTGACAGTGGTGCGCCCGGGGTGACTCGAACACCCGACCTGCGGTTTAGGAAACCGCAGACGCAGCACCATAACTCTAGTCCCGCCAAAGGCTTAGGTCAAAGCCAATCCTCGCGCGCAGCGCATTTGCAGCGCGCAGAACGCCCGGACGGTCCTGTTGAAGCCGCGAGTGCCCCGTCCGACCTCACTCAGGTCATGACCGCTTGGCCTGCGCTGCCCCAGCATATCAAGGCTGCCATCCTCGCACTGATCCAGACAGCCGGGGAGGCGCAACCGTGAACAACACCTGCCCTGTCCGATTTGGGGCGCAATATACCGTCCATACCGTCCACACCGTCCAACGGCCAGTAGTGGTAGGGGTTTGCGCGTGGGCCGTGTGTCGCGTTCACCGTCCTGATAGCGCCCAACTACCAACTGGGCCCACTTCTCGCAACACGGGCGACCGTGGGCCGCGTGGGGGCAAGTGGTGGCAAGCGTTGGCAAATAGGTACTTCCAGCGACATACGTTGATAGTGACGGCCGCCGAAGCAGTCGCGGTCTTAGGCAGAGTTTGTTTGGCGCGCGAAAAACACACCGAATCGCCGCTGTTGGGCCAAAAACGCGGATTCGGGTCCGGCTTTGTTAGCGCCGAACGGCCGGCAGCGCGCCCGGTGCGGAAATGACGCGACGTTCGCCCGTGTGGCCGCGTTGTCGGCCAGGGCGACGGCTGGTACGCCACGGGCAGCCGGACGCGACACGGGCCAACGGGGGCGGCGAGGGGCGGCCCTGGGGCAAGAACGGAGGTAGAGATGAAGGTTGAGAAGCGCAAGACCGACGACATCCGGCCGTACGAGCAGAACCCTCGCCAGAACGACGACGCGGTGGATGCCGTGGCGGCCAGCATCCGCGAGTTCGGCTTCCGCCAGCCCATCGTGGTGGACACCGACGGCGTCATCGTCGTGGGCCATACCCGGTGGAAGGCAGCGAAGAAGCTGGGCCTTGAGTTCGTGCCGGTCCACGTAGCCACGGACCTGACGCCTGAGCAGGCCAAGGCGTATCGCTTGGCGGACAACCGAGTGGCGGACCTGGCGACCTGGGACTATGACCTCCTGCCCATCGAACTCAAGGACCTCCAGGCGGCCGACTTCGACCTCGCGCTCCTGGGGTTCGACGACGACGAATTGGCCGGCCTCCTCGACCCCGGTGTGAAAGACGGTCTGACGGACCCGGACGACGTGCCTGAGCCGCCCGACGAGGCGGTCACGCAGCCGGGCGACCTGTGGATTCTAGGCGACCATCGCCTGCTCTGTGGCGATGCCGGCAGCACGGAGGACGTGGACCGGGTGCTCGATGGCGCCGGCATCCACCTCGTGAACACCGACCCGCCTTACAACGTCCGCGTCGAGCCACGGTCCAGCACCGCCATCGCCGCCGGCCAGAGTTCGTACCCGGACCTCTCGCGCAAGATGCACCACCAGGGGTTTGACGTCGCCCGTGGCGTGACGGACCCGAAGAAGGCCCGGAAGAAGATGCGGCCGAAGGACCGGCCGCTCGAGAACGATTTCCTCTCCGCCGAGGACTTCGAGCGGCTGCTGCTGGCCTGGTTCGGCCAGGTGGCCCGCGTGCTGGAACCGGGCCGCTCGTTTTTCATCTGGGGCGGGTACGCGAACCTGGGCAACTACCCGCCCGCCCTGAAGGCCTCAGGGCTCTACTTCTCACAGGGCATCGTCTGGGACAAGCAGCACCCGGTCCTCACGCGCAAGGACTTCATGGGGGCGTTTGAACTGGCGTTCTATGGATGGCGAGAAGGCGCAGGGCACAAGTTCTTCGGCCCGAACAACGCCACCGACCTCTGGCACGTGAAGAAGGTGAACCCGGCCGCGATGGTCCACCTGACGGAGAAACCGGTGGAGTTGGCCGTGCGGGCCATCCAGTACTCGTCGCGGTCGGGCGAGAACGTGTTGGACCTCTTCGGCGGGTCGGGATCGACCCTCATCGGGTGCGAGCAGACGGGGCGGAAGGCCTACCTGATGGAGATGGACGCCCTGTACTGCGACGTCATCGTCCAGCGGTTCGAGCAGTTCACGGGGCAGAAGGCCGAGCGGCAGCAGGCAGTGGCGGCGGAGGGAAAAGCGTGAGGATTGCCCGGGTATTTCCGCGTCGCACGAGCGCCACGCCGGACGACCCGCTCGCCTTCGTGGGCGAGCCGCCGCTCTTCCTGCCGGAGGTGGACGAGGTGCATGTCTCGTGCACCTTCACCTGGGACCGCCCGGAAGCGGAGCATCTGGCGAAGGCATGGGCCGCTCAAGGCTACAAGGTCCGCCTCGGTGGGCCGGCCTACGGGTCGCCGGCGGAGGATTTCACACCCGGCTTGTACGTCCAACGCGGGGTGACGATCACGAGCCGGGGCTGCATTCGGCGGTGCCCGTTCTGCTTCGTGCCGACGAGGGAAGGACCCTTGCGCCTGCTGGATATCAGACCCGGCTGGGACATCCTCGACAACAACCTGCTGGCGTGTCCACGCCGCCACGTCGAGGCCGTCCTGGACATGCTCGAAGCGCAGCCGAAGGCCGCACGGTTCACGGGCGGCATCGACGCCCGGCTATGTCGGCCGTGGTTCGCGAGGCGGCTGGGCCGGATGCGGGTGCAGATTCTCTACACGGCCTATGACCAGCCCGCCCAGCGACCGCACGTCGAACGGACCATCAAGACGCTGCGCGACGCAGGTCTCACGCAGCGGCAGGTCGGCTGCTACGTCCTCGTCGGATACGAGGGCGACACGCTGGTGCAGGCCGAGGAGCGCCTGGAGTGGGTCTTCCAGACGGGCGGAATGCCGTTCGCCATGTACTTTCGACCGCCGGATGAGCGGCGGCTTCGCATTCCACCGGCGTGGCGACGGTTCGTCAGGAAGTGGACCCGCCCGGCATGCATCTTCGCGAGCCACGAGGGTGCTGCCGGTGTGAAGGCCGAGCAGTTGGAGTTCCCGAAGAGCACGCCGGTAGGAACCGGCGTGCAGGAGGATACGTGATGTGGTGCCTACAGGGCCGTGACCTCGAAGTCCCACACCCACACCGTGCCGTCATCGTGTTGGGCATCCTTGGGTGTCTGGCCGGCGGTCACCTCGACGCGGTAAAGCCAGCCGTCGTCCCATGTGGCCTTCGTGATACGGGCGTCGCACTCCTCGACGAAGTGGTCGCTGCGGACATGGACGCGGGTGCCGTTCTTCAGCCGCGGTGGGCGGGTCTTCGTCGCTGCCATGGCTCAGGCCTCCTTCCTGGCCAGGGCGAACTTGCCGCGGCCGACCTTCTTGAACCGCGCGTCCTTGCCCTTCTTGGCCACCTCACGGATGATGGCCGAGTAGAGCGTCGCGGCGGGCGTCTTGCCCTTCGTCTGCCACAGGCCCTTGGCGAGCATCTGCTCCACCATCTCCTTGCAGGTCATCGGCTTCTTGGCTTCGCCGAGGACCTTGACGGCCGCGTCGAGGGCGCTGGTCTTCTTGGGCTTCGCAGCGCTGCGCTTCGCGGTCGTCGCCTTCTTCCGAATTTGCTGGTTCTTCGCCATGGTTCCGTCTCCTTTTGCTGTTGCGCCCGGGACTCAGTTCCCAGGCTTGTAGGTGTGGCTGCAGGTTTGGCACTGGACCCAGGCACCGTCATCGTCCCAGACCAGGCAATCGGTGCGGTCTTCACCGCAGGCCGGGCACGCGTCTTCCGGGGCGACATGCGCTTCGTCCTCCTCCTCGGCCAGGATGGCCTCGGCATCGCGCTCGAGGTCGGCCATGACCTTCGACAACGGCATCGCGCAGGCCCGGGCGAGGCGCCGGACTCGGCGGTGCCACCAAGTCGCTTTGCCCGAGGCCACCCACCCGGCCGTCTTCCAGGCGGCCAGGGCGTGAGCGAGCCTCTCGCGTTCGGCCAGTGCGTCGTAGGTCGTGTTCATCGTCGTCTCCTCCTGTATTCGCGTCCTCACACACACAGGGGCATGCTTTCGGCCGGAAAGCAAGGCGAAATCATGGATTTTCCTGCATAATTCTTCGAGGTGCCCGGATGGCCGATGACGGCCCAGAAATGGCGAAAACGCTGAACCCGGCAGCCCTGACAGTCGCCGATGCCGCCAGGATTCTCACGGCCGCCGGCGGCGGGGCCGTCACCGCGGAGATGATCCAGGCCGACTTGGACGCCGGCGCGCCCACGAACGCCGACGGGACCATCAACCTGGTGCACTACACGGCGTGGCTCGCGAGGGAGGTGACCTCCGGTGAAGGTTGACCCGCGCAACTTGCGGCCCGCCGAACTCGTGCGGCTACTGAACTCGACGCCTCTGGGCGAGGTCCTGCGGCCACACATCCTGTACCGTCACCGTGACCGGGCCGGGTTTCACATCGGCGACGGCCGGCACGTGGACCTTATCCGTTACGCGGCCTGGCTGATCCAGGAGCGGCGGCGACCCAAGCCGGCCCGGTCGGAACCCGACTACGAGGCGATGAAGGAGTCGGCCCGGGCCCGAAACGCCCGTCTCTCGGCCATCGGCCGGGACATCGGCGAGATCCCCGAGGTCCAGCACCCGCGCCGAAAGCGCAAGGCCCAGAAAGGCTTTGAGTACTTCTGCAAGGTCTACTTCCCGCAAGTCTTCCACCTGCCCTGGTCCAAGGACCACCTGAAGGCCATGGCCAGGATCGAGGACGGTGTCATGCGGGGCGGTCTGTTCGCCTTCGCCATGCCGCGCGGAAGCGGCAAGACGAGCCTCTGTGAGACGGCCTGTATCTGGGCCATGCTCATCGGCGCCCGCGAGTTCGTGTGCCTCATCGGAAGCGACGAGGGCCACGCCGAGGACATGCTCGACTCGATCAAGACCGAACTCGACGGCAACGACCGGCTTCTGGAGGACTTCCCGGAGGCGGTCTACCCCATCCGTCGCCTCGACGGGATCGCTAACCGATGCAGCGGGCAACTGTACCGCGGCGAGCGGACCCATATGGTCTGGACGGCCCGCGAGATCGTCCTGCCGACCATCGACGGGAGCACCGCTTCCGGAGCCATCATCCGTGTGGCAGGTCTGACGGGCCGTATCCGCGGCATGAAGTTCAAACGGCCCGGTGGACGGAGCGTCCGGCCGTCGCTCGTCGTCCTGGACGATCCGCAGACCGACGAGTCGGCGCGAAGCGCCTCGCAGTGCGCCACGCGCGAGAGCGTCCTGGCCGGGGCGGTCCTCGGCCTGGCCGGACCCAAGAAGAAGATCGCCGGCGTCATGCCCTGCACGGTCATTCGGCCCGGCGACATGGCCGATTCGATCCTCGACCGCGAGAAACACCCCCAGTGGCAGGGGGAACGGACGAAGATGGTCTACACCTTTCCTACGAACGAGAAGCTCTGGGCCGAGTACGCCCAGATCCGGGCGGAGAGCTTTCAGAACGGCGGCGACGGGTCAGAGGCCACCGAGTTCTACCGCAAGCACCGTGGCGAGATGGACGCGGGCGCCGTGGTGGCCTGGGCCGAACGGTACAACGAGGACGAACTGTCGGCCTTGCAGCATGCGATGAACCTCCGGTTGCAGGACGAAGCGGCGTTCTTCGCCGAGTACCAGAACGAGCCGTTACCGGAGGACGAAGGTGATGAGGAGCAACTGACGGCCGACGAGGTCGCCGCCAAGATGAACGGCTACAAGAGGTGTCTCGTGCCCGTGGGCTGTGACCACCTGACGGCGTTCATCGACGTGCAGCAGAAGGTCCTCTTCTACGTCGTGGCGGCCTGGGGAAGCGACTTTGCCGGATACGTCATCGATTACGGCGCGTACCCGGACCAGAAACGGGCGTACTTCACGCTCCGGGATGCCCAGCGGACGCTCGCCAGGGCGAGCCCGGGCGCGGGGCTGGAAGGGTCCATCTATGCGGGCCTCGAAGCCTTGACCGGTGACCTCCTCGGCCGCGAGTGGCGGCGGGACGATGGCACGGTCATGCGGGTCGAGCGGTGCCTGGTGGACGCCAACTGGGGCCAGTCCACCGACGTCGTGTACCAGTTCTGCCGGCAATCGGCCCACGCGGCGGTGCTGTTGCCGAGCCACGGTCGATACGTCGGGGCATCGAGCGTTCCCTTCGCCGAGTACAAGCGCAAGCCGGGCGAGCGCGTCGGCCATCATTGGCGGATTCCGAACACGCGCGGTCAACGGGCGATCCGTCACGTCCTCGTGGACACGAACTACTGGAAGTCGTTCGTCCACGCGCGGCTGCAGGCGGCGATGGGCGACAAGGGATGCCTCTCGCTCTTCGGCCGGGATTCGAAGCGCCACCGTCTCTTCGCCGAGCACATCACGGCCGAGTACTGCGTCCGGACCGAGGCCAGGAACCGGACGGTGGACGAGTGGAAACTCCGGGCTGGCCACCCGGAGAATCACTGGCTCGACTGCCTGGTGGGCTGTGCGGTGGCCGCGTCGGTCCAGGGCGCGGTGCTGTTCGGGACGGACGCTGGCCGGCGGGAGAAGCGTAAGCGGATCAGGCTCTCTGAGCTTCAAAGGAGCACGCGGTGAGTGAGAACGCGACAGAGGAGAAACGCGGGCTGGAATGCCGTCACTGCGGCTGCCGGCACTTCCGCGTCATCTACACCCGCCCCGCCTGGGGCGGGCGGATTATGCGGCGGCGGGAATGTCGGAACTGCGGAAAGAGAATGACGACGTGGGAGCGGCCCCTCGGCGGATGATGGGGCCGACTCCGCACGGATTGGGAACTCGGCGGTTGCCCTATGACGCCAGCCACGGCGGGTCTTATGCCGGTCAGCATGACACTCCGCCCCAAGATGGTGGCAAGGCCAAGGTCTACTTCTCGGCGCCCTCCAGGCAGATCGCACGTTGGGCGCAGGGCATTCGAGATCTCGCCTGCAACGATGACGCCCCAGCAGTGGGCGCGCTCCGAGTACCGCGTGTGACGGAATCCGCAGTCCCGTTGAGCAGAAAAAGCAGTTGAAACACGCTTAGAACTGTGGCATAAGGGATGTCGTGCCCGGTCTGTGCGGAAGTTGGGGCGCCAGTGTGGTGTTGTGTCTGCGCTCGCGCCGGCTGGGGCCAGAGGATAGGCTCAACATGGATCTGTCAAAGAGCACAGCTCACCAGCTGAAGTCGCTCATCGCTGGCGGCGAGACAACTTGTCGTGAGGTCATGCTTTCAGTACTGGAGGAGATCGAGCGCCGAGAGTCTGACGTGCAGGCTTTCATTACCGTTCGGGATCGCGGCGAGTTACTTGCGGAAGCGGATGAGGTCGACCGCCGACGCAGCCGCGGCGACGCGATCGGCGCGTTGGCGGGGCTGCCGATCGCCGTTAAAGACAACATCTGCACTCAAGGAATGGCAACCACATGCGCATCCCGAATGCTGGCAGACTGGGTTCCCCCGTATGACGCAACCGTGGTTCAGCGAATCCAAGCAGCCGATGGCATCATACTGGGGAAGACGAACCTCGACGAGTTTGCCATGGGTTCGAGCACAGAGAACTCGGCAATGAAGACCACGCGGAACCCCCACAACCACGACTACGTGCCCGGGGGGACAAGTGGGGGGTCGGCGGCCGCTGTGGCCTCTAACGAGTGCATCTTGGCCATTGGCTCAGACACCGGAGGATCCATCAGACAGCCTGCGTCGTTCTGCGGAGTCGTCGGCATGAAGCCGACCTATGGCAGAGTGTCGAGATATGGCCTCATCGCCTATGCCTCGTCGCTCGACCAGATTGGGCCGATTGCCAAGGACGTGAGAGATGCCGCCCTCCTTCTCGAGGTGATTGCAGGACACGATCCCATGGACTCGACGAGCCTGGCGGCCGGCGTTCCGGGATACGTCGCGGGCCTTGGGAGCCAACGAGGGTTCCGGTTTGGCGTTCCCGATGAGTACTTCGGGCCGGGCGTGGACAGACAGGTCCGCAGGGCCGTAGAGGGAGCCATTGACGCCCTCAAGGAAGACGGCCAGGAAGTGGTACAGATCAGCCTTCCCCACACTGAGTACTCGGTAGCCGCGTACTACATCGCCGCGTGTTCCGAGGCTAGTTCAAATCTCGCGCGTTATGACGGATGCCAATACGGCTTCCGCGCTGAGGGCATCGGCGATATGATAGGCATGGTCAGCGAGACCAGAGCAGAGGGCTTCGGCCCGGAGGTCAAACGCCGAATCATGCTCGGAACCTACGCCTTGAGCGCTGGCTACTATGATGCATACTACCTGAAGGCCGCCAGGGTGCGTAGGCTCATCGCTCAGGACTTCGAGTCCGCATTCAAGACCTGCGACGTCATACTGCACCCTGTTGCCCCAACAGCAGCCTTCAGGATCGGCGAGAAGATCGATGATCCCCTGGCCATGTACTTGGGTGATATCTTCAGCGTGACGGCCAACCTAGCTGGCCTTCCGGCCACAAGTGTCCCTTGCGGACGCACGAGCGAAGGGCTGCCCGTCGGCATACAGTTGACAGGAAAAGCCCTCGACGAGGGGACGCTGCTCGCTGCGGCTTATCATCTTGAATGCCTGCTCCGGAGTTCTGCCGCATGAGCGGGGATGACATGGACACGATTCCCTGGGAAACAGACGCCACCTACCCCGACTGCCTGGGGAACCATATTCGGCTTTTGCGACGCTCCTTGCCCGACGTGGAGAGTGCGAAGAGCAAAGAACTGCTCCCCTTCTTCCACGAGACGTCATCGTTCGTACTGGAGTCCTTCGTCCCTGAACGCGACAAGGAGAGGGTACGGGGGAAACTCCTAAGGTTAGACCTCGAGCCAAGTGTCGCTCGTGCGTGCATCCTCTCACATAGGCACACAGACGAGTATCTATGGCTGATCCATGCAGTTGCGCGAACGCTGCTTACTGTCTGGAGGCTGAACGACCTGCTTGAAGCCGTACAAGTCGAGCTAGAAGGCCGCAGATCGGTTCTCCACATGCAAATGGGGGGGGAGCATCTGCTCTGCCTGTTCGATAACCAAGGCCGAGGCGTGGGATGGTGTGAAGAACTGGCAACGGAGGCCCGTGCGTTCAGTGAGAACACCGTATGGCCCCGCGGCAACGGCCGCGAGCGTGCTCGTTAGGCCCAGCACGCGAGAATACAAGAGTGGGTGAGGGGTGCCTATTCGCCCCCAAGGCGACAGAACGGCACTGGGACAACCCACGGGATCGGGACAGAGGGCAATGTCAAGAAGCTTATTAGACTATGCAATTCTGCTTGGCTCTTACGTGGGCATTCCGGTAGGGGCCCTCGTGTTTGAGATCGGGCTAAAGGCACTGATGGCTTTTGCGGCGGATTGGTCAGACCGGACGAGAGGCGAGCGCGGGCGTACGGCGTTGCTCACGGGCGGCGATTCCCCTTCGGGTTACTCGTTCTGCGTGCTGGGACTTGCCACAGGCTTGCTCATAGCGCTGAACAGAGACCGATTGGCTGATTCCTCGACCTGTCTCCGGGACTGGCCTGTGCTTAGCCTGATTGCTTCCACGGTTCTCTCTTCACTGTCTCTGGGGGTGGCGAGCGTGCTGTGTGTTCGCATTCGATCATCCGAAATGTATGAGAGAAAGGTTTTGCTAAGTAGGCTGGTGATTGCTCCGAAACCAGGCTGGGATCGCCTGAGAGGAAGGCTCGAGCGCGCGCGAGCGAGGAAGTTGCGAGCTGTTGTTGCCGCTCTTGGGGTCTTCTCGCTGTTTGTGGCTTCCGCGGTGTTCTTTGGCATCTAGGGGGGGCCGACTGTGGAGTTGCTCTTGTTCCTATTGGCAGGCCTGATTGCCTCGTTTGCGGCGGGGCTCATCGCGGTCTACGTGGTTGAGGCTCGCGTTGCTCCCGCGTTCGCGCGGTGGCTCCTGCGCACGCCAAGCGGGAGACGGCTGCGGGTAGCCTATCTGCTCGGCTTGTTGCGCCGCTTCGGGAGGAAGCTGCGCGGGCTCCGAGGCAGAGAGACGCCTGAAAGGGCTGACGGTCGTGCTCATACGGCGGGCGGCATGCGCACTATGATGATCATCGTCACATTGCGCCCCGCAACCGATTGCGGTAAGCGCTGTGGGGTGGTCGGCCAGCGATTCGCTTCGGCTGCCTTCCGTGAAGCAGGTTGGCGTTCGCGGGGAGACTGGGTGCTTGTCAAGCATGGGCGAGGGCCCGTATTATGAGGGAGCTCGGTTGCAGGCGCAGATCATCACTCCGCGTGAACGCGGGGCGCGAGGCTCCCGAGGGCCTGCACCGGAGTCTGTCAGTATCTAAAAGGGGTAACTCATGAGAACGGTAGCGTTTTACAGTTTTAAGGGAGGAACGGGCAAATCGCTCGCGGCTGCCAACATGGCCGTCTGCCTCTCGCGCCTCGGCAAGCACTGTGCGGTTGTCGATCTCGATTTTGACTGCCCGACCCTTCATCTGAAATTCGAGAATCTGTGCGACCATGCGCCAGGCGCAGGCGGGGTCGTGGACTTTGTCCGATCCCACACCAAGGGAGACCCCTGGACAGGCTGGAACTCGGTGAAGTTGGTAAGCAGCCGGAAGGCGCAGAAGCCGCTGTCTGACTTCACCTACCCCGTGCCGCAGCGAGGCGCCGATCTTGGCACGATTCACCTTATCGCGGCCGGTGACTACATTCACCAAGAGGAATACTTGGCAAGTGTTGCCAGTCCTGTCTGGACTATGCTCTTCGCCAGTGACGTAGGGCTCGGGGTGGGGGCCTTCACCGCGAAGCAGGCCTCCCAGTGCGAGAGATTTCTGGAAAGCTTCAAGGAACAGGTGTCGGACCTCAGCCCTGAACCCGAGTATTTTCTCCTCGACCTCCGCAGCGGTTTTGGGCCACTGAGTCGGACAACCATCAGGCTCTGGGCGGATGTCGTCGCCGTTTTCCTGGCAAGCAACGTTGAGAGCGTCAGCATTCTTAGCGGGATGCTGAGAGAGATGCAGGCTTGGTTTGACGGACCACTGACTTATGAAGCGGTTGTTCCGGTGCTGACCCGTACACCCATGACCCTCGAGACCGGGCGGGGAGTCGAGGTGAAGCAGACTATTCTTTCGATGCTTTCCTTGCAAGAGGACGAACTATACTATCTGCATTCAGACCGCGACGTGGAGATGTTCGAGCATTTGCGGCTCGGGCTGTCGCATATGCCGCACAACTGCCTCCTTTCTCACGAGTATGTCCGGCTGTTCGCTCGACTCATGCTTCCCGCGAAGGAGTATGCAGGGCAGGATGTAACGGAACAAGTGGACGAAATGGCTAGGGCGATCAAATCAAGTATCAAGCTCGGCCAGTTTGTCCAGTGGAAGGACCGTGTGTTTAGGCTCGAGACGGAGCGCGGCGCTCTTATCAACCCTAGTGACAATGCACGCAACGTTTCATTCAAGGTGGAGACCATAAAGCTCCTACTGCACAGTTTGCGGGAGGAGTTGCTGACCCCGGCGGAGGCAGAACAGGCTCAGAGCGGGCACGATGGCACGGAGTCAGGGGCGGCGCCAACCGACGAGCCCACTGGGTTCGAGCAGGCCCTGCGCGTGGCAGGAGCGGAGTGTGGCAAGAGATTCGGCTCTGTGTTGATAAACGACGTCTGGCGTCTGAAAGGGCCAGCCAAGGAGAATCATGAGGACTGGGTGAGGAAATGGTCCGACTTCGACTCGGACGTTGGTTTCGGGCGGTTCGCACCCAAGTCAGGGAGTTTGCGCGTTGAGGGAGGACGACTGACCTCCTGCAAAATCGTTCTGCGAGAGAGTTTCCTCGCGCCTGCTCACGATTCCGAGTACGGGGACCATGCTTTGTGCAGTTTCATCAGCGGATACATCGAAGGCGTTCTATCACACATACTCGGAGGCACCTATACGGTCATCCACGAAATTCTCGGATACGAGGACGAGCAGTCGAGAAGCGAGAGCTGCGTGTTCAAGGTTGCGAAGAAACCAACAGGCACGACGGAGACGTAGCCTCGCGCTTGTGCATGGGCCGTACGTCCGATGGAGGGATAGGCTGTGGCGAGCAAGTCGCGGGTCTGCCTGATATATACAGGCGGAACGATCGGGATGCAGAGGCTGTCGGACGGCACGCTCACCCCCCCTGACGACCCCAGAGATTTCCTTCGCGTCGCGCCCGAACTGCCCAAGATCACGGAATTCGACTTCGTACCTCTGATGAACAAGGACAGCACGAATGTGCACCCCGGGGATTGGACCGAGATGGCGAAGGCCGTCTATGAGCGGCGCCTGGCCGGGTACGATGGCTTTGTCATCGCGCACGGCACGGACACGATGCATTTCTCGGCGTCGGCCCTGGCGTTCGCCCTCGGCCCGAACCTCGACTTCCCCGTCGTCTTCACGGGGGCCCAGACGATCCCCGAGGTCAGCCACGGGGACGCCCGGGTCAACCTCCTGCGGGCCTGCAAGGTCGCCACGACGGACCTCGCGGAGGTGGTGATCTCCTTCGGCGACTACATCTTCCGCGGCTGCCGTGCCCAGAAGAAGGACGAGCGACGGTTCGACGCGTTCGAGTCGCCCGCCTTCTTCCCCCTCGGTTATATCACGGAGGAGATCGTCATCCAGCCCCTGGCGAAGCGCCGCCATCGCCAGGACAACATCGAGTTGAGGGCGGACTTCGTGCAGGGCGTGCTCCAGGTCTCGCTGATCCCCGGCTTGGAACCGGAGCTTCTCGTGCCGTCCCTGGAATCGCCTTTATGCAAGGGCGTCATGCTCCAGTCCTTTGGGGCGGGGAACGTCCCCCACGAAAAACCGTACGCCTTCACAGAGTTTGTCCGTCAGGCCAGAGCCTTGAACAAGCCGGTAACCATCGCGAGTCAGTTCCCGGCTAATGCCACGCTCCACACGGCATACGAGCCAGGCCGCGCAGCCGTGCAGGCGGGGGCCATCCCCACGGGGAATATGACCAGTTCCTGCGCTGCTGCCAAGTTCCGGTGGGTGTTGGCTCAGGTAGAGCGTGAGATCCGCGAGGGCGCTGTTAGCGAATCCCAAAGACTTGATCGGGTTGCCAAGATGATGCAGACCGTGTACGTAGGAGAAATGGACGTCCCGACTGAACGGATCCGACCGTAATCTCAAAGGAGAGGCGGCAATGGGAAATCTCAAGCCAGAGAACGCCGTGGCTAGAGTCTATATCCTGTACACCGGCGGCACTATCGGGATGGTACCTGAGGACCCGGACAACCCAGCCAGCCCGCTCGTTCCGGCGAATGAGGACGAACTCAAGATGTACGTGCCGGGCTTGGGGGAGAAGGAGGGCATTCACTGGGAAATCGGGCGACTGGTGGACGAGAAGGGCGACGACGTTCCGCCCCTCGATTCGTCCGACGTTAACTCGGAGCATTGGATTTACATGGCAACGTCCATCGAGAAAGTCTACGACGAGTTTGACGGCTTCGTCATTCTCCACGGCACTGACACCATGGCGTACACGGCTTCAGGCCTTTCCTTCCTCCTAGCCAACCTGGCAAAACCGGTTGTCATTACCGGTTCACAGCTGCCGATCTGCCAGACGCGGACCGACGCCGTTCAGAACTTCGTGAATGCCCTTTACATCGCCGGCTACAAAGCCACAGGCTTCCCTCTCGTGCCGGAAGTCACGATCTGTTTCGGCGACGTCCTGCTTCGGGGGAACCGCACGCGCAAGGTGAGCACCGCCTCATGGCAGGGCTTCGACACGCCCAACTTCCCAAAACTGGGTACCATCGGCGAGCACATCCGGATCAACACCAACCTTGTCCGTCCACCAGCCGACAATGAGAAGGCCCCGTTTTTCGCTCACAAGACCCTAGTTTCCGACGTAATGGACATGGGCCTGTTCCCGGGCCTTAGGGCCACTCAATTGGAAAGGCTCCTCGGCATGGAGGGCCTGAAGGGCATTGTCCTCAGGACCTTCGGTGCGGGAAATGCACCGAGTTACGACGATTTCCTCGATGTGATCGGGAAGGCCATCAGGGGCGAAGGTCAGGGGGGGAGACTTATCCTCAACGTCACGCAGTGCGTCGAGGGCATGGTTGAGATGGGCCTCTATGCAGCCAGCAGCGGCCTGCTTGAGCGTGGAGTCATCAGCGGCTTGGACATGACGCCCGAGGCAGCGTTGGCGAAGCTGATGTGGATACTTGCCACGGAGTCGGATCCTGAAGAGATCCAGAAGCAGCTCCAGATAAACCAACGCGGGGAACAGAGCCAAAACCTGTTTGACGTTCGGTATGGCGGGGCCGGCAAGAAGTCCGAACCGCAGGCAATCGTCAAGGTCTCCGCCCGGCCTTCGGGCCAGTTTGACAAGACCGCTCTCCACCGCGCCGTCCTGCGCATTTCGGGCGTGGGTTTCGCAGACACGGCAGAGGGCGAAGATGTAGGGCTGCGCGTGTTCATCAACCTGCCCGGAGCAACTGCCGACACGCCCACAGCCGACCCGCACTTCGCGGCGGCTTTCGAGGAGAAGTACAAGGGGCCGAAGGGCACGAGGTTTCTGCGAGAGGTGACAGCTGCCGTCAACAGGGTGGTCGAGTCCGGACGGCCGATCAACATCACACTTGTGCCGATGGGAGGAAAGAAGATCTGGTACGATGGCCTGTACCTGGCGCTATTCTGCAAGGCGTGAACCCGGCCCTGGCCCTCGGCTCAATAAGGCTTCTTCGGCGGCAGTTTCTGGCCGCGTTTCTTGACAGATTTCCCTACACCTCGATCGGCCTTGGCCCGACAGTCCAGAGGCATGGCGGTCCCGGAAACGGGGCCCAGTCCGGGATCCAGGGAGCGTATACGCAAGATGGGGGAGAGAATGACGTGCGAAGCGAGGGGTTCGTCACTGCCTGTTGGCCTCCGTGAGGAGGGACCCCATGCCGGGCCGCCCATTTGCGGTGCCAGCGTCTAGATGCGGAAGAATCTGTGTCGAGTTGCAGTTTCCCGTCCCATTTCGCACTTCTCGTGTCGGTACAGGGCAGATGATGCAACCACTTTCGCCAACGTGTGATGTGGCGCGGCTTGAGGCGGAACTCAGCCTCGTGCCGCACGTGGACCGGGAGGAGGCCGTGCAGGAGGTGTGGCTCGCCCACCTGTCCGGGCGAAGACCCTATAAGCAGGTTTGCCATCCGCCCCCGTCTGGCTGGGCCAATCAGCAATCCGGGCCGCCCGTCGCTCTTTGGCCCAAAGCCGATGCCATAAAGCCCTAATTCCTTGGCGCCCACTTGACAGGCTGTTACAATTCAACAGCAATCCCTGGTCCACCTGCGTTTGTGCAAAGGCGGGGATCGGCGACGCGCCGAAAGAGTGGAGGATGGCGGCATGTACGGAGCGAGAATCGATGTTCCTGTAAGGGAGTTCGCGCACATCTTTTTGCGATGTCCTGATGTGGCCTTGAGAGACATTGAGGATATTGTGCTCACAATCCGTCGCTTAGACCACGCCGTTGAGGCTGGTGATTGGGCAGCGACGCCTTGCTTGTGGAGACGACTCCGCTTTCTGACGGCACCTCTTGAGGAGAGCTGGCGCTCGGTCAGCGCGGCGGAAGTGGAGGAGTTGCAGATCTACGAACGGCATGAGAAGGACCTTCGGCAAGGCAAAGGTGTCATAGAGGGGCGCCTTAGTCGCATTCTTTACTTAAAGTCCGCCGACATTAACATCTATCGTCGGAGCTTGGCCTGCCGTGCAGGCCAGAAGCTTTGCCCTGACGTCTACAAAGCGCTCCGCGCGACGGATACGTTCCGGGAACTGTGTGATGATGTTGCAGACGTTGAGGAAGACTTGGTCAGGCCGAACTTCAACTTCCTTGTTCTCGCGCAGCGATTGAGCGTGGATCCGGTAAGCGTGGTATGCGCAGAGTTCGACGCCTTGCTCGGCGTAGCTCTGGCTACACTGCGAAGACTGTGCGCTGGTGGGGCTCTGGATGCTGAGTCTTGTGCCGTGCTGGAGGCGGCGATGGCTGATGAGGAAGAAAGGTTCAGGGCATTGATCCCTGAGAAGCTCGGCTGGCTGGCCCTTGCCGGTGGCGGGAGGACGGTGGCCTCGGTGGGGGCAGCGTAACAGTATGGACCGGCAGCGTTTGCTTTCGAGAAGGGCTGTGCTGTTTCCGACAGATACGTCTTTCGAAGGACGTAGCCGACTTGCAGTTGCTGTCAGGTCGCGCGGTTGCGCACATGCGCGCTCGTTTGGACCGTGCATTTACTGTGCTTGCCTAAACGATCCTCTTTGTTGCCAGAGTCCGGACGTTGCGATAAGGGACTTCGCCGCGACGATTCAGGAGTACGCTGGAGAGCAGATAGATGTAGTAAGTCTGCTGTGTCCAGGTTCCTTTCTCGACGAGCAGGACCTGCCGCGGCACACCGCCGAAGAGATGGTGCGGAGCGCGATCGACTCTTTGCGTGTCGAGACGGTCACGGTGGAAAGCCGACCGACGTTTGTGTCGGACGCGTCTGTGGAGTGGCTCCGGGGGGCCGCCGCTGGTGCACAGGTCGAGATCGCGATCGGTTTCGATACTGTCTCGGATTCGGTCCGTAACGGCGTTATCGGCAAGAAGATCTCAAGGTACGAGCTGCGTCGAGCAGTCCAGTGTGCGAAGAGGCGCGGCACTAGACCTGTGCCCTTCGTAGTTGCTCAACCGCCCGGCGTGACACGGGCTCAGGCAGTGGCCGAAGCCGTGAGCACCGTGATCTTCCTTCGGGACTTGGGGGTTACCGAGTGCTGGATGGAGCCGGTTCTTGTGGTTGCAGGCAGTAGGCTACAGGAGCTCTGGGAGGCTGGGGAATACCGATTGCCGGAACCCAGTATTGTCGACGAGATCGAGGCAGCGTGCTCTGAGGTGATGGGGGTCCGTCGGGGTGGTGACATCGCGTCACCGAGGGTTGTTGCGCCGAGTGCCGTTGCAGAGAGGAGGACCCAACAGCATTGCCAGAGGACGGTGGCTGGTTGTTTCTGTGGTGTCAGCAAGAGCAAGTAGTCTGAGCGCGGTGTTCTGAAGCTACAACTGAGTACGGGATCCGGAGCGTACCGACATGCATATCTGCTTTGTCTCGCCTCGCCCCTCTTCGTCGGACGGCATCTTTGGCGTTGAGCCACTCCGTATACCTCCCTTGGGTCTCCTTATTCTTGCGTCCCTTACTCCGGACACGGTTAAGGTCGACGTATTCGATGAGCATCTGGAGGAGCTTCCAGATCTCAGCACTTATGACCTGGTAGGTATGACGTGTTCCACTGCTGCATCGACGAGGGCTTACGAGATTGCCGATCACTGCAAGAACCTTGGGGTTCGGGTAGCTCTCGGAGGATGCCATCCCTCCTTGCTTCCCGAAGAGGCACTTGGGCATGCGGACTTCGTCTTCGTGGGGCCGGCCGAGAGAACGTGGCCGCAGTTCATCTCAGAGTTCGCCGCAGATTCTGCTAGACGACTGTATAGCGACACAAAGCTTGGTAGGCTTTTGAATCTGCCCTTACCGGATTTCTCCAAGGTCGCAAGACTCGCGCCGCGATATGGCACTATGAATGTAGCGCTCTCAAGCCTGGGCTGCAGTCACCGGTGTGCTTTCTGTACCGTCTACGCCTCCTCTGGGATAGGCTTCAGGCCGAGACCGATTGAGGATGTTGTTCGAGACCTTAAGCCCATGAGCGGGCAGTTTGTGTGGTTTGTTGATGACAACCTCTATTGCAATCGGGAGTATGCGCTAAGGCTCTTCCGGGCTATCGAGCCCCTCCAGCTCACATGGCTGAACCAAGCGAGTATTTCAATCGGCCATGATCTGGACACGCTTGTAGCCGCGAAAAGGAGCGGCTGCATCTCTCTGCTGATAGGACTGGAGTCACTTTCGGCGCGGTCCCTGAGAGCAAGCCGCAAGACCTGCAATGTGCCGGACGAATACAGATCCTGTGTTGATGCCATACGGGGGGAGGGAATAGGTGTTGAGGCGGCTTTCATATTTGGGTTTGACGAAGAGGACGAGGGTGTCTTCGAAACGACGCTAGGGTTCTGCTACGATGCCGACGTTGAGCTGGCACACTTCTCTATACTCACTCCTTTTCCGGGAACGAGCTTCTACGCGCGATGCCTTCGCGAAGAAAGACTTCTCAAACAAGAGTGGCGCTACTTTGATGGGTTTCACGTGGTGTTCAAGCCTGCTCTCATGTCCGCGGAGAGGCTTTTGCGAGGCTTCCGTGAGGCGTACCAGGAGTTCTATCGGCCGGAGGCAATAGCCCGTCGCCGCCGCCGCGCGGTCCAGCCGGCGTGGTATTTCTCGGCCATAAACAGGGACTACGGTGTGCTAGGCAGGAGTGCGGATTCAGGTGGAGGGTGATCGACATGTGTGAGGCGGCAGGTGCGGAAGCACAGCCACTCCAAGACTACCGCGAGGAAGTGGAGACTCATTTCTTGGCCTGCACGGCGTTCGTTTTCTTGGTGAGCGCCGGTCACGGTCTGTCCCAGGTAGTGACGGGGTGGTTTGCCGAGAGCCCCTGGCTCCTCGGCTATGCCGCGTGGGTCGCTGCGTCGTTCATACTCTTCGGCTGTCATTGTAAGAAGTCCCGAGGGCCACACGGGGAATGGCTAAAGGCTCAGCAGGAGAAGCCTTGGCTCGTCATCTTGGTCGACCTGTTCATGACGGGTGCGTTTGTGTTCTTGGCGGGGGGATGCAGAAGCGGCATGATGTTCCTTTTCTGCTGGTGCTTTCTCTTCGATACTGTCCTGCTTCTCCCCGTCCACGGTGATAAGCCTCGCACGGTGCTGGCGATGGTTCTGTACGGTAGCCTGGCGCTCTTGGTTCTTGTGGCAGCGACGGTTCCGTATGAGGTCTGGAGCTTACATCCCATGAATGTTGGGATGACGCCAGCAGAAGCCAGATTGAAACTGGGCGACAATGCTTGGCTGGTATGGCTCCAGTACGCGCTGGTGCTGTTGCTCATTGTCGGGCTGTGCTACGCTTGCCTAGGGCTTAGACGTATTGCCCGGAGGCACCTGGCTGTTGCTGGCTTGGGAGGTGGCGCAGCGCGGAAATAGGTGCGGATGCCATGTGGTATGTTATCGCCTACCTCGTAGCTGTCCTCGTGATTGGCGTGGCCGCAGCGCGGCGCCAGTCTGCCGAGGGCTTCATGATGGCGGACCGCCAATTGGGTGCGTTTGCGGTAGGGAGTTCAGTCTCGGCGGGCTTCTTTGATGCCTTTGTGCTGGCGGTGTACGCTGGTTACGTCTATCAATACGGCTTGTCAGCGCTGTGGCTCTTTGTCGGTGTCGCGGTCGGACTGGGTGTCTTTGCGCTGATGGCCAGGCCTATAAAGGAAGCTTCCGATGCCGGGCGCTTCCACACGATGGCCGACTACTTCTTCGCGCGGTTCCCACGCGACGCGAAGCCGGGTTATGCCGTCGCCGGTTTGCTGGTGGTCTTCTTTCTTGCCCTACTCCTTGTGCAGTTCATATTTGGCAGCCAAGTGCTCGCCTTTCTCACAGGTTGGAGCTACACGTCGTGCGTGCTGATCGTGGGGATTGTCGTGATGCTGTACATGGTTATCGGGGGGTTCCGGGCAAGCGTTCGCACGGACGTGTTTCAGTGGTTGCTGATCGTGCTGCTCGCGAGCATCGTGGCTCTTGTGGTGCGGAGAGATCTCGCACCATCCTGGGCTGCGGCGCGTCCCTTGGGCATCGGCATCGGTAAGAGTGCTGCCTTCCTTGTGATTGGGACGCTGAATACGATCGTGGCAGCGGATCTCTGGCAGCGCGCTTATGCTGCGAAGTCCGTTCAGAGTCTGCGACGGGGACTGTTTCTTGCTGCTCTCATGCTCCCTCTCGCCGGCGCAGTGATTGGCATCATAGCCCTGGCTACACGGCAGCAGTTTCCGGGCTTGGATGATCCTACTCAGGCTCTCCTGTATGGATTCGGACGGGCCTTGGGAGAAGGGTGGCGCGGTCTGGGGTTTGTCGTTTTGTTTGCCGCGATCATGTCCAGTGCAGACACGATGCTCTTCGTGATTGGCTCTAGCGTTGTCAAGGACTTCGCGGAAAGAAGACGCCGCTGGACGGATGCAAGGAGGGTACGCCTTGTGCGCTACGCTTTGGGCGTAGCCGGTTTGCTGGGGGTGATTGTGGCCATTGCCGTACAGGACATACTCACTATCGCTCTCAGCATAGCAGGGCTAGGTATTGGCCTGTCGCCGGCTGTTGTAGCCGTTCGGTTTTTCGATCCGCGAAGCATCTCCGTGTTCGTCAGCATCATGCTGGGTGCGGCCGCAGTTGGCGCTCTTCTTTTGAGTGGATACGTGATGCCCGAGACCTCCCTCGTATCACTGCCGGTAGCCCTGGTTGCGCTGCTCATAACTGAACTTCTCGCACGCATACGAGGGCGCGGGAAGAGTGATTGACGACTGGAATCTGCTATCGTTTTCTGAGCGGTCGCTATTGGCGGCGATTCGGCTGCGGCCGGTGACCTGCTGAGTTCAGTGGGAACGCGTCACGCTAGACTTGGGACCTCAGTCGAGGGCATGCCGACGAGCAGGAAATCTCCCCAGGAGGTGGCGAGCGGTACGAGGAGCACGGGGCGAGACCCTCGTGTGGAAGGCCCGGCGGATGCGCGTTGCAGCAGGAAGTGCCACCGCAAGGGGCTGGATTGCATCGCATAACGTACCATCAGGGCACGGACCGGGCGCCCCCCTGTGGGAAGCTCATATCTGGTCGCCCGTTCCCTTAGCTGGAATGCCCCCAAGGTCCACATCCGTAACCATTTCACCTCACCACCCGAAAGTCTCTTCCGACCGCCCTGTGCCAACCGTATCATAGGATAGACAACCAGACCAGGCGACGATCCGGAGGCTGATCCCCACCGGGTTGCCACCGAAAGAATCAAGGCCGTTCGGGGCCGAACACCCGAGCGGCCTTCTCTTTTGGTTCGCCCGGCCTGGTTGTCGGACGGGAGGTAAGAGGTGGCCGACGACCTGGAACAGACGATTCGCGAGAACGCCCAGGGCCCTGCCGAGGCCACGGGCGATTCGGGTTCGATGCGCCAGCACGACCTGAAGGACCAGGTCGAGGCCGACCGTTACCTCGCCTCCAAGGACGCGGTGCGGAAGGGCCGGGGCTTTCGTCTGACGAAGCTCGTACCGCCGGGAGCATAGGCTTGTTCAACTGGCTCAAGAGAATCCGTTCTTCATCGAAGCCCGCTCGTGTGAGCGACCGGCAGGGCCTCCTCTTCCGTTTCCTGCGCGGCCGCTACGATGCGGCCACCACGACCGACGAGAACCGCCGCCACTGGGCCAGCGCCGACGGCCTCTCGGCCGACGTCGCCAACAGCCCGCAGATTCGGCGGACGCTGCGGAACCGTTCCCGCTACGAGGTCGCCAACAACTCCTACGCCCGCGGCATCGTCCTGACGCTCGCGAACGACCTGGTGGGCACCGGACCGCGCCTCCAGATGCTGACGGACGACCCGGAAGCCAATCGCCGGATCGAACGCGAGTTCGCCGAGTGGTCGAGGGCCGTGGGTCTCGCCGAAAAACTCCGGACGATGCGGATGGCCCGGGCCGAGGACGGCGAGGCGTTCGCCATGCTCGTCTCGAACGACGCACTCCCGTCCTCCGTGAAACTCGACCTGCGCCTCATCGAGGCGGACCAGGTCGCCACGCCGGACCTGAAGCCCGACGCGAAGGGCGCCGTGGACGGCATCGTGTTCGACCGGTTCGGCAATCCGCGCGAGTACCACGTCCTCAAGGCCCATCCAGGCAGCAAACAGGCCGCGCTCGGCATGAAATACGACCGGGTCCCTGCCGAATCGATGATTCACTGGTTCCGTGCCGACCGGCCGGGCCAGTCGCGCGGTATCCCGGACATCATGCCGGCGCTGCCTCTGTTTGCCCAACTGCGCCGGTTCACCCTCGCCGTCATCGCATCCGCCGAGACGGCTGCCGAGTTCGCCGGCGTCCTCTACACCGACGCGCCGCCGAACGGCGAGGCCGACCCCATCGAGCCGATGGACGCCATCGAACTCGAACAGCGGATGCTCATGACGATGCCGGGCGGGTGGAAGATGGCCCAGGTCCACGCCGAACAGCCAGCGACGACCTACGCGGAGTTCAAGAACCAGATCCTGAACGAGATCGCCCGGTGCCTGAACATGCCGTTCAACGTCGCGGCGGGCAACTCCTCGGGCTACAACTACGCTTCGGGTCGCCTCGACCACCAGACGTACTTCAAGTCGGTCCGCGTGGAACAGGCCCATCTCGGCGCGGTCGCCCTGGACCGCATCTTCGGGGCATGGATGCAGGAAGCGACCCGCGTGTTGAGTCTCCCGCTGCTCCTCTTGCGCAAGCGAGGCGCGTACCCGCACCAGTGGTTCTGGGACGGCTACGAGCACGTGGACCCGGCGAAGGAAGCGAGGGCCCAGACGACCCGCCTTGCGAACCACACGACCACGCTGGCGATTGAGTACGCGAAGGCGGGCCTGGACTGGGAGGAGCAGCTCCGGCAACGGGCCAAGGAGAAGGAACTGATGCGGGAACTGGGCCTGACGGAACCCGAGGCCCTGCCTGTGGCAGAAAAGGACGACGAGGATGAGCCGGAAACGAACCGTGAAGCTGCCTGAGTCGGTCCCGACGACCTTCGAGATCTGCGGCGAGGCGGGTGCTCTGGCCATCGAGGCCGCCGCCGAAGAAGGTCAGCAACTGCGGCGGTTCACGATGACGGCCTACACCGGCGGCGAGATGGTCCTGGCTGGGTGGCCCTACCCGGTGGTCGTGGACCTGAAGGGCCTGAAGATCCCGAAACAGTCGCGGCCGATTCTCAAGGACCACAACCGCAGCCTGATCGTGGGTCACACGGACCGGATCACGAAGACCGACACCACGCTCGAGGTCACCGGTGTCATCTCCGGCGCCGGCCGCGTGGCACAGGAGGTGGTCCAGTCGAGCGAGAACGGCTTTCCCTGGCAGGCGTCGGTCGGCGCCCGGGCCGAGAAGGTCGTGTTCGTGCCGGAGGGTAAGACGGCCCGCGCAAACGGCCGCGAGTTCTCCGGGCCGGTCTACGTCGCCCGGCGTGCGACGCTCGGCGAGATGAGTTTCGTGGCATTGGGAGCGGACGAGGACACGAGTGCGAAGGTGGCCGCCCAGGCGGCCCGACAGAACACGGAGGTGTTTGCGATGAACTTCGAAGAGTGGGTGGAAGCACAGGGCTTCACGCTGGCGGACCTGTCGGAGAAACAGGCCGAGAACCTCAAAGGCACGTACGAGGCCATCGAGGCGAGTCAGGCCGGCGGCGAAGGTGACGATGGCGGCGAGGAGCCGCCTCCGGCCGACCCGGACGGGTCCGACGAACCGCAGGTCACGCAAGCCGCGCCAAGCGCGGTGGACGCGAAAGCGGCCGTCGAGAACCTGCGGGCGGAACTGGCCACTGAGACGAAGCGCGTGGCCACGATCCGCAAGACCTGCGCCGGCAGGCATCCGGAGATCGAGGCGAAGGCCATCGAGGAAGGCTGGGACGAGACGAAGACCGAGTTGGAGGTCCTTCGGGCCTCGCGTCCCAAGGCCCCGGCGGCCCACGTACCGGAGGCCGGTGTCAACGGCACCGTCCTCGAGGCCGCCTGTCTCCTGACGGCCGGTCTCCAGAAACCCGAGGACCACTGTGACGAGCAGGCGCTCGACGCGGCCGCCAAGCGGTTCCGCGGCGGCATCGGCCTCCAGGAACTGTTGCTGGAGGCGGCGTGGGCCAATGGGTACACCGGCCGCAACTTCCGAGCGACCCGCGAGGTCCTTCGGTTCGCCTTCGGCCAGAACCTGGCGGCCGCCTTCTCGACCATCGACATCGGCGGCATCCTGTCGAACGTCGCCAACAAGTTCCTCCTGGACGGGTTCTTCAGCGTCGAGCGCGTGTGGCGCAACATCTGCGCCGTCCGCAACGTCTCGGACTTCAAGACCGTCACCTCCTACCGCCTGATCGGCAAGGACCAGTACGAGCCGGTCGCGCCAGGCGGGGAACTCAAGCACGGCACGCTGGGAGAGGAACAGTACGCGAACAAGGCCGATACCTACGGCCTGCTCCTGTCGGTCGACCGGCGTGACATCATCAACGACGACCTCGGCGCCATCACCACCGTGCCCCGGAAACTCGGCCGTGGGTCGGGCCTGAAGATCAACGACGTGTTCTGGACGATCTTCCTCGCCAACTCGGGGTTCTTCAAGACGGCCAACAAGAACTACCTGACGGGGACCGACACGGTCCTGTCGATTGACGGCCTGACGAAGGCGGAGGTGGCGTTCCTCGACCAGGTGGACTCGGACGGCAAGCCCATCGGCATCATGCCGCAGATCGTCCTGGTGCCGACGGCCCTGTCGGCCATGGGCACGCAGCTCTACAAGTCGCTGGAACTGCGTGACACGACGGCCTCGACCAAGTACCCGGTCGCCAACCCCCACCAGGGCAAGTTCCGGGTGGAGGTCAGCCGGTACCTGGCGAACACCCATTACACCGGCGCGAGCGACAAGGCGTGGTACCTGCTGGCCGACGCGAACGACCTGCCGGTGATCGAGGTCGCGTTCCTCAACGGTCAGGAGTCGCCGACCATCGAGACGGCCGAGGCGGACTTCAACGTCCTGGGTGTCCAGATGCGGGGCTACCATGATTTCGGGGTCGCTCTGCAGGATCCGAAGGGCGGGGTGAAAAACAAGGGCGAGGCGTAGGCTGATGGTCCTGAGGGCAAGGTACAAGGAAGGCGACCCCCCGGTGACAGGCCCGGGGAGCCGTGACCGTGATACCCACGGTCCCATGCCATGCCTTGCCGCGCGCGCCACATCTCTCTGCCCGTTTCTGACGCCTGTCCGTCAGCGATCCCAAGGGATCGAGGGAAGGGCTGTGGTTATCCCCGCATGGGGTTTTCCCGGAAGGGTCAATATGGCCTTCAAAAGACACCTCCTTCCGGCCGCTGAAGTGCGGCTAACCGCATTGTACACGCTTTGAGGGCGAAAGGAAACGAACATGGCAACTTTCGTGCATGACGGTGCGGCCGTCGATTACACGCCCGGTTCGGACGTGGCGGCCGGCGACGTGGTGGTCCAGGGCGACCTGGTGGGCGTGGCCAAGCAGCCCATCGCGGCCGACGCGCTCGGCGCGCTCGCCGTCGCGGGCGTCTTCGACTTCCCGAAGACGGCCGGCGTCGGAGAGGCCATCGGCGCGGGCGCCAAGGTGTACTGGGACGTCGGTGACAGCGTGGCCAAGACGGACGACGAGTCGGGCGCCAACAAGCTGATCGGCAAGACGGTCGCGGCAGCCGGCGACGACGACGCGACGGTCCGCGTGCGCCTCAGCCAGTAAGGGACCGCCGCCGTGGCCGACCTGCTGGAACAAGGGGCCGCCTGGCTCGATGAGCAGCGTGCCAAACACGCTTCGCAGGCGGTGACGTACGAGCGTGGCGAGGACTCGGTCGAGGTCCAGGCGACGGTCGGCCGCAAGTCCTACCAGGTGGAGGGCGGTTACGGCGCGCTGGTGTGGGCTGACTCGACGGACTTCATCGTGTCGGCAGCCGAACTGGTCCTGGGTGGCGAGGCGGTTCTGTCGGAACGGGGCGACCAGATTCGTGTGACGGATGGCCAGGCCGTCCACGTGTACGAGGTGATGTCGCCCGGAGGCGAGATGAGCCATTACGAGCCGTCGGACCCGTACCGGAAGGCGTGGCGCATTCACACGAAGCACGTGGATACGGAGGTGGTGTGATCCAAGAGCCAAGCGACCATGACCTCCTGATTCGGATCGATGAGCGGTTGCAGAAGGTGGAGAGCTGCCTCGTGAACCATCTTCAGCACCACTGGGCCGTGACGATCACCGCGCTGGCTGCCGCCGTCGGCGCTATCGCGGCTGCCATCCTCGCCCTGCTGTAAGGAGACCTGACATGGCCGTCATCATCGACATCGCCGACGCGGTGGTGACCGAACTGAACGCCGCCACGCTGAGCCTGCCGCTGACGGCCGAGCGCCATTACCGGCCCATCTTCGACCTGAAGGACATGAAGACGCTCCACGTGACGGTCGTGCCGAAAGGCGTCGAGGTAACGCCGGCGGGTCGGAGCAACAACCACTACGACTACCAGGTCGACGTGGCGGTCCAGAAGAAGTTCAGCAAGGGCGATGCGGCTGAACTCGACCCGCTCGTGACGCTCGTCGAAGAGATCGCCGACTTCTTCCGCCTCCGGCGCCTCACGGCGTACCCGACCGCCGTCTGGCGAAGGACCGAACACCCGACCGTCTACGCACCCGAGCACATGGATGAACTGCGGCAGTTCACGAGCGTCCTAACGTTCACGTTCCGTATTGTGAGGTAACCATGGCTAACAACGTCCTGATGCGAAAGATCGAGGTGACGGCGAGTTACCAGCCGCTCGCCTCCGAGCCGACCGTCGTCGCCGTGACAATCTCTTCGCCCCCGACGAATACGGGGACGGTGTATTTCAAAGGCGACGACGGCTCCGACGTGCCCTGGGTGCCGGGCGAGTGGCACGACTTCGAGCGTGTGGACCTTTCAGAGATCGAGGTCAAAGGCGCGCCGGGCAACACCGTCACGCTGGTGGGAGGGACCTGGTAGTGGGGTACCGGGTGGTCAACTCGGCGCTGATCGCCGACGGCACGGTCGAGACGGTCGACCTCACCGACTGCGCTGTGACCTGCGCGAAGATCGCCAACGGCGCGGTCGCCGAGGCCAAGATTGCCGGCGGCGCCGTGACCGGTGCGAAGATCGCCTGTGGGTCGATCTGCTCGGGGCACATCTGTGGCGACAACGCGTTCACGTTCCCGCAGACGGTGGCGGTGCTGGGCGGACTCGAGGTATCGGCCGAGACCCAGATCCAGAGCGACCTGGTCGTCGGCTACGACTTCTCCACAGGCGCCGGGTACTTCGACTACGGTCTCTTGGCCCCCTTTGGCGGCTCGGAGCTCGAGACGGGCGGTTCGATTCGCTGGTGCACGTACGATGCCAGATTGCAGGTCTACTGCGGTGGATGCTGGTACAGCCTCCAATTCGAGAGCGGGTGCTGAGGCCGGCCCGGACGTGGACGGCCTGGCCATTCGCCCCGAGGCGACGCGGGCCATCGTGCTCACGTGGCCGGACCACGCTTTGACGTGGGAAGGGGCCGCGTGGCTATACCACCTGCTGCCGCCTGAGAACATCATCGGCTTCTGCGGCCGGAACCTGGTGGTGGCCCGGAATGCGGTGGTCAAAGAGCTGTGCCTGAAGGCACCGCCCGAGATCACGAACTTCATCCTGATGGACCGCGACATGCGGCCGGGGCAGGCGGCGCTGCCCATGCTTCAGGCCGAGGGCGACGTGGTGGGATGCACGTACCCGATCTCGCACATGGCCGGCTGGGCGGACCCGGCGATGATCCACCTGGGCATGGTGCGGGTCAGGCGGAAGGTGTTCGAGGCACTGGAGCCGCCGTGGTTCCTGTTCGGTTACGCCGAGGACGGGGCGGGCCTCGGCCTGTGTGAGTGCGGGTATTTCCGGGACAAGGTCGTGGAGGCAGGTTTCACGGTCGTCCGCGCCGGCTGGTGTGACCACGATCGGAAACGGTAGGAGAAGGCCATGGGCCGCAGGAACGAGACGCGCGAGGTCGTGGATACCGCGAAGGGCAAGCGCCTCAAGGTTGTTCACACACGGACGGACGAGCGGCTGATGGACGAGGCGCAGGTCCAGGCCGCCATCGAGAACATCGACAACCGCATCGCGCGGATGGAGGCGGAGTTGGTGGACCTGAGGGCTGCACGGGACGACCTGGCGGCCAAGAAGCCACAACTGAAGGAAGCGTGATGGTCGGCATGACGGTGAGAACGCGAAGCGACGTGCCGAAGGTGCTGCGCAAGGTGCGGCGGGCGACCATCGAGAGCCTGGGTCACGCCGGCGCTGCTATCCGTCTTACGGCGCGACGCAGTATCCGGCGTTCGCCTCGGCCGTCGGCGCCCGGCAAGCCGCCGCACACACGGCGCGGGCAACTTCGCGGAGCGATCCTGTATGCCGTCGAACGGGCCCAAGATCGTGTGATCATCGGGCCGGACTATGCGGGCATCGGCCTCTCGGCCACGGCCCACGAGTTCGGCGGCAGGTACCGGCGCGGCCGGTACCCGAAACGGCCCTTCATGGGCCCGGCGCTTGAGAAACTGCGACCCAGGCTCCCGAGGCTGTGGGCCGGGTCGGTGAGGTGAGGAGCAAACCATGGGATTCAAACTCGGAATGGAAGCGCGGCTGTACCAGAACACGGGCACCTACGAAACGCCGACGTGGACCGAGATCGACAACGTCAAGGACGTGACGCTGAACCTGGAGACGGGTGAGGCGGACGTCACCACGCGCGCGAACAACGGTTGGCGTGCCACCGCGGCCACGCTGAAGGACGGGTCGGTCGAGTTCGAGATGGTCTGGGACACGGCCGACGCGGGGTTCACGGCCATCCAGGAGGCGTACTTCGACAACACCTCCCTCGAGTTCGCCGTCATGGACGGTGACATCGCCACGAGCGGCACTCAAGGGCTCCGGGCGACGATGGCCGTCACGAACTTCTCTCGGAACGAACCGCTGGAGGAGGCCATCACCGTCAGCGTCACCATCAAGCCGACCTACGCCGACAACGCGCCCGAGTGGATGGAGGTGCCGTAGACCATGAAGACGTTCGACGACAACGCCGGGCGGACCTGGACCGTCGCTGTGACCATCAACGCCGTCAAGCGCGTCAAGGGCCTGCTGGACGTGGACCTCACGGACCTGATGGACGGTGACCCTCCGCTGCTGACGCGCCTGGACACCGACATCGTGCTCCTGTGTGACGTGATCTTCGCCCTCGTCAAGCCCCAGGCGGACGAGCAGGGCGTGACGGACGAGGCGTTCGCCGAGGCCCTGGGCGGTGACGCGATCATCGCGGCGCACGATGCGCTGTTGGAGGAACTCGCGGATTTTTTCCGGAGCCTTCGCCGGACGGACGTCACGAAGGCGGTGGAGAAACAGATCGCCATGGTCCGGGCAGCGGTCCAGGCAGCCGAGGCGAGGATCGAGGCAGTGGACGTGGATCGGGAGATCGAGGAGGCCTTTCGGTCTGGCGACTTATCTGGCAACTCGCCGGGCTCGTCGGAACCGACCCCGGACCGTTGACGCTCCGGGAACTCGTGTGGATGGCCGAGGCCCGGTGCCGGGAGGCGTGGAATCACACGAGCGCGGTGATGGCGCTGCTGGCAAACATCCACCGGGATCCCAAGAGAGGGAAGGCTTTCAAGCCGTCGGACTTCAATCCGTACGAGGTGAAGCGCGGCCAGGGCGTTCCGCTTCGGGCGGGGAACATTGGTCTGCTGAAACAGGTCTTTGTCAGGCGCGGGAAGGGAGGAGACGTATGAGACGACTGGCGATGTTGGGAGTGGTGTGGTGGATCGTGCTCATCCCGACCGGGGCCCTGGGGTGTCAGGCGATCCAGGTGCCGACCGAACGGCAGGCCCTTCGGGCAAGCGCGGACGTGTACGCGACGACCGTGATGTTGCTTGCCGAATACCGTCGCGCCGGCTTCATCGACGATGAGGCGGCCGAGCGGATCAACACGGCCATGCGACTTGCACGGGCAGCGCTGAACGAGTGGTACGCGGCCGTCAAGGAGAACCGGCCTGTGAGCGAGGCCGTCTCGAACTTCAACCGTCAGCTCCAGGTCCTTCTGGATGAGAAGTTGGCCGCAGACAGGAGGCGGGTGAAATGACTGACCTCACGAACATTCTGATCCTGATCCACCTGATCACCGAAGCCACGGGGCTCGTGGCGCGGGCCATCGAGGCCGGCAGGGACGTGACGGACGAGGAACTCGCGGCCGTCTTCGCCCGGTGTGACCGGGCTGACGCCGCGTGGGATAAGGCGAACGCCGAAGGAACAGACAAGGGGCAGACCGATGGCTGACGAGAAGAACGTCGTCGTCCAGTGGCTCGAAGGGAAGAAGACCTACGCCGTGGCGGTCACGATCCTGGTGTGCGGTGTCCTCCAGCTGTACGGCGTCGAGATCCCGGAGTTCGTGTGGGCTGCGCTGGTTGCGTTCGGCCTCGGCTTTCTCCGTGCGGGAGTCGCCAAGGGCCAGGGGTAACCGATGGTCTCGTCACGCGGTATCCGAGCGGGCGCGGCTTACGTCGAACTGTACGCCCACGATTCGAAGCTCGTCCGCGGCCTGAAGCGGGCCTCCAGGCGCCTCAAGGCGTTCGGCGCGAACGTCCGCAACATCGGTGCGCGCCTCGTCAAGGCGAGCGCCGTCATGGCTACACCGCTCGTGGCCGGCGCCAAGGTCTACGCCGACTTCGAGCAGCAGATGGCCAACGTTGCCACGATGCTCGACAAGCCTGCTGACCACATGGACGCCTTCAAGAAGGGCATCCGGTCGATGGCGGTGGAGTTCGGCGAATCGACCGAGGCGCTGGCCGGTGGACTGTACGACATCCTGTCGGCCAGCATTCCCGCCGAGAAGGCCCTGGAGGTCCTGGCCGTTGCTTCCAGGGCAGCGAAGGCAGGGCTCACGGACACGAAGACGGCAGCCGACGCCATCACGACGGTCCTGAACTCGTACGGCCTCGCGGCGGAGCACGCGGGTGCTGTCTCCGACCTCCTCTTCTCCGTGGTCAAGCGCGGCAAGACGACCTTCGCCGAACTCGCCCCGCAGATCGGTATGGTCGCATCCACCGCCGCCAGCGCGGGTGTGGGCCTCGATGAACTGGGCGCGGCCCTGGCCACCCTCACGCGCCACGGTGTGAAGACCGAGAACGCCGTCACGGCCGTTAACCAGATCGTCATGTCGTTCCTGAAGCCCTCGAAAGAGGCGGCTGACGTGGCCAGGCAACTGGGCTTTGAGATGTCGTCCGCGACGCTCCACACCGAAGGCCTCGCCGGGGTCTTCGAGAAGATCAGTCGCCTCTCGCCCGACGCCATCGCCAAACTGTTCCCGAACGCCCGGGCGCTGCGGGGCGTCATCCCGGCGCTCAAGAACATGGAAGGCTTTCTGGCGGACATCGGCGCCATGAGGACCGGAGCCGGGGCGACCGAGACCGCCTACAAGAAGATGGCCGCCACGCTCGCACACGCCTTCGCCCAGGTCAAACAGGCGGGGCTCGTGGCGCTGTCGGTGGTAGGCGAATCGCTTGCCGAGCCGCTCTCGAAGGCGGCTGCCACCATCAAGCGGTACGCTGCGTTCGTCACCGACCTCATCGCCCGGAACAAGGGCCTCGTGGTCGCTGCCGCGAAGGTCGTTGCCATCATCGGCCTGGTGGGCGGTGCGCTCGTGGTCGTGGGTGCGGCAGGTTCGGCCCTGGCGACGGTCTTTGGCGGCATCGCAGCCATCGTCACAGGTGTGGGGACGGCTATCGGCGTACTTGGCACCGTTCTGGCTGCCCTCGTCTCACCCATCGGTCTTGTGATCGCGGCCGTGGCCGCCCTCGGCGCATACATCTTGTATGCGACCGGAGCGGCGGGGAAGGCCCTGAAATGGCTCGGGGAGAAGTTCGGTCAACTGAGGGAGTTTGCCGGCGAGGCGTACCGCGGCATCGCTGACGCCCTGGCTGCCGGCGACATCGGCCTCGCGGCTCGGATCCTGTGGCTGACGCTGAAGGTCGCCTGGCAGAAAGGCGTCGGCTGGCTCCTCCGCGTCTGGCTGCAGTTCAAGCATGGGTTCCTCTCGGTCGCCTACGCCGCGTTCTACGGGACGTTGGCGCTCGCGCGGACCGTCTGGCACGGCATCCAGATCGCGGCCGTCGAGGCGGCCGCATTCATGCTCAAGGCCTGGGACCGGTACGTCTTCGCCGTGGCCCGGGCGATGCTGTGGCTCCAGTCACGATTGACGAAGATCTGGAACGTCCTCAAAGGGAAGTTCGACGAGACGTTCGACCCTCAGGCCGCCAATCGTGCCGTCCAGCAACAGTACGAGTACGGGAGTCAGTACCTCAAGGAGGAAGGTGCGCGTCGCCAGAAGACGCTCGAGGGGGCCCGTCAGCGGGTCCGTGAGCACGAGCAGGAGCAGTACGAGGCCGGGATGGCCGAGATCAGCCGGGCCCACCAGGCGAAGAAGCGGGCCATGGAAGAGGAGGCTCGGACTCGGACGGCCGCGGCCCAGGCCGAACTGGATCAGGCCCGCCAGGAGTGGCGCGCTGCCATCGCCGAGGCACGCAGGAAACGCGAGGCCCGTGAGGCCGCCGACGAGGGCCCCGGCAAACTCAAGGGACCTGCGAGCCTCGTAGGCAAGGTCCAGGACAGCCTGGCCGGTCTGGGTGACACGCTGAAGAAGACGGCCGAGCGCACCATCAGCGTCACCGGCACGTTCAGTGCCATGGCGGTGGCCGGACTCGGTGCCGGCAGCGTGGCCGAACGGACCGCCAAGGCGACCGAGGAGACCGCCCAGAACACCAAGAAACTCGTCACGGAAACCCGCGTCGGCGGGCTGACCTTCAGCTAGCACAGGACGGCCATGGCCATCACCGTTACCGAAAAGCCCGACAGCCGCCCGTCCTCGGACGGCCAGGACGCCTCAGCCGAACTCCTCTACACCGTCCGCGGGACGGCCGACGATGCTGCAGCGAAGGCGGCGCTGGCGTCCGAGGCTCCCACGACGCACGGTGACCTCGTCCGGCAGACCTGGGGCGTCGAACCGGTCCACGTCGATACCGGGAGTCCCGACGACTGTATCTGGGACGGCACGGTCCGATACGGCCGTGTGAACAACACGCCGCCGGAGACCGGCGAGTCCGTGTTCAACTTCGACACGGGCGGCGGGACGCAGCATATCACCCAGAGCCTCCAGACCGCGGGCAGTTACGCGCCGCCGGGCAAGACGGCCCCGAACTTCAAGGGCGCGATCGGCGTCACACACGACTCGGTCGAGGGCGTGGATATCACCGTCCCGATCTACCAGTTCTCCGAGACGCATTACCTGGCCGACTCGGTCGTGACGCCCGCCTACAAGGCGACGCTCTTCAACCTGACCGGCAAGGTTAACTCGGGCGCGTTCAAGGGCTTTGAGGCGGGCGAGGTCCTGTTCCTCGGTGCGTCCGGGTCGAAGCGTGGCGAAACGGACTGGGAGATCACGTTCCGTTTTGCGGCCAGCCCGAACCGGACGGGCCTGACGGTCGGCGACATCACCGGCATCTCGAAGAAGGGGTGGGAGTACATGTGGGTCCGCTACGCCGACGCTGAGGATGACGACGCGAAGGAGCTCGTCAAGCGGCCCACGTCCGTGCACGTGGAGAAGGTGTACGAGGAAGGGGACTTTGTGGGCTTGGGGATTGGCTCATGAGACAGGAGAATCGCAGGTGCTGCGGCTCAGCAGTTGACGTACTGGATCGGGTTCCGGCTCCGCTCGCTGAAGTATCCGTCGACGGAGCGCCCGAGGTACTTCCTTCGGACAGGATCCAGTGCAACTGTTCCGACGAACTCCCACCGGCCTTTCATCGGATGGCCCTGATGGTGCCACGCGTTGAAGGTGGAACCGGACCGCAACCACTGCGATATGGCGTAGACCTCGCGGACGATGTCCCGGTACACGGCAAGGGCATATCGGGCTTTCTCTCTTCTGGTTCCGACGACCCACACGCCGCGGGTGGCGTCGTAGAGTTCGGCTTCCGAGATCCCATAATGGTACATACGGCTGATCCGGATGAGCATCACGGGTTCGGTGATCCGGGCCGGCTTCCGCTGGTAGAGCGAGAGCACCTGGTCGAGGGACATGCGGCCCTGGCGGGAACTGTGATGTCCGTGAACACGGTTAGACAGCCGGTCGAGGCCGACGAGGTCAATCGCCGCCATCTCAACAGCCAGTGCCGCCTTCTCGTCCTTCAGGCCGTGGATGAGGACCTCTACGCGAGGTTCCAGCCCGCGCTTGCGGAGCCCCCGAATCTTGGCGCCGTGAGGGGTTTTGCCTCGCCCGTCTACGTGACAGAGCAAGCGGTTGCCTTTCCCCTTGCCGACGTAGAACACCTCGTCGGTCTCGGGGTCGACGTACAGGTAGACGTAGTAGCCCAGTTCGCGAGTGACGCACGAAGGGAGCCTCTTGATCATGGCTCCTCCCTCCTCCTTGCCGCACGGATGCTCAGCGTCTTCAGCACGGACACTCCCAGCGTTAAAGGCTTGTTGAACATGCGTAGTATAGCGAGTGCTGGGGGGGATGGCGAGTGAGCCTGCAGAAAGTCAAGTCCGGCGACCCACTGGAGATCCCGGCACGCACCCACAACGCCTTCATCGACGCCGCCCGTGACCACCTGGCCCGGCAGCAGAACGTGGCAGGTGCGCCCGTTGCGGAACTCCGTCCTGGCGGCATCGTGCCGGTGAAGAACGCAAGCGGCGCGGATCGCGAGCGGTTCGATATCCTGGGCATCGATGCGCCGATCTTCACGCCCACCGACAACGAGGACGGTTTCAAGAACCAAGTCGCCCTCAAAGGCGTCCTGCCCACCGAAGCCGACCACGCGGGCAGGTTCGCTATCCTCCTTGAGCCGCTGAAGGCGGGCGCCATCGGCCTCGCGTGCGTCCAGGGCGTCTGTCCTGTGAAGGTCAGCGTCGAGGACGAGGACCACCCCTGCGCCGACGTGAACGACGGCCAGGCCGGAAGTCTCAAGAGCGGCGTGAGCGGGGCTGCCTTCATCCTCTGGAAGGAGTCCGGCACGGGCGAGAAATGGGCCGTGGTCAAACTCGGCGTGCCCCCCGACTCGCTCGGCAGCCTGTTTGCCGTGCTGGTCACGAAAGACGGCGGGGTGGCCGGAGACGCCGCGACCGACTGCACGTTCACCTACACGGTCAAGGACCTTCTCGGCGCGGAACTCGCCACGGCCCTTTCGCCCCTGCGGCCGCGCTTTGCGCACACCGAGTACGTCGAGCCGGGCGCGGATTCGCCGGGCACCGCCTGGTACGACGCCCAGGGGGACCTGCAACTCCTCGAGGCGGTCGAGGAGGTGCCGAAGACCGACCTCGTCGCGGTTCTCACCAGCCTGCGCTATGACACCACCGCGCACGAGTTCCAGTACAAGAAGACCAGCGTGCGGGTCATCGAGACCGAAGATGAGGACGCCGCATGGACCGCCATCACGGACCTGACGGAATGCGACGACACGTGATTCAGGGGCGCTCGCCGTGGCCTACTCAGACAAGCCGATGTACAGCAAGAAGACCGGCAAGCCCATCTACCGCAAGAGCAACGACAGGCTGATCTACGGCGACCCGGACGACTGTGACTGCTGCGGGGGAATTGGCGGATGCTGCGGCTCCGACAACCCTCCCGGCCACCCCCAGAACGATGCCGTCATTACCATCGTTGGGGAGTGCGGCACGGACGAGTGGGGCGAGCCGTCCGAGTTCTGCTCCGACTGGTGTCACGAGGGGGCCGGGGCGTACGGGTGGTATGGCTGCTGGTTCCAGCAGGGGCCTCCAACCGATGGTCTCGTGTGGTACTGGTATTTCGTCCCCGAGGAGGGGCACGAGTGGCGGCTGCAAATCAATTACGACTTGGACCTGGACATCTGGCAGGCGACCCTGTGGGGACACAACGACCAGAGCGTCACCTACCAGGGCGACATCCCGCCGCTCGCGTGTGACCACACGACTCACAAGCTCAGCGGCTCGTTTTCGCTGCCGGGCCTGGCCATTGCGCCTTATTGCGGGTGCGTAGGATGCACGGCGAACGTGACGATTGGCTGAGACCCGAGTTCTGCGAGTCCGCGCACTGCCACGTCGGTGCGCATTGCTGCGTCTGCCGCGACAAGGAGGGCGGTCGCCGGTGGCGACGGCTCATCGCCCAGCGGTTCGAAGTGGACGGCGTTGACTGGCCCTGTCCGCACGGGAACCCGTGGGGGTATCAGCCGCCGGAGCGAACGCGCCGGTCCGTCCTGCCGTATGTCGCCGCCAGCCACGGCACCCTGGCAGGGCGAGCCCCTGGCAGGGCTGCGCCCGCCGTGGCCCGCTGCCGTGGCTCGACCGCGAGCCGTACCCGTGCCAGGGAGCGTCGAGCGATCTGCGATGCGTGTGAGGTGCCAGCCCTGGAGTGCGAGGTCCGGTACAAGCGCGAACTTCAGGCGGCCAGCGGCAGAACCTGCTGGTTCAACCGATTCGTTCGCCGGGCTTCATCGTGCTGTCCCGCTGACCCGCCGAAGTGGTCGGCAGTGAACGAGCCGCGCCTGCCGGGAAGCATCATGCCGAAAGCGGCGGCATCCGTGTGATGGCTAAGCCCGCCTCTGCTCGTCCCTACTATCCGTGATGAGAGAGACCAGCGGCCTCGAGCAGATCGTCATCTGGCAGGACGGCGACAAGAACCTCCACGTGCGGGTCAAGAAGAACGGCATCTGGTTGCCGGACGGGACCGAACTGGACATGACGTTCAACGATTCCGGTCACGTCACGGACGGGTGGTGGGATTGAGGTTGGTGCAGCACGGCTACACCAAGAACGGCCAGTTCTACGGCTGGTACAGCACCATCGAGGTCGAGATCGACAAAAAAGGCCACGTAACGGGTGCTTGGCAGAGCAGCTGACGGTGCCTGTGTGTGCCACTTCTCAGCCGCCCCCACTGTCAGACCCCGCGCGCCGCCGCGCTTCCGCTGGCGCTCCCCCACCGGCAACTTCCCGTGGACCGCCACCGCTCACGCACGTGCTCATGGTTCGGTAAGGCACGTGCAAACAGGAAGGCCGGGTACACCGTTGGGAGGATTCCTGAGCAGCCAGCACCCGGCGTCTGCGGATCCTATGCCCAAGGTGCGCAACATCGTGTTGCGCGATGGGTCGGACTTGACGCCGTGCAACGGATGTGGTACCTTAGGCTTGACTAGGGTAGACGATGAGGGGCTTGGCGGAATGCCTACCGAAGTCAACGGCACAGAGTATTTCTCAACCACAGAGGTTGCGGAGCGCGCCTGCGTGTCGAGGCAGACAATATGGCGCTGGCGAAAGAGCGGCGTGATCCCTCCTGGGCGTAGGTACCGGAACGGTCAGGTGCTTTTTACGGAGGAAGAGGCGGATGCCATCGAGGCGCACGCAAACAGGCTCGAACCTCTTGACAGTGGATTCCAGACGCACCCCACGCTATTCTGACAGAGCCCTTGTTTGACACAGGAAGGCAGAATCTCTGTGCATGAAGTATATTTGGACAACAACTCGACAACGAAGCTGCTTCCGGAGGTCTGCGAAGCTGTCATTGCGGCCGCGCAAGGGGACGCGTCCAACCCGTCGAGCTCGCAGCCATCTGGCGATAGAGCTCGAGCGGTTTTGCGAGACTCGCGTGCCGCGCTTGCGGAGCTCATTGGCTGTGATCCTGGCAGTCTCTACTTCACGAGCGGAGGCACCGAAGCGAACAGTTGGGTCCTGCAGGCGCTGGCGCGCAGGGAGGTAGCCACGGCCAACAGGATCCTGACGTCTCCCATCGAACATGCGTCGATCTTGCGGACGTGCGACGCCTTGGCAGATATTGGGGTGACCGTCGACCTGCTACCAGCTGATGTCTGCGGTCGGGTAAACGTTGTTGATCTGGCAGCGTCCCTGCAGCGGCCAACCACGCTGGTAAGTATTCAATGGGCCAACAATGAGACCGGCGTCGTTCAGCCTATCCAGGCCATTGCCGAGGAATGTCGGCGAAGAGGTGTGCTTTTCCACACCGATGCCGCTCAGGCTGTCGGGAAGCTACCCATTGACCTCCACGAGCTTCCTGCCGATTTTCTCACCCTAACCGCCCACAAGTGGCATGGACCGGCAGGTGTGGGTGCCCTCTACGTTCGCTCCCCTCGTCGGTTCGGGCCACTCTTCTTCGGTGGTGGACAGGAAGCTGGGCTTAGGCCTGGCACGGAGAACATCCTTGGCATCGCCGGGATGGGCTGCGCAGCTCGATTGCGTTCTGCACGACTCGCCGAGGTTTCTGCCGCGATGCAACGACTCCGAGACGAGTTCGAACAACAGTTGCTGCAGCGCATTCCCAGCGCAGTGATCAATGGCGGGGGGGCAGATCGCATCTGCAATACGTCGAACGTGCTCTTTGCAGGAATCGACGGCGAAGCGATGGTGGCGCAGCTGGGGCTTGAGGGGATCTCCTGCTCTCAGGGCTCCGCTTGTGAATCGATGCGGCCCGAGCCCTCGCGCGTCCTCAGGGCGATGGGGCTAAGTGAGGAGGACGCCTATGCTAGCATCAGGTTTAGCTTCTCGGAGCTGAATAGCAACCTCGACGTCGATGTCGCGGTGGAGACTATTGGCCGTGTCCATGAGCTTATTGCGGCGCGTTCGCGCTCGCTAGCCCGCCAAAGGAGTGAGGTGTAACGGTGCGTTTTTCGGGGCACGAGACATTTCCGGTCCGAGATGGGTGGCTACATAAAGGCTTAGCATTGTTGTTGGGGGCCCCTGAGGAGTTCCACTCGAAGCATGCGGCAGACTACTTGGGGGTTGGGAAAAACATGGCCCGGTCAATCAAGCATTGGCTCCAAGCCACGAAACTTGCCATGCCCGATCCCTCTCGCCGGGGACATCTCAATGTTACCGACTTCGGCCACTGCGTCGCAGAGCAGGATATCTACTTCGCCGAGCCCGGCACATGGTGGTTCCTGCATATTAACCTCCTCGGCGAGCCGGTGTACGCTGATACTTGGTTCTGGTTCTTCAATTCTTTTGGTCTGCAGCGATTCGAGCGGGCCACTGTAGTCGAGAATCTACGTCGCTTTCTGCAAGCCCAGGCTAGGCGGATGCCGAGCCATACGACGCTCCAAAGAGACGTGGCTTGCCTTCTGGCGAGCTACGCTCGGTCCATTCCAGGTGAGAGGCTGGACCCCGAGGAATCTCGCGACTGCCCCTTCCAGGAATTGGACCTGATGAGCCACTTCCAGACATCTGGCTACTACCAAGCCCATCAAGGCCCTAGGAGTATTGAGCCGGAGGTCTTGGGCTACTGCTTGTCGGCTGCCTTTGCGGATGGCCAAGAAGGCGGTGCGCGGAGGGATGTCCGTGTGTCAGAGGCTGCGCGGGTGGCTGGCGGGCCTGGGAAGGCCTTTGCTTTGAGCCCGGAGGGAGTGCTCGATTCGGCACTTCAGGCTGAGGAACACAGCAGCGGTGAAATTGAAGTCGCAGGCCACGCGGGTGAACGCGTGATCCGCTTCATGCCTCGCACTCCGGTGCAGTGGGCCCAGCGCTACTACGACCGGGCACACCATATGGGGGAACAGCATGCCGCATAGAGCGGGTCGGCGCGCAGGCGGTGATGGGGGCCTTTCGGCAGAGCGGGTCCTGCGTTCGATTAACCTCTGCTACGATGCAAGTGCTCCAGAGAGAATCTCGCACTTCCGCCCCACAAGCAAGAGCGTGGCTCTGGTGCGTAGCCTCCTTGCCCAAGCCGAGGAGCGCGCCTTTCTCATCGTCGCTCCGTATGGCTCGGGAAAGTCGATAACGCTTGCATATCTGCTGCAGCTCATAGAGAACCGCGCGTCTGCACAGGCTACGCTCAAGGCTATTGAAGGGCGGCTTGCGGGCGTGTCGCCTGAGTTGCACCGTTTTGCTCGACGTAGGCGTCGACAGGGGAGAAAGGGCCTTGTTGTGGCCCTCCATGGCTACTGCAGCGACTTGCCAATGCGTCTCAAGGAAGCAGTCCTAGAGGCCATGGGGAGAATGAAACTGGGGCGCCAAGCGAGGACCATTGGGGCACTGCCTTCCGGTTCTATCGAACAGGCTGTCAACCTCCTCGCCGTTCTCCAACAGAAGTGTCGAGCAAGTGGCTTGGATAGAATCAGCATTATGTGGGACGAGGCAGGTCGGCACATTGAGGCCTTGGTGAGCCACGGTCGTGCCTCTGAACTGGCAGACATTCAGCTACTTGCCGAGTTTGCCTCCAGATCGAGTGATCTGCCAATCACCTTGGGCCTCGCACTTCACCAGGCCCTCTTTCACTATGCGGGGCAGATGCCGCAGTCAGTGCGCACCGAGTGGATGAAGATCTCGGGCCGCTTCCAGGAAACCCAGTACATCGACGATAGCCGAGAGGTATACCGCTTGGTGTCCGAGGTTGTGGCAGCCAACAGAGGCAAGGTGGGGCGGCCGCCAAGGAAGCGATTCCTGGATATAGCCCGACGGTGCCGCGACGATCTCGGCCTCTTCCCTGGCGTGGCGCTGACGCAACTGGCCGAAATGCTCGGGCGAGCGTATCCGTTGGAACCCATAGCCTTCTACCTCCTGCCCAGGGTATCCGCCCGTGTCGCCCAGTACGAAAGAACCCTTTTTACATTCCTTTACTCGGTGGACATGACTCGACCCATCTCCGCGGCCGACTTGTATGACTACTTCTCTTCGGCCATGAGGGCTGACACTACTGTTGGGGGAACGTACAAGCAGTGGCTGGAGACGCAGAGCGCCCTTCTGAAGGTCCACGACGACCCCAAGCAAGCCCAGGTGTTGAAGACCGCCTGTCTGCTGGGTCTGGGGACGAGCGGAGAACGAGCTAGAGCTGGGCGGGAGATGGTGACGGTGGCTTTGGCTGGTCTTGACGACAAGGCGCCGTGGAACGACACCATTGATGCGCTTATTGAAAGAAATTTGCTTCTCCATCGCAAGCATAATGATGAGCTTTCGGTGTGGCACGGCACAGATTTCGACCTTCGCGGGAAACTCGAGGAGGAGAAGAGCCGGCATGCTGGCAGCTTCGCCCTCGTAGAGTTCCTCACACGCGAGGCACCCCCCAAGACATGGAAGCCGCTGCAGCATAACAGTAGATGCGGCGTCTGTCGGTACTGGGAAGGTGAGTACGTTTCCCCAGAGGCCTTTGCCTCTCTTGCACGTGGCGAGCGGGAAGCTTCGATCCCGGTGGGGTGTGACAGCAAGATCCTCTATCTTCTAGCGGAGGACCACGAGCAACTCAAGCTTGCCGGCAATCTAGCGAAACGTTGGCGCGCAGATCCACGGTTGCTTGTGGTGGTGCCTGCCAGACCTCTACGGGCACGCGATGCAGCCCTAGAGGTCTTCTGCCTCTCCGAGATGGTCCACAATGGCGACCTCGTTGGCAGCGATCCGCTCGTAGCGCCCCAACTTCAGCAGATGATGGACGACGCACGGTCGCACCTCCACAGAATGCTTGACGGGATGCTCATTCCCGGGAGGGATGGTCCGGCGTGGTTCTGGCAGGGAGAGGAGATGGCTGCAGGAACTGTAGGCGAACTGCGCCGAACTCTATCGGATATCGCTGACCAGGTGTTCCCCTTGACACCAGTGATCCGGAACGAATTGGTCGTCAGGCGGAAACCCTCGGGGACAGTTGTCAATTCGAGGAAGAAGCTCTTGCTCGGGATCCTCGATAGACATGGCCAAGAGAACCTTGGGATAAGGGGGCACTTCCCGGACTACTCCATGTTTCGCACTGTGCTTGTCCATACCGGACTCTATCGAGAGGGCGAGGGTCGATGGGGCTATGTCGCGCCCTCCTGCAAAGGACTGGAGCGCGGCATCGCAGCGGTATGGCAGAAGCTCCAGACCTTCTTTGGCGAGCCCAGCGAGAAGCCGAAAAGACCTGCTGACTTACTCAGGGAACTGCGCGAACCACCTTATGGCGTCAGAGAGGGCCTGCTGCCTATTCTGTTTGCGGCTGGTTTCAAGGCGTTCTCGCGGGTCGTATCGCTGACCAAGGACGGCCGGTACGTCACGGACGTCATGCCTGACGACATCGAGGATCTATGTCGCCATCCGGACTCCTACGCTCTCTCGGTCCTAGCCTTGGGCGAGGACGAACTCCGCTACCTACGCAGGCTGCACAGCTGCTTTAGCCCGGTGTCCGACGTCATCGTGGCAGAGAATGACCTGATCCGCCTCTGCTACGACGCGATTCAGGGATGGAAGTTCCAGCTGCCGTCGTCCGCCTTGGCCACGAAGAGCTTGTCAGGCCAAGCGATGCAGTTCCAGCAGGCGCTGCGAGAGGACGAGGATCCGGTCAAGCTGTTGCTTCAGGATCTTCCTGCAATTGCCGGGGTTCAGGTTGAGAAGGTTGATGAGGTCCTCGATGCCATCCGCGAAATGAGGCGCGGGATGGAAGGCGTAGCCAAGACTTTCGTGGACAAGGCGTCAGCCTCCATACGCAAAGCGTTAACCCATGGTTCTTCCGAAGGCGCAGGTGACCTTCGCGAACTCGCGTCCCGTTGGTCGGCTAGCATTCCCGAAGCAGTTCTGGCCGGAGCTGTTCCTGCCGTTGCCAAGGGCCTTCTCAGTCGAATGCAGAGCGAGTACGATATCGATGAGCTCTTGGTCGAGTCGCTGTCTTTGCTGATCGTTGGGCGTCCGATAAGTCGCTGGGACGATGGCACTGCAGTAACCTTTGACAGCCGCCTCCGCGACATGGTACACAGGATCGAAGAGGCCGCACTTGACACCAAGGTGAATGGAGAAGACCGCCGTCACTGGGAGGGCATGAGTGATGTGATTCGTCAGCGCCTGGACTATCTCCTGAGGCAATTGGTCAGGTTGGCCGGTGAAGACGAGGCAAGAAGAGCTGTGGACGAGGTGCTGAGACGGCATCTGAGTGAGAAACCGCATGGCAGCGCTAGTTGAAGCGATTGCAACCATAGAGAAGCAGCCTGAGGTGCGGCACATCGTCAGCATTTCGGGCGGGAAAGACTCCGCGGCCTTGGCGGTCTATCTCCGCCAAGCCTATCCCAAGATCCCGGTGGAGTATGTTTTCTGTGATACGGGATGCGAGCTTCCGGAGACCTATGACTACCTTGAGCGGCTGCAGGGATTGCTGGGGAAGAGTATCGTTCGGGTGAACGCCTTCGACGTACTCCGCGTTCCCGAGAAGCCCGGCCGCAACCCGTTTGACCTGTGGCTCAGTATGTACGGAGGCTTTCTGCCGAATCCCAGAAGTCGCTGGTGTACACGAGCACTCAAGATCGAGCCATTCGAGGAGTCCATTGGCAACGACACCGCGTTCAGCTACATCGGCATTCGCGGCGATGAGGACCGCCAAGGGTATCGCCCGAAGAAGCCTCCGAAATTCTCACAGCGTCCCAACATCATCCCGGTGTACCCGTTCAAAGACGACGCCATTTGCCTTGAGGACGTGAAATGTATCCTCGAGGAATCCGGTCTAGGCCTGCCAGAATACTACCGCTGGCGGTCGCGCTCTGGCTGCTACTTCTGCTTCTACCAGCAGATTGGTGAATGGCAAGGCCTGCTCGAGAACCATCCGGATCTCTTCGAGAGGGCGAGGCAATACGAGACCAAGAAGAACGGCCGGGACTTCACCTGGGTCGACGGAAGGACGCTCGGGGATATTGAGCGGTTGGGGGAACGCTACCCCGTGCCCACGATGGACGAAGTTGAGGGCTGCGCCATCTGTCACCTCTAGCCCCGCTGGGCTAGTTACATCCGAGGCACCCACGTGAAACTCTATGTTGCATCCCATTCCCTGGAAAAGGCACAGGAGATGCGGGATCTGCTCCTGCAGCGCGGCCACGAAGTGACGTCACGCTGGATCACAGAGGACAGCAAGTTCCACCTTCCTGGGGACGCATACACGCCAGATGAGCGTGAGAAGATAGCCGTAATGGACGAGGCGGATGTCAGACTTGCCGGTGATGGAGTGGTTGTCTTGAGCGAGGAGTCGGGGCGGTGTGTGCCCGGGGGCAAGCACGTTGAGGCAGGCATAGCACTGGGCCTCGGCAGGCCAGTATACGTTGTGGGCCATAGGGAGAACATCTTCCACTGGCACCCCCGGGTTCGAGTCTTTGGCGATGCGCACCAGCTCCTTGGCTACTTGGCGCGCCTTGAGGAGTGTTCGGCTGCCCCTCCCGAGGGGACACAAGCATAGGGCGCGCGTCTGCCCCTGGGGCCGGAGGGTCTGATCCTGAACCGTCTCCTCCTGCCCACAGAACACTGGTCCAGATTACAGCCAGGACAAAACCTAGAGCAGCTATCGCTTCAACAGCCCATATCCAGTACTTGACTTTGGTAGCCTTGTGGCCGGTTTTTAGGTCGACCGTTTCCAAGGCTTTCCGATCAGGCTCGATCCGAGCTAAGCCGAGCTGCTGGTCCTTTGCCTTCCCTGGCCGGGTGTACCGAAATGAATCGGGGAAGACCCACTGCCTCTCCATCTCATCAAGTACTGCCGATGCACGCTCGACAAACGCGAGCATGCGCACATCGAAGGCAATGAACGCGATGGACACTATGAAGCCGAAGCTCCCCGCGAAGACGGCGATGGGATGGAGCCCTTCCCTGATCGCCAATACGATGGCATTAGCAAGGATGCCCACTGCAAGAAGAAAATAGTTAAAGAACAGCATGCGCTGCCGCGAAGCGGATTCGAAGTACTTCCAGGCGTAGTCAAGACGTGACTTCAGCAACTCGGCGTGGTCTTGCCTGTCTTTACTCACGATCGGCGCCTCGATACGGCCGCAGGGCGTATTCAGTGCCCCCACCTAGACGGGCAATGGCTTCCTAAGAGGGTACATCCTCAGCGAACGCGGCACAAGTGTCCGTTTTCGAAGGCATGTGTTTCGCCGCAAGTTACGGGCGCGGTTGTGCCCTCGGGTGGCGATCCGCAGAAGTCCCACGGGACAAGCTCATGCTGCCGCGCCGGCGGCTGTTAGGTACTTGCACGCGAGGATGCTGTCGCGGTATGATGCCGCATGTTTGACGCCCATCTTCAGGTTGCACGGTGCACGATGGTGGTTGGCCGTCTAGTTGGGGGGGAGTCGTCGTGACGAAGCTTCTTGAGACGCTTACGCGCTTGGGTACTGGCCTGCTTGCCCAGTTCTTGGGCGAAAGCACGGTTAGTCTTCTGGAGCTTCTCGGCCTGAAGCAACTACAGCCTCATCGCTTGGCAGAGCTGGTCCTGAGGCAGGTGGGCCCTGAAGACCTTCTGTTGGTCAAGAGCCGCAGGGACGAGATTACGGACGCGCTGAGTCGCGAGGATGCGGACAGACTCGCCCGGCTTCTGGGCCTATCGTCAACAGATGATCCCTGGCATTCGGTGAGAAGCCTACCCGTCTCGCCGAACAGCCCCGCCTGCGAAGTCCTATTCGCCTTCTTCGGTTGTCGCTTACCCAAGGAGCGTGAAGGGTCAGATAAGCCCTCGAGTTTGCGGATCGATCCCGGCTACAGTCTGTTCCAACATCAGGTGAAGGCATGTCGCGAGACAGCGTCATTCCTCGAGGAAGCATCGCAGCCACGAGTCATGCTTCACATGCCGACGGGGGCGGGTAAAACCAGGACGGCGATGAATGTGATCGCCACTTTCTTGCGAGACCGATTCAGCAGTGACGATGTAGTTGTCTGGGTCGCACACAGTGAGGAGCTCTGCGAACAAGCAGCTGAGGAGTTCGAGAAGGCCTGGTCCTTTCTCGGAAACCGCCCCGTCGCAGTACAACGTGCCTTTGGCCGGTACCGGACCCCCCTTGATAAAATGAGCGGGGGGATCTTGATCGCGGGGCTGCAACTCCTGTACAGAAGGAGCCTTTCGGAACAAGGCGTGTTCCTGAAGCTCGCACGCCGTACCCCTCTAGTGGTGATGGATGAGGCCCACCAGGCGATCGCGCCGGCATACCAGCAAGTTCTCAATCTTCTCGCTGGGGACCCGCGGACAGCCATATTAGGCTTGTCTGCCACCCCTGGTCGTAGCCTGCTTGATGCGCATCAGGATATGGAGCTAGCGCAGTTCTTTAAGAGGCACAAGGTCACCCTGAGGGTGGAAGGCTATGACAGCCCCGTCCAATACCTGCAAGAGAATGGCTACCTTGCCAAAGTAGACTATGACTACGTTCCGTACGCTCCAGGGCCCGATTTCGCCCTCACCCGAGACGAAGTCACCCGGCTTCAGACTGAACTCGACCTACCCGACTCCGTCATTGCCCGACTCGGGGCAGACCACAAGCGCAACTTCCTTATCGTGACCAGGCTGATTGAGGAGGCCAAGCAAGGCGGGAAGATCTTGGTCTTCGCCTGCTCAGTGGAGCATGCTCATTTGCTCGCCAGCATATTGTCTGCGAAGGGATTACGTGCAGCAGCTGTCTCGACCAGGACCTCGCCGGCCAGAAGGCGGCAGTTCATCGCGCAGTACAAAGAAGAAGGTGGCATCCAGATTCTCTGCAACTACGGAGTCCTTACTATGGGTTTTGACGCCCCCAAGACAAGTTGTGCTCTGATCGCTAGGCCAACACAGTCTGTTGTCCTCTACAGCCAGATGGTTGGGCGCGCTGCAAGGGGCCCCAAGGTGGGAGGCAATGTTACGTGCAGGGTCATCACCGTTGTGGACCGCCTTCCGGGCTTTCGGAGTGTCGCGGAAGCATTCGAGTACTTTGAGGAGATCTGGGAATGACCACTCACGCGAAGCAAGAGCAGTATGAGATTCTCCCTCCGCATCTCGCTGTTAAGGCGATGCGTGACTCAGGCTACCGGGACACGGCACACGCCTTGGCAGAGCTTGTGGACAACAGTGTTCAGGCCGGCCAGGAAATCGACAGCCGTACGGAGGTCGAGGTGCTCTGCATTGACAAGGTCGAGCTGGTGGGAGAGCGGCGCCGTCAGCGCATATGCGAGATCGGCGTGTACGACAACGCTTGTGGGATGGATGCCGAAACGCTTCGCATTGCCCTGCAGTTTGGGAATGGCAAGCACCTTGAACCGGCCGAGCAGAAGGGCATTGGCAAGTTTGGGATGGGGCTCCCCAACGCCTCGATTTCGCAGTGTCGCCGTGTCGACGTGTGGTCCTGGCAAAACGGTGCCTGCGTGCACACCTGCATTGATGTGGACGAGATACTCAGCGGGAAGCTCCGTAGCGTGCCGGAGCCCAAGTCATCCGGGATTCCCAAGAAGTGGCGTGGGCTCTTCCGGGCCGATGTAGAGGAACATGGGACTCTCGTGGTATGGTCAAAGATCGACCGCGTGCGATGGAAGACTAGCACAGCCTTCCTCCGGCACGCGGAATTCCTGCTTGGGCGCATGTATCGGTACTTCCTCGACCACAAAAGGATCACCATACGGCTGTGCTCGTTTGAGGAAACGGGTGGCGACCACAGCACTAGGATCGACCGTGATGTGTTGCCAAACGACCCGATGTACCTGATGAAAGGCACTTCGGCGCCCGCCCCGTTCGACGAGGAGCCGGCATTCGATCTCTTTACCGAATACCCCTTGGCTGTGGCCGCAGACGGAAACGAATACGAGGTCCGGCTGCGGTTCTCAGTGACGACCAAGAAAGCTCGCCACTGCGGCGGGAGTGCCCCGATCGGCAAGCATGCGGCTAAGAACCTGGGGGTCTCTCTAGTCAGAGCCGACCGTGAACTGGAAATGAACAACACCTTTGACCTGCGCTACGACCCTCGAGAGAGGTGGTGGGGTGTGGAAGTCCTCTTCGGTCCGGAGCTCGATGCCGTCTTCGGCGTGACCAATACCAAACAGGCCGCGACTGCGTTCAGGCAATGTGAGCTGGATGAGGACGCGGCGGCTGAAGACTTGACGCCGGGCGAATACGAGGAACAGCTTAGGGAATCCAACGATCCACGACTCGCGGTTTACAAGATATCGCACGAAATCACGAAGAACCTCGGGACAATCCGTGAGCAGATCCAGCGCATGCGCGAGGGTACGCGGAAGCCAGAGGATGTAGCTCCGCCTCCGGGCTCAGCCGAGGACATTGCCACAAAGGCCACGAAGCGGCGGCGCGAGGAGCTTGGAAAAGAAGGGAAAAGCGACGAGGATGAGGGGCGTCCAGAAGATGAGCGAGAAAAGGAACTTGCGGGCGAACTGATTGCCGAGGGCGTGGAAGAGAAGGAAGCCAAGGAGATTGCGGTTCAGTATGTTCGTAAGCAAATCAAATACCTCTTCCAGGAAGCGCCGATTCCGGGCGCTGCGATCTTTGACATTCGTGCCAAGGCCGGCACGATCATCATCCTTATAAACACACGTCATCCTGCCAGCGAACACCTTTTTGCGCTACTAAAGGAGGACGATGATGGGAGCACGCCGGCCTTGGAGGCGCTGAAGCTGTTGCTGACGGCTTGGGCACGACTTGAGGACGAGGCGGGCGAGATGCGTACGCAGGAGTTGGAGGACATTCGGTCCGATTGGGGGCGGATTGCGAGAGACTTCCTCCAGGCAGCCGAGGACTAGCACGTGGCGGATGCCCCGATGGCCTACTTAGTGTGGCAGCCGATAGGGCTTTTCCTGGAGGAGGTGCTGGGTGGAAAGGACGCGCCTCTCTTGTTCATTGTGCCCTTCATACAGCGAAGGGCGATTGCGCGCATGCTGGACGCGTGCAGGGACACGGATCAGCTCAAGGTCGTGACTCGATGGCGGGCCGGCGACATTCTGTCGGGAGTCTCGGACCTCGGTGTTTACGACGAGTTGCGGGAGCGCCGTATACCCCTGTATGTGAATGACCGCATTCACCTGAAATTGCTCGTGTTGAACTCAAACGAATGCTTTGCCGGAAGTGCCAACCTGACTGACGCAGGCCTCGGCTACGCTCAACACCAGAACATCGAGCTCGGCTGTCGCTCTTTGTTGGAGTCGAGGGACTGGGGGCATGTGTTCAGGATAGTGGAGGAGAGCGCACTCGTTGACGACACTGTGTTTGAACAAGCCAAGCGTTTCGTTGCAGAGAATGAAACTCAGCCGGAGGAGACCCTTGCCACAAAGCCCTTCACGCACCCACAAAAGGAGTTCTCCCTTAACGCCTTACCGGCAACGGCGGACCCTTTGCGACTGGAGCAGTTCTTCTGCTCCACGTCACAATCCCATGACGACCCGGAGACGGAGCGACGAGCGCTCCACGACTTGGTGGTGTTTGACATAGCTGAAGACACTCCTTCGGATAGTTTCCGCGCAGTCCTGGGCGAACGCTTCCGGGCGAAGCCATTTGTTCGCGCCTTCGTGGGCTACCTGGAAAGCAAGTGCAGGCTTCGGTTCGGCGAAGCCAATGCGTGGATACATTCGCACTGCTCCGACGTGCCTCTCCCATACCGTTGGCAGATCAAGGAGAACACGCATATTCTCTACGACTGGCTCGCGTTCTTCTACGACGAGATCAAATGGCGGGTACCTGGGCGCCGATCGCAGGTGATCTTCTGGGAGCCGGCTTAGGCCCACGTCGGAGTTGCCCCATGACCCAGACAGCAAGCAAGTCGCGCGCCATATGGCCTCACAACGGTGAGCACCCCGATGGCGCCAAACTCGTCGAGTTGACTAACTTCGAAGGCCTGGCCCGCTGAATATCACAGCATGTTGCTGCCGCACCGCGTCTCTTGCGGTTCTTGGTCCACGTGGTTACCATCAGGCGGGCACGCGAAAGAACCTCAACATGGCAAAGGGAAGCAGATCTGCATTTCGCGACCAGGCCCAGGGTTTTGGGCTGCTCTCGGATCCGACACGTCTGGGCATCCTCTCGCTCCTCGCGAAGGGCCCGAAGAACGTCACGGCATTGTGCAAGGCCCTCGGCCTGAAGCAGCCCACGGTTAGCCACCATCTCGGGCTACTCCGGATGGGCCGGCTTGTCATCAATACTCGTCAGGGCAAGTCCGTGGTGTACTCGACGGACAAGGCGAACCTGAAGGCGCTGGCGTCGGCGCTGGCGAAGCTGATGCCGAAGTAGGCTGGCTTATGGGGGCATTGGCCTGTCCTCGTCTCCCCGGTGCGGCCCATTCTCAGCGCCATCCTGTGGGTCGTCTTGGCGCGGCGGCTATGCCCTGATACGATAGCATCGCCATCAATGGCATTACTGGCTTCGAGGAGGCACACGATGGGCAAGATGGAGCAGACGCTCAAGTCCGAGATCACACGACTTGCCAAGAAGCAGGTGCGGGCGACCTGGCCACGCTCGTTGGCGTGTCGAGCAGTGCGGTTGGGTCCTGGGAGTACGGGAAGGCCAAGCCCGAAGGCCACAACCGAGAGGCGTTGGTGGCGCTGCGAAAACTGGGCAAGCGCGAGGTGCGAGGAATCTTGGCCGCAAAGGCAGTGGAATCGCCGACGGAAGCCAAAGGCAGGGCTAGAAGCCGGGAAAAACGACGCGAGGCTTGGCGAATTGGGCGTCTCACATTATGCCACCACCATTAAGTAAGACGGGTGCCCTTGGGGACCGAGCGTTGCCCAGAGCTTCCAGACGGACCTCAAGCAGATTCTGGATGGCCTTGGGCTGGCTGATCGCGTGCGGTTTGAACCGACAGGAGGGATGAACCCGTGATTCGGTTCCTGCACACGAGCGACTGGCAGTTGGGAATGACCCGCCACTTTTTTGCGGAGGGTGCGCAGGAACGCTACAGCCAGTCGCGGTTCGATGCCGTTCGCACCATGGGCCGCATCGCCAGGGATGAGCAATGCCAGTTCATGCTGGTGTGCGGCGACGCCTTTGAGTCGAACCAGGTGGACCGGAAGACCGTTGCCCGCGCTCTGGAGGCGCTCAAGGATGTGCCCGTTCCGGTGTTCATCCTTCCGGGTAACCATGACCCTTTGAACGCGGCTTCCGTATATCGTTCGAGCACCTTCATTGAGCGGAAGCCCCCGCAGGTGCAGGTGATTGAGACCGCCGCACCCATCAAGGTCGCAGAGGGCGTGGAACTGGTGGGTGCGCCGTGGATGTCGAAGCGACCGGTCACCAATCCCATTGAGGATGCGATCAACGCCCTTGCGCCTGCGAACGGGGTTGCCCGCATTTGCATGGGTCACGGTGCAGTCGATACGCTTACGCCAGACCGAGAGTCCGCCGGGATCATTTTAGTCGCCGTGCTCGAACGAGCCCTTGGCGAAGGGAAGACTGACTTCGTGGCGCTTGGCGACCGGCATTCTCTGACCAAGGTCGGCGGCGACCGTATCTGGTATTCGGGGACGCCCGAGGCCACGGATTTTCGGGAGACACAGTCCGGGTATGCTCTCATCGTGGAGATCGGTGACGGCAGTGTGAACACCAAGGGTATCCAGGTCGGCCAGTGGCGGTTCCTCGAGCGCGAACGGGTTGATCTCAACACCGCCGATGATGTGGAAGCGTTATGGAAGTCACTGGAGGGAATTGAGAACAAGGACCGCACAGTCGTTCGGTTGAACCTCGTTGGCTCGCTTTCCCTGGCCTTGAGCGGCGCGCTTCAGAATCACCTCCTCGCCGCGAAGGACGTTTTCGGTGCCTTCGATGTTCGGGACGACGCACTTCTCGTGCTGCCGGACGATACGGATTTTGCCAACCTTGGATTCTCGGGCTTTGCCGACGGAACCGTGCAACGGCTCCGAAGCAAGATTGCGGATGGTGGAGATGAAGGTACGGTGGCCCGCGAAGCCTTGATGCTTCTGCTTCGGCTGGCAAGGGGGGCGGCATGAAATTCACTCGCCTTCGAGTCGTAAACTACAGGGGCATAGCTGCCGCCGAAGTGAAGTTCGGTCCCGCTGGCATTACGCTCGTGCAGGGCCCGAATGAAGCCGGGAAAACCAGTCTTGGCGAGGCCATAGGGCTTCTCTTCGAGTACTTGGATTCAAGCAAGCATCGGAATATCGAAGCCATCAAGCCGGTCCATCGGGACGAAGGGCCGGAGATCGAGCTGCAAGCGGAAAGCGGGCCTTACGCCTTCACCTATCTCAAGCGATTCCTCAAAAGACCGGAAACCAAACTCACTATTACCAAACCCAAGCCCGAAAACCACACGGGACGCGAAGCACACGAACGCGCCGAGGCCATCCTCCGCGAAACTCTCGACATTGACCTCTGGAAGGCGCTGACCATTCAACAAGGCGACGCCATTCACCAGCCTGTCCTAACGAAACAGACATCGCTTTCGGCCGCGCTCGATAAAGCGGCTGGCGGTCGCCCCGCCGATCCTCGGGAAGAAGGCCTGTTCGACAAGGTACAGGATGAATACCTCCGGTACTACACCGAACGTGGAGCGGAGCGAAAGGAACTTGCGGAGTCCCGCAAGGCACTGTCAGACACCGAAGCGGAAGTTGCCCGTATCGAGCAGGCAATCCGCGACCTTGACCAGGACATCGACCGTGCGGCCGCTCTTCAGGGGGAACTGGGCCAACTGAGGAAGCAGGAAGACGAGCTGACGAAGGCAGTGACTGCTCACGCAGCTTCACTTGAGGAAATAGGCACTTTGGAAAATGCTCTTTCGGCGGCTCGCCTGAAGTTGGAGTCGGCGCAGAAATCCGAGCAGGTCGCCCGCCGAGACAAGGACGCACGCCAAGGACTCATTGATGCGGTTGGCAAAGCTGCCAAGGCGCATGGGGACATTGAGGAATCCGGCGTCATGTCGCTCTCGGCGCTGGATCAGGCCGAGGTCAAGCTCAAGGAAGCGCAGAAGGCTTTCGATGAGAGCGACCAGAAGAGAAAGGCGGCTGATACCCTTGCCGCTCTCGGGCGTGCTGATTTTGACTACTACAACAACAAACTGCATCTCGAACAACTCCGGGAACGCAAGGAACGCATTGACCAAGCCAGGAAGAACGCTGCCCAAGCGGAGGAGGTGCTGGTCCGAAACAAGGTGGACTCGCGCGCATTGAAGTTAATCGAGGACGCCGAACGTGGGTTGCTGACCGCCAACGCGCAGTTGCAGATCGGTGCACCGAGCGTGCTCCTTCGCGGCCTGGCCGATTGCCGAATATCCGTTGACGATGCCGAGGTCAAGCTTGGCAAGGGGGAGGTTCGGACGATCTCAGTCGCGGACAGATCCCGTCTGACCATACCCGGCGCGTTGGACGTAGAGATCACGGCGGGGGCTGGTGCCGAAGGGCTGTCCAGAAAGGTCGAACAGGCGCGTCGAGTTCTGGATGATGCCTGCGCCAGAGCGGGCGTTTCCAGCCCCGATGAGGCGAGAAAGGCGTATGAAGAGCGCCGCGAAGCAACCCGGCATGTGGAATTCATAACGCAGGTGGAGAAGGATAATCTGCGCGATCTGACCTATGAGGAACTGGACAAGAAACTGCTTGGCCTTCAGACAGCGATGCCCGGCTATCTTGCCAAGCGTGTGGTCGAACCCGCCATTTGTCCTGACCTGGATTCGGCGAAGAAAGAGCGGGCAAGTGCTGAGGCGTTACAGCAGGAAAGGGGTGGTCAGTGGGAATCGGCTCGCGAGTCACTTGATGCCGGCCGAAGCGTGCGGGATGGCTTGAACACCAAGCACCAGGAATTGCGGGTCCAACTCGACCTGTTGTCCCAAGACCTCAACCACGCACGCGAAAACCTCGAACGGGCGAGAAAGAGCGTTCCCGACGATGCTCTGGAGACAGCTCTGGTGAACGCGGTCCAGACCGTGGCTTCCGAGGATGCCAGCGTTCGTGCCGCCGAGACCTCACTCAAGGCGAAGAACCCCGACCGGGTGAGGGTATTGGCCGAGACGGCCAAAGGCTCCTTGCGAACGACGCAGAATCGACGGAATGCAGCTCAAACCGAACTCACCGAGGTACAGACGCGGCTCAAAATCCACGGCGAGGAAGGGCTTCACGAGAAGCTACACGTGGCTCAGACCGGCCTTGAGCGTCTTGTGGCAGACAACACATCCCTGTTTCGGCGGGCGTCTTCAGCCAAATGTCTCTTCGAGACCATACGAGAAGAGCGAGACAAGGCGCGGCGGGCGTATGTGGCCCCGCTCAAGGAGAAGATTGAACAGATGGGCCGTTTAGTCTTCGATGACTCCTTCCAAGTGGACATCAGCGAGGAATTACGGATTGCCAGTCGGACGCTGAAGGGCATCACCGTGCCGTTTGACTCGTTGAGCGGTGGCACAAGGGAACAGCTTTCGCTGATCTTCCGTTCCGCTTGCTCGATGATCGTCGCCAAGGATGGTGGAACGCCGCTCATCCTGGATGATGCGTTGGGCTATACGGACCCGGATCGGTTGCGTCTCATGGGGGCCGTGCTGGCAAAGGCCGCCAAGGACTGCCAGATCGTGATCTTCACGTGTGTGCCCGACCGCTATGGTAACATTGGCGAGGCAACCGTCGTTTCATTGCGATGAGCCGATGTTCACGTAGATGCCAGCTCGGCAACAGCTTTGAGTTGCTGGTGCGCGTCATCGAACAGCGTGATGGGCCGCAGGAGGCGTTCGGAAATGGCAGGACGCTCCACCGTGGCGGGCATGGCCAGTACGGCGCTCCTGAATTTCCGGCACGAGGCGGAGAAGCATCATGATCTGCGTGACGCGGGCGCGCGTGAGGCCTTGAGGTGACAGACGCCTTGTGCCAAGCACACGGCACCCCACCTGCCGAACCACCCCACATCAGGCACAAATGGCGGCCTTTCCCCCGTGTTCGGCAACGAGTATAATGCCTGCCATTACTGGTGTCTGCGCCGATTTCCTGTCGGCTGGGGGCCGGAGGGAACGGCAGGTGATACAGGGAGAACAAACGATGGCTCGTCAGTACTCGCCCAAGACGTTCCTACGGCAAACACCGAACGTGATTCTGAAGCAGTACTTCACGCAAAAGAATCTGCTCGGCGAGATTGACTTCGACACCTTGGGAGAAACGGAGGTAGAGCCCATCTTCGCGGCACTCGAGCAACTACCGCCCGAGGGCCAGGCTACCATCGAAAGGGACTTTTGCGCGATCAACGAGTTGGCTGCGGCGGCTGGCACACAAGCGATCCTGGAGGAGGCGACGACGTTCTGGAAGAGGGGTTGGGCCGATCAGTTTGAGGCCATGAAGAACCATTATGAACGAGCCTTCTGGACGTTCCTAAACGAGCCGCGCATCTTTGGAGTGGCCGGAGACATTGCATTCATGGACCGGATCGGTTCCTGGCGACATCGGTTTGTCGGGGCAAACTTGACGCCCGGCGTCGGGCCCTCAGACCTGAAGGCCTTGGGGGACGGAGTGTCTAGCCTTTATGTCAAAGAGGGCCGGGGGCGGCACTGCAAAGTGGACAACTACCTGCGACAGAACCTGGAACGGCACTGCTACTTTGCCTACCCCGAAGACTACGCGACCACCGACATGGAGTTTGACGAGGAGGGGCAGTTCCAGCATCGCCCACGCAAACCCGCATTCGAGAACATCTTCGTGTATCGTCCGGCAGAAGGTCTGCTCGAGGTCCATGCCTACGGGAAGAAAGAGCATATCGAGGCCTTGATGGAGGTCTTTTGTCAGGCAATACTCGGGATGGAGAAACTGCCGGACGAGAGCAAGAAACGGGTCTACGATCTGTCGGACCTCAGGAGCCGTGGCGTCTCATTCGTGACCGATCCGGCGGACGGCGTCGAGTCCGTGACCGTCCGTCGACTCCGAATGGACCTTCCCGGAAGCACCAGGCGTCGCATCATCCTGGAGGCAAACGCCTCTCCCCGCTCTCCACAGGCCATCTACGACCTGATGGATCAGGCCCTGAACAAGGAAAACATTCCCTTGGGTGAGGTCACACTCTCCCAAGCCAAGCTACGGTTTACCTTCGCCTCCCGCGACGGCCGGAAAGGTAAGACGTTGACGTTTGAGATCTCCATCCCGGATGGATGCACTCTAAAGGATGATCCGCAGGACCAGGTGGCAAAGAAGTACCTGCGCAAGTGGGGCCTAATCCGTGAATGACCTTCTTCACGTTATCCTGACGCGCGCCGACGTGCCGGAGGCGTCGGTTTTCTCGGCCGATGAGGTTGTCCGCTGGCCGCCAGGCGCTCTGGACCTTCTCCTTCGGTCAGGTCTCCTGCGGGAAACTGCCCCCGCAAATGGTCTTGTCTGTGACCAGTGCGAGGAGGCCTGTTGGATTGAGCCGGATATCCGCGAGGATCCCCAAACTGGCAAGAAGATAGGCGTGTTCTTCTGCACCCGGCGCGAAGACATTGGCCGATTCACCGTGGATCTTGAGAGGCTCAGGCAATGGGAGGTCAGCCTACCCGGCTTGGCTGAGGCAGTGGGCAATACGTTATCGCGTGCTCGTCCAGCAGAACCGATTCTTGACGACAGGTTGTACCTGCTGGGAACGTTCTCGCTAGGGGGCGAGTCGCGAGACTTCTTCCTACTGCGTGGTCTGGCTTGGCCGGATGCTCCTGCCGTGTTCAAGAATGCCCCCCGGCTGCAAAGTGCTCGGTCGACGGCGGTGCTCGTTCCTGCCATTCTGCCCCCAAGAGGAGGCTGGAGGCCGCCTGCGGCCCGCGTCGTGCCGCTCATCGAGGTTGCCGCGCTCGATAAGACGGGTCTCCGCCTGGACCTTGAGGAGCTGTCTCTTGAACTGGCGGGAAAGAAGTCAAGACGCACGGGCGAGGCCACAAGGAAAGCGAAGATTGCGGCGGAGAAGGGCCTCTTGGCCGCCGTCCTTTTCAAACACCATGGACTTGAAATGGAAACTTTCAACTGGCAGCCCGCAACACAGAAAGAACTGAAAAAAGATACCGGCTGGAGCCAGTCCAAGGTCAGCCGGACCATGGCAAAGCTTTTCGGGCCAAAACCGATGAAGAAGTACCGCAATCTTTGCAGCCGACAGGGCCTTAAGGGTTTCCTCAAGCGATTGGATGATGAAAGCCTCGTCACAGAAGTCCCTTACTACAGCACCTCGCATCCGACCGAACTCGAAGAACGTCGGTTTCTCAACGACTGATCCCGTATGCAGTTTTGCGCTCCCGTTTGCATAATGCATAAAAATCTCGGCCCTCCTAAGATGTTGTAGCACAAACACTTAGCCACGCCGCAGGACTTCTGTCCCTCATTGGCTGCATAATTCCTACGCTTACATCGGGACGCGATAAGAGGCCTTTCTGAGCACATGGAGGACTTGCGATGGAGCCTCTAACCGAAGCAGGGCACCCCATGAACGGTGCTGGCCGGTCTCCAGTACCTGCCGCGCTGCTAAACGTGCACCAAGTCGCCGAATTGCTCGGTTGTTCGGTGCGGCACGTCTATCGGTTGGCCGAGACAGGCAGAATGCCCAAGCCCGCCAAACTCGGCGCGCTGGTGCGATGGCCCCAAAGGGCGATTGAATCGTGGATTGCAGACGGTTGTCCATCGTGCTGCACAGGAGGTGAACGATGAGCGTCGAGAGTACTCCGGCTTCCTGCCAACTGCTGACCGTCAAACAACTCGCGACGATGCTCGAGATTCACGAGCGGACATGCTGGCGTTTGTCAGCGCTGGCGGAAGCGGGACTTTCTGATTTCCCGAAGCCACTGCGCATCGGGCCCAAAACCGTTCGCTGGCGGCTCTCGGACGTGCAGGCGTACTTGGCGGCTCTGGCCGGGGTTACTGGATGATGACTGGTGCCTGGATACGAGTCTCGAGGAACCGGCGCTGCCCAGTCTGTGACCATGCGGATTGGTGCCTGATTTCCGAGGACGGCAGCGCCGCGATTTGCCCGCGCGTCGAATCGGCCGAGCGCGTGGGTGAGGCAGGATGGCTCCATCGACTCAGAGATTCGACGGCTTGGGAAGCGCGTTCTCGGCACATCGTGCTGGAACCGCGGCCGGCGTTCGCGGAGATATCAAGACTGGCGGCACGGTATCACGAAGTTGCAGCGAGAGGTGGCTGGTTGGACAATCTGTCGGAAGAACTTGGCCTCTCCGTTGAATCACTACGGCAGTTTCGCGTTGGCTGGTGCAGCCAAGAGCGATGCTCCACATGGCCCATGTACGACGGCAGTGGCCGAATCGTGGGGATCAACCGCCGGTTCAGAGACGGGTCGAAGAAGGTCGTGTTCGGACATCGAGCCGGGCTCTACCTTGCCGACGACATGCCGGTGGCCCTATCCAGCCTCCCGCTGCTGGTCTGCGAGGGCGGAACGGACGCTGCTGCTGGTCGCGACATGGGCCTTGTGAGCGTGGGTCGGTTTTCCTGCACACATGGCGCGAGATTGCTGGCGGATCTGGTGAGGCGGCGTCGGCCGGACCTGTTGGTGATCGTTGCCGATGCCGACGGCCCCGGTCGTCGTGGCGCGGAGTCACTGGCCTCAGCGCTTCTGCCCTATGTCGCCCACCTCAAGATAATCCAACCCCCTGCCGCGCACAAGGATCTCAGGACATGGAAACGGACCGGCGCCAGCAGTGACGATGTGCGCCGATTGATTGAGTCTGCCCCGCCCAGACGACTGGCCGTCAAAGTGAGACAGATGTGACGCAAACATCTCCTATCACGCCACCCAGCGCAAACGGCGAACTTGTGATCGAACCTCGATTCACTGGTCGGACGTACGTGGCCGTGCTGCGTGTCCTGGTACGCGGAGAATCGGCTCTCGTGAGCAAGATCGACCTGGCCAAGGATGGCGCGCGGGACACCTTCGTTAAGACACTCGTCCAACGCCTTCCAGGAGTGGACTCAACTGAGGTGGAATCCCAACTCCTGAGGTTGTGTGACGACCGCGCGGCCTGGCTGCAGAGCGCGGATGAGGCCGCGGCCGAGAAGGGCACTGACCCCACGATTGCCGACCTGCTCGTCGAGATCGCCTTCGACGAAGCCGAGCTATGTCACGACAAGGATCAGAACGCCTACGCGACCATCCAGGTGGCCGACCACTGCGAAACCTGGCCGGTCAGGTCGAGGGGGTTCCGGCTCTGGCTGCGTCGGCGCCTGCGGGAAGAACAGGATCGGTCGGCACACTCCGAGGCTGTGAGCACCGCCATCGAGGAAATCGAAGCCAAGGCACTGTTCGATGAACCAGAAGTCGAGGTGTACGTCCGCATTGCCGAGCACGACGGCGCAATCTGGCTGGACTTGGCCGACGAGGCGTGGCGGACGGTACGGATCACAGCCTCCGGCTGGCAACTCGTTGAGGATAAGCCACCAGTTCGGTTTATCCGGTCGCGCGGGATGCTTCCTCTGCCCGCGCCCGAGCATGGCGGAAAGGTCGATGACCTGCGCCAGTTCCTGAACGTCAAGGACGACTCGGATTTCGTGTTGATCGTGTCGTGGTTGCTGGCCTGCCTGCGGTCCCGCGGTCCGTTTCCGGTCCTCAACGTCAACGGCGTGCAGGGGTCAGCCAAGACCACCGTGGAGCGTTTTCTGAGGGGACTCATCGATCCGAACTCGGCCCCGCTGCGCAGCGAACCGAGAGAGCCGCGCGATCTTGTGATCTCGGCCGCGAACTCCTGGATCATCGGGTACGATAACCTTTCAAGGATATCGCCGTGGCTTAGCGACGCGCTCTGCCGCCTGTCCACTGGCGGCGGTTTCGCCACTCGCCAACTCTACACCGACCGCGAAGAGGTGATATTCGAGTCCCAGCGGCCCGTCCTGTTCAACGGCATCACAGAACTGGCGACGAGGCCCGATCTGCTCGACCGGTGCCTGCTGATCACGCTGACCGCAATTCCCGAACACCACCGGAAGGACGAGAAGGCGCTGTGGAAGTCCTTCAACGCGGAACGCCCTCGGATTCTCGGGGCCCTGCTGCGCGCCGTCGCCGCCGGCCTTGCCCACGAGCACACGGTAAAGCCGGGCCACCTGCCACGTATGGCGGACTTTGCGCTGTGGATGTGCGCCTGCGAGCCGGGCCTCGACTGGCCCTCGGGTACGTTCATGAACGCCTACACCGCCAACCGAGCTTCCGCGAACGACGCAGCGATTGAAGCATCCGTCGTGGGGACGGCAATCCAAGCCTTCATGACAGATCGCGAGTCCTGGCAAGGTACGGCGGCAGACCTGCTGGGCGACCTTGAGGAGGCCGTGGACGACAGGACACGACACGGCAAAGCCTGGCCTAAATCACCCCGCAAACTGTCCGGCGATCTGCGCCGGGTAGCACCGAATCTCCGTGCAACGGGCATCGACGTCGATTTCAAGAAATCCGGCAAGAGGTTGGTCTTCCTTGGGCGCAGGACCGACGGCGCGGACGGTATGGGCGAGACACAGACCACATACGGACCAGGCGATAAAGGCTTGTTTGACAAGGACTTACAGAACGCCCCGGACGGTATGGACGGTATGGACGGTGTTTTGCACCCGTTTTCGGAAGACGGAATTGACGAATCGGACGAGGTGGAGCTGTGAACACGGCTGCCGCACTTCTGGCTGAACTCGACGGGCTTGGCATATCCGCCAGGGTCAAGAACGGCAACCTGCGTCTGCGACCGAAAGGCAAGGTCACGCCTGAGATCATGGCGCGGCTGCGACCACACAAGGTCGAAATCGTCCGGGCTCTCCGGCTCAAGCGGCTGGCCGCACTGAATGACGACCAGCGCGATGCATGGCAGGAGCGCGTAGCGATCTGCACCATCGACGGCGGCCTGAGCGAGGAGGAGGCCGAGAGCATCGCCTGGGCTGAAATAGACGGTCAACCGGTGTCAGAAAGCCGCAAAAGACAACTTGAACCGGGTAGCCGACAGAGGTAAGGGTCAAAGGTAAGGGTACGAGAGGCAAAGGCAGACAGAAGGAGTTGATCATGGCGAGCATTTACCGACGCACGAAAGGCGGCCGTTACTGCATCACATACCAGGTGCGACCTGGCGTGCGGAAGACGGTCAGAGGGTGCAAGGACCGCGCGGCCACCGAGGCCCTGGCGCGCAAACTCGAAGCCGACGCGATGCTCCGGCGTGAGGGCGTGATCGACACCAAGGCCGACCAATATGCGAAAGCCGAAGTCAAGCCGTTGATGGTTAAGGACGCCGAAGGTAACGTCACCGGCGGTCACCTCGCGCAGTTCTATGCATCGCTGCTCGCCAAGGGGACAACCAAGAAACACGCGCAGCTGGTACGCACACGGGCGGCGACGGTCATCGACCTGTGCAATGCCCGGCGCCTGAGTGGGCTGACGCCGTCGGTGGTCCAGACGGCCATCGGGTTGCTTCGGGATAACGAGGGCCTTTCGCTTCAGACGTGCAACCACTACCTGCGGGCCATCAAGCAGTTCTCACGGTGGCTGTGGCGCGATGGACGTACACGCGACGACGCTCTCGTCCACCTTGCCGGTTACAACGTCAAACTCGACCGGCGACACGACCGGCGGGCCTTGACCGACGAGGAACTCGCGCGGCTGATTCAGGCCGCGGAGCGTGGCCCTAAGGTGCGAGGCATGTTTGGTCCAAACCGAGCCATGCTCTACCAGCTGGCGGTGGGTACAGGCTTCAGGGCGGGCGAACTTGCGAGCCTTACACCCGAGTCGTTCGACCTCGATGCCGAGCCCCCGACGGTGACCATCGAGGCGGCCTACTCGAAGCATCGCCGGCAAGACGAGCAGCCGATTCGCCGCGACCTTGCTGACCTTCTGAAGCCATGGCTCAAAGGCAGAAAACGCGGCCAGCTCGTGTTCAAGATGCCGGACAAGCCGGTGAAACTCATTCAGGCCGACCTCAGAGCGGCGCGGGAGGCGTGGCTGAACGAAGCCGCGTCGGAGAAGGAACGCAAGGCCCGCGACAAAACGTCATTCCTCAAGTACCGCGACCGGGCGAACTGCGTCGCGGATTTCCATGCCTTGCGGCACACGTACATCAGCCGCCTGATCCAGAGCGGCGTGAACGTCAAGGTAGCACAAGAGCTTGCCCGCCACTCAACGCCAACGCTGACGCTCGGCCGGTACGCCCACATTGGCCTGGTGGATGAGACCAGAGCGCTCGACGCCCTGCCCTCCATCGAGATGCCGGACCCGAAGCGCGAAGCCGTGAGGGCGACCGGCACGGACGATGCCGTCGCGGACCCTAAGGGGCGGCGTCCCGCGCGCAGCGCATTTGCAGCGCGCAGGTTGCCCGGGACGCCAAAACTCGCCATCACTTGCCAAGACGGGGAGTTAGGTAACGCGAGTGGCGGGAGGAGCGTAAGCCGCGCACGTGTCGCCACTTACCAAGACTTGCCATTACCTGACAGTGGTGCGCCCGGGGTGACTCGAACACCCGACCTGCGGTTTAGGAAACCGCCGCTCTATCCTGCTGAGCTACGGGCGCAAGGGTTTTGATGGAAAACACTTACAGAGTTACGACCCGACGGTGCCGACAACCGTAACGAGGACCGCCTGAGCCGCCGGAAACTTGTATCCTGACACTCCCCCTCGGTCAAGCGTATTCGTAAGCCCTTCCTTCCAGGGGATTTGCGTCGCACGGGCGAACAGCGCGAGAGCACAACGCACGCAGGGGCGGAAACGGGCCTCGTCGAGCCACGGGTAGACCTGTTCCTCCACGGCAGCCTGGCAGGCCTTGTGGGGTTCCATGACGCCCAACGCTCCGTCCTGGTTCGTGTCGGCGTGCTTTGGTGAGGCCGGCATCGCCCCTGACCGGGCCTCAGACGGTCTTCTGCGGCCGGCGGGGGCCCCCGTAGAGGCTCGTGAACGCTCGCCGTACGTCGTCGGCCATCACGTACAGCGACGGGACGATCACCAGGGTGATGACCGTGGCAAAGAGGATGCCGAACCCCAGCGACAGCGCCATGGGGATGAGAAACCGCGCCTGGCGAGACGTCTCGAAGATTATCGGTGCCAGCCCGCCGAACGTCGTGACGGTGGTCAGCAGGATCGGCCGGAACCGCTGGATCCCCGCCGAGTGAATGGCGTCCTGGTGGGGCAGGCCGTCGTCGCGGCGCCGCCGGTTGGCGAAGTCGATCAGGATCAGCGAATCGTTCACCACCACCCCCGACAGCGCCACGATCCCGAACATGCTGGGAATGCACAGGTCGTAGCCCATCAGCAGGTGCCCGAAGACGGCGCCGACGACGCCAAACGGGATGCTGACCATGATGATCGCCGGCTGGATGTAACTGCGGAACGGGATCGCCAGCATCGCATAGATCGCCAGCATGGCCAGGATGAACGTCACCTTCAGACTCCCCATGCTTTCGCTGATGTCGGCCTGATGGCCCTCGAAACTGTAACGGAGCCCGCGGTGCGTCTCGAGCAGGCCGGGCAGCACGTCGGCCTCCAGGTCGTCGAGCACCTCGCCGGCCTTGCTCCGGGGGATGATGTCGGCCGATACCTGGACGACGCGGCGGCCGTTGCGGCGATCGATCGTCGTGTACGCCCGTCCCCGGCGAACGCCCGCCACCTCGCGCAGCGGCACGAACGGCCCGGCCGGTGTTCTGACCATCAGGTCGGTGACGGTTTGTTCGGTCGATCGGTCCTGCTCCGGCCGCCGGACGCGGATCTTGATCTCGTTGCGGCCGCGCTGCTGACGCAGCACCTCGGCGCCGTAGAACGCGTGGCGCACCTGGTCGGCGACACCGCGGGCCGTCAGGCCGAGGCTCTTGCCCTCGGGTTTGACGACGAAGTCCAGTTGCGGTTTGCCCGGTTGGAACCCGTCGTCGATATCGCGGACGCGCGGGTACGTGCCGAGGACGTCGGCCAGTTCTGTGCTGGCCTGTTCGAGGACGGCGATGTCGCGGTGGCTGAGTTCGACGGTGACGGGTCGTCCGCGGCTGCCGGGCCCGCCGGCGTCGGAGGCGAACTTCAGGTACTCGATGCCGGCGACCTCGCCCACCACCTCGCGCCACCGGTTCGTGAACGCCTCGGTGCTCATGGTCCGGTCGCGGACCTCGGGGTCGGCGAGTTCGACGCGCATCCGTCCGCTGTGGCTCCCGGAGATGCCCACGTCGCTGAGGATGGCCTCCACCAGTTCCGGGTGCCCGCATTCGGCGATGACCCGCTCCGCCCCTTTCAGCAGGCGCTGCATGACGGCTTCGGTCTGTTCAACCGGCGCCCCATACGGCAGCAGGACCTCGGCCTCCGAGCGGTCCGACTCGACCACGGGATACAGCGCGAACCCCAGGCGGCCGCTCCACGCATAGGCCAGGGTGGCCCCCAGGAGGCTGAGTGCGACCGCGATGGTCAGATACCGGTGCCGAAGCGTGAACTCCAGAAACGGCCCGTATCGGACCGCGACCCATCGCCGGAACCCGTGGCTGAACGCCTGCTGCCTCTGATGCAGCCAACGCGCCAGCCCGCGGCGGCGCCGTTCCCGATGGTGGCCCAGATGGGCCGGCAGCACGAACAGACACTCCGCCAGCGAGATCAGGAACACGATGCACACGACGACCGGGATCATCTTGAAGATCTTGCCCGTGGTGCCCGGAACGAAGTAAATCGGGAGGAAGGCCACCATGTTTGTCAGGATGCTGAACGTGACCGGCATGGCCACCTCGCGCGCACCCCGGACGGCCGCCTTCAGGAAAGGCACCCCCTCCTGGTGGTAGTGATACACGTTCTCACCCACCACGATGGCGTCGTCCACCACGATCCCCAGGGCGATGATGTACGCAAAGAGCGAGATCATGTTGATCGTCACACCGACCCCGGACAGGAACAGGAACGACCCGAGAAACGAGATCGGAATCCCCATCATCACCCAGAACGCCAGCCGCGCCTCCAGGAACAGACCCAACATCAACAGCACCAGGAGCAGCCCCAGGCCGCCGTTCTTGAGCAGCAGTTCGACGCGTTGCCGGTAGATGTCGGAGCGGTCGCGCCGGATGTCGGCCTGGATGCCCGGCGGCAGCATGGACCGGATCTCGTCGAGTTGACCTCGGACGGCATCGGAGACCTCCACCGGCGTCTGCTCGCCCACCCGGTACACCTCGATCTCGACGGCGGGCTGCCCGTTGAAGCGGGCGTAGCGGTCCGTTTCCTCGAAACCGTCGTCGATCGTGGCGATGTCGCGGAGCCGGACGACGCCGCCGTCGGCCGTCGTGATGACCGGCAGGTCGGCGAACTCGCGGCCGTAGTCCCGGCGTTCCTTGACGCGGACGAGCACCTCTCCGGCCTTCGTCTTGAGCCCGCCGCCGGGCAGTTCGACCGAGGCGTTGCGCAGTCGGCCGGCCACCTCGCCCAGGGTCAGCCCGTAGCGCCGCAGGTTCTCCTGCGAGATCTCGATGCTGATTTCCAGCGGTGGCACGCCCGCCAGTTCCACCTGCGTAATCGCCGGGTCCTGGACGAGATGGTCCCTCACCTGTTCGCCCAGTTCGTGCAGCACGGTGTCCGGGGCATCGCCGTACAGGGCCACCGACAACACCTCGTGCTTGTGCGAGGCGACGCTGACCTGGGGCTCCTCGGCGTCTTCGGGGAAAGAGCGGATGCGGTCCACCTCGCTCTTGATGTCCTGGGCCAGTCGCTGCACGTCGGCGCCCAGCAGAAGTTCCACGGTGACGCTGCCCCCGCCCTCGCGTGCAACCGACCTGACCTCGTCCACACCGTCAAGACCGCGGACCGCCTCCTCGATTGCCAGGACGATCCCCTTCTCGACTTCCTCCGGGCTGGCCCCCGGGTACGAGACGGCCACCATCACGGCGTCGAGTTGGACGTCCGGGAAGACCTCCTGTTTGATGTTCCGGAGCGACAGATACCCGCCGACCAGGCACACCAGCATGATGAGGTTGGCCGCGACGGTGTGCCCGGCCATCCATCCGATGGGGCCGCGCTTCTCTCGGGCGTTCAGTCCGTCGGTCATGGCCGGCGCTCCGCTGCGTCGTCGCCCGCCGGTCGCTCGGCGGGAGCCCGGCCCGGCGGCTCGCCGGCTTCCACCGCCGTCCGCAGCGCCATGCCCTGGACCGGGGACGCCAGGTTGCTCGTAATCAGCCGGTCGCCGTCGGCCAGGCCCTCGCTGACGTAAACGTGATCGTTGCCGCTCCAGGCGATCGTCACGTCGCGGATGTCCAGGGTCCGGTCTGCGGTCATGACCCAGACGCGTCGCCCGTCGCGCAGCGCGGTCCGCGAAACCCGCACCACGCCGTCAAGTGCCTGCCCGTCAATCTGGACGCGGACGTACGAGTCGAGGATCAGCGGACGACGCTCCGACGAGTCGGCCTGGAGCCCCAGGGGGTCGGCCACGGTGACCAGCAGCCGGGCCATGCGGCCCTGGGGCTCCAGGGCCGTCATCAGCCGCGCCACCCGGCCGGTGCGCAGCGCCTCCGCCCCCCAGGCCGACTCACAGTAGACCCGGACGGTGGAGGCCTCGCGGCTGTTGAACTCCGGCACGCTGATCCACTTCAACTGGTCCACCGGCAGCGAGACCTGAACCCAGTATTCATCGGTCCCCACCAGCGTGGCCAGCGGCGCGCCGACAGACACCTGCGACCCCAGGTTCACCTGCCGAGACTGGACCATCGCGTTGAAGGGTGCGCGGATGGTGGTGCGCTGAAGGTCGAGCCTGGCCTGGTCCAGGGCCACGTCGGCGGTCGCCTTAATGGCCTGGGCTGCCCGGCTTGCCCCCTCGGCCGACCGTCTCGCGGCCTTGGCCGCCTCGCAGGCCGACTGGGCGATCCTCAGTTGCGGCTTGCGCAGGATCAGCGTTTTGTCCTCCGTCTGGACCACCTGGCCAAGCAGTTCGTACTCCCGTTGGGCCACCGACTGCTGGCCCATTTCAACGGCCATTTCGCTCTCGTACCGGACGACGTCGCTGGCTTTCTGGATAACCTCCCCGGCGCGCTGCTCGACTTCGGCGGCGCGACGGTCGCGCTCCGCTTCCTGCTGGCGAACGGCCAGTTCGAAGTCCTGCGGATCGATCCGGGCCATCACGTCGCCGGCATCGAACCGCCCACCGGGCACGAACTGCGGGCTGATGTGGACGATCTCGCCGCCGACGCGCGGCGCCAACTGGATCAGGCGCGCAGGCACCACCGTGCCCATGGCACGGACGACGATCGCCTGCGTTTCGGGCCGGACCCGCGAAACCTCGACAAGGGCAGCCTGGCCTTCCGGCGGGCGCCGCTGGGCGGTGGGCCGGTGCGTCAGCCAGTAGTACGAGACAGCGCCGCCGGCCGCGAGGACCACCGTTGCCAGCAGCACCTGGACCACCCGCCGTACCCAGGTCCTGGCAGCAGAGGTATCGCCCGCGCCTCGGGCTGGGCCGGCCGGCGTCTGAGCATTGTCTTCAACCATGGTCATAACCTCTCATCGCCCGGCGGCGGGTCGGTGGCGGCCGCCTCCGCTTCGGGAGGACGGGCCAACCCCCAACTCGCCGACAGGGCGCGGTACAAGTCGATCCGAAAATGCACGAGTTCCCGAAGCGCCTGAAGGTACGTCCGCTGCAACCGTTGGTGGGCGAGCAGCGTCGTCAGGTACCGCGTGAAGTCCTGCCCCGATGCGGCGTAGTTCTCCCGCGTCTGGTTCGTGGAGCGGTTCGACATGACGAGTTGCCTGTCGAGACTCTCGACATACTGGGCCTGCTTCGCCTCCTGGGTGAGGGCGTCCTCCACCTCTTCGAGCGACCCGAGCACCGCGTGGCCGTAGGCGTTCAGCCGCTCCGAGAGCACGGCGCGGGTTCGTTCGACCTCGGCCCGGCGGCGGCCGCCGTCGAAGACGGGCGCGACGAGGTCGGCAGCCAGTGTGGCGAACCAGTTGTCGAACAGGGCGCGGACCTCCTCGGCGGAGGTCTCTGCGCCGGCCGTCAGGCTTAACCGGGGGAACTGGTCCGCCACGGCCGCCGCCACACGCCGGTCGGCTGCCGCCACACGCGCCTCCGCCGCGCGAACGTCCGGACGCCCTCGGATCCACTCGGCCGGCACCCCGCTGTGCGGACGCGGGGGCAGCGACGGCAGGTCGCCGGGGACCTTCACGGTCAGGCTGCCCGGCGGCCGCCCCAGCAGCACGGCCAGCCGGTGCTCCATCACGCGGATGGCGGACTCGACCAGCGCCCGTTCACCGCGGTTCGACTCCACCAGTTGTTGCTGCTGGAGGACGTCGGTCGCCGACACCTGCCCGCGGCGGAACTTCAGCGTGATGATCTCCAGGTACGTCTCGTTCGTCTCAATCTGGTCGTCCAGCCGCGCCAGTTGACTCGTCTGCTCGACGAGCAGGTACCACGCCGCAGCCACTTCGGCCGCCAGCGTCACCGCCGCGGCATGCAGGTCTTCGGCGGTGGCCTCGACGTCGAGTCGGGCGGCGTCGTGCGTGGACCCGATACGTCCCCACAGGTCGATTTCGTAACCCGCCAGGACGCCCAGGGAGTAGTCGGTTGAGTAGACCCGACCGGTCGCCGGCGACCGCTGGGTCGAGCGGCTCGTGCCGGCGGCCACGTCCACGGTTGGCCAGAGGGGGGCCCCGCTCTGGGCAGCCAGCGCCTTGGCCTGGTCGAGGCGGTCCCAGGCCGTGCGCAGGCTGAAGTTGCCGGCGAGCGCCTCATCGACCAGCCGGTTGAGTTCCGAGTCGCCGAAGGCCGTCCACCACCGGGCGGGCAGGGGCACCTCGCCGTCGGCCGAGAAGGTCTTCGGCAACGCCACCGGCGGACGGACTTCGGGTCGCGGGCGGACACAGGACGGCGCGGCAGCCAGGCTCAGGCCAACCGCCAGGACGGCAAGCAGCGCCCACCGACGCCGCCCGTCCGGCGCCGCGCGTGCGGCGATGCGACTGGGTGGACCGATGGGCATCGGCTCACTCCCCTTCGTCCAGGTCGCCGCCCTCAACCTGCCGCCGCAGTTCCCGAATGGCGGCCAGGCTGAAGCGGAACACGTGCTCGGCAATCGCGTCAATGTCCAGGCCGAGCGGTGGCGGGCCGGGCTTCCATCCGGCCGCCGCACCCATGCGGTGGTACCGCTCGCGCAGCGTGAAGTGGACGCACTGGGTCATGACGCTCCGCTGGCACAGCAAGACGAGGCGCTCCGAGACGGCCTCGCCCAACAGTTCCCGGATATCGGCGGCAAAGCCACGCTGGACCGGCTCAAGGACCTGCCGCATGGCCTCGGTGAGCAGGCCCGTCGGATTCGCAATCTCCTTGTGGATGATGTCCACCTCGCGGCTGTTGGGGTCGGCGACACGGTGCATCAGGGCGAAGATGCGGCTGCGGAACCGGTCCTCAGCGGCCGCATCGGGCGGCGTGCCGCCATCGGCCGGATGGACCTCCAGCGACCGAGCGAACGCCTGCCGCCACGTCTCGACGTAAAGCCCTTCCTTGGTGCGGAAGTAGTAGTTGACGGCCGCGATGTTCGCCCCCGCCCGTTCGCAGATGTCGGCGACCGTGGCGTGGTAGTAGCCCTTTTCGGCGAAGGTTTCGCAGGCGCTTTCCAGGAGCCTGCCTCGCGTGTCGGTCCGTTCCTCTTGAGGCATGATAGGGCCCTCCGCCGAGGGGAAACGACCATTTCAAGCGTTTATTTCAATCGGGACTTTACCGCCTCCCCGCTTGTTGTCAAGGGTCTAATCCACCAACGCCACTTCGCTGTTTCGCGCGGTGGGGCTGCGGGGCCTGTCGCCCCATCCGGCTCGCCTCCGCGTGCCGGCCTGCGGTGTCGCTACGCGGCGGCCTGGGAAGGCCGCCGCGCGGTGTGGGGAAACTCCTGGTATGCGGTGCACCTTGACGCGCACGCCGTCCGCCATTACCGTACATCTGTGAGGCAAGAGCAGACACCCGGGACAACGGGACCTGGGCCGTTTCGGCCGCGGCGCCACCCGCAATCCGGGCGTCTTGAGCGTCAGGTGTCCGGGCGTGGCGTTGCCGGCGAATGAATGACGGGAGGCGCGTCGTGGCGCGAACCGGGTTGCATCGGGTTCTGACCGCCGTCTCGCGGGTCGGTCTGGCCGCGTTGTCCGGCGCCGTGGCGGCCGGAGCCGCTTCGGCCGAGAAGCCTGACCTTCTGGCCAGAGCGCTCGCGCTCGGCTGTAACCAGATCGTCTTCGCCGAGCGCGCCGCGGGAAAGGACGGACACTGGTACGCCAACTTCGGGTACGCCGCCACCGGCAGCCACTACCTCTACGGCGGGCAGGGCGGCTTTCTGCACCGGCTTGACCTGCGCACCCGCGAGCGGACCGTCCTCCTCGCCGATCCCGACGGCGACGTCCGCGATCCCCAGGTCCACTACGACGGCAACACGATCCTCTTCTCCTACCGCCCCGGCGGCACGCACGTGTACCACCTCTGGGAGATCCACGCCGACGGGACGGGCCTGCGGCAACTGACCCGTGGCCCGTACGACGACATCGAACCCACTTACACGCCCGGCGGCGACATCATCTTCGTCTCGGCACGATGCCGCTGCTGGGTGCCGTGCTGGTTCACACCGGTGGCAGCGCTGTTCCGGTGCGGGCCCGGCGGCGAGGCCATCCGGCCGATCTCGGCCAACATGGAACAGGAGAACACGCCCCAGATGCTGCCCGACGGCCGCGTCCTCTATACCCGCTGGGAGTACGTCGATCGCAACAACGTCGCCTTCCACCATCTCTGGACGATCAACCCCGACGGCACGGGAGCGATGACCTACTTCGGCAACATGCATCCCGGCAATCTGTACATCGACGCCAGGCCCATACCCGGAACCCGCAAGGTCGTCATGATCGACTCGCCCGGCCACGGTCGGCGCGAGCACACCGGCGCCGTCGCCGTCGTGGACCCCGACGCGGGGCCCGATGCGCGCCACGCCATTCGGCACGTGGCAGGTTCGGCCCGCGGTGGCGGGCGGTTCCGCGACCCCTATCCCCTGACACACGACCTCTTCCTGGTCGCTTGCGACAAGGACATCCTGCTGATGGATGCCGACGGCGCGACGCAGGTCGTCTGCTCCGCTGCCGGCGTATCCGGCGAAGGCCGCGAGCCGACCGACCGCCTGCTGCACGAACCTCAGCCGCTCATGGGGCGGCCGCGCGAATGCCTTGTCCCCGACCGCGTGGACCTGGAGCAATCCACCGGCCGCTTCCTCCTGACCGACGTCGCCCGCGGCCGCAACATGGCCGCCCTCGGACCCGGCCGCATCACCAAACTGCTGATCCTCGAACCGTTGCCCAAACCCGTCAACTTCAACGGCTGGATGGGGCAGATCAGTTACAAGCGAAGTTACTTCCTGGAGCGCATCCTCGGCACCGTGCCGGTCGAGACCGACGGGTCGGCCCATTTCGAGGTCCCCGCAGGGCGGCCCGTCCTGTTCGTCGCCCTGGACGCCGGCGACCGCGCGGTCAAGCGTATGCGGAGTTTCGCGGCCGTCATGCCGGGAGAGGACGTCGGCTGTGTGGGTTGCCACGAGCAGCGGACCGAGACGAACCCGGCCGCCGGGCCGCTGCCGCTTGCCCACAGGCGGCCGCCAAGCAAGATTGCGCCGATTGCCGGCGTCCCCGACGTCCTCGATTTCCCGCGCGACATCCAGCCGATTCTGGACCGGCACTGTGTCCGATGCCACAACTACGAAAAGGGTCCGCCGCCGGCCGACCTGCCAATGGTCGGTGCCCGCGGGCCCTGGTTCTCGCACAGTTACCACGCCCTGACGCGGGGCGGATACGCCGGCGTCGAGACCCACCGCTACGACGGCAACGACGCCCCTTACACGGGCGGCAGTTACGCGGCACCCTTGATGCGGCACCTGGGTCGCCTCTCGGAGCGCGAGCAGATGCTGATCCGCCTCTGGATCGACTGCAATGCCCCCTACACCGGGACGTATGCCGCGATGGGCACCGGTTTCGTGCCGCTGCTCGTAAGCCGCGACGTCCTGGTTCGCCGGTGCGGCCCGTGCCACCCGCGCGCCGAGGGCGACCGTCCGAGCCGCCAAGTGTCGCCGCCGCCCGTTCGCTTCAAGGAGTCGTACGGCGACCTCTTCTCATACCTCAACTTTGCGACGACGAGGGACGACTGGGACGAGCAGCGTCGGCAGTTGCCCTTCCTCGGCGACCACGGCGCCGGCGGCGAACGGTTCTACAACCTGACTGATCCGGAGAGGTCGCCGATCCTGCTCGCGCCGCTCGCCAAGGACGCCGGCGGGTGGGGCGTGTGCCGGCCGAGGACCGCGCCGCAGCGCGACCCGGCGCCCCAGGAGCCGTCCGGGTCGGGCGCCGTGTTCGCGAGCACGTCTGACCCGGCTTACCGGCAGATCCTCTCCGACATCCGAACCACCAAGGCCGCCCTCGACGAGGTCAAACGCTTCGACATGCCGGGGTTCCGGCCCAGCGCGCACTACCTGCGCGAGATGGAACGCTACGGCGTCGTGCCGGCCCGCTCGGGCGATGCCACCGGCCCGGTCGATCCCTATGCCCTCGACCGCGCCTACTGGCAATCGCTCTGGCACGCGCCAAGACCGAACTGACGGTGCTCGCGGCCCGGGGCACGCCAGGTCTGTCACCCCGAGCGCCGCCGAGAGCCTGCCCGACCTCGCGGGCACGGGGTTCCTCTTGACGCGCACGGCATCCGGCACTACCGTCTGCCCATGAGAGGAAAGGCTCCCTGGCAGGGGGCTTGGTTCAAGGAAGGACCGTGTACGCCGAATCCGCGGCTGTCCGGGAAACGTCCATTTCGTCAGGAGTCGCTGAACATGAACACTCGATACTGGCGCACGTGTGGAATCACGGGAATCCTGGTAGCAGCAATGGCCGTCAACGGCGCCGGGGCCGACGCAGCCGGCCCGATGGCGCGGCAAATCCTTGAGGCGACCCGTGTCAAGGGCGGCCTGGTTGCCCACGTCGGCTGCGGGGATGGGAAACTCACGGCCGCGCTCCACGCCGGCGAGAGCTATCTCGTGCACGGTCTCGACACCGACCCCAAGAACGTCGCCGCGGCGCGGGAACACATCCAGGCGGCCGGGCTCTATGGCAAGGTCTCGGTCGAGCCATGGTCCGGCAAGGGGCTGCCCTACATCGACAACTCCGTCAACCTCGTCGTCTCGGAGAACGCGGACGGTGTGGCGAAGGACGAGGTCATGCGGGTCCTGGCGCCGAACGGCGTGGCCTACATCCGGCGCGACGGCCAATGGTCCAAGACCGTCAAGCCCCGGCCCAAGGAGATGGACGAGTGGACCCACTACCTTCACGACGCCACGAACAACGCCGTGGCGCACGACAGCCTGATCGAGCCGCCCACGCGGTACCAGTGGGTCGGCGGTGAGCGCTATGGGCGGCAGCACGATCACATGTCGAGCGTCAGCGCGGTGGTGTCGGCTGGCGGCCGGGTCTTCTACATCTTCGACGAGGCGCCGCGTGCCTCGATCCTGATCCCGCCGCAGTGGTGTCTGATCGCCCGCGACGCCTTCAACGGCACGGTGCTCTGGAAACGCGACATCGCGCCCTGGCACGAGCATCTGTGGCCCCTGAAGAGCGGTCCCCAGATCCTGGCGCGACGGCTGGTAGCGGTTGGCGACCGCGTGTACGCAACCCTCGGCACCGACGCGCCGCTCGTGGCCCTCGACGCCGCCACCGGCGAGACCGTCCGCACGTATGAAGGCACCAAGGTGGCGGAGGAGATCGTCTGCGACGGCGGGGTGCTCTTGCTGAGCGTGGCGGCCAAGGGCCAGCCGCTGCGAAGCGACCCGAAGAAGACCTACGCGGACCTCGCCGAGATCCGGAAGGCCAATACCGGCGATCTCTGGGCCGAGGCGCCGCGCACCGTTATGGCCGTCGAAGCCGATTCCGGCAAGGTGCTCTGGCAGAAGGTGTCGAACGTCATCTCGCTGTCGCTGGCCGCCGACGGGCAGCGCGTCCTGTTCCACGACGGCGAGAAGATTCAGTGCCTGGACCGCCGGACCGGGCGTCCCCTGTGGGAGTCGCAGCCGCTGCCCGTTCGTGAGTCGATGCGGAGTTCCTCCGGCGCCACGCTCGTCCTCTACGGCGACGTCGTGCTGTATAGCGGCATGATCGCGGCCGAGAAGTATACGGAGGGTCGTTCGACCACGATGTTCGCCCTCTCGGCCGACAGCGGCAAGACGCTCTGGAAGGCGGAGCATCTTCCGGGCGGGCACGCGGGCACGCCGGACGACATCCTCGTGGCGGGCGGCCTTGTCTGGCACGGCGCCGTCGCACAAGGCCGCGACTCGGGCATCATGGTCGGCCGCGACCTCAAGACCGGCCAGGTCAAGAGCGAGTTCCCCCCCGACGTCGAAACCCACTGGTTCCACCACCGGTGCTACCGGGCGAAGGCCACCGACAAGTATCTGCTCTTCTCGCGGACGGGCATCGAGTTCATCGACCACGCGAAGAAGCACTGGATCTGCCATCACTGGGTCCGCGGCGCCTGCCACTACGGCGTCATGCCCTGCAACGGCCTGATGTACGCGCCGCCTCACCCGTGCGCCTGCTACATTGAGGCGAAACTGTTCGGCTTCTCCGTCGTGGCCCCGCCGTCCAAGCATGGCGAGGTTCGGCGCGACGTGCCGGACGAGGAGCGCCTCCAGCGCGGTCCGGCGTACGGCGCTGAAATCTCAAATCTGAAATCGCAGATCTCAAATCTCAAATCTGAGATTGCAGACGGCGACTGGCCGACTTTTCGGCACGACGCCGCGCGAAGCGGCGCCACCAAGACCGCCGTCCAGCCGACCGGCCTGAAGCAGTCCTGGGAAACCGTCCTCGGCGGGCGCCTGACGAGCCCCGTTGCGGCCGACGGCAAGGTCTTCGTGGCCTCGGTCGATACACACACCGTTCACGCCCTGGATGCGGGCACCGGCAAGCGCGCCTGGAGTTTCACGGCGGGCGGCCGCGTCGATTCGCCGCCGACCATCTGGCGCGGCCGCGCACTGTTCGGGGCCGCCGACGGGTACGTCTACTGTCTCCGCGCGTCCGACGGCCAACTCGCCTGGCGATACCGCGCCGCGCCCGAGGAACGCCGCATGGGCGCGTTCGAGCAACTCGAATCCGTCTGGCCGGTGCATGGCAACGTCCTGGTGCAGAACGACGCGATCTATTGCGTCGCAGGGCGGTCGATGTTCCTCGACGGCGGGTTGCGGCTGATTCGGCTCGACCCGAAGACGGGCCGTAAACTCTCCGAGACGATCCTGGACGACCGCGACCCGGCGACGGAGGAGAACCTCCAGGTCCACATCAAGGGGCTCAACATGCCCGTCGCGCTGCCTGACATCCTCTCGAGCGACGGCAAGTACGTCTACATGCGGTCGCTTCC
>Ga0307379_10000355_pt1 | contig 78057 bp, 70 predicted proteins | sample UN2MG_FD_202237 | JGI IMG/M metagenome (GOLD analysis project Ga0307379, IMG submission 202237) | Soil microbial communities from Risofladan, Vaasa, Finland - UN-2 | ecosystem: Environmental > Terrestrial > Soil > Coastal area > Acid sulfate soil | place: Finland: Risofladan, Vaasa | collected... | reverse complement strand
ACGAATTTAAAACAATTTGGAAGATAGAAACAACCAAAGTTTTCGCTTTAACATTTTCCTTTGTTTTTCTTATACTTCTATTGTTTATCGAAATATTATATTTTAAAGAAAAAGAGCTAAGTGGGATTTTTCACCAGCTAAAAATATATGGTCTGGATAATAAAACTTTGAACAAAGTCATTTTGCTGGATTCGCTTGTGGCTTCAATAGTCAGTTTCATTGGAGGGACGATTACAGGTATCTTTTTTGGTGCTTTATTTACTATTGCATTTCAGTTTGATCATAGAGTGATCTTGTCCTTTACATTCTTGCGCGATTCATTATATCTATTCCTCTCAGTATTTGTTTTTGTAGCGTTTTTCCTATTGAACTATCTTTTCAGGAGAACTCTCCTGAAGAAAACGGAAGTGACAACCGCTCAAAGTTCTTCGAAGAAACGGATGAATGTTATTAGAAAAATCTTCGCTAAAACCGAAGTGATCTTAATCATTCCTGGGGTGTTGTTTTTGTCTTCAGGACTAGTAGGAGTAGCTATTACTAGTGATATTATTTATTGGGCTGTTACTATTACTACTACTCTTAGCTTTCTCCTTTCCCTTTTCACCTTTCTGCTCTTCACTGGTACCTGTTTGACCTTAATTACTTGTTTCATCGTGTCTTCAAAAGTACTATTTAAATTCTTGTCGTTTTTAAGTGAGAAATCATGGCAAAAAAAGAAAATCCCTATCACTCTTGCACTAAAAAATGTTGTCTCGTTCTCAAAAGTATATCAACGGTTATTAGTAGGACTCTTTTTAATTGGTATTTGCATCATCCCTGGAATGATAATTCCTTCTTTAATTAAACGACAAAATGAGGAAAATGCTACTCTCGCTCTAGGATGTACCGATTTAACAATAGACAATTGGAATAACAACCAATCATTAAAATTTAATTTGGAGAACATTGAGAATATCCACTCAACAACAACAGTTATACAAATGGACTTGTATAGTCGAATGCGTACAAGCTCCTTTGGTTACAGATATTTTTACATTAAATTATTGGTTATTAATGCGTCAGAATTTATTGACACTGTTGATTTAGATAGAATCTCTTCAAAAGTCGAATACAATAAAGAAGATATTGAATCTTTAAATGAAAATCTCACTTTTTTTGTTAATTCGAAAAGTGTTAAGAAATTAAATTTAGACAACGAAAATGTTTTGAACACAAATGAAATATTTAATTCCGAAGAAAATTTTGAACTGGTTTTTGCGAATTCTTTTAATATTTTTCCTGCCATGGAAAAATTTGAGCAAGAAAATTTAGTTTCATTTTTCGATTCAAATTCTATCAAAATGAGTCTCTTACTAAATATCAATTCTTATTATCTACTAGCTGACTCAATTACAAATTCAGAAATATCATCCCTCGAGAAACGGTTATTAATTCGTACAAAACCTGAGGCAGATCTTGCAAAGATTAAAGAGGAAATAAAGCTCAATCTAGGATTAGATGCTTATTCAATAGATGATAAAATTAATGAAATGAATAAAGATATATCGCGATTTTCTCTTAGGTTATTTCAAATATACTCCATTTTAAGCATAATAGGATTAATTTGTTTCTCAGTATTATGTAGTAATGGTGTTTATTCAAACCAGATAAAAATTGTTGAAATAAATTATCGAATAGGCAATTCACGTAGAGAAATAATGAAAGGATTTTTGGTTGAGATATTGATTGCCAGTTTATTGCCAATCCTAATTTCTATCATTTCTAGTATCGTATTCATACCAATTTACATTACAATTTTGAATGTAAACCAACAATATCTATCATTTAATTATCGGATTCCATTTTGGATTCTTTTCTTAGCTTTTATTATAGCAATAATAATAATCAATTGTTCATGGATGGCTAGTATTTACTTACAGCTTCAACACTATAAAATCGTGAAACAAGAGTGAAAAGACAAATTTGATGAGTAAAAATACGGGTGAAGTTAAAAATGATTGAAAACAAAAACGAAAAACAAAACCCTTCATTTATTACGATAATAAAAATCTATTTGAAATCAAATAAAAAAAGGATTAAATTTTCTTTGATTTTCATCTTTTTACTTTTCATTTTTACAAGTACTTTACTATTAACTTGGATAAGTTACCAAAATGTCTCATTTCAAAAACATTCCACAGAAATTGATTGGTTTAATGATCAAAACCTCTCTTCTTTTACAAAATACAATAAGGTAATTTCAAACAATATTTCTGCGAATTATTTGGATTCAGCACTTTCTGATATCCAAGAGCTTTATGAGAAAGAAATTCCGGGAGTAATCTCAAAAATATCAGGAACAGTTGAAATAGTCTTCAAGGGACCAGATCCCATTTATGGTGATTTAACTGATTACACAATTAAAACATTTGACCAAGAAACAATTAATATTATCGACAGTGATATAATTGAAGGAAATTTACCTCAGAATAGCTCTGAACTTCTTTTGTTATACTCTGAAGGACCTTATCAAGATTATTTTGAAATTAGCGATATTTTGCAATTGAAACCAAATCTTCCAGATATTAATCTCAACAATTATTCTATTTCAGGAATTGTACATAATTTAAAAGAAACTTTGAAATTATATGATTATTCCAGTGATTTAGTGTTTGGATTTCCTAGGAATGAACGATATGATTATTATACCTACTCTCAAAGTATCCAAACTTTCATTACAACACCAGATTATCTATTTGGTTTATTGAATAATTTTACTCTATTTAGCGGTACAACAGTTATTGCTTTTGATATAACTTTTAATGAAACAGCAATCAATTATTCTATTGTCGAAAAATACAAAGCTATTTTATCTCAATGGATGGATGGAATTGAGTTACCTTTTGATTCTCAAGTACTCATTAAAATTGGAGCTGATTTATTAGATGTTTTTGACGAGTTTCAACAAGAATGGAGAATTGAAACAATTAAAATGGGTATTACTGGAATTCTGGTATCGTTTCTTTTAATTTTGGTAATATTTGAAACAATGAATTATAACAAAAAGGAACTGCAACATACTTTTAGATTAATGAAAATTCAAGGATTGGATAATAAGAAGATAAGAAAGGTGGTATTAATTGAATCAGTTTTTATAGCTTCTGCTAGTTTGTTGTTTGGTCTAATTTTCAGTACAGTTATTAGCTATGTTCTTATTAGTATTTTAAATTGGAAAATTAGTTTTGGTTTCTTTATGAGTAATTTAGTAAATCCGCTATTCACAGTAATTGTATTTGGTTTATTTGTACTAATATTGTTGATTAGCTTTTGTTTAAAAATGAGTTATTCCAATAACTCAAGAGTGGATATAAGTGAATTACTAGAGGAGAAAGATAGAAGAGGGATAAGAAAGTTCCTCACTTCATTTGAGTTAATTTTCTTTACAATAGGCGGAGTAGCTCTATCAGTGAGTATACCTGGAATTATAGTATTAGTTAGAGAAAGCAGTGTTTATCAGCCTTTAGATTCGAATTTGATTAATTTACTATTGTTAGTTCTTCTTTTACTTGGTTCATTTTTCATTCTAATTTCAATAATTTCACTTTTTGCAAAATTTATTGCTTTCAGTTGGTCAATAATTGGAAAATATTTTTGGACTAAAAATAAAGGAATTGCTAACTTATCACTTAAAAATATCTCGCAGAGTTATCTAACCTATCAAAGATCTATAATGGTTGTTTTGTTTGTAGGTTTTAGTTTATTACCAGGTTTCGTTATTTATCCATCAATCAACAACCATATAGAAACTAATAGTCTTTTAGCGGGTGGTTACTCAGATTTGATTATTTATTCATGGAATGGTGATGAAGTTTTAAGTGAAAAAATCAGTAATCTTACTGGAATTAATCTTACTACTGTAACAACTCAAATGAAATTCAGATCAATAGGACTTGAAAATATAAGATCAGAAGTTGATATTCTTTCTATAAATGCAACAGAATTTGTTAAAGTTGTTAGTAGTAATGAAATTGAAATATTAAATCATGATTGCTCTAATATTGAATTATTAAAAAGTGATATGACTTGTTTTATTAATTCTCAATTCGCAAATGAATATGGTTATAGCCAAACAAATAAAATCAAGATAGAAAATTTTTGGGATTCCATTAATAACTATCAATTATCACCAATTGCTAATTTTATTCACTTTCCTCTAATACCAAACTATATACAATATCAAGGAGAACGGTTATTTGATAGAACTTTACACATTCAACTAGTTCTTGATGCAAGAACATATGAACAAATTATTGCTGATGCTTTTAGTATTGAAATTCTATCCACTGAACAGCAATTTTTAATCAAACTTAATGATGGTGTCAATATTACTGACATACAATCTCAAATTTACAATGAATTTGGTATAAATGCAAAATCTATTGATGAAATTCGAAAATCTTCTCTTAACAATCTTGCAGATTTTAATGTTATACTTGTGATAATTTCTTCAATTTTTTCTATTTTAATATTATTCTTCAATGGATTTGTAGTTGGTCAAGATATTTATCAGCAGAGATTGAGGAATATAGAAGCAGATTATCGATTAGGTGCAACGAAAAAACAAATTCTATTTGAGTATTCCTTAGAAATAACATTAATAGTCTTTTTACCTATGATTTTTGCGATATTATTAGGAGTTATAACCAGTCAATACTATCACATATTCTTGAATATTGAAATTAATTATTTAAACTTCAAATCTTGGATTCCTTGGTGGGTAGTTATCCTTATTTTCATTTTAAGTTTCACTTCCATTTTCCTTGGATGGTATTCTAATATCTATTTTAATATTCGAGATTATAAACCAACAAAACAGGAGTAAAGAAACTAATGTTAATTGTGTGTAAAGATGTCATAAAAATCTACAAAGATTCGGAAAACAAAACATCTATCCCTGCTTTGAGAGGATGTGATTTAGCAGTAAATGAGGGTGAATTGATATCAATTATTGGACCAAGTGGTTCTGGAAAAACAACTCTTATCAATATTTTAGCAGGATTAGATTTACCTTCAAGTGGTGAGGTAAAGATAGGGGCATACAATATACCAAAATTAAGTTTAGAGAAAATAAAAAATTATAGAATGAAGAATATAAGTCTCTTAGACCAATTCCCAGAACGGACACTTTTTTTAAACATATCAGTTAATGATAATTTAGAATTCGCCTATAATCTTCTTAAAAAAGACTATTCTCAAGCACATCTAAATCCTTCACTAGTTCTTGAGAAATTAGGAATTTCTCATCTTAAGAATCGTATAACAAAAACTCTATCAGGAGGAGAAATGACTCGCGTTGCCTTGGCTTGTGCTGTATCAAGAAATACTCCTATTATTTTATGTGACGAACCAACAGGACAATTGGATAGTGCTAATACGGAACGAGTTAAACAATTATTATATAAAATAACTAGAGATTTCAAGACTACAATAATAGTAGTCACTCACGATTTACGATTTATTGATGGTGTTGATCGAACATTTGAAATCCTCGATGGACGTGTTTCTTCAGTTCTCAATGTTGAAGAGCAATCAAAGTCATCCTTAAAATTAGAATTCCCCTTACAATTTAAGAGTTACATTGATTCCACAAGAACTGCTAGAATACCAGAAATAATTTATAAAACATTAAAACTTGAGGATAGTATAAATTATCTTTTAGATAAAAAAGGTAAAGTTGAGATAAAAAATCCTGACAATATTCCTCCAGATGAGATTGAATTAGAAAAATTGGAAAAGAAAGAAAAGATATTAAAAATTGATCAATTACCTAAAAATTATCTGAAAAATAAAAAATCTATTATAACACTTGAGAATGTATCCAAAATTTATTCTACTCCTGGAGGGGAGGTTCCTGCAATCACAAATGTAGATCTAACTATTTTACCAGAAGATATTGTATTTGTTCTAGGTCCAAGTGGTTCAGGAAAAACAACATTAATGAAAATAATTGCAGGTCTTGAACCTATTTCCATGGGTCAAATTATTATTAATGATATATTGTTTAGCCAACTATCAGATCATGAAAGAGCAATTTTTAGAAGAAAGTCAATGGGTATCATAGCACAGCAAGGCAATTTAAATCCTTATTTAACTGTCTATGAAAATTTAGGCTTGAAAGAGATTTATTCTAGAAAAGAAGGTTTTGATTTAACTAAAAATGAAGAAGAAAAATTAAGCTTACTTCAAAAACTTCAGATTAATCATAGAAAAGATTCCTACCCATTAGAAATCTCTGGTGGAGAACTCCAACGTGCTTCATTAGCATTAGCATTAAAAGGATCACCCAAGGTTTTACTATTGGATGAACCAACAGCAAATCTAGATTCTGAATTAGCTCAAAAAACTATTGATTTAATTTTAAGTAAAGCAAAAGAGATGAATTTAACAACAATAATTTCTACTCATGATTTAAGTTTATTACAAAAAGGATTACGAGTAATCCAATTGCTGGATGGCAAGATAATTAAAAATGGTTTAAGTGTAGAAATGGAAAAATAACATCATACAGGTAATATTAAACAAATTTTCTTGATAATTAAGATATTACAAATATTGAAACTAAATTTAAAAATTCAATCAATCCCCATCAAATGGGCTTAGGCTTTTCTCGTGATGATGCTTGTAAGTTCATTGGTTTATACATTGAGCTTGGTATTCTTGAGGAAGATCCCTTCGTTTCCATTGAGCAATCTGGTATTGGTCAGCTTATGGAAATGACTGTCAAAGGTGGTCATGAAGGTTACAAAGATATTGAAATTGGTATCTGCGGTGAACAAGATGGTGAACCTAAATCCATTGATTTCTGTTATCGTATTGGTTTGGATTATGTCAGTTGTTCTCCTCTCCGTGTTCCCGTTGCTCGTTTAGCAGCAGCTCACGCTGTTATTAACAATGGAATAAGAAAATAATACTTTAAGACTCAATAGAGTCTTATTCCTTTTTTTCTTTAATTTTTTTCTCTATTATTATTGTTATTAGCTTTCTTGCTGTATTTTCAGTCTTTTTTTGTGATAAGCCTTGATTATTACGAACACAGTTGCTGCTATGATTATAATTCCACCAATAGGAGCTACAATAAAAGGCCATACTAGATTCTTTTCACCGTTTGGTTGTGTATAACTAAACAGTAATAAATCATCACCTATGCCTATATTTGAAATGATAACTTTGTTTTCTTCTACAGCTATATCCTTGAGTATACTACCATTGATCTTCTCGTATTCAATTCTTGTATGTCTTTCATTGTCTTTTATATCAAAAATATTAATTGTATTAAATCCTTGAGTATAAAGGTAATCATCTTTTAAATCTAGATTATTATGACTTCCTTCTGTTATCCAAGAAATCTGTTTAATATTATTAGTATCATTAATATCATAAATTTTCAAATCACCATCAGCACAAGCATATACTGTTTTTCCTTTCGCAGCAACATCAGAATAATCTCTTCCACCAATAACACCTTTTATTAGATAAAGATCAGAATTTATAAATCTCGAATAATCAAACATTTTTATTCCTCCACCCTTGTCCATTAAATAGATAAGTTCCTCATAAATTCTTACTTTATTGAATTGGGAATAATGTTCTTCATATTTGTTAATTACTTGAGGTACATTTGGATTAGAAACATTAATTGCTAATAATCCTCCACTCCAATCTGCTAAAAAGAGACAGTTATCTTTCACACATATGCTTTTAGCTTCACCTTCTGACAAATATTCCCCAACCTTTATTGGATGTTCAAGATTCTGGATGTCAATAATTTCTACCCCTACATTTTCAACAACAACAAATAGAAGATCATTTGATTTACAAACATCAACAATTTTTCCACTTGTATAATAGTTGCTTTTTGTATGTAATAATGTTGGTTCTCTTGCATCTATTATTGCTAATCCCTCATCACCCATGGATGCGTAAATATAGTTTTCAGAGAGCAATATTTCATTTATTTCTCCATAACCAAATCTCTTTATCAAATCTATTGATGATATTGAGTTCATTTGAATAATTTCAATTCCTTTTTTACAGCTTAGAAATATAGTATTATCAGTTATTTCTAAAGTTGTAATTTCACTTGTTGCATTATAGTTAGTAGTTTCTAACAAATTATTTGGATCTGTACAATTTATCACTAAAATTTGATTACTTTTTGTTACAAAGGTAAAATTATCCTTTGAAAAAATTTTTGTTGGATTATCTATTGAATACTCATTGATTTTTTGGATGTTGGCTTTATTACTTATATCTAATACTTTCATGTGATCTGAATCATCAATGATTAATGCATAATTATTTGAAATTGCTACATCAAAGCAATTGTTACCATCGGTAAAATTTCCTGTTTTTATTGGATTATTCACATCTATTATATTGTAGACTTCTAATCCGTCTAATCCATCAGCTATAAAGAGAAAATTATTATAATAGGCAAGCTTCTTTGCAGATCCACCATCATAAATAGTAGCCATCTTAGAGATTTCTTCTAAATTACTAATATCTACAATTTCAACCCCGGAATCACCGTTTGCAAGATATAGAATATCATCAATAATATAGAGATCATTAATTATACCTGTTGATTGGTAGTGAACAATTAGCTCAGGGTAACTTTCATTTTGAATATCAATAATATCGACACCATTTTGCTGGAGAGCAATAAAGATGCGATCTTCCACAATAATTGATTTTTTAGCATTAGTATTATTATGATAACTACCTAAAGTGGAGGGATTATTTGAATCACTAACATTGACAATAAATAATTCTTTATTTCCACCTGTTAAATATAAAGCATTTTCTTTGTAATTGATACTTTGTACTGAACCATAATTTTGTGTCCAACCAGCTAGTTGCTGTAGTTTATTGCTTACCTGTTCAGAGTTTGATGAAACAGATACTATTTGTAACGTTGATTTTTGAAATGAAGACATCAAACTTGTAAAAAGCAAACCAAAAATAATTATAAATAAAATCTTTTTCTTCAAAAATTTGTTAGTAATTACCCACAACAATAACATTCACCTTTCTTATTTCCCTAACTTTGTTCCTTAGTAAAAGGTATATTAGTATTAGATATAAGAGTATATAAAAAAAAAAGGAAAAATAATTATTTCCCCTAATTGTATCCTTCATAAGAAGCTTCTGCTGATATCGTTACTTGGTGGTGTACATGTAGCGCATCTTCCCATTCCAGTGTCACTGAGATATCTGAATAAACAACCATATAGCTTGACTTGTATACATAGTAATCGTTGAATTCATAGTAATATGTTCCTGGATCAATTTCTACACTATCATAACACTCATAAAAATATTGTTGATTTTGAATTTTGAAAGTTACTGTACAACTGAGCGCTTTACCATCAATAACACGACATGTTACTGTGAAATATTCGTGATTCATATATACTCCACCACCAGCTTTTGGTCCTGCCCAGATTTTAACTTGGCAGGTCATTCTTACATCTTGCCAAGCATCAATTTTATTATATGATGCAGAATCAAAATAGCAGGTCAACGCACTTACACTGGATATTTGCATTGTTAAAAACATAGCAAATATACCTAAAATTATTAATGAATTACCTATCTTTCTTTTCATTTTTATTATCCCTCTCTCTAAAAAAGGATTGCAAAATAGCTACTTTTGGCTATTTATTAAGGTTGTTTTTTTTTTACACTATCAAATTCGTTAAAGATTAATTTTTTATATCCCTATTTATAATAGAATTATTGATAAGAAAATATAGATTAGTTTATTGTGGGAAAGGTTTTCCATTATGTTAGCCAATGTGATAAAGGCACTATTTAGAAGTAATAGAAAAAGCTATTTTCTAATGCTTATTGCTTTCACAATCACTAGTATTTGTATCACCCAGATTTTTGTAGTTACAGAATCGAACATCTATGAAATAAGAAGATATATTTATGAAGAAAGTTCTAGCACCGGTTCTATTAGTTGTTCTGTTCAATTATCCTTGTTTGATTATTTTACAGAAAATAATAATTCATTTCTAAATTATCCTATACCATCAGATTTTGCTAACGCAATTATGGAGGAGGTTGAAAAAAGTCCATTAAAGGACAAATTAACTGCATGTTCTGTGAATTTTATATCTGGAATTTTTAGTGTTAAAATTAATGATAATTTCTATCAATATTCAACAATTAACATCCATGTTATACCTGATAATATTTTTCAATATTTAACCCCTTACTCTTATTGGCAAAGTACTATTCCTTATGTGGATTATGCTATTTTACTAATTGATAGTAATTCACTACTTCCCTCAAGTTATAGTTTTCCCTATTATGCTCTGCTTGACCAAGAAAATATTACTTTAGCTCTAATTGAGTTTGAACTTGATAATGAAGTATTTTACTCTACACCAATAACAATAAATTTTAGTCATAAAATTCTCTATGAAACTGAGGAAGATACAGAATTTGGAAAAATACTCAATTCTTATTTATTCAGAAAATCCGATTCTGGTTTGATTCTTTCTGAAACATTTTATAAAATGATACTTGAATCAATATTTGCAACCAATCCAAATTTCCAAGATTTCAAGACTTTTGCAAATGCCAAAGTAATTCCTGATACTTCAAAACTTGATTATACTGAAGAAGAATTATATCAAATGATAGCTCTCAAGGATGAAATAAAAACTAATCTTCTTCAAAAGCTCCCTATAATTACTGAATTGAAAATGATGGGCATAAGTGCATCTAGTTATGAAGCATTCAAAATTGAATTTGCAGAATACCAAGTAATTTTAGCTCTTCTAACCTTACCTATTGTTTTTCTTACAGGCATTTTCATTTATTATGGAAATGAGCAGTTTAGTTTGCAAAGTGAAAATTTTTCAGAATACTTCAGTATTCATGGTATTTCCAGGAAGGTATTATTTTTTTCAGAACTCATTTGTATTCTGATTATTGCATTGTTGGGTTTTCTAATAGGACTTGCATTATCAGTACCAATCGTTTTACTTGTAAACAATGGTGTGTGGCTATTTGGCAATTCGCAACCAACAAAAAGTACCATAATCTCATCTACTAGTTTGCTGAAATCGACATTTTTGTACTTTGGTGTGTTTATTTTAATTAATATCCCGTCTTTGTTATTTCGAACATTTCAAATTTCAAAGCCAAAACAAATTGAGGTTGATTCAAAAAGGAAAAAAATACAACTCCTAGGTTATTTTATTCTGGATTTAGCATTAATAGCTTTGCTTTTAATTTTCATTTATGTACGTATTCATTGGCCATCTTATGCTACTTATTTAATTGCTAGTTTTTCAAGTGTTCTACTCTTAGTTGGAGGGGTAATATTAACCATATACCAATTTCTCCCATTATTGATAGATGACTTCTCAAAGAAACTTTGGCAAAAACATACTAGTTTATTTAATTTTTCTCTTCTAAATCTTTCAGCAAATAAAAAAATGATTCGTAATGTCTTAGTTATGTTTACTGCAAGTTTTAGTGTAATAATATTAGCTACAAGTCTCTCGTTTGGAATAATTGCTTCAAAATCTAATGATGCGAAATTTGCTATTGGTGCTGATGCACGAGTTGATGTAATTTCAGATGCAGATATTTCAATTCTCTCTCAATCTTTACCATCATCAATATCATTTACTGAAGTTTTCAAGTTAGATTATATATATGATACAACTAATAGACATGTTTTATCTTTTTATATTATTGATCCTTTACCTTTTTCCCAGATAGCTTATTATTCTAAAAGTGATACTGGTTTAAACTTACGTAAAGCTATTTCCATATTGGAGGGTACAAACTCCTGTTTAGTTGGAAGTACAAGAGCTCGAGATTTTAGTTTGTCAATAAGTGAAGACTATCTCTTTAGACTTAGTGGAGAGAATGAGACAATTTCTCATCAATTATGCATTGAAGGAATGGTCGAAACTTGGCCATTCTTTATTGAAAAAGAGAATCCATTAATAATAATTGAGGGAATTGATTTAAACAAACCTTTGAGATTCATTGTAAGCTTTTCAACAGGACAGTTTTTACTTAACAGTTCATTAGATTTTATTATTAACCGATATATACTATTCGATCTTTCAGATTCTACTAATGATATACTAACATTACAATCTCTTGTTCAAGAGTTGGATATTGTTTATAATCTAGAAACCTTTGATGAGGAATTTCAGTATGCTCTTAATAAACCAATGGTGAAATTAACGATTAATTTTTCATTCTTTTTTGGTATTGTTGCACTAATAATCGTTATTTGTTCTCTTATCTTTTATATTCAAAGAATTTTCATTCAACGAAAAAGAGAAATTAATATTTACTTATCATTAGGAGCAATAAATAAACAATTATTACTACTTCTATTTTTCGAAGTGATATTTGTACTAATCATTAGTTCAATTTTAGGTTTATTATTAGGCTTATTTTTATTATTTTTACAACCAGTAGTGATCAATCCCTATTTTGTAGGCATTTTTTCACCATCTCCTCTAATTATGTTTTTGATAATATTTTCAACAATAGTAGGTGTTTATGGAATTTCAGCACTACTAATTCCATCAAGTATTTCTTGGAATTTAAAAAAGAAAGTTAATTCAATGCAAGCTAGAGGTGAAAAATGAATTGAATGCACAAAAAGCTGTTAACATCAGAGTGATTTTTTCTTTTCTAAAAGCAAATAAAAGCTCATTACTACTAAAAATATTAGCTTTAATGTTAGTTACAATTGCAATCGCCAGTAGCTTTTTCTTTTTGGATTCTTTTCAACCACAATTTTCAACCAATTATATGAATAATATCAAGGTTGACCAAAATGATATCGTTTTATCTTTCGATTTTTCCTATGAAGATTATTTGGAGGAGGCAGGTGGAACTATTGATAATTTTATATTTGCTAATGCTCTCGCAAACAATCTTTCAACACAATTTCGTAATTTTATGGGCGATGATTCACTTTCAGAGGTTTACTCTCAAGAAAGTACCCATGCCTTTTCTTATCATGAGGTGAATAATTTCACTCTTGCATTAGTTAATGCTAATAATTTTGGTCTCGAACAACTTGCTAAATATTCTTTCGAAGAGAATTCCAGTGTAGAATTATTTGAAGGAGGGATACTAGTTCTAGAACAAACATTTCTGAAGTATTCTCCTACTGAGAGCTCTCTCTTAAATGAGAGTAGGGTTATTCTTGGAAATGGTCTTACAGAGGTCAGTCAGTCTAACTTTACTATTGACTTTTATTCCAAAGTTATTTGGGATAACCAAGATTTCTCTCTTTTTAGTAAAATTACAAAAATTGTTGGGGAAAATGATATTGCCCTTGTTGTTTCTGATGAAGTTTTCAAAAACTACCTGATGTTTATCAACATAACATCCTCTATGTTTGATGTTTCCACAAATATTTTTTTGGATATAAATTATTCGGAAATTAATTTTGATAATAGTGTTCTTTTACAAGACCAGATCTACCAGTTTGTTTATTCCGCTCAAAATTTCGTTTTAGATGAATACTCAATCAATGCTAATTTTTCTTCAGAATTAGTTTTTTTCTCTCTTCTTGCTGATTTAGATAAAACCATACTTATCATTGATAGTCTAGTATTGGTTTTTACTGTTCCTACTATCCTATTTTCTTTACTTGTTCTTTATTTTAGTAATGAATACTTTTCTACTAAACGTACTAAACTTTTTTCGTTTTACTATTCGAAAGGCTCTTCTACACAACAACTATTCTACTTTGTTTTTTCTGAATTTCTTATTTCAACCATTTCTGCTTTAATTTCTGGCTTTAGCTTATCAATCCCTTTAACTTTATTAATGATTAAAAATCCAAGCTTTATCAATATTCACAATTCTTCTTCTCTAGTTGATTACTCTCTAAATATTTCTTATATCAATATACTTTGGATATCATTAATCGTTCTAGCAATTGGATTGCTAATTCTAATGAAGAATACAAAACTTACTCTCTCTCAAAATACAGTAAAAGAAGATTTCGAATTTGAAGATGGATTTGATCGCAAGAGGGTGTTTTGGAAGAATTTTTACTTTGACTTTTTGTTGCTTTTAGTTGGAGTATGTATTCTGATTTTAGAAAAGACACTCTTTCAAGATACTCATGATTTTAGTACACAATTTTTTATTTTCTTTTTTGGTCTTTTAGTAATTATTATTGCTTTAGTACTTGTTCTTCTACGATTTCTTCCTAATGTTCTATCCACAATTAGTAATTATTTATGGAAAATCTTTGGTGGATTTTTATCCTTTGCTACAAGATTATTTAATGTTCGAAAGAGAATAATCGTAAGAAATATCGTTACATTTGCCTTATGTATATCATATATGCTGGTTCTTGTTCAAGTGGTGTATGCTATAGATCAATTTAGTGATGAACAGGCATATTTCAACGTTGGTGCTGATGCGCGCATTGATTTTAGCGATGATAGCAATATAACAGCAATAACTAATGCTCTTCCTTCAAATATATACTATACAGAAATAACGAAATACAATCAACAAAATTTCCTGACTGGAGAAAGATTGGTATTTTTTGTCATTGATCCGAATACTTTTCTTTCTGCAGCTTATTTCAAAGATGATTTTCTGCTGGAAAAAACTTCTACGGAAGTTATTGGTAAAATAACTCAAAATTTGACTATACTCTCTTACCAAGAAGTAGCTGAATCTAATTCATGGGCTTTTGGATACAATTACACACTTACACTATCATATGGTAGTACAAATAGACTTTCACTTAAAGTAGTTGATTACTTTAATTCTTGGCCATTTTTTATAGATAGCAGTCAACAAGCTGATGGCATCCCTTTTATTATTGGTAAAGAAACAAGTGATGTACTCAGAAAAAATAGCACAGAATTAAGTCGACACATTCTAATAAATTTGCCCAACACAGAAGATTATGCTCAAATTGAGAAGTATTTAGAGGAAGAAGTGCTAACCTCAAACGAAACACTTGTAATTATTGACGATGGATATGAACAATTTTGGAATGAACCATTTTGGTATATTTTAAACACTTTTTCAGTTATAAATCTCTATTTGATAGGTTTGCTATTTGTCATTCTTTCCTTTATCTCTTTAATAACATTGGAAAATAACCGAAAAGCAGAAATTGGCATGTTCCTAGCATTGGGTATCAAAAGAAGTCAGATTTTTCTTTTGTCTTTAATTGAACAAATGTCTGTACTAATTACTGGATTACTATTAGGAATTAGTATTGGATTGCCTAGTTCAATTTTCCTTAATAACCAATTGAAAGCCAATTTTCTTATCCCTATTGGAAATTTGGGTATTTTTTGGATTGTTGGTTTAATAATTCTTGGAATTATTATCTTTAATTTTCTTCTAATAACTAGTTGGGGTTTTCGCACCTCTTCACGAAAAGTTGAATTCTTTATTCAGGAGTTGGAATTACATAATGAGTCTGATGATTGATTGTCGAAATGTCATTAAAATTTATTACAATAGAACAAAACAAATTAAGATGGCTGCACTTCGAGGTGTTGAGCTAAAAGTTAAGAAAGGTGAATTGGTTGCTATTGTTGGACCTTCAGGTGCAGGCAAATCAACTTTACTAAAAATTTTAGGAGCATTAGATTTTCCTTCTAGTGGCACGTTACATGTTGGTGGAAAATTAGTAAATACTTTCACTCCTTCACAAATCATTGATTATCATCGTAATTGGGTGGGATTCGTATGGCAATCTCCTCTACGAAACGTACTCGCGAGTGAAAAAGCTATCAATAATGTTTTGTTACCAATGAAAATTGGTAGAAAAATAGCTAAAAGTGAGCAGAAAAAGCGTGCTCTTAATCTTTTGGAATCTGTAGGTTTGGAACATAGAATTAATCATAATCCCACTCAACTTTCTGGAGGAGAAATTCAAAGATTAGGGATTGCAACTGCTCTAGCAAATGATCCTAAAATCCTTTTATTGGATGAACCTACCGGAGAGCTTGACTCTGAAACAACAACTGAGATTTTTACTCTATTAAAGGAATTGAATAACTATTTTGATAAAACGATAGTACTAGTTTCTCATGATCGATACTTGGAAAAGAAAGCAGATGTTGTATATCGTATTTCTGATGGTCTTCTATTAAATATTGATCTCGCTAAATCACTCGAAGTCGTAGATTCAAAAGAACAAGTAAGTTATGTTGATGAATTTGGTTTGTTACGAATACCGTTACACTTCTTAAAAGAACTTGGTATTCAAAATTACGTTAAAATCAAAAGAACTACTGATCGGATAGAAATTTTGCCACATGTTCAAGAAGAAGTTATAAGCGATATTCTTTCTGAAAAATCTGTTACTAATAAGGAATCTAAAAAGAAGCATTTAGCAAAAGAAAGGAGTAAATAATGATGGTAAAAAATCAACCTCAAGATACAAAGAAAATTATTCATTGTACAAATCTCTCAAAAGTATTTCAGTTTGGTTCAGAACAAATACATGCATTGCAGAATATCAATTTAGAAATAACTGAAGGGGAGTATGTTGCAATTATGGGGAAGAGTGGTAGTGGTAAAACTACTTTGATAAACATCCTTGCAGGTTTGCTAACAGCCTCTTCTGGGAATGTTATCATTAATGGTCAATCTTTGATAGGAATGTCGTCCGATCAATTGAGTTTTTTACGAAGAGAAATCATAGGTATTGTATTTCAAATGTTTAATTTACATCCTGGATTAACTGTCCTTGAAAATGTTGAATTACCGTTATTATTTAGTGATGTTGAAAAGAATAAACGAAGAGCTGCTGCTCGAGAGATCCTAACTTTCCTACAACTTGAGGATTACATTGATAACTTTCCTGAAGAGTTAAGTGGGGGAGAAAAGCAAAGAGTAGCAATTGCTCGTGCTTTAATCAATGAACCAAAAATACTTCTTGCTGATGAACCTACCGGTAATTTAAATTCACTATTAGCAAAAGAAATTATTACTCTTTTCAAGAAAATAAATCGAGAAAGAGGTTTAACCATAATTTTGGTAACTCATGATGAGTCCTTAATTGATGATGATATGCGTTTGATAAAACTCAAAGATGGTTCCTTAATAAATTGAAAAGATAGACTCAATATCTTACTTTTGGATTTTTTTTATCTTATATTATTTCATTATTTGCTAATAAGATGCTTTGCTTCTCTCAAGATGATGTTGGTAAGTTCATTGGTTTATACCTTGAACTTGGCATCCTTGAAGAAGATCCCTTTGTTTCTATTGAACAATCTGGTATTGGTCAACTTATGGAAATGACTGTTAAAGGTGGTCATGAAGGTTACAAAGATATTGAAATTGGTATCTGCGGTGAACCTAAATCCATTGATTTCTGTTATCGTATCGGTTTGGATTACGTTAGTTGTTCCCCTCTTAGAGTTCCTGTCGCCCGTCTTGCTGCATCTCATGCAGTCATCAATAATGGTAGTAGAAAGTAAAATATCAATGAATATATCCCTCATTGTATCTGAGGGATTTCCATTTTCTTTATTTTTCAATCACTTTTAGTATTACTCTTGTTAAATTTAATACTGAAAATTAGTTCGCTATTTTCAGTGTTTTTAAAATTCATTGGATAACTATTTATTGTATTAGCTGGTTTTTTCAATTTAAAAATAGTAACTCATCAATAGAACTACTTAGCTCAATATTTTCTTTCTTGCAAGGATTTTTGAAATCATCATCAAATGACAATAAATGAGTAATACCATTCAATTTGCATGTTGCTAAAATTAATGCATCATTAGGTAATAGTCCATTTTGAATTACCATATCTAGTGCAATTTTATTTGTTTCTTCTGTCATGTCCAACACTATAAATGCTTCAAAAAAGAGAAATAATTCTTTTAACTCTTTTTTTCTTCTTGTTATTTCCTTTGGTTTTGTTTTTAATTGATAGCTTTTCAATCCAGTTAATGCTTTCAAATAAACGTATAAAACTTCACTTAGAACTATACTATTAGTATAAAGATTATGTGTTGCTCTTAGTAGAGCTAAGTCTATTGTTCCTTTAAGATGATTCAAAATGATGTTCGAATCAATAAAGACTTTTATGTCCCCCATTCTTCTTCCACATCGCGTAATAATTTAGTTATATCTTTTTCTTTTAGTGATCCGTGGAGTTTTGACATACTATATTCAATCATAATTTCCTTTTCCAATCTCTTCTTTATTTTTGTAATGTCTACTTTATCAAGTATTTCTTTGGATAGATTCAGTTTGATGGTTATTTCACTCATTATTATCACAAATACTAATACTTACTAGAATAATTAAACATAATGCTAATAACATTATTTTAAAGTCACTTTCGACTTTTCGATTGTTTTAATTGCTTGTAACCTTTTATCTCAATCCAAACAGTAATTAAGATCATTAAACAACTCTTTTGAAGATGAATGCAAAAACATTGAGTTTGTATTTAAAGGCAAATAAATTGGTGTGTTCAAGTCCATTGATTTCTGTTATCGTATTGGTTTGGATTATGTTTCCTGTTCTCCTTTACGAGTCCCTGTTGCTCGTTTAGCAGCAGCACATGCTGTGCTCAACAATGGCTCTCGCATATAATTTATTATAGTTTAAAGACTCGCAAGAGTCTTTTCTCATTATTTTTTATAATTTAATTGCTTTAAACCTATTAGCCATCTTGTTTTTCTAAATTCATTTTTTCTTCTAAATCGGTGATAGTTTTTTTTGTTGAAAAAATTAGTAATCCCTCATTTATCATAATAGTATTATCCAATCGCTTAAAATGATAATCATCCACTATAATTACTTGACAATTTTTAGTTATTGTTGTTGCTAGATGTAGAGCATCTGATGCATATAAGTTATATCTCCTTATGAATCTCTTTGCTAGTAGAATTTCCTCATTAGTTATTTCTTCCATTGTTATTTTTTTCTTGTTTTCTAGGTTTTTTAAATCAGTTTCTATGAACAATTCTAGCTTCTCAGCTTCATCTGAGCTTATTTCTTCTTGGTTTTCCCTTTTCTTTATTCCTCGGATTATTTCCATTTGACTCCAGATTGAACTTTTACATTTGAATTGTGAGTTATTTAAGCAATACTCTACTAGCTCACTTCCTTCTTCTTCATAATATAGATTCCAAAGAGCAGAACTTTCCAAGTAACATTCAATCTTCTTCATCAACAAGATCCTCTAAACCTTTCAATTTCTTTTCTTTTTTGGAGAAATATTCTCTCACTTCTTCTCTTGATTTCCATGGTAGCTCTTTTAATTTTTCTTCTTGCATCAATTCATAAATTCCTGCTTTCAAAGCTTCACTTATTGATGAATATTTACCTTTTAACACCAATTCTTCTAGGAATTTTTTCTCTTCTTCACTTAATCTTACTGAAGCTACTTCCATGGTATCACCTCTGTTATACCTTACTGTATACCAATTACATAGCTGTAAACATATAAATTTTTTACCTTCTATATTACATTAAGAAAGTGTCTTTGGTATTATGGTGAATAAATTAATGAATCCAAATTCATCAATTTCTGTTCTCGTATTAACTTGGATTACATCAATTGTTCTCCCTTGCGAGTTCCTGTCACTCGCCTTGCTGTTGCTCATGTAGTCATCAATAATGCAGCTCGAAAATAAACTCTTAGATTCATTGAGAGACCTTTCTCTCTTTTTTTATTTATTTTAAACGATTTCTTTTGCTTCCTCTAATGATAAGATGTGTAATTGCAATAAGAATGAATTTGAAGAAAAGAGAAGTTAAACATAATTGATATTTTTAGAACGACTCAAAAAGAACAAATAACGATTGTATCAATTTGAATTCTTTTTAAGTCGCTAAACCAAATATCTATCAAATGATATTTGTGTTATTTTGTTATGTGTGTTTTTTGTTGGACTGAAATTAAATTAAATTCCAACTTACTTTTTTTCTTCTACACTTGGAGAGGGAAGTGAAATGTGACTTTGTACAATTAACCATTCATCCTTCTTCTTTTCCATTGCAGCGGTTAATCGTGCAGTAGCTTTCTGCTCTTCTTCACCAACTTTCATAGATAAATCAACTTCAGCAGTCAATAGTGCAATAGGTCCTTTAATATTAACAGTTTTCCAAGGTAAGTCTATTTTTGTAAACTCGTATTTCTCAAAATCTTTTGCTATCTGTTCTTTTAGTTCTTCATAGCCAACACGTTTTTCTCCTAGTTCTCTACCAATAAGAACGGTGCTTGGATCATTAGCGAAACAAGATAATACTTTAGCTTGATCCTTCATTTTATAGGCGTCAAAGTATTTGTTTATTAATTCGGTAATTTCAGCCTCAGCTTTTTCTTCTTTACTCAGCTTTACAACCCTCCTCCGAATTGTTATATAACATATCTCAATCTTTGTTTATTACTCTTCTTAGTCTACAAATAGCTATAACAAAGTACTTAAGAAAATAATAATAATAGATTATTTAGGCCTTTTACTCCTTTTCACTTAGGATTTGGAATTCTCTCGTCAAGTTGTTGTTCATGCACTAATAAATAATGGTAGTAGAAAATAAGAAAATCAATAAGACTTTTGAGAAGTCTTATTTTTCATCTTTTTTTACTTATTCATATTTGGAAGAGTTGAAATTGTACAAAAACATTATTTTTGATATTGGTGGGGTATTACTAACTTGGAATCCAGAGAGTTATATTAGAAAAATTCTTGGTATTGATGTTGATGCTGATTTTTTTTCTAAGAGAATTTTCAAAAGTTTTGAATGGAGAGAGCTTGACAGAGGGAGTTATTCAGTAGAGGATCTTCATAAAACCTATCTGAATATGTACCCAAAAATAAGTAATGAAATTAATTTGCTTATGGAAAGATGGTATGAAATAATCAATCCAATAAATGAAAACATAGCTTTAATTCCAAAATTAAAAGAAAACGGGTATAACCTATTTATTATTTCAAATTATGTTCAAGAAGCAATTGAAGAAATGAAAACAAGACATACTTTTTTTGATTATTTTGATGGAATGGTCATTTCTTGCTATGTTAATCATATCAAACCTGAACGTGAAATTTTTGATTCACTAATAGAGAAATATAAACTAAATGCGGAAGAATGTATCTTAATAGATGATTCTCCTGATAATATAGAAGTTGCTGAGAAAATAGGAATCAAATCAATTTTATATCTTTCACCTGAACTATTGAAAGATGATTTAATGAATCTGAAAATAAAACTCTAACCATAACTGTTTAGAGTTCAAAAATCTTTTATCAAATAATATTAGCAGACAATCAGATAATAAATGTAAAGTAACACCCATCGAGCTATTTTCTAATTAATGACATCAATCTACATTAGCAAGAGGATCAATATCAATGAAGTTTGTTCGTCTTTTGTTCGCAATGATGCCATCAATAATATAAAAGAGATTAAGGGCAACAAGTATTCCCAATTGCACTAAGAGATACAGATAGGGTTGTGTAGAGAAGATGGAACCATCTAAAAAGTGGAAATTGGGATAAGCATCTGGGTAAATAAAATTGAAATAAACATGATCCAAAAATATCGTAGATAACACCCATATTGATCCATTTATAAGAAGGGCAATTAAAAATTTATAATCTAACTTAATGACCTTTTTGTACTCATTAAATCCGATGATTTTAAAACAACGAGAATAGTACCAATAAATACTGATAAAGAACGATATTACTTGCAGGAAGATGATGAAAGCAAAAAGCAAACCTTCAAGTAGGGAAGGAGAAAATCTCAGAGGACTTGTACTAGGACCTCCAAGAAAGTATTTTTGTTCATAATCATAAGGAAAGCCAGAAAGATAGAAGATCCCTAGAATCGCAGAAGAGACAATAAGAAACAGCACGCCCTCGAGTACTGTAAGCACTAGTTTTCCTAACAAATCCTCGTTCCTATAGGAGCTTTCATGCCAATTGTCATACATTTCCTTATCCCCAACAACAAAATATGCTGTTGCCATTATCATTGAAAAGAAAATAACTATTTTTAGAATATCGAGAAAATAATAGTAAACAATGCAAAATCCTTTAGCTATGGAAGATACGAAAGCTAAAATAATACTGATAATATAAAGCCCAATCCGTAGTTTTAGGAATCGCTTTTTCCAATAGCTATTCTGTTTGATTATAAATCGTGTTCTCTTTATTGATGTTATCACTACTCTTCACCCATTGTTTCTTTATCTACCAATTTTACACATTAAAACATTCTATTTATCTTATTAGCTTGCTCTATTCCAAATAAACTAAAATAATCTATTGAAGAATTTTCACTCAAGATTTGTCAGCTTTTCTAATTAATCTTACTAAAATTAATGAAAAAAGAGAGATAGATATTTTACTACAAAAACAATAGATAAACACATTAACCGATGAACTAAGGAATAATAAAAAATTATAAGTGAACGAAATGAATGAAGAACTAGATCCTTCGATAAAAATCTCTCATATAAAAAAAACAACAGATGCTGTAGTTACTCTACCTGAAGGATTTTCTTTTCCCAATGGTTGGACAATGAAAGATTTACTAATTCATCTCCATTCTTGGGATGATGAGCTTTTAAAATACAGTCAAGCTCTAAAAAAGGGTAAAGATGATAAATTCGTTTATGATCACAAAAAGTTAGGTATGAATTATAGTAATTGGAATGACTTTGTTATTGAAAAATTTAGTTATCTTCCATTTGAAGAAGCAAAAGAACTTTTTAAAAGTACTCGCAAGAAATTGATTAGAATATTTGAGGAACTTTTAGAGATTCAAAAGAAAGAAACTGATCCTGACAAACTAAAGAAAATTAACGGTGTTCTCGATCTTTGGCAGCATGATAAAATGCATCTAGAAGCAGGTGGAATAGCACCTTATCTTTAGGTGAAGTATTTCTCTTTTACTGAAATTTTCCTTTTTGGAAATATGCCACATAACTAAACTTCAAATATGGAAATTGTCCATAATAAAATACCATTTTCCAAAGTAAATGATTTGCTATTAAGGAATTGAAGTTATTATGTCTAACGAGCAAAAGGAAAGAGAAAAAAGAATAGATGAATTTATTATAGATTTGAGCGAAAATCCAGATGAAACAATTAGATTCAAAGCAATTCAAGAGTTAATTTTATTACATGATTATACAGAAAAAACAATACCTACTTTGATAGAAACACTCCAGAATGAAGGCAACTATGATGTAATGTATTTAATTATAGGAGAATTAGGAAATTTCGGATCAAAAGCTGAAAATGCAATTCCTGTTTTGTTAGAATTACTTCCCAATTTCTATGAAGATGACGAAATATTACAGCTTATAATTGAAGCATTTGGAAAAATTGGCAAAGCAGCGAAAAAAGCAGAAGAACCTTTAAAGAAAATTATTAGAGAACATGATATAAGGGGGATGAGAGTTTATGCTATGCAAGCTCTTGAAAGAATCATTGGGTCTGAAATAATAACTCTTTTAGATCGAATAATTCGAAATGATGAAGAAGATGAAATTGTTCGTATTGAAGCAATTCACACAATAACCAAAATTGGGACGCAAGAAGTTATTTCAAGATTGTCAAGGATTTTGAACCAAATTAAAACTGAGGAAGTTAAAGTAAACATTGAAAGTGCTCTTGGAGAATTGGGTATTTCTGAAGTTATTCCAAAACTACTTACCAGGTTAAAAGAGAGTGATCAATCATATGAACGTTCAGTAGCAGCAGAAGCAATGGGTAAAATTAGAGTAAAGGAAGCTATTCCTGTATTATTAGAAGCTGCTTATGAGGATCCCGATGATTTAGTAAGGGCAGAAGCTGTAAAAGCATTAGGGAATATCAAATCGAAAGAATCTACTCAATTATTGATAAGTATTTTAAAGGACGAGAGAAATACAGAACTTCGTCTGGAAGTAGTTCAAGCTCTTGGAAAAATTGGAGGGAAGGAGGTAATTGATACACTTGAGAAAGTAACTGAAGAAGACTCAGAAGATGATGTTAGAATCAAAGCAATAGATTCACTAGTTGAAATAGATTCCTGTGAATCGTCCACTATTCTTACAGCACTTCTATATGAAGATGAAAATATCAATGTGAGAAAAGCAGCAGCAAAAGCACTGGGTTATTTAGGAACAAAAGATGTAATTACACCTCTAGTCGACATCCTTCAAGAGGACAAAGAAGATGAAGAGATTTTAGAAATAATAAAGAATACATTGTTTCAAATTGGAAAAAAAGGTTATCCTTCTGCACTTGTTGGCATCATTAAGTGTTGTGATGAAATGGATATCAGGGAGAAAGCAACAAATGCCATCACACAGATTGAACCTATGAAAGCTATCCCTGAATTAATGCAAATTATGAAGGATAGTGATTCACTAATCCGTTCTCTAGCAGCATTCATGTTAAGTGAAATTGGAAAGAAACTTGGTTTTGAAGATTATGAGCAATTGATAAGTGCATTCAAATCTGGAGCAATTGAGAGGAATATCGCTCAAAGACAAATTCTTTATGAACTTGAACAGAAAAAACAAGAAATTTTAGCTAAAAGAGAATCAGCAGAAGCTGAACAAGCATTACAACATGAAAGAGAGTTAAATCTAAGAAAAATCATTAAGAGATATAGTGAGATTTCATTAGAGCGAATGGCTAAATTACTTAAATTTAAAGATACTTTGGATCTTGAAAAGTGGTTATTAGAATTACCAGATGAACTTGCATTCCAAGTTCAGAAAGAAGTTGTAAAAATTCCTCAGCTTTTGCAAAATGAATCAAGAGAAGCAGAAGAAGCAATAAATAAGATTATTAATAGTTTCAAAGAAGTCAGTCTTTATACTTGCTATTATTGTGGATATCCTATTGAAAAGGATTACAAACTTTGCCCTGATTGTGGAGAAGAAATTACACGATGTTCAGTTTGTAAGTTACCGATAGCTTTTGGTGATAATATTGGTTTTTGTGTTTTATGTGAATCGAAAGGACATTTAGATCACCTCCAAGAATGGGTTAAAGCAAAGGGAGTATGTCCTCATTGCCTTCAGAAAATACCCATAGAAAACATCATACCAGTTGAAACTGAGAAAAGGAAAAAAACAAGGTAATAAAAAAAAATAATTCTCCACTTTGATTTTATTTTACTCAATTAAAAGAAATTATAATATCTAATTTTACTGAAAATAGTTTTGTTTTGAAATAAATATAGTAGCAGTTGAAAAGGATTAAATATACTCATGAATTACATTTACTACTATGGATTCGATAGAGTTAGTTATTGGGATAATTACATTAATACCAATGGCCATAGGTTATGTTATAGCTGGATTATTAATTGGTAGATATTTTCTTAGGAAAAAGGTAATAGTACTGATTACAGCTTTTATGTTCATTTCTTTAGTATCAATTTGGATTGGCGTTTGTATAATATTTTTTATTGCTATATTCAATTTACCAACTCCTAGCGATATGACCTATATATTTTCTTTCGCTTGGGCTATACCCATTTTAGCTACTACTTGGAATTTTATTACAGCAGCATTATTTGAAAAGCAAAAATTTCTAAAATTTATCATCTTAGGATTGTTTTTTGTAGTTGATGTAATTTTTCTTCTACTAATTTATTGGAAGCAGGATTTTATAATAGAGCCAAATAGTATGATTTATAGGGATACTTCTTTTGGAATATATACTTCAATAATTCTTTACTTCTATGTTGCAAGTATTCTTTTATTCATAATGCCAACTTATTTCTGGAAAGGAATAAATTCAAAACTTAGATCCACTAAATTCAAAAATATATTAGTTGCATGTGGTTCATTACTATTTTCTATCATAGCAATATTGGATGGTATTATTACAATAGATAATTTGCCTATTGCAATAGTTAATCGAACTATACTTATCTTAGCTTTGATTATTTTATCTATGGGGTATTTTACTCCCTTGAAATTAGATATTAAACTTGATAGTCCTACAAAAACAGAAAAAAAGATTATAATCTAAAATCACTTCAATGAAATGTTTTTATTGATTTTTGGAAAATTCATCGTTAAATTATTCTAGGGATTAAATTCTATTTTTAGAAAAAGGTTAAAACATTGTTTAGTAATGCTTTAGTGGATTTAAATGAATGAATTAAAAGATATGGAAATAGAAGGAGTGAAACCAAAGCAACGTCTTGCTTCACTTGATTTTCAAAGGGGATTAGCAATTTGGATGATGACTTTTCTTCATGCTGCAGCTAATATGTATGATTCATCCTTTATTTCTGAAAATCCTGGAAATATTTTAGATCTACCAATTTCTGTAATACTTTTCATTGTTTTTTTTGGCTTTTTTGCTGTTTGGAATTCTTATTTTTTGTTTATTTCAACAACTGTGAATTCCTTATCAATGTCAAAGAAAATTTTGAATGGTCAAGATCCAAAGAAGATTCTTTTTAGACAAATTTTGACAGGTGTAGGATTATTGGTTGTCAATATAATTGATAATAGCTTTCTATATTCAGGTTATTTTGGTGTGGGTATACGCACAGGTGATTGGTCAAATACTTATCCTCTTTGGAGAGGATTTTTTGAGATGGGTACATTGCGAATTATAGCATGGAGCATTATTCTATGTAGCATTCTCATTTACTTTCTTTTAAAAGACAAAGGTTATGAGAAATATCGTAGAAATATGACAATTTTAGGTTCACTTGCTATAATAATTATTATTGCAAGCCAATTTGTTCATAATGCAGTTGATAATATAGATTGGATCATCCCGAGTACACTTCCCACTGGAGTGGATTTGGGAGTTAATCCTTCATGGCCTGGTGTTGATTTTCAAGCATTAAATGCTTCATTTAAATCGTGGTTATTAACAATTTTTGCTGGGGATATAGAGCCAATTTTTCCATATTTTGCTACTGCATTGGTTGGTGCTATGATAGGAATGACACTTTCAAAACCAGAACCTATAAAGAGATTACCTCTAATAGGAGGAATTTCTGGTCTAGGAACTTTGGGATTAGGAGGATTATTTATGGGATTGGGATTTGTATCATTTGGTAATGAACGTCCACCTTTGGGAAATTACTTTATAATGTTTGGCGCACAAATTTGTTCGATGTTTCTACTACTTTGGTTGGTTGAATACAGAGGTAAAGCCCAACAATTTGGGGACAATATTATTGTAAAGCATTTTCGGAAATGGGGAATGATCTCCTTATCGGTATATGTTCTACAGATTTACGAATTATTACCAAGATTTGTTGTAGGTAGTATCTATAATTTGATATTTTATCCAAGGATAAATATGGTAAATGGATCAGCTTTTAAAATTGGAGAAGAATATAAAACACTAATCTTTGCTGTAATAGCAATTCTATTTTTTGAATTATTGATTTATTTATGGTCAAAAGTGAATTTCTTTCTAAGTTTTGAGTGGTTTATTACAAAATCAGTTTCATTAGTTACTAAACAAACTACCTATCGTTTGGAGGTCAATGCAATGATGAATAAAATTCATTGGATAGATTATAAAACAATTTCACAACAGAACCAAATTTCAAAAGAAACAACAAATACAAACAATAGTGTATAAGGAATTCTAAGGTAATAATTCTTCTAATTCCTTCATCTTTTGTATTAATCTTTTACCTTTCTCAGTTGTTGTATATTTTTTCTGTCGATCATTTGTCTCTATTTCTACAATATGTCGACTTGATAATAATTCTTTCAGATGTTGATAAACAGCTTGTAATGATAAGGATTGCCCTAATGATTTCCAAATCCCATAACCAAAATCAGATTCTGAAGAATCTATTATTCTCAGAATTTCAACCTTTGTTCCCATGTTTCTAAATGATTCTACTTTCTTCTTTCGTCCACTACTTTTTTCATAAGCTTGAGAAGTTTTTAAACCACTTGCTGTAATTAATGCAAGCACTACTGCTCCTTTCTCAAAATAATCTTCATTAACTAATTTTTCAATTGCAGCAATTACTGTAGCACTAGAAAGCTCTGCAAACACGCCTTCTGCTTGTCCTAGTTTCTTTCCAGCAGCTATCATTTCCATTTCACTAATTGATATTGATGTTCCGTTACTTTCTCTAATACTTTCAATTGCTTTAACACTAAAAATTGAATTTCTTGCTAAAATAGCATCTGCTAAAGATTTATCATGAATTTCTTTTACTGATTTCTTTGGTTTATCTTCTCCTAATTTAATTGCATTTGTTATTGAGTCATATCCTCTCAATTGTACTCCAATAATTTTTGGCAAAGGTTTGTCAAGATAACCAATTTCTTTCGACTGCTTGAATCCTTTCCAGAGGGAATAAAGCAATCTACCACTACCAAGAGGTACAATAATGTAATCAATCCACGGAAGCTCTTTATTTTCCTGAATTAATTGACTGATAATTTCAAAAGAAATTGTTTTTGCTCCTTCAATAGTCAAAATATTGAATTCGGGTGTTGCTTGATAGGTTTTTTCATCAGCCATTTTTTTAGCTAATTCCAAACTATCATCTATTGTTTCTCCAAAAACGATTGTTTCTGCTCCATAAGCATCCATTTGTATTTTCTTTTCAGGGGAAGTACTCTTAGGTATAACACAAATACTTTTCAAACCAGCAGAAGCGCAATAGGCACTTATGGATGCACCGAGATTTCCATCAGAAGCACATACTACAGCTTTCATATTCCTATCCAATGCATCGGATATCATTAGTGGGGATACTCTATCCATGAAGGAACCTGTAGGATTTTCCCCTTCTATCTTCAAAAGAAGCTCTAGTTCATCATGAAATAAATTCTGAGCTTTTCGTAAAGAAGTATTACCCTCTCCTAAGGAAATCTTTGATGTAAATTCAGGTAATGCTTCTTTATATCGCCAAATTCCATTTTCTTTCGAATTTATTGAGAACTTCTCGTTATTTACTTTAAAGGTATAAAATTCAGCATTATTTGCACTACATTGAGGACAAGTTAATGATCTTTGTGAGCTATGTAACTCAGCTTTACAATTTTGACATCTTATTATTGTTTTCAATCACAGTGCTCCAGTTTAAGTATTGTTGATTTATTATTTTATAATCTCAGCAATTTACTAGTATATTTTATTCTCAAGAATACAAAAAATTTTTTATATAACAGAAATAACTTGTATATACAAGTTTCAACTTGTATATTCTCATAAGGTTGATTACGATGAAAAACCTATTCCCTGAGAGATCTTACATGCAGAAAGGAGAAGTAAAACATATACTTCCCACCGGAGAGGAAGTTATCCGGAGCACAAATCGGGTAAAAAGAGGATTTGCCCGTATGACTAAAGGAGGGGTAATCATGGATGTTACAACTGTTGAGCAAGCACATATTGCAGAAGAAGCTGGTGCTGTAGCAGTTATGGTCCTAGATAAATTACCCATTGATGTTAGAAGAAGTGGAGGAGTTGCTCGTCCTGCTTCGATACGCATCATTGAAGATATTCTTGAAGCAATAACTATACCAGTTATGGCTAAATGCCGAATTGGTCATACATATGAAGCATTGGTATTACAGGAAAGTGGTGCTGATTGTTTAGATGAATCAGAAGTTTTAACACCAGCAGATGAATGGAGACATATTTGGAAATGGGATTTTGTTACTCCTTTTGTTTGTGGAGCACTAGATTTAGGAAGTGCAATTCGTCGCATTGATGAAGGTGCAGCTATGATTAGAACCAAAGGTGAACCTGGAACAGGAAATGTTGCAGAAGCAATTAGACATCTTCGTATAGTTAATGATGAAATAAACGAAATAAAGGGATTTCTTGAAGCAGGTGATTATCAACAGTTAATGGCAAAAGCTCGAGAGATGAAGTGCTCTTTTGAAACAGTTTTAGAAGTAGCTAAACTGGGACGTTTGCCTGTTGTAAATTTTGCTGCAGGAGGAATTAGTACACCAGCAGATGCTGCTCAAATGATGAATCTTGGAGCGGATGGAATTTTTGTGGGATCAGGTATTTTCAAAAGTGAAGATCCTATGCAAAGAGCTTCAGCAACTGTATTAGCGACTGCTTATTGGGATAGACCAGAAGTAGTCTATGAAGCACAAGAAATGGTTAATGAAGAAAAAGCTATGCTTGGTTTAACAGGCACTGAAATGAAATTCAGTATGCAAGAACGAGGAGCTGATTCATAATGGCTATGAAGAGAGAAATAAAAATCGGTGTTTTAGCAATACAAGGTGATGTTCTTGAGCATGTTATTATGATGGATGAAGTTCTCACTAAGAAAAATATTTCTACAAAAACAGTTCAAGTGCGAAGTCCAAATCAACTAGAAGAGTTAGATGGATTAATCATTCCTGGTGGAGAAAGCACTGTTATGAGTCGATTCAGTTCTGAGAAACGATTTGGTAATACTCTAATTTCTAAGATACAAGAAAAAGTGAAGAATGGAATGGCTATTTTTGGCACATGTGCAGGAGTAATTATGGTATCTAAAACCTCGTCAGATATGTTTGTGAAAGAATTCAAACAAACAATTTTGGAGCTTATGGACATAGAGGTAATTAGAAATAGATATGGCAGACAAAGAGAATCTTTTGAAATGGAACTAAATATTGATAGTCTAGGTAAAAAACCATTTCCAGGAATTTTCATAAGGGCACCTATCATTGCTAAAGCAGCTAAGAATGTTGAGGTACTTTGTTCGAATTCAAAAGAGATATTTGCTGCGAAACAAGGTAAAATTCTTGCGGTAACATTCCATCCAGAGTTGACAGATGACACAAGATTCCATGAGCTTTTTCTAGAACTCGTTTTACTGTAAAAAGAATAGGAATGGCATTTTATTTGCCATTTCTAATATATTTTTATTTTAGAATAAGTGCAAGTACAGTTGATATCATCGCATAGTCAATTTTTGGGAATTCTTTCTGTATTGAAAATTTTATTCGCAATTTGCCATTTGTCCTCGATTTTTAGAAGGTTTAGATAATCAATATAAATAATAGTCCCATCAGGATTTTCAATAATGGTTTTAACTTTTGCATTTCCAGCAATTCCATGAAAATCAATGCTCAAGATTTCTGATGTTCTTGTTACGTTAGGATCTTCTTTTGCATTTTTATACCATTCTTCCCAAATAGATCTATCATATATCTTTAGTGTAGTATCGTCATTTAAGGCCATCATTTTTGCTTCAGAATGCCAACCTTTGTAGATTAGTTCATAATCTTGTTTTTTTGCACCATCGATATAATAATTTACAGCTTCTTTTATTTTCTCAATTTCTTCGGATTTTTCTTTACCCATTATTTATTCCCCAATACTTTAACCCACTATTCTCCTTCATACAATTAAAGAATTATCAATTTCAAATTGCATAAAAAAATAGAATAGAGAGTAATTTATCATTGATATAATTATTATTTAAATATAATGAAAAGTTTGAGATATTACTTCTAAAAAATAAGAAATTAGGCATCTATGAAAAAATTCTCGAAAAATAAAAAAAAGATAGCAAAAAAGATCTGAATGACAAATCTTTTGCTACTTTGAATTAAATTATTCCAAGCTTTTTACCGTGTTTTGATATTATTTCAACTGCTTCGTCAAGAACATCAAATTCGAAAGCTGCTTGACAAGATGTTCGTAATAATTCTCTACCTATAGATGTGGCAGGAGATCGAACAGGATTTGTATAAACACTTCTTGGAAGTTCTCCAAGTAAATCCTTAAAGAATTGGAAGGTTTTCATCTCATCTCCTACAATAATAGGAATAATTGGCGAATTAGAATTTCCAATATCAAATCCCGCATCTTGATAACCATTGCGCAATCTATCTGCGTTTTTCCATAATTTTTGGCGATGGGAATCATCTTTTTCTATAATATCAAGTACAGCAAGAACTGTAGCTACAGCAGAAGGAGGAGAGCTTGCACTAAAAATAAAGCTACGAGCGGAATGTTTAACCCATTGACAAATCATATCAGATGCAGCAATGTAACCACCGATTGATGCAAAACTCTTCGAAAATGTACCCATGATAATATCAACTTTATTTTCCACACCAAAATGAGCTGCAGTCCCTCTCCCATTTGGTCCTAGAACACCAACAGCATGAGCATCATCACAATAAACTCCAGCGCCATAATTCTCTGCAAGATTAGTAATTTCTTTCAAAGGAGCAATATCTCCTTCCATTGAGAATATACCATCTGTTACAATAAGAGCATATTGACCATCAGGTATTTTTTGAAGGCATTTTTCAAGCTGGTCCATATCATTGTGTTTGTAGATAAGCTTCTGTTTCTTTGGTAATTTACTCAATCGTATGCCGTCAATAATTGAGGCATGATTTTGCTCATCTGACATTACCCAATCGTTCTCACCAAGAAAACAAGAAAGTGTGCCAAGATTAGCTTGCATACCTGTAGAAAATATTACAGCACTTTCTGTTCCAAAAAAGTTTGCTAATCTTCTTTCTAATTGATTGTGAAGATCCATTGTACCATTTAATAGTCTTGAGCCGGTGGAGCCAACACCATACTCATCTATTGCTTTCTTGGCTTTTTCTTTTACATAGGGGTGTGTGGTCATCGATAAATAGTTGTTGCTTCCAAGCATGATTACTTCTCGGCCACAAATATTAACAATAGGTCCTTGTTCGCTGCAGAGTTCCATAAAATATGGGTATAAACCTTGTTCCTTCGTAAAATTTACTAAATCAACAATTTCAGTTTTTGCCCGTTCCTCATATTTTTGGAAAAAAGTCATAGTAACCACTTTAGGTATTGCTGTTCAATATGGTTTTTTAAAATTTCCTAACATACTCGACAAATGATTCCATAGGAAAAAAGTGATGAAGAAAAAGGTATTATTTTTTATTCCAATGGAAATATATTCTTCAAATTACTTATCATTATGATAGATTGGGAATTATAATGAATAAAATTAAAATTATAAAATGTCAGAAAGAAAATATACCATTTTTTACTAATATTATGGATGAATCCTTTAGTGATAAATATCCGAAATTTTTCTCTGGTATAGATAAGGAAATTTATTTAAGAATCCTTAATCAACAAAATTCTCTTGAGCTGGAAAAAAGTATTTTCAGTGGAAAATTTCTAATTAGATACAATCACAAAATTGCAGGAGCAATTGAATTTTATGTAAATAGAAAAGAGATGTTTTTTTATAAGACATTTAAAATTCTAATTGAAAATATTGGTGGAATTAAAGCATTAAAGATTTATTTTATGTTATTAGGTTTTGGTCCTCCAGTAAATTTCCCAAAACGGACTTTATTCATAGATAAAATTGGTGTTCTTAAAAAGTACCAAGGGAATGGGTTAGGAACAAAATTAATGCAATTTGCTATAGATTTTGCTAGAAAATTAAAGTATGATTATCTTATGTTGGAAGTAATTTCTAGAAACAAGAAAGCAATATCACTATATCATAAGTTAGGATTCAAGATCATAAGAAAAGTAAATACTAAATTAGGTCAAGCTTTCGTGGGAGTAGATAGTTATTATATAATGAGAAAAACAATGCAATCTGATTAATCATAGATTATAGTTATGTTTAAGTAGAAACGAAATATTTATTTTAACATTTTAGAAGAAAAAAAATACATAAATCTAATGGAAGTTTAAGAATTGACCACTACAAAAGGAGTTATTTTAGTTATGGATGATGATGCCTCTTTTTGTGAGGTTATGAAAGAAATTCTCACAGAATTAGGTTATAATAGCACTTTTGTAAATAGTGGAGAAAAGGCAATTGCCTCTTATAAACAATCTCACCAAATGAAGAAACCTTTCGACCTTGTCATTCTTGATTTAAAAATGGATAAGGGAATTAATGGAGAAGAAACAGCCAATAGATTACTCCAGATTAATCCAAAAATAAAAATTGTAATTTCTAGCGGATTCTCAAATCTTTCAATCATCACAGATTATAGAAAACATGGAATAAAAGCTGTTCTACTTAAACCTTATAATGTGAACAAACTTAAGAAACTCCTTAATGAAATTATTTGATTTTCTAGAGAAATTAATTTAGTAATATATGTTAAACTATAATTTATATAATTAAATATACATAGTAAACATAGATAGAAAAAAGTGGCAAATTTTTTGTTGAATTCTAACACAAGTGATAAAATATTAAAGATTTTAGCTTTTATAGCATTGTTTGGATTAATTGAAACAATTGGAATTACTTTAGTTGTAAGATTTTATTTCACTGACTTATTAATAATCACAGTAAATGGATTTTTGTTAATAATATTAGGCTTTTCCTTTATTATTAAATTAGTCAAAATTTTACGTGTTAATATTATAAAAACAGAAAGAAGAACTATTTCTAAAATAAAATCAAAAAGTAAAAGGAATATTATAAATCTTGATGAAGTAAATAAAATAGATCCAACTATTTATGCACAAACCATCAGTAAATATAGATATTGATTTTTTTATATGTTTGAGCAGAAAAAAATTTTAGTTAGAGAATAAATTATTTTCAGTATGCAAAAAAGAGAAATACCTGTTATTGGAGAAATTTCTTTAGCTATATTTAAAGATAGACCTAATCGTTTTCTTGTAAATTTAAAACCATTGAATTCTGAAAAAATTGAAACTGCTTTTTTACACGATCCAGGTCGTATGAAGGAATTACTTACTCCTGATGTTAAATTATTAGTTCGAAAACCACTCTCACAAAAGAATCGAAAAACAAAATGGGATATTTTAGCAGTTGAACATGAAAATTCTTGGGTAGTAATTAATTCCAGTATACCAAATCTAGTTGTTAAAACAGCTCTTAAAAATAGATGGATTCCTGAATTACTATATTTTACAGAAATTAAACCAGAAATCTCAATTGGGAGGAGTAGATTAGATTTTCTGTTAACTAGAGATAAAGAAGTATGCTTTGTAGAAGTTAAAGGAGTTACACTCGTTGAAAATAACAGAGCATTATTCCCTGATGCCCCAACAACTAGAGGTACTAGACATCTACAAGAACTTATTGAATTAAAGGAGAAAGGAAAAAGAGCCATTATTCTATTCATTTGTATGAGAAGTAATCCAACAATTTTTTCACCAAATTGGTTAACTGACCCGATTTTTAGTGAGAAACTCAAACAAGCATTTGATAAAGGGGTAGAAATTCTAGTTTACAAAGTTATTCCTCAAATAGTTGATAATCAATTAAAGTTGTTTTTTCAAAACAGAATTAACATTGATATTAATGAAGGATTAAAGATATGAATATATGTTGGTGATAAAAAAAGTGGAATATCAAAAAATCGCGGGAAAAATCGCTGCGGATAAAGAAAGTAGAAGGTTAGGTCGTATAATAAAGGTTGAAGAGATTCGTGAAAAAACAAATCAAATACCTAAACCTTTTGCATTAATACAGGTGAAGAGTTTTCTTAGAAAAAATATTATAATACTAATTGAATGTGAGAAAATTTTAAAAGATGAAGTGGAATATGTTTGGTTTGATATTTTAAAAGAGGATTTCGATAGAGAAGTTGAGGAAACTCGTCTTTTAATGAGAATGTATTAATTATTTATTTTAAGATACTAATTTTTTATTATCAGCGGTTAAGTTTATAATATACAGATATTTACGATAATTGGCATTCGAGGAATAAAATCATGACTTTCTTTGCAGACTTTGCTCCAATTATGTTAATTATTGTAGCAATAGCTTTTCTTAGTGAGTTCATGGATGCCTCTCTTGGTATGGGGTATGGTACAACATTAACACCCGTTCTACTAATTCTAGGGTATGATGCAGCAGTAATTGTTCCTTCTGTTCTACTCTCTGAATTAATAACAGGAATAGTTTCCACTATAGCTCATGGTTTATTAAAAAATTATAAACTTGGACAGAAGAAAAGGAAGATAAAAAGGATTACTAGAAAAAGGACGAGAAAAGTGAAAAGGGGAATTTTAATTACTGATCCTATTGAAAATTTGAGTGGATTATCAAATATTCAAACTAACACTACTCCTTCATCTGGTTTTCAAGGAATAGATGACGTTAGTGATGAGGAGGATGATGAGTTTGAATATGAGGATGTTATTGAGGAGATTGAAGTAGATATAGAGAGTAAAACATTAAAAGAAAAACTTCTCAATCTAACTGATGATACAAAAGTGATACTAATTTTATCTGCTTTTGGTATTATCGGAACAATTTTCTCAGCAGTAATTTCAGTAATCTTTAGTTCAAATGAGATTTTTAATTTTGGTGTGAAAATTTACATTGGTTTAATGGTTTTCGCTATGGGGATTATAATTTTAGCTTTAAGAAAAAAGGAATTTGGTTTCTCATTAAAACGAATAGTTTCATTAGGTGCAATTGCAGGATTTAATAAAGGTATTTCAGGTGGTGGGTATGGACCAATAACTGTTTCAGGTCAGATTCTCTCAGGAAGAGAAGGGAAAAGTGCAATCGCTTCTACTTCTTTTTCTGAAACGATCATCTGTTTTTTTGGTGTAAGTGCATATATTATTACAAATATAATTGAAAATTATCGAGAAAGCATTTCTATTACTTGGGAGTATCTTGAATTAGCACCTTATTTAGTAATTGGTGCTGTAATATCAGCTCCCCTAGCAGCTTTAGTAACAAATAAGATTAAAAATGAATGGCTAAAAGTAGGAGTCGGTTGGGCTACAATATTACTTGGAATATTTAGTTTAATTAGAATAATATTACTTTACTTAGGGATATGGGAGAAAATTCCTAGTTTTGTTGATATGACAGCTTTGGGTAAGTGGTAAAATTACTCTAATTGTATTCTATTTTTCAAATAATTTTGGATAGCATAAATGGCTTTCTCTTTATATTCATCATCTATAATTGTAATATTTTTGAATATTATTTCAATTAGCATATGTAAATTATAAAAAATAACTTTCCTGATAATCAAACGTTGAAAATCCTCGTTTAGGCTAAAAACAACATCGAATATAGTCTCTAGTGATTCTACTTTTATTTTTGAAAGAGTATTATTTGAATTCTTTATATGATTAAGAAATATTTTTACTAAATAATTCCTTTGTAGAAATTGTGAAGGGATTATTGATAATCCTAAATTATTTTCTGAGGAGATTATCTCATCAATAGTTTTTTTACCCGCAAAATTAATTTCATAATAAATTTCAGCTTCTAACATAATTTGAAAAGCTAAAGGATCTATTTGTAAATTCGCTCGATGCATTGCTTTAATAGCACGTTTTGTTTCAATACTACGTTTTTTGTATAATATTACTCGCTCCTCTAAAACATTTGAAATATGTTGTAGAGCTTCAGTTTCCAAAGGTAAACTTTTGAGAACATCCAAATCTATCAACTTCAATAATTTAATTATAAAATTACTCAGTTAAAAAAATGTGTAGAGTAATGGAAAAAACAAGCTTTTTTTATCAAAAGAAAGCTTCAAATAATTTATTTATATGTATGTTATAATTCTATGAAGATAATAAATTGTACTAGGAGAAACAATATTTGGCTTCTGATGAACGGGAATTCACAATCACAGAAATGATTGGTAAAAAAGCAATGTCATCTGACAATATACCTATTGGTCAAATAACGAAAATTATTGATCAATCAGATAATGACAAAGATAATACCAATAGAATTTGTGATATTGAGAATGACCTCTTCCAAATTGTAGTAGCGTTAAGCCCAGATATTTTTAATGCTTTAAATGAATCAACTGAGATCCTATTTTCTAGTCAAACGCTTGAGAAAGTTGTACCAGAAGGTATAAAACTGAAATTATCTAAAGATGCAATTAATTCAACCATTGAGGCTTCGCTAAAATAATTCTTCTTTTTAAAGAAGAAATTAAACCATTTTTTTAGGATCTAATATCTGATCAATGTTTTCTATATCTAAATTCATGGCCTTTATTGTTTCTTTAATTGTTTTTCCGGATAAGTATGCTCTTTTAGCAATTTCTCCTGCTTGTTCATAACCAATTATTGGAGTAAGCTTTGTGACTATCATTAAATTTTTCTCGAGATAATAATTTATTTTTTCTTCATTTGCTTCTAAACCTGTCAAACATTTTCCCGCAAAAGATAATATACTATTTGTCAAAATTTCTATTGAATCTAGTAAATTAAATATCATTATTGGTTTTGCAACATTCAAATCTAAAATACTACTATATCCTTCAGCAAAAGAAATAGTTGTATCATTCCCAATAACTTGTATACAAACTTGTATGAGTGCTTCAGATTGTGTTGGATTAATTTTACCAGGCATAATTGATGACCCAGGTTCATTTTGAGGCAGTAATAATTCACCTAATCCAGCTCTTGGACCACTTCCCATCCAACGAATATCATTAGCCATTTTTAAAAGTGACAATGCTAAAAGCTTTAAGGTACTACTGACTCTAACAATGGTATTATGAGAAGCAATTCCTTCTGCTTTTACAGCATTAATTTTAAGTGAAAATCCAGTTATTTTACAAAGATTTAGAATAGCCAATTTATCAAAATCTTTTGGAGCATTTAATCCAGTTCCTAATGCTGTTCCACCGAGAGGTAAATATGATAGTTCCTTGCAAACAGAAATTAATCTTGCTTTGTTTATTTCAATTTGATGTTGATAAACCTGAAATTCAGTTGAGAGTGGTATTGGCACAGCATCCTGTAGATGAGTTCTCCCAATTTTGATTATATTTTTGAATTGCTCTATCTTTTCTTTTAAGGTTGATATTAAAACATCAACTGCTGGTAACAAAGAATTTTCTATTTCCTCCAATGCAGAAATATGCATAGCAGTAGGTATAACATCATTAGAGGATTGACTTTTATTGACATGATCATTTGGATGAATTGGGATTTTCTTTCCTTTTGGAGAACCAAGTAATTCGTTTGCTCGATTGGCTAAAACTTCATTCATATTCATATTTATTTGAGTTCCAGAACCAGTTTGAAAAACATCTAAAGGAAATTGATCTCGAAATTTACCTTCAATTAGAAATTCATCAATTGCTTTTATAATTACTTTGGCTTTTTCATCGTCAATTACTTTTAATTTAAGATTCGCTTCTAAACAAGCTTTTTTCACTTTTGCTAAAGCAAAAAGAAAAGAAAGAGGAAATCTCCTTGTGCTTATATTAAAATTCTGTATTGCTCTTTGAGTATTTATACCCCAGTAAGCATCTTCTGGAACTTCAAGTTCACCAAGTAAATCTTTCTCAATTCGATATTTTTCAGACATATTATTTCTTCTCGAGTTTTCGTATTTCATTTATTGCTGTACCAGGCATAACTCCTTTAGGACAAACAACATTACAAGCAAAAATTTTCTCACAAGCTGGAACTCCATCGTCTTTCATTGCTCGAGCATATATTTCCTCTTGATGCTTCTCAGAAATCCTAGTATCATCTATGAATCTATATGCTTTAGCTAATGCTGATGGACCAAGATAATTCTTTGATTTCCCAGAAACAGGACAAGTCCAACAAATACCACAAACGATACAATAAATTAGATTCTCGATACGTCTTGCATCTTCAAAAGATTGTTTCGATTCAGGAGCTTCATCTTTTAATTCTCTGTCAAAGAAAGGTTTAACTTCACGGTAGAATTCCCAAAAAGGATTCATATCAACAACTAAATCCTTTACAACAGACATATTGGGTAGAGGCTCAATTAATATTTCATTATCTTTATCCCAATTTGGTATATCAGCAAAATGCAGATCAGGAATTCTTGCATGTTTTTTCAACTCAAGAGGATGAACTTGGGTTTTGCATGCTAGTTGTGGGAATTTATTAACAGTAATTCCACAAGAACCACAAATTGCTCCTCGACATGAATAACGAAATGCAATTGTAGGATCTAAATAATCTTGAATATAGAAAAGTGCTTCTAATATTGTCATTCCAGGTGTTAAAGGTACAATAAAACGCTCATATTTTAGTTCTGCTTCAGAATTTTCTTGTCTAAATATTAGGAAAGTTTTTTCTTTTATCATTTTAATATGCACGCTCCTTAACAGGAAATATTCCAAGTGTTACAGGTTTAGTTGTTATTTCTAGACCAACTTTAGTTCTGTTTACCAGCGAATGAACAATGAATTTCTCATCATCTCTTTTCGGAAAATCCAATCTATAATGTGCGCCTCTGCTTTCTTGGCGCCACAATGCAGCAAATGCTGTTACTTCGGCAATATCAATCATGTTTCGTAATTCAAGTGTTCTAATTAATCCAAAATTAAATTTCCTATTTTCAGTTTCTTGTTGAATTGACTTGAATTCTTTCTGTAATTTTTGTAAAGTAGAAACAGCTACCTGTAATTTATTGGCTTCCCGATAAACGCCAACATTTCTATCCATGGTATTTTTCATTTCAGTTCTTATCTCAACTGGTTTCTTTCCTGTATTATTTTTCCATTCAGAAAAAAGATTCTCAACAAGTTTCAAAGCTTCTTCTTCTGCTTTTAATTTATCATCTTTTGATAATGAGTTTCTTTTCCCTTTTTTTAGCATTGCACGAGCGATATAACGACCAAAAACAACAGTTTCTAAAAGAGAGTTTCCTCCTAATCTATTTGCTCCATGAACAGAAAGACAGGATGTTTCCCCAATAGAATATAAACCTTCCATTGGTGTTTCACCAAAATCACCTTTATATTTTGATGCTATTCCTCCCATAGAATAATGCTGACCAGGTTGCACTGGGATTGGTTTTTCTATTGGATCTACTCCAGCAAAATACATTGAAATTTCCCTTATGCCTGGTAATCTCTCGAGTATTTTTTCACGACCGAGATGTGTTAAATCTAAATGAACATAACTATCTTCAATACCTCTCCCTTCTATTATTTCAGTTTCAATAGCTCGAGCAACAATATCTCTTGGAGCTAATTCCATAGCTTTAGGTGCCACATTTTTCATGAATCGTTCTCCTTCTTTGTTGAGAAGAAGACCACCCTCTCCTCTAGCACCCTCTGTCATAAGAATATTTGTACCAAAAAGTGTTGTTGGATGGAATTGTACAAATTCACAATCTTGCATAGGAATCCCTGCTCGAAATGCTGCTCCTAATCCGTCTCCTGTGTTGATTAATGCGTTCGTTGATCGTTTATAGATTCTTCCAAAACCACCTGTTGCTAGAACAATTATCTCAGCTCGAAAAATGACAAGTTCTCCTGTTGCAATATTTAAAGTGATCAAACCAGAGATATTATTACCAACTGTTATTAAATCAATTAAGAAATATTCATCAAAAAATTGTACCTTTTTTCTTATACATTGTTCATATAATGTATGTAATAATGCATGACCTGTTCTATCTCCAGCATAACATGTTCTTGGAACTCCTGCACCACCAAAAGGTCTCTGAGCTATTAACCCTGAATCCAATCTTGAAAAAGGAGCACCCATGCTTTCAAGTTCTATCACTATTTTTGGCGCTTCTTTAGCAAGAAGCAATACTGCATCTTGATCTGCAAGATAATCAGAACCGTATACAGTGTCATATGCATGTCTTTTCGGTTCATCCTCTTTACCTGCTTCAGTATTTCCTAATGCAGCATTAATTCCTCCTTGTGCAGCTCCGGAGTGACTTCGTATTGGATGTACTTTACTTATGACTGCAGCATTCCATTTATCAGCTAATTCAAAGGCAACTCGTAATCCGCTTAAACCTCCTCCTACGATTACTACATCGAATTCTTGAATATTCAACGATTTTTACCTTCTATCTTCTCTCAAAATCTAAGAAATGATATTTTTTCTTCAATAAAGATTTACCCCCTTAATTTTTAATATTAATAAAAACTAAGAAATTATTGAAAGTATAAGCTAGTTTTATTTATACTCACAAAATATTTTATTCAATTAACAAGGAAGTAATTAGATGGTTAAAGAAATAGTTTTCATTTCAGCTCCTCTCTGTCCCAAATGTATAAGGATTAAACGCTGGTTAAAAGAACTTGAAGAAACCCAATCAGATATCACAATTAAGAGATATAATATGGTATTTGATTTCCGAGAAATAAGAGAAAAATACACAATTAAAACCATTCCAACATTAATAGTTGGAGACGTTATATTAGGCGGTTGGATTAATGAAGAAGAATATAAAGAAGCTCTAAAGAATTTAGAGAGAAAAACTTAGCTTCTTACTTCTCAAATTTTCTCTTCTAATATCTACTTGCAGAACCTAAAACATTCTTATTTTTATGTATAAGTAGTGTTTTCAATTCTTCACGAGCTGGACCAAGGTATTTTCTAGGATCAAATTCTCCTGGTTGTTCAGCTAGAACTTTTCTTATAATTGCAGTAACAACAAGCCTTCCATCAGAATCAATATTGATTTTACAAACATTCATTGAAGCAGCTTTTCTTAATTGTTCTTCAGGTACACCTAATGCTCCTTTCATGTTACCGCCATATTTGTTTATCATCTCAATATATTTTTGAGGCACAGATGAACTTCCATGTAGAACTATTGGAAAACCTGGTAATCTCTTTTGTACTTCTTCTAGAATATCAAACCTAAGAGGTGGTACTGGTTGACCGGGTTTAAATTTATAAGCTCCATGAGAAGTACCTATGGATATAGCTAAACTATCACACCCAGTTCGAGAGACAAAATCCTCAACTTCTTCAGGTTTAGTATAATTAGAAACTTCAGACGAAACATGTTCTTCAATTCCAGCTAAAACACCTAATTCAGCTTCAACAGAAACATCAAATTCATGTGCGTATTCAACAACTTGTTTTGTGATTTTAATATTCTCCTCATAAGGTAAATGTGATCCATCATACATAACAGACGAGAATCCAGTGTCAACACAAGATTTTGTTAATTCAAAGGAATCTCCATGATCAAGATGAAGTGCAATAGGAATATTTCCATCAAGTTCCTTCATAAATTCCACTGCTCCTTCTGCTAAATATCTTAAAAGAGTTTGATTAGCATATTTCCTTGCACCTTTTGAGACTTGAAGGATTACAGGTGAATGAGATTCTACACAAGCCATAATTATTGCTTGTAATTGTTCTAAATTGTTAAAATTGTAAGCTGGAACAGCATACCCATTTTCCATAGCGTGTTTAAACATTTCTCGTGTATTAACAAGACCAATTTCAGTGAAGTGAACCATACTTTTATCCCTTCGAGTAAATCATTAAATTACTTGAACTTAAATTTAACTAGTAGGTAAAATTTTTTTAAGGTAAACCAAATTTAATAGTATTAAAATATCCACTTAACATTAGCTATTCAAAATAACGAATGAATTTATTAGACAAAAATGAAGAGAAAAAAATAGATTTTTTAAGAGAAATGAAAATGTGAAATCGGTTTAAGATTTCATAATTATGTAATTCTCTTAATCTACTGTTAAAGTTTTGGAAAGATTTCTAGGATAGTCAGGATCAATTCCACGTTCTATTGACATATATAATGCTAATAATTGCAATGGAATTGCTGCTAATATTGGTGAAATTAATTGAGATGATTTTGGTATTTCAAAATAATCTCCTTCTTTCACATATTTGTCCAATCCATCAATCTGCTCTCCAACTACTATTGGTCTACCATCTCGACATTCAACTTCTGAAATATGTGAGATAACATAATATTTGTCGTCAGGAGCAACTACATATATAACAGGATACCCATCACTTACTATACTTAATGGACCATGTTTAAATTCAGAGGAATACATAGCCTCAGCAGAAATATAATTTATTTCTCGGATTTTAAGTGCACCTTCTAAAGCAACACCAAATGTTACACCATAACCTAAAAGAGACATGGCATCAATTTTTCCCAATACTTTTGCTAATTTCATAGCTCTTTCATTTGTATCTAAAATTGTTTTTTTAACTAATTTTGACAAGTTATGAATTTCTTCCTTTAATGCCTCATATTCTTGATTAGATAATTTACCTTTTGCATAACCAATTCTTGCAGCCAAAATCAGAAAAAGTAAAACTTGATTAGTATAGGTTTTTGTTGCTGGAACACTTCGCTCTATACCTGCTCCTATGTAAGCAAAAGCTTCAGACATTCTTTCAACCGTAGAACCAGGAACATTAATCATACCAAGAATATGAAATCCTTTTGGTTTAGCAAAATTTATTGTATTAATTACATCTTTAGTTTCACCACTCTGTGAAACACACAAGATTGCGGTATTTTCACCAGGATCATAATCTTTGTATTCCTCAAAGAATCGTCCTCCAATAACTGGTATTGCTAATACACCAGCTACATTGTTAAAATAATATGATCCAACATTACAAGCATTAAAACTTGAACCACAACCAACTAGAAATACTTTATCTACTTTTGTTAATTGTTCAACAATTTCATCTAATGTATCACTTTCTAAACCATAAGCAAGTTTTTCAGTAGCATCAATTTGTTCGTGAATTTCTTTGGTCAAAAAATAATCAAATTCACCCTTCACAGCATCTTCTGCTGAGAGTTCAGCAATTCTTGATTCTCTTTTTATTTCTGATCCATCTACAGCACTAAAAATACGATATGAATTAGCAGTAAGTTCTACAATTTCTCCATCATTTAATGGCACGAAATTTTTAGTTAGAGGTAAAATGGAAGGAAGATCTGAAGCAACATAAGTTTCTTCTTCCCCTAAACCAATTACTAATGAAGAACCCATTTTTACAGCATATAATTTCTCAGGATTATCTTTATGGTAAGTTACAAAAGCAAAAGCGCCATCCATTTCACTTATACCACCTATGATTGCTTTTATCATATCTTTTTCTTTATCATAATATTTCTCTACTGCATGAACACAAATTTCTCCATCGTTCATACTTCGAATTTCATGCCCTTCCTTCTCGAGATTTTCTTTTGTTTCATGGTAGCTTACAATATTCCCGTTATGAGCTCCCACCATGTCTTTATCACAATCAAAATGAGGTTGTGCATTTAATTGACTTGGTCTTCCAAAAGTTGACCAACGTAATTGTCCAATACCAATAGTACCTTTCATCTCTTCTAATTTTAATGATTCAATAACATGTTCTACTGTTCCAACATCTTTTCGTAAATCTATTTGCCCATTATGAAAAGTAGCTAATCCAGCACTATCATAACCACGATATGCTAATCTTTTACCAATGACCAGTAATTTTTTTGCTACATCGCCTTTTTTTGCTATAATACCAAAAATTCCACACATATGAGTTCAGACCTTTTAATATTAAATTTACATTAAACTGTGAATTCTACTATGCAAAAAATATTCTTACATTTATTTTTTATCCTAATTTTGTTATCAAATTAGAAAAAAGAGTTTTGTTTTAAATGATTTAATAAGACTAACCTGCAGGAATGTTAAATCCACCACCATAAGTAAGCTGTAAAATAAAAGCAGTTACTAATATAATCAAACCATTTACGATAAGAATAGAGAAAATACCTCCTCTAAATAAAAGAGATTTCATGCGATAATACTTCTGTTCATCATCTTCAATTTCTTCATAATCATATTCTTCTAAGATTGCTTTTTGTTTTGCTTTTATTTCTTCTTCATCTTCCTCGTACTCATACTCATCTTCTTCATCGAATTCAAATTTAGCTTCTGCTGATTTCTTCTCTTGTCTTTCTCGGATAATATCTTTGTAGATTTTTGATTTTGCAGATTCCCTTCTAACCATTCGATACGAGAAATAATTTCTATAAGCCATATCGGAAATAACTACAATTCCTACTAAACAAACACCTACAAGTGAGATAACTGCAATTGGATTAATTTTTTCTGGAAAACCAACATATATATCAACAAGAAGAATTATTGCAATAAAAATAGCTGCTGGTACAATCATTAAAGTGATTAATGCCCATTTAGGCAAATGGATTTCAGGTAATTTAAATCGTTTTATTTTAGCTTCACTTTTGTCGTCAGTTGCATCATCTTCAACATATTCTTCGATTTCTTCTTTGGTTTCAATGAGTTCATTAGACAAATCAATCACCCAAATAATACTTATGTTAATGATTAATCATCTAAAAAGAGTTGCCAAAATTATGAATATAACAAAATTTCTAAAAAAGATATGCTAAAGTTATATGACACAAAAATAATCTTTATCAAGTGGTAACGTTTAACCTAACTGGGATTTACTCTAGTAGGAATAGAATCTAGAGTAGTATAGGAGAATAATCATTTGTACACCGTAGGATTTGTTGGAATAGACAATGCCGGTAAATCTACCATCATTGATATATTTGGAAAACAACAACTCACTAAAACCATTCCTACCGTAGGTGTTAATCTTGAACAAATGAGTTTTTCAGAAATTAATTTTGAATTAAATATTTTAGATATGGGTGGACAGAAAAATTTCAGATTATTATGGGTAGACTATCTAAATACAGTTGATGTTATTATTTACGTTATAGATGCTAATGATTATGAACGTATTGAGGAAGCTCTAAATGAATTTCAAAAAATGCTTGTTCTTACAGAATCAAATGCGGTGCCAATATTAATTCTTCTTAATAAAAGTGATTTGCCCAATACAATGTCAGCTGTAGAAATTGGTCAAAAAATAGCAACTATTCCTGAAATTACTAGTAGAGATTGGAATATAATTGAGACAAGTGCTGTCACTACCAAAGGTCTCATTGAAATGTTCAAGTGGACTTATTCAAAGATAACAAGTAAAACTCTTACCTTAAAGGTAGATTATACAGAAGCAGCAGATAAACAGTATTATACTCCTTGTCCTTTATTACTCAAATTATCAGATGGAAATTATTGTATCAATCATGATAATTTTTCACCAGTGAAGATTGTTCCTCTAGATACTTTATTTACTGGTGATATTGAAGATAAAGAAATTATTATTAGAGAATCTGTTGAAGAATTTGACAAAATAGGAAACTTTGTTTGTTTTAATAGTATCTTTGTTTCTGAGTCAGATGATATAATTCATTGTGCTACTGATACTTCTTATGTTGAAGTAGAAAATGTAACAGCAAATAAAGAAGAATATATCGACTCATATAATATGATGCATCTTACAGGTGGAGTAATTTGCTCCGAATGTTTATATAAAATTCTCTTTTCTGCTTTAAGACGACGAATAAAAGCTGGAATTGTACCCAAACTTGAGGACATTGAAAGTGTCAAAGAAGTTGAAGCAAGAAAAGCTCTAAGTAAAAGTAAATGCTAATCTTACAGTTTCATAATTGCTTGATCAAATGCTATTTTATATTCTTTTATGATATTTTTCCAACTATATAATTCAGAAATTTCTCGAGCAAGTCTTCTTGCTTCCTCAAATTTCTCTGAGGATAATTCTGAATAAAGCAATATAATATTAGCTAGTTGATTTGCTGACTCCTCAATTGTTTTTCCTCTTCTTTTCAGAACATGGATACCAATTGCTTCTTCACTAGTTTGCTTATCTACAAGCAATCCAAATCCAGCAAGATCTGTTGTTACAGCTGGTACACTAAGCGCTACTGCTTCTAATGGTGTTAATCCAAAAGGTTCGTATGTAGAAGGATATATACCCATATCACAACCAGCAACTGCATCATAATAATCTAATTCTAACAAACCATCATTTTTTGAAAGATAAGTTGGGTAAAAAATAACTTTAACATAATCTTCTTCTTTGTTTACTAAATCAAGTTTCTTTAATGTTTGATATATTGTATCCCTTTCATTTATTTGAAATGGACATAAAGGAGGAAAATTGAAACCCTTTTCTTTTAATTTTGGAATTTCTTCAAATAAATCAATAAGAGATTTTATTTCTTCTTTCTTGAAAAATTCACTTAGATTTTTTTCAGTTAATTTTTTCTCAAATGAATTCCTTGACTTAGATAGCCATTCTTCTATTCTAAGAAGGGGTGTCTGCAAAATGGTTCTTCTTTTCTTAGAAAATTCAATAGATTTTACTATTTGAGATTTTATTCCTGAAACGGGAGCAGGAACCCAAATAAAAGCTAAAATCTTTCTACTATCTTTTTTAGATTTCTTAAGTTGTTCATTTACTTCTTTCAATGACTCAAGAAAAACATCTATCCCCTTATTATGAAATTCATAACGACCTGATATATGTATAACAAGTAGGTTTTCTGTATCTAAATTATAATAAGGATTAAAATAAGCTTCAACAAAACGAGTCATCTTTAATCTAGACATAGTATGTTTTTCATTTAGTTCTTCTTTTTTAGCAATAGTATTAAAGTTAATACCATTTGGTATTACAAAATCAGGTTTTCTACCAAGAATACATTCTGCTTCTCTAGCAACTGCTTCTGAAACAGTAATTAAAATATCAGCATTTTTAGCACATACAACTTCAAGTTGATGGGTTCCTTCAACTTGATATTGATAAGCTTTCTGTGGGGGAATAGTTTCTCCTTTGTTGAGATATTCATCAACAACTTCATTAATATCTTCTATCCCCATAGCAATATTACGACCTAATTGTGTTGCATGAGTCATAAATGCAGTAGCAATTTTTATGTTGTTATGTTTTAAATATAATAATCCAGAACCGGATATCCATTCATGGAAATGAGCTACAATATTCTTATCTTTATATCGCTGACATTCTAATAAATGAGCAATGACAACACCAGTTGCCCAACCAAATGAAACCATTGGATCAAACACTTCAGGCATCCAAAGTGAATCAATTTGGAACCAATCCCAAAGTAAACTTTTAATTTCATCTGCTTTTCTTTCCGTTTTACCAGTAATAAGTGGAACATCTAGTAAATGAGAAGGATCTACAAGAATTGTCTCAACACCACCTCCTCCAATCCAACGACCATATTTTACATCTATACCTTCAATCCTAATTTTTGAAAATGCTTCTTGAAAATCTAAAGGGACTGCTAATTCTTCAAAGTCATTCTTAGCTTTAAATGAATTATAGAGGCCAATTGCTAAGTAATTACCAAATCCCATTAGTCGTTGCATTGCAGGAGCTTTCGAGGCAATAACTGTATAAATACCTCCAATTTTATTTGCTATTTCATTTGATATCTCAAAAACGATTTGGCATTCCTTTTTTTGTTGTTGCATGTTAGGTCCCTCTTGTTTCTCTGGTCATTTTATTTAATTTAATTTAAGTCTTCTAACGAATTATTGTAATATGAATAAAAAGAATTACTAAGATTATTTACCTTTTCTACTATTATTTTTGAAAATCTGAGATAAAAATTTAAGTAGAATGATATTGTTTGTTTTCAATTGCAAAAAACATATTGCATTTACTATAAACAAATTGAGGGACATTTATTTGAACAATCGAGATTTAGTCCAAAAAATTCGTCAAAAAATGAAAGAACATCACGAGTTATTCTCTAGATGCATTCCTTTGATTGCTTCTGAAAACATCACCAGTAAAGAGGTTAGAGAAGCAACTTTATCAGATTTCAGTCATAGATATGCTGAGGGATGGCCTGGTGAGAGAGTTTATGCTGGAAATCAACATGTTGATGAAGTTGAATTTATCTGTATGGATTTAGCAAAAGAAGTTTTTAATGCAAAATTTGCTGATGTAAGACCTATTTCTGGCGTAGTAGCAAACCTTGTACTATATTCTGCCTTTACTAATCCTGGTGACATAAGTATGTCTATAAGCATACCTAATGGTGGACACATATCCACAGGTCCTTTAACCACTTCAAAAGGAGCTTTTATGGGAGGCACAGCAGGAGCTGTTAGAGGTTTAAATGTTCAGTATATACCTTTTGATAGAAGAGCTTTAGTTGTCGATGAAGAAAAAGCTGAAGAAGCTATTAAAGAATTAAAACCCAAGCTTTTACACTTTGGTGCTTCAGTATTTCTATTCCCACATCCAGTTAAAAAATTGGCTCCAGTTGCTAAAGATTTAGGAGCAACAGTTACTTATGATGCAGCACATGTTTCTGGATTGATTGCTTGTGGACATTTTCAAGATCCCTTAAATGAAGGAGCTCAAGCAATGTCATTTTCTACGCACAAAACAATGTTTGGTCCACAACATGGATGTGTTGTAGCAAATACAGATGACGAAGAATTTACCAATAAAATTAAACGAGCTACTTTTCCTGGTATGACTAGTAATCATCATCTCCATAATGTTGCAGGTTTAGCAATAGCTTTAGCTGAAATAAAAGAATTTGGCAAAGATTATGGAGCTCAAGTCATTAAGAATGCTCAATCATTAGGAAAATCCCTTGAGGAAGAAGGATTTACTGTTTGTGCAAAAGATAAGGGTTATACCAAATCTCATACACTTCTTGTTGACGTTAGTCCTTTACAAGAGATAGCAGGATTGGGTAAAGATATAGAAGAAATACTAGAAAAATCAGATATCATACTAAATAGAAACCTACTTCCATGGGATATGTTTGAAGGTCGTAATTATCTTAATCCCGGAGGAATTAGAATGGGAACCTCAGAGGTTACACGTTTGGGTATGAAAGAAGCTGAAATGAAAGAGATAGCAACATTCATGCGAAGAGTTGTAATTGATCGTGAAGATCCCAAGAAAGTTGCTAAAGATATCAATAACTTTAGAAACAACTACCAAAAACTGCACTATTGCTTCAGCTCAAATGATGATGCATATGAATTTATTGAACTCTACTAATTTTCTTCTTCGAGGATTTATCCTCTTTTTTTCTTTTTTTAAAGATAAAAGTTGATTTATTTAAACGATTCTTTATTTTTTTAATTGCGACAAAATACTCCTTTTCCAAGAAAAGCTTTAAATTTCAGTTAGAAGATAAAAAGAATTACTTAGAAGAATCCTTTTAGAATTAATATTTGAACGTAATCTTGGTGTTTATATTATGAGTTTAAGACGAAGTAAAACTGAATTACCTTTAGCTCCGATTGAAAGAATTATAAAAGAAACAACTAATCTATTAGTTTCAGAAAGCGCTTCAAAACAACTTCGAGATGTTTTATTAGATATTGCTGAGCAAATTTCTTTAGATGCTGCCGAATTAGCTGTTTTTTCTAAAAGAAAGACTGTGAAAGATAGAGATATTGCATTAGCTTATAAAAATATGAAAAAAAATAGATAATTAAATTGATATATATGCTATTTTTATTAAGATGCTGATAAAGTTAATTTTTTATAGAATCTATAAAAATTAAAGTTAATTATCTAGTTAAATATCCTATTAGAAATCTCTCTCAATAAAAAAGGCGATCAAATTGAGCAAGAAAATCACTTTACCTGATTTAATACTAATATTTGGCGAAGAGTTCATCCCCTCTGATATTGATAAAAAAATACTCATGAAACATTTTGAGGTTGGTGCAAATCGCATTATTGGTGAAAAAACCATTGATAAGATAAAAAAAGTATTAATCACTTCCATAGAAGCTGCACGAATAGAACAAAACAAAGAACGAGGGAGAGTAATAGAATCACCACTTGAGCGTTATGCTCCAAAAGCAGTAAGCAAACCTGAAGTAGTAAAATCCCATTCAAAGGTTGAAAGTAAGGAAGAATCAATAGAGACGGATAAGTATGGACTCAAATCTATTAGCTCAGGTATCGTTTCACAACGATTAAATTCCAGAAAAAAAGGAATTGATACTACCGTTGGAACTTCTGAAGAACCTTTAGAAAAAAAGATTTTAGACAAAGAGCCTGAAAATACACTTCCCTCAGTTGAAGATCTGACTGTTTTATCAGGTGGAATACTAAAAAGAAATGGTGATGAAATCATACCTCAAAAAGTGCAAAGAGAGGTAGCAATAAGAGAATACCAAGTTCAAGATGAGAGTAGAAGTATAAGATGGGGTAAAGAGAAGGTAAAAGATAGAGAAGGTACCTATCAAGAGATAAATAATCCAGCATATATCTTTCACTCAGATTTATGGCAATTTGAAGAGACTCGTAATAAAACCATGATGCAGCGTTGTGATATTTTACAACATGTAGTTCTTGATATGGTTGCTAATAATATAAATGTTGTAATGCTTGAGAATGAAACTGAACCTTTTTTTGTTGTAGAAGGTTATGGAGTATTACACTCTAAAGATACTCTTAAAGATCAAATTCGTGTGGATGAATTAATCCAATTAGTGATTATTTCTAGTGAAGCTTGGCAAATTGCTCTAAAGAAACCTGAAGCTATGATAAAAGGATTAGGTGGGCACGACAAGAATAAACTTCACACAATTGATATGACTAGTGTTATTCCTCTAGCAAATATTAGAACAAAAATCGTAGAGTACGATAGTAAATTTAAAGTTGAATATGAACAACCAGCTAGTTTAATAAATAAAACAGTTCGAGCAATAGAAAATCATAGGAAGAATATTATTTGGACATGTGGAGCACCATCAATACCAATTTTAAGAGAAGCAGCAAAACGTCATCGAACTTTAATTGATAATCCTACAAATAGTCTAAATATGGTAATAATCGGAACAAATCAAGCAATACACCCAATGAAAATTAAATACGATTTATCAGGAAATTTCACAATACAAGAGTTATTGCCTGATTATTGTAAAAAACATTCAATTCTTTCTGAAACATCTATGAAAAATATTTTCGGAAGTATTCCTGCAATTTATGATTCTAGTTCTTCAAGTACATTTGAAAACGAAGCTATTAAAATAGCTAACGCTGTTTTCAAAAGAGTTGGTTTTAGTGCTTTAGAGACTATTTTTGATCCTGGATATATAAGTGGAAATCCAAGTGAGATGATACCTATTAGTAAATTAGATGTGATATTACCTCCACCAACTGAAGAATTACAGCAAAAATTAATCAGAAAAGGATTAGATATAGAACAAGATACTGTAGGATTTTAATTTGAGGATTTTCAATTATGAAAAAAATTCTTCATGTAGGAATTGATGATACAGACTCATTAAAAGGATCTTGTACAACACATCTTGCTACTTTGATTTTAGTGGAAATATTTGATAGAGTAGATTTTCTTGATTTCCCGAATTTAATTCGTTTAAATCCTAATATTCCATATAAGACAAGAGGAAACGGTGCAGTTGCAATTAGAATAAAAGGATTACAGAATGATCTAGATTTTTGCCGTGAACTAATACTAAAAAAAGTAGAGACTTTTTCGAGAGTAGAAGATGAAAATACTAATCCAGGAGTTGCTTTTGTAGAAGGAAAAATACCAAAGGAAATTTTCATTCATTCTCAAAGAGCAATGTGGGATGTCATTTCAATAGAAGAGGCAGAACAAGTTAATAATTTATCAAATGTTGATTTGTACAAATATAAAAATGGCAGAGGTATTATTGGAGCTCTAGGTGCAATAGGAAATACATTACAAAATGATTTTACGTATGAACATTTATCATATCGAGAATCAGCTAAATTTGGCACTAAACGTTTGATTAATGAGGAAAGTGTAATCAAAGCAGATAAAGCTACTCCTTTAACATTTAGTAATGTGGACTATGAATACAGTTCTATTATGATTACTCCTAGAGGAGCTGATCCAGTCTTTGCAGGAATCCGTGGTGAGACTGTGGAGCAGGTTCGTAAAGCATGGAGTTTAATTGAACCTTTAGAAAAAATTACAATGCAAATGGTGTTTAGAACAAATCAACATACAAATCAGCATTTTGTGAAGAAGTTTAAAATTAATCAACTAAAACCACATCTTTCTGTTATTGTTGATGGAGCAGTATCAAATAAACCAAAATATATTGAGGGGAGCCATCTTATTTTTTCAATCTACGATAATAAAGGTAAAATTGATTGTGCAGCATATGAACCAACTAAAAGATTTAGAGGACAATTAAGTGATTTACAAATAGATGATAATGTGACTGTTTATGGGGGAGTAAGACCTGCAGGAGAAAACCATCCTCAAACAATAAATGTTGAGAGAATAAAAATAAACTCATTGGTTAAAATCTATAGTTTAGAAAATCCATTTTGTGATCTATGTAATATTCGCTTAAAATCAGCTGGAAAAGATAAAGGATTCAAATGCCCCAAATGCTCAAAAAAATATAGAAACTTACAAGCTACTAAAATTGAGAATATAAGAAAATTATCACTGAAAGAATATTTGCCACCAATTGTTGCTCATAGACATTTAACAAAACCTATGGAACGAGAAGGTCGCAATAATATTGGTCAGATACTCAATTTTACAGAAGTAAATGCTATTTTGAAAGAGCTTGTGGAATTCAGCATAAAAAATTCTTTAAAAAATGAAAGATAAATCAGAAGAGTAAGTTTAAGACGGAAAATTTTAATACCATCTTCTAACAACAACGTTTAGAGATTTAGTTTTTAGGAGAAATAACCCATGATTACAATTGATAAATACGAATTCGATGAAAACCTCTACTATTATACTGGAGGAGACGGTCATGTTTGGGTTCGTAAATTAGATGATGGGAAAGTACTAGTAGGATTTGATGATTTTGGACAGAAGCTTGCAGGAAAGATATTATTTGTAAGAACTGTTCCAGAAGGAAAAGAAAGACCAAAGGGAAAAAGCTTAGGAACAATTGAAACAGGAAAATACGTTGGTGCAATAAAGTGTCCTTTGTCTGGAACTATCGTAGAAGTCAATCCGGCAGTTAAAGATAATCCATCCTTAATAAATGAGGATCCATATAATACTGGTTGGATTGCAAAAATTGATCCGCAAAATCTAGAAGAAGAATTAAAAGATGAATTCGTCACTGGTGAAGCTGCTTTAAAGGAATGGATGAAAAAAGAAATAGAAGAACATGTCAAATAATCAAATTCCTTTTTTTTATTCTTTTTTCAATTATTAGAAAGGTCGATTTTTAAATCCAAGAGCTGTTTCAATCCAAAAGATAATCATTACTATTCCAGAGATAATAATAACAAAAATGCTAGCAGTTGTAATTCCGTCAAAGAAAAATATCATATATCCAAGGAATAATATTGTAACAAAAGCAGCATAAAAAATCCACCTAGGTACTAACCAATTTTTTACCTTAAAATAAAGACGCAATTCTCCAACATTTACTTTTTTAATTATTTTATATCTACCACGTCTATCTTTAGTAGCCAATCCCAAATTACATAGCTTCTCTAGATGATAAGATGAAACACTTGGAGAGGATAATTCTAGTGATCTTTGTACTTCTCTTACACCTACATCTTTGAGACTTGAAGCAAACCAAAAAACTCGTAAAGTAGTTCCCTTTAGTTGAGAGATTATCACATCCTCTTTCTCTTCAGGTGGAGGCATAAGATTTACTTCTCCTTTTCCTTATAATTAGAAGTCTATATTCAATTATATATATTAAGTGTCAATTTTAAAAATTCTTTAATACTTAATTTAAGATTAAATTATCCCCCAGCGACAATTTGCGTAATTATTACATCATCATTATTTTGAACTACATGATCCTTTAGAGCTGCTTTTTCATTTATAATTATTGCAATAAGATTCAAAGGAATATCTGTAAAATCTATAATTTCACTTAATTTTTTCTTGCCTTCAAATGTAATCTTCTTTTCTTTGAAACCCAATAGTTTTTCTGCAAATCCAATTGTCCTAATTTTCATTTATATCGCCAATTTAGATGATTATTTACAACTATTAAGCATTTATTATTTATAATTATGAAATTTACTATTCATTTTATCTTATAATAGTTAATCAAGATCATCTATCACCTAGGAAAGATTATAATCTAGTATTAAAATAAAAAATTACAATAGGAGATTTAATAACTTGAATTCTTATGACAGAGATTTTCTAAAAAAATACCAAAAAGCAAGAGATGAAAAAGATTCGATTCTATGTGCAGGTTTTGACCCAGCAATCCCACAACAAAGAGAGAAAAATATTATTCCTGAAAATTATCTTAAAAATAAATCAGTTGAGGAGGGGATACTTGCTTTCTTCGAAGATTTTCTCGAAAAGGTACAAGAACATTGTTGTGCAATTAAACCAAATAACCAATATATTTTCCATTTGGGAATTGATGCTTATAAAAAAATTAATAGTTTAATTCACAAGCAAGGATTAATTTCAATTTTAGATGTGAAAATTGGGGATATTGGTTCTACTAACGATTCAGGTTTCTATTGGATGAAAGAAATGGGATTTGATGCTGCAACATTTTCTCCTTTTGCAGGTAATATCTCTGAAGCTTTGAATAGTGCTCATAATTTTGGTCTTGGATTAATTACTCTTACTCTTATGTCAAATCCTGATGCAATTTATTTCATGAAAAATGCAACTATTGAAGACAAAAAAGGATACGAATTCATTTCAGAACAGCTGAAAAAACATCAAGGTGATGGTATGGTTGTCGGAGCTACTGGTCATGTTACAACCAAAGATATACAATCTATTAGATTACTTGCTGGTGATGAAATTGTGATGTTAGTTCCAGGAATTGGTAGTCAACAAGGTGACTTAAACAAAGTAATCTTGAATGGTGGTGAAAACATTCTTTTAAATGTTGGAAGAGCAATTATGTATTCACAAAATATTTTGGATTCTGTTAAAAAATATAATAAACAATTTAATGAAGTGAGAAAGGGAAAATAATAGAAATTATTTTCCAAAAATCACTCTATTCTCTTGAGGTTTTTCTGTAAAGTGCTACATGATTGAACGGAATCTCAATCACTTTACTTTTTCTTGTTTGACCAATTTCACTTTTAGAAATAAATTCCTGATTCTCTACTTTGATTTTAGGTGGATTTGGTTGTCTAGTTAAATTCCCTTTTAGTACCATAGAAACAACAAATTTGTTTTCAACAGACCATTTTTGTTCTTTCTCTGAACCTTCAGGAGAAAGCTCAGTTGGCATAAATTCTATTGCCTTAAGTCCATCTTCTATTTCATTAATAACAGTACATGGAATTTGACTTGAAACTATGATTGAACAGATATAGGTATTCTCATTTTTTGTTGCTTCAATTATTTTAGCAACTTTTATTTCTTGTTTTTCTTCTTCACCTATAATGGTATTAAGATTTAATTTCCATATCATTGGTGCATTTTCAACATCATACTTTACTAAGAATTTTGTTCCTGTTTCAACATTTACTTTTGTCAATTGCACATTTGTACCTAATGTCTGACCAAAATCGATGAATTTCATTTCTTCTGTAAGGCACTTTTCTTTCAGGTTGATTTCTGGTGGAATTAAATCTCTGATTATTATTTCATCAAGAGTAACCGGAAGCAAGTTAATAACTTCTGATATGAAATATTTACTTACTTTTTCTTTCTCAGTATCTTCTGTCAGTATAGAATTATAATCTTGAACAATTCTAATTTCTTCTCCTTTTCGGATATAGATTGTTCTGGGTATTCTTCTTTCAAAAGAATAAAGCATTTTTACTTCACTACCTGCAGCAACTTTGGAAATTTTCCAAGATAATTTCAAACCCTCTTCTTTAAGTTCTTTGGAATATTTACCACCTTCTTTGCAGATCACTTCAGTAATATTATAAGAATAAGGTATTATGTCAGAAATAACTACTTTTGTTAAATCCTTTTCTGATTCATTTTTGAATGAAGCAATTAAATTATGTTCTAGGATATTTCTAGAGGGAACAATTTCTAAGGTTATCTTATCTTTATGTTCAATCCCTCCACTATTAACGTAAGAAATAGTTCTAATTACTTTATTAGATACAGGTGACTGATGTTTTTCTAGAAGATCATACAATTCATCCTCTGACATCAAATGGTCAGATTGTAGAGAGATTAATCTCGCTAAAACATCTGTTTCTATAGAAACCAAATCAGAGGGTTCCACAAGTTCAATTTTCACTCGAGATACTTGTTCTAATGCTTGTGAAGCAGTTTTTATAATTTGATAAGCTTCTTCTTCTTCTAATTTAACACCAATTTTAGTAAGATACTCTGCAAACCAAACAGCCATTCGACGATCATTTATTGGAAGATTAGTTCTCATTTGTATGAATAATTTGAGATTTTTAGCAATAGTATGAAGTGACCTTGATTTCTGCCTCATAATTTGCTCTTCATTTTCATCATAGACTCTAACGACTGCTTCTAATAAATCAAAATTTTCAAACTCTCCCACAGGAGTAATTGATAATGAAATACTAGCTATTCCTGGGAATTTTACGATTTCCGCTTCTTTTTCATTTACATTGCTCATTTCCTGCACCTAATTGATTTCTGTTTATTATTCCTATTAATTTAGTGTTTGCTTCAAATGGTATTAACAGTTATTTTTTACGAATAAATCTTTTAAGGTTGTAACAAATTTTCGTGCTATTTCAAAATATTATTTAAGCAAAACCCTTTTTGAGAATATGCAATATTCAAATATTATATCAGATAGAATCTATTGAAAACAAATTCTTCTTTATTATTTAATAAATGAAGATATTATAATTTAAGGAATTGGAACTAAAAAGATAATCATTTTGGAGAAAATACATTTGCCGTTTGCTATAAAACACGCCTTACGAGGAATTAGCCGAAGAAAATTAAAAAATGTGATAAATACATTAGGTATTTTAATTGGTGTTTCACTTCTTGCAGGTGTACAAATAGCAACTGATTCATTAGTAAATGCCATGCAAGAAACTGTGAGTCTTCGTTACGGTAATGCTGATATTGTGATTCAGAAGGGAGAGTATTCAGCAGAATTTTTTAATTTTACAGTATATGAAGCTTTAAAAAATGATCCAATTCTCGCACCTCATATTGATGGTATTGCTCCAAGAATAACTTCTCGAGTAAGTATAACTTCGATATTTACTACAAAACAAACTGAACCATTTGTTACTTTGATTGGAATAGATGATGTTCTAGATGCTCCTTTTGGTGAGATTTTACCAGAAGAAGAATATGGAAATAATAATTTTAATTTAAGTGAATTTACTTTTAGACAATGTATTATTGGAAAAAGATTAGGAGAATCGGTTATTGATTTCAACGTGGATGGTGACGGGAGGAACCAAGAACTTAGTCTTCCAATTTTAGCACCAATCGAAATGTCCTTTCTCGATGCAAATGGGAATTTTAGAGCATTTGAAGGATTAAATGTAAAAGGTATCGCTCAAACAGCTGGAAAAGGAATTTTAACTTCAAGTTTAGCTGTTGTTATGAAACTTTCTCATGCTCAAGCGTTGTTTAACACAACTATTACTGGTATAAACAATCTAGTTGTAAGCACAACATTGGGAAATGAAAATGCTCGAAATGTTACTGATTTGATAGAAGAAAGACTTGTATACTATCTAGGTGAAGAGGAAGGATTGAAATTTAAAATTGACGCTCAAAAATATGATGCATTTGATGATATCAAGGATTCAATTAAAAGTTTTAGAATTGTGTTATATGTTTTTGGTTCATTAATTATAATTTCAGGAGTAATGTTAATTCTCAACATTACCTTAATGAATATTGATGAAAGACAACGATCCATTGGTATTTTACGAGCTATTGGTATGACTCAAGGTCAACTAATAACGACACTTCTTACCGAAAGTATGCTATTGGGAGGGGTTGGTTCATTTCTTGGATTAGGCGGAGGAGTTATAAGTGGTTTGGGAATAATTTTCTTACTTGAAAATTTCTTAAATATTGGTGAAATATTACAAAATATTCCTCTTGTAGTTAATCCTATTGGATTAATTATCGCATTTGCAATTGGATTACTTATTTCATTATTAGCAGCATTATATCCAGCTTGGAGAGCATCACGTATAGACATAGTAAAAACAATAAACGAAATTGAATCAGAAAAAATAGGAATACAAAGAAGTGGTAGTTGGTCAATATTACTAGGTGGTATTCTTCTTCTAGCTGGTTCAGCAACTATAGCTATAGCTTTAGTTTTAACACCCGATTGGACTTGGATGATGTTTATAGGTGGTGTACTAGGATTTCTGCTTGGATTTGGAATTTCCTTCGCTCGTATTGTAGGACCAAAAATAGCATTCAATGTATTCGCCCTATCATGGATAGCATCAGGATTACTTGCACTATTAGTACTGAATCCTTATCTAAATAATATTGGAGTTGCTGAGGATAAAGCATTATACGCATTTTTGATAGCACAATTAGGATTGGTTTTTGGAGCTATTATTTTCGTTGCACTGAATCTTGAGTGGTTATCAAATAGATTCAATGATATCTTTCAATCTTTCAAACGTTTTAGATCGATTGGAATAATTTCAATGAGGTATATAGGAAAGAAAAAAACGCGCTCTGCTTTAACTTTTGCAATTTTTGGAGTCATATTAACTATGAATGTATTTCTTGCAGTTTTTACGGGGAGTTTTACTTTAGGATTTGAGGATTTTGCTATAAAGGAGGAAGGAGGAGTAAATATAATTGCTTATTCTCCATTTGGATCACCAAGTACAGAAGAAGATCCTTTTCAAACTATTTTTGATGCTGATCCAAATGTTGAAAAAGTTGTTGGAATGAAATTCAGGTTTTCTCTATCAGGAGCGATTTCTTACATTAGTTTTATTGCTGAAAATGAATCTAGGATAACAGAAGATGTTTTACCAGTTCCTACTGATATGTGGGGCATTAATGATGAATTTTTAGAAATGACTGAATATAAAATGATAGATGTATGGGATGGACTTGAAGGTGAAGATCCTTGGATTGCTGCACAAGATCCTACAAAAAATTATGTTATATTGCCAAATCTACTTAGAGAATTTGGTTATGATGAAGCAGGAGTAGAATATTATGTAAATTCCACAGTAGGAGACACTATACAAATCCCTGCTGTTGATTATGTTAATGGAACTTACGTGACAAATGAGACCTTAGTTGATTATACTATTGTAGGTTTTGTGGAAACAACATCTTATTCGATGTTATTTGCTAACTTTTTGTTTACTAGTGAACAATCAGCTATTTTTGATCAAATAGGAGATAATGATACTGCATATTTAATACAAACAAATCCTAGATTGAATACAGATGAAGTTGTAGAAGTCAGTAGAAATATCGAATCGAAATTACTTGGTTTTGATACTATTTCTTTACGTAGTCGAATCGAATCCTTCTTAGAATTCATAATGCAAGCTGTTAATTTTATGCAAGCTTTTGTTTCTTTAGGATTGGTTGTTGGAGTTCTAGGATTAATCGTTGTTTCATTACGTGGAGTCACAGAAAGAACCCGAGAAATTGGAATGATGCGTGCTTTAGGATTCCAAAGAGCAGAAGTTATCACAGCTGTTGTAATAGAAATTTTTGCGGTAGCTTTTGTGGGACTAATTATTGGATTCATTAATGGTTTCATACTTGGTTATGGAATGTTTACTCAATATCTTGCTCAATATGATTTTACTTTCATCATTCCTTGGGCTGCATTAGGTCTCTTTATTGGAATTACAATAATTCTTTCAATAATTGCAGCTGTAATTCCCGCTAGAAGAGCTTCAAAGATTCCTCCAAGTGAAGCACTACGTTATACTGGTTAGTAAAGGAATGCTGAATTTAGGCATTCCATTCTTTCAAAATTGTTTGTGATTTAAGATCTGATAGGAAAGGTAATTTTTCTAATTGTTCAACTATTGGTTGATATCCTCGACCAATTGTTCTTGTGCGGAGAGTAATTAATAGGTCATACTTTCCAGTTAAAACTGATACTTTCTCTACGCCTGATATGCTTTTAATTTTCTCAATATCCCACTCCATACTTCCTCTTACTTTTGCTAATATGAGAATCTTTACTTCACTCATTGATAGTCCTACTATGCCTGTAAATACTAAAATTGCCCCAATGCCTCTTAATGACCATACTACCCATGCAGCATCTCCTGTTGGTAAAGTGAAATATTCAGGAAATAGAATATTACCAAAAAGTGCTATTGGAATTCCTGCAATTACTGAAACAGAAGATAGGGAATTTACAATTGACATTTTCCCCATTGATAGCGCTCGAACATATAAAATTCTAGCAATATAAACTAGTAACATAGATATAGCAATTGGTAAAAATGCAGGTTTGAAAGTATCTGAAAAAACTTTCCAATCATATGATCTCATAAATGGTAATGAAAGCAGAATTGTAAATATTGCCATAAAAAATAAGGTCCACAATCGTATATTAGTTGAATCAAGTGATTTTCCTTTTGTATCTTTAGATTCAACAGTCTTTTTCTGGAATATAACATAAATTGCTGAGCTAGTATTAAAAACTAAAAATATTAACAATAAATTTGTCCAATCGAAAGCACCACCATTACCAGTTGTAAAATCAATAGCAGCTAGAATAACTCCTAAAACAATCATAATTATTGATTGAATTTCAACAGCACAAGGTAGTGTTTTATCCACTATTAAATCACCAATGATCAAATAAACTACTACAAATTGTGCAGCTGGAAGGAAAACAGCGAGACTCATATCTTTTATGAGAATAAAATAAATAAAGGTATTAATTCCAGAGAAGAGTCCAGAAAGACTTATCCAAAGAAACATCTTTTTAGTCGGAATCTTAATTCCTTGATATTGTGGATCTATATATTGACCTAGAAATGAAAATCTTCTTTTTTCAGTTTTTTTTGGTGATGTAATATCTGAGGTCGATTGTGTTATGGTTTTATCTTTAGGTAAATAAGATTTTATTTTAGTAATAAAATCGTAAATAGGTTTTCTACTAATTGGAATCCAGAGAACTAATACGAATAATATACTTACAATTATACCAATTACCATTGATTGTACAGCAAAAACATATTCATTTGTAATACCATCAGAATCAACAATAATTGCAGAACTAGTGTAACTATCAATGGCAACCCATATTGAACTAATGATTCCAGAAAGAACAGCTAAAATAATGAAAGTATATTTTCTAGTTAATTTTCTAAAAGGACGAGTTGTCGTATCTACCAAAATCTTTCACCTATTTTTAGCAGTTTAATTATCTTCTCAGAATTCCTTTTGTATAATTGAAGTTGTAGTTTCTATTATTCCATCAATTAGATGAATTTCTTGAGTACGATTGTACATTTCATTCATGGTCAAAGTTTCCAATCGAACAATAATATCATATTCTCCTGTTATAACAGCAACAGAAGTCACACTAGGAATTAGCTTAATTTTTGCTAATACTTCATTTGTTCGTCCAAGCGCTACATTGATGAGCATATATGCTTTCATGATTTCCTTATCAGGTGATGACACTTTTATTCCTCTGATTTCTCTCCAACATAACTACTTTATGAATTAATTGATTGGAGTAAAAATTCTATCAATTTTCTGATAAATTAAATTATACTATAAATAATCATGATTCAAGAATTCGAGAAATACTTATTACTTCTAGTTGCAATCTGTTTTTGATTATCTCAAATCAAAAATTCGAAGGTGCAAAATTGGCATTAGAAACAGTTGAAGAGTTAATAATATTCATCGATCTTGATAACTTTCGAAAGATTTCTGAAGAACAAGGATGGGTATCTTACAAACCAAATGAGATTACAGGAACTTTAACTTTTTTAGTTACACAATTAGTCCGCAAACATCTTGGTGAAGTTATTTATGGATTAGATGAAAAGCATGGTACAGAAGAATGTATGATACGACTTACTGGAGCTTTAGCTCATGATGAGATTATCAATGATTTGGAAAATCTTGTACAGGAAATTTATGAAAAAGGATTAAATTGCGGTTGTGAAGCATCAGTAAGTATTGGAGTTGCTAGAGGTCCTTACACACCAATAAAACCAACTGGTCCTTATCAGTGGTCAAAGAGATTATTTAAGGGATATGCTCAAAGATTAGCTCATAAAGCATTAAAGAAAGCTAAAAAGCAAGGTGGAAATAGAATAGTATTTCTATAATTACCACATATTTCTATTGAGGAGTTTTTCAGTGATAAATGAAAAACGAGATAAGGAAAAAACTAATTCTTTCACTTTTTTAATTGATGCTCATATTCACACAAATCAATCACCTTGTGCATCCATCACCTTAGAAGAAACTTTAATTCGTCTTTCTGGAATTGTTGATGCTATCACTGTAACTGATCATGACTTTATTTTCGAAGCATCAAACGAAGTATTAAATGCTCTTCAATTGAAATACAATATCAAAGTTTTAACTCCTGCAGTAGAAATTTCATCATTACAAGGGCATATTCTTGCTTATGGTATTGAGAGTGTACCTTCAAATAATTCTGATGCGAAAGAAGTAATTGAAATGATACATTCGGAAGGAGGGATTGCTGTTGCAGCTCACCCTTTTGCATTGCTTGGATTGGATGATCTAATATTTTCATTGGATCTTGATGCTTTAGAAATCAATGGTTCAAGATCATCTCGAATAAATCAATTAGCTAAAGAATCAGCTGAAATGATAGGAATTCCTTTAATTGGAGGATCAGATTCTCACACTTTATATCATATTGGTACTTGTGTAACAGAATTCTTTACAATGATTGAAACAGCGCAAGACTTGATTTCAGCAGTAAAAAAGGGTAAATGTCGACCTTTGTTTCTTACTCATCGTGGAAGAAAACATTAGATCAACTATTATTTTAGTCTTTTATAATCATATTATCTATCATTTCATCTGTGAATTTTTCACGTCGTTCCTGATGTTCAGCAATAAATTTCTCGATTTTTTCTGCTAGGTTTTTCTTGCAATACCCACAAAGAAGTTTACCAGCTAAACAATCACTTTTCATCTCTTGTATTTTTTCATCGTTTGATTCAAATAGATAATATTCATACCAATAAACAATACATTTATCTGGTTCTCCTCCCAATTCCTTTTGCTCCTCTACAGTTGCTCTTCCACCGGTAAAAGCACTCATTACTTTTTTCTTTGCTTGTTTGGGAGTATCGGTTGTGAAAATACATGTTTCTGGTTGAGAAGCTGACATCTTTCCTCCTTCTGCTAAACCCGGGAAGAATTTACAATGAATAGCAGTTGGTTTGTAATAGCCTAATTTTGGTGCTACATCTCGAGTAATTCTCCAATAAGGGTCTTGATCAATTGCAGCAGGAATTAGAATTGGGATATTCTTACCTTTCAAAGCTGATGGCAAGAAACAAGGCATTGCTTGAATTGCAGGATAAAAAATCATTCCGATATTTGATTCATTTGTGAAACCGAAAACAGCTTTTGCAGTTGAATATGTTACCCTCTTTGCTACTTCTACAGCAATTTGGTACATAGTTGGTGTGATTTGTGAATCAAAGATAAAATAAGTTTTCTTAGGATCAAATCCAACAGCCATTACGTCTTTAGCATTTTCATAGGCAAAATCTTTAGTTTCTTTAAAATTTAGTTTTTGATTGAATAAGAATTTTTCATCATCTGTCATTTGGAAGTATAATTCCACATCAAAAATATCTTGTAACCATTTTGTGAAAATCCAAGGTACTAAATGTCCTAGATGAGTATGACCAGAAGGACCCCTCCCGGTATAAAGGGCAAATTTCTCACCTTGTTCTAGCTTCTTCAAAATCCAATCAAAATCACGATGGCTAAAGAAAAGCCCCCTTCTTAGAAGAAGATGTAATTCTCCTTTTCCATATTTCTTTAAAGTGTCAATTTCTTTTTTAGAAAGGAGGGTTGTACCGAATTTCTTTACTAGTGTTTTATAATCAATTACTCCGCTGACTTCCCAAGGTGTGACAATCATTTCTTCTTCTTTCTTTTCACTGGTTTTCTTAGACATTATGAACAACCTATTTTTTTACTAAATGAATTAATTATAAACAAATTATAATTCAGTCAGTTATTTCAACTCTTAAAAATTCTTTCATCCAAAAGAAAAGTATGAATTATAAAATATAAATTAAAAAATCATTATTGAAAAATCAAAAAAAATAAGAAAAGTAAGTAAGATTATTCCCAACTATAGGAAATATCTTCTTCTTCTTCCTCTGATTCTTCATCATTTCCATCTACGAATTCAATTTCTAAATTATCGTCTTCATTAGTCTGCATAGATATAGATTCAGAATCAGAAATCTCAAAAGAAATGGATTTATCTTCTTCTCCTAGTGAAATAAATTCATCTTTCTTTTCAGGATTAAGTATTTCAGGATCGCCAGTACTTTCAAACCATTCAGATCGCAAATCATAAGATTGTTCATCTCTTATCATATCACTTTTTTCTTTAACACGATCCATTCCATCATACCATTCTGCCATTTTCCTTGAACGAGCTCGTTTTTCATCTCGTCTTTTTCTAATTTCATATGGTGAAAATCTCCATCGTAACCATCGACCAAAAGTCATTTTGTTTGGTTCTAGAATCCATTTTCGAACAAAAAATTGTATTCCCAATATTTGGAAGAAAACAATAAGAACCCCAAACAAGTAAAGAGGCCAGATAACATTGTCATTTCCAGTAATAACTAGATACATTGCTACAGGGATAATCCCTAAAGCTAAAACAATTACAGGTATACCTACAAAGATAAATAATCCTTCAACAAGATAGAAAATCATTACATAAAAGAAATCACCTAAGCCACTGGTGCCGCCCTTTTGTTTCTTTTCTGGGGGTACATATGTCACTAGTTACATCTCACAAAATTTCTATGTGATAACTAATCATACTCGTTTATAAGAGTGTGTTTTATTACAAAAAATAAACTAAGATAATACTACCACCAAACATCTTTCCACCCTAAAGTATATGCTACAGCATTTGCAGCAAAATGAACGATGCCTGCTAATGGAATCATAACAATCCAATAAGTCCATGGAAATAAGGGTTTTACTCCAATCATACCAAATAATAGACCGAAGAACATGAATCCAGTTTGATCCACAATCATTAATGACCCACCTGATTGTATATTCCTTCTTCTTTTTATAAATGAACCAACCATATCTCCTATAACAGCTCCAAATCCTTGAAAGAAACCGTTTGCTAAATGTAGAGTAAATCCTGCATCTACAATCTCATTAAACCACCAAGTGGTTAATATCCCCATTACAAAACCACCTAAACATCCTGCTATGAATCCTCTAATTGTTTTACTATTACCTAATATACGTTTATTGTCAATACAGTTTCCTCTGAAATCAATTGGAACTCCTCCTCCGAAAATCATAGGAGTTACATTAGCAAACATTGCTGGGAGAACGAAAAAAATTGCGTTCAAAACCTCAGATTCTACAACTGTTTCAAACCAAGTTGGTAACATATTTTACCCTCTTTTCAGGTATTTTAATATAAGGTATTAACACTATGAAGAAAAACTAATTCCTATTAAAATATTCTTATGCAAGAATACATATAGGTATATTTTTTAGCACTTTATAAGTTCAAATCTGTATGGTAATCTTGTATACTATTTGATGTGTTGATTAATTTGAATGTCTTTTGCAAAAATAGAATTAATCTAAAATTCAATAATTCTGAGGTACTCCTTGATCCTGAAATAATAAAATCAGATGTAAGCTGTATTTTTGTTTCTCATGCTCATTATGATCATTTACCTATAAGGAAGAAGAGACCAGAATCTTTACCACCAGCTGTTTGTTCAAAAGCTACTGCGCGACTTTTTCAAGAACGAATTGGATATCAATTACCACAACAAGATGATTGGTCAAATGAAGAATATATTCTTGAAACTATGCCAGGTGGTCATACTTTTGATTCCACTGTTGCTAAAGTTACTAACAAAGAAAATGGTAAAATAACAATCTATACAGGAGATATTAATTTAGAAAATAGAGGGTATCTTGAAGGTTATAAACCAATAAAATGCAATACACTAATTTTAGAAGCAACTTATGGTGATCGTAATTATTGTTTTCCAAAATTTGAGAATCAAATTAAGCTTGCACGAGAATATATTAGTAATCAACTTAATAATGGATTTCCAATTGCTCTTCTAGGTTATCCTTTAGGGAAAGCTCAACTACTCAATCATTGTTTAGGGGATCTATGTGAGAATAGATTTTCTACTGAATCAATTTGGAAGATGGAACAAATTCATACAGAGTTAGAATTAAAATTATTTCCTACTAAAAAACTAGCAAAAAATATTCCAAACTCATTGCTCAACATTGAAGAACCTTGGATTCTTTTTCATAATCATACTGGGTATAACGATCAAATTTTATCTTATCTTAAAAGAAAATGCAATCTAAAAGTAGTTGGTTTTTCTGGTTGGGCACGAAATGAAGAACAATATAAAGCTCGTATGGGAGCAGATGCGGCATTCATAATAAGTGATCATGCTGATTATAGTAGTTTGTTAAAAATTATAAAAGAGAGCTCTCCAGAAAAAATTTTCACCGTTTTTGGACAAACAAAAGAATTAGCTAAGGAACTTCAAAAAGATGGATTTAACGCTGTACCTTTAAAGCAAGGGCAAGCAACACTAGAATCTTTTTTCTAGAGAAACAATTAATCCAACGAGATATATAATTCATCTCTTGAATAGAGGATTAGTCCTCTTCTTTTTCCAAAATTTATTGCTGAATTACTAAAACTATTAGAAATAATCATTCCTTTACGATTGTTCAGATCCGTTAAGATTCGTTCAAATCTAATTAATCTGTCAACTCCTACAGCTCGATTCCAATCCACGATTTGTACTACAATTTCATTTATCAAAACATCAGAATCTACTTTCACAATCATCTGAAAATGATGCCTTTTACCACTTGAACCTAGTAAGTTTACATCTTCTCTTACTTGGAAATTCATTTGTTTGAAGAACTCTACTGCTAAATCATATAGATTAGACTTTTCATCACCGTTATTAGGATACAAGTAATAATTTGTCCTCCTGCATTCTAAAGATAATTGATTAGTTAATTTCCCTGATATAATATTAATTAACTACTTACTTGTTCTTTTATTTTTTCTTTTGAATATTGAGCAATTTGCATTATTTCAGACAAGTTTTCTAAACCAGTCTTTCTCTTACCTTTTTCTATCTCATTTATTGCTTTTACTAAAAAGCTATTAATTGGTACTTCTAAACCTACTTCTTTAGCTTTTCGACAAATATAACCATTGAGATAGTCTATCTCTGTTTTTCGACCTCTTTGTAAATCAGTTAATAATGAAGGGTAAATTTTTCCGTGTCTTTTTTCTCCCACTTTTCTGATGATATTACTCATTGTAGTCCTCTTTAAACGAGTGAATAAATTATCTGTTGGCCTTGGTGTATAGAAGAAATTCCTAATGTCCAAACCATCTACTTTCTCTAATCTAATTTTCAGAGTATCTGCTACTAATAATCCTTCTTCTTTTAAACAACCCATTATAAACCCAATTTCTGGATCACCAATCATTTTTCCTAATGTTATTCCGAATAATCCCCCTAATGGAGCTATAACAGAATTAACTATAAGTTTAGCCCATCTAAAACCTTGAATGTTATTTGTTAAAATTGTTGGTTTAAATTTATCTAGATATGATTTTATTTCTAACAGTCTTGGATCATTTGCATCTTTACCACTACTAAAACCAAGTACAAAATCTCCAGAGCTTGAAGTCATTCTTAATTTACCATTACCTAAATAAGTTGCACCCCAACCTATAACTCCAGCAACAATTTGATTTGGTGGTACATATTCAGCTAATTCACTAACATTTCCAAATCCATTTTGAAGACTATATACTAAACTTTCAGGTGTGATAAGAGATTTTAATTGTTTGGCGACGTCTTTTGTATCAATATTTTTCACAACAACTAAAATATGTTTGAATTTATTTTTTAGTTTCTTGAAATCACATTCGATTGGAATTTTAAACGGTTCTTCATAAACCTCTATTATTAAACCATTTTTCTTGATTGCATCATAATGAGATCCTTTTCTTGTTATTACTTGAACATCAATATTTTCTTTGAAGAGCATTGCTGCAGTAATTCCACCAATCGCTCCAGCACCAATTACTAAAATTTCTCGCAAATTATTCTTCTCTCTACTAGTCATATTATATCACATCTTTTTTTGATATCCACTCATCAATTAGTATGTCCATTATAATACTATCATAATATCTACCATCTATATATTTAGCGTCTCTTTTTTTACCAACTTTTTGAAATCCCAACTTTTCATATACTTTTATTGCTCTAGGATTATATTCAAAAACAAATAACTCAATCCTATGTAAATTAAGATACTGAAAACCAAAATTCAATAAAACTCTCATAGCATCAGTTCCATATCCTTTATTCCAGTTTTTTTCAGCATAAATAGAAATACCTAATATAGCACTTCTATTAATATTATCAATATTTGATAATTCACATCCCCCTAGTAGTTCTCCACTCTCTTTATGTTCAATCGCAAATTTGTAAATTCGTCCTTCTCTTCTTAATCTCCACGATTCGCGAATCCATTCTTTTTCTTCTTCTTCGGAAAAGGGTATTATAGTACCAATAAAGTGACGAAGTTTTAGATTATTGAAATATTTCATTATTGTTTGTAAATCATTTAATTCGTATGAACGAAGCAGTATTTTTTCTCCTTCAAACATTTTTCTCACCAATAATATAATTTGAAAAAAGAGGTCAAAATAAAATTGTTGTTACAAATACTACAACTCAATAAGCAAAAGTTCAAAAGTATGTTTTCATATTATTGAATTAATTTGTTGGTAACGGAGAATTCTATATTGAACATTTCTGCTAAGGACGATCACTTATCAAAAACCTATGATAAACAAATTATAGTCTCTAATAAAAACAACAAAAATAGTGTTAAGCTTTTACTAAAATTATCAGGAAATAGGATTACAGCTGTAAAAAAAGAAGGGGAATTTTGTTTCTGCTCTGAATTAGAAAAGAAAATAGAAAGTAATTCATGGAAAAATGGTCTCAATATTATTGATTCTTTTCTGACTAGCTATAACCATCATTTTCAATATGCATATATTCGATCTATTGAAAAACTATCAGAGAATTTTATTCAAGTTCCGTTACGAGCACAATACTTACGAACAATAATACTAGAACTTGAAAGATTACAAAGCCATTTAAATAAAATTGGTTTCATTAGTTGGGGATTGTCTTTTCCGTTTCTAAGTAATAAAATTATGAACCTTGAAAAGGAAATATCAAAAGAGCTCTCTGATTTTGATAAATTCCCAATTAAAATTGGTGGAGTAGTTAGAGACTTTGAGAATGAAAAAATAAAATCAATATATCGAGCAATAATCCTTGTAGAAGAAAAGATTACCAAAATAATTCAAAACATAAAACGGAATTTAATCTTAAAAGATATTCTAAAAGAAACAGGATTCATATCCCGAGAAACAGTCAAAAAATTATCTTTAGTGGGTCCTTTAGCTAGAAGTTCGGGTATGACTGCTGATATTCGAAAATCCGATCCTTATGAAGCATATACTGAAATTGATTTTAGTATACCTGTTTCAGATTATTGTGACACTTATGGGGAATTGTTAGTTTTATGTGATGAAATTGTTGAATCATCAAAAATAATTAAACAACTTCTTTACAAACTTCCAAATGGAGAAATTAGTTCTAGTACGGATAAAATTAAATTGATATCTGGAAGTACTATCGTTAGAGTAGAGAGTCCTTCTGGTGAATTATTTACTTTCATTCAAAGTAAACAAGGTTTCTTGGATCAAAATCCAAGAGTATATAGAATAACTACACCCTTAAAAGTTAATTCACAAGGATTACTCTCGAGAATATCTGGAGAAGAAATTGATAATCTTTCAATTATTCTACTTACTATAGGAGAAGGATGGATTTACCAAGTTTAAGATAAGAAAAGATTTTTAGTAATTTACGATTAAATATTCAAAAGTAAAAGAGGAAAAAACAAAAATAAGGAGCTTACAAAATGGAAATACCTTGGATTGAGATATTTATTTTTCCTGGATTTCTATTTATATTAGGCTTAACGTTTCTTTTTGAACATATTAGTTATCGTTTATATTCACGATTTGATTTTAATGAAAAAAGACATCCTCTCTTCATTCCAATTTTTGATCAGTTTAGATTTTGTTTCAATGCTAAAAAAGAGGAAATTACAATTCAAAATATCTTCCAAAGTGTCTTTATTGTTTGCATGGCAGCTTTAGGGTTTGTTGCTGCATTAATCCTGCCATTAACTGTTAGTGGTCCTTTACCAAATTCAGCTAACAATTATAAAGGTGGAGGGGGAAAAACTGAAGGAATTGTTGGTATAATCTCTTTTGAAGGAGATTTACTTCTTCTGTTCTCAATTATTCTATTTTTTGGCATTTTGATTTTCTTTGTATATTGGTTGGGAAATAAGCATACTAATTATCAATCGTTAAAAAAATCTCTAACATTCATGATTTTTGATATACCTTTATTATTAGCTTTTGCTGGTCCAGCTCTTGCAGAGAAATCTATGAGTCTCTCAATGTTAGCTGAGGATGTAAAAATCATTAGTTATCTAAACAAAGGATTTGGAATTTTCATACTAATACCTCTGGGATTGTTTGTATCAATTATAGCATTAACTTTGAAATTCGATCAAATTTATTTTGATCGAATAAGTAGAACTACTCAAATTGAGGAATTGCCTTTTTCGAAAAATTGGAAATTCGTATTATGGAATATATCTATGAGAACAATGGAATTTGTTATTGCTGCTACGATTGTTTCAATTTTCCTTGGAGGTCCTTTTATTCCAATTCCAATTTTAGATGGTTTTGAATATCTAGCATATATTCTTAATTTTCTTTTCAAATGTGGTATCATCTTCCTTATTATTACATTAATTAAGATTTTAATACCAAGATTGCAAACAACGCAAGCAGTTAATGTCTCTCTAAAAATTCTTTCGCCTATAGCAACCCTTTCTCTTATTCTAATAGGCGGATATATTGCAATCTTTGGACTTCGATAAGTTCTAGATAGAATAGGTTAATAATATAGCATGCTATATTTCTTCACAGAATAGGTGAAATCTATCATGGAAAACGGATTTCAATTTGCTATGTTTATAATATCACCAATTGTATTGATATTAGATGCTGTCTTTGTTAGTTCTGGAATAATTCGTAAATTCGCCCGGATAGAGAAAAGTGATGAAAGTGAACGAACCAAACTATTTTCAATAGTTGATGTAATGGAAAAAATTGGTATAGTTTTAGGCGTATTAACTTTGATGCTTGCAGGTTATTTAGCAGTAAAAATACCCGATGAATATCCCTGGTTACAATGGTTCAATCCTATAACAATTCTCTTTATGTGTATCATAGGAGCATTAATGACCTTACGAACATTAGAAGATACACCTATTACAGCATTAATTGCTTTACTAGCTGGATTCCTTGGAGCAGCAATCTTTGCTGTAGCATTTGGTGATCTTGGTCAAGGTAAATGGATATACTTCATTATCTTTTTAGTAATAGATATCATTGTCTTTATTTTAGTAAGAACTCTAACGCAACAAATGGCTATGATTGGTAAAATAATGAATTGGTTACCAGTAGCAATAACAATAGCTTTTCTCTGTATTGCTTGGGGAATATTCCAAATTGTTTCTTTAGCAATATGGGGTGTACAATTAGTGTTACCAAATATTTAGCATCTAAAAAAAATAAAAGGATCGAAATTTTTCGATCAATTTTTTTTATTTAAAAATAAAGATAAAAAAAAGAAGATAAGGAAGAATTAGTAAATTAATTATTCATCTTCTTCATATTCATCTTCAAATTCATCTTCAGCTGCATCCATTTCTGCAATTTCATCAGCTATATCATCACCTGCGCCACCATACTCTTCCTCAAGTTCTAACTCGACTTCATCACTTTCTTCTTCATCATATGATTCTTCGAATAAGTCTTCAGGTATTTCTTCTACAAGTTCAGTGGGTTCGGTTTTAAGTGCAATCATAAACCTTCTTGCAAGTAAATCATAGAATTTAGTTAGTTCTCCAAGATCATTTGCTTCATAGAATTCGCCTCTTCCTATTTCAGAAAGACGCTTAAGTAAACGCTTATCTGCTTCGCCTAAACCTATTGTATAAAGAACTGTATTTGGAAAATCTCGTGCGCATTTTCTAACGATTGGTACTGGATTAATTCCTAATCCATTGCCTTTATTTGGTTGTCCATCAGTTAGAAGAACAACCATTGATGGATTCATCTTACCAGTTATTGAATTTGGTTCGAATCTCTTAGTCATTTCATATGCTTGTTGTAGTGCTCCACTCATGAAAGTTAATCCTCCACCAGTTGAACATCTCTTTGAAATATAATCAGCAATTACTTCTAAACCTGCATCTTTAGCAGCTCCAGTACAAGAAATAACTGGAGTAGGACCTGCGGAACCATATTCAACTTCAAATACATCAACATCACCAGCAAAACTGAGGATAGCCAATTGTTCACCCCAACCACGAGAGACTTTTTGGGAAAGGAATAAGAGAGTTGCCAATGCAGCACCTTTTATTCTGGAGACCTTTTTCTCGTCGAATTCATTAAGAAGAGATTCCAGTTCTCTGCCTCCTTTAAGGCCTCTGCGTAGACCTTCTACTGCAGTACCAGTTCCTTTAACTACCATATCTGGTTTGCTCATTGAACCTGAAACATCAAGAACAAGTACAGCGTTAAAGGACATCTCACTTGCAGGAACTAATTGAACTTCAACTTCTTTTCCAGAAGGATCAATAATTCCTACTTCATCACCATCTATATCAGGATCTGAGTCTAAGAAAGAAATTTTTACGTGCCCACATCCTGCATCAGGCCAATCAATTTGTAAATTACGATATACAGGTCTATTTCTAATCACAGATGTTAATTCATCAAAATTCTCTAGAATATAGGAAATGCATTCTTCAACTGATTGCCCTTCCAAAGGTTCAATACCGAATTTCACTCTAGTTATTGCTTCCTTTTTTATATGGGCTTTTCTAACATTAACTCTATCTCCATCGCTAATATTAGCTGAATCCAAAATACCATTATCAACAGCAATGGTATCCACTTCGACTTCATCATTTTCTAAAACTTGAACAGCACAGCTGTCTTCAAATTCATTGATTAGTTGAATAATGTCAAAGTCATCAACCCCTAATCGATCCATGTCCCGCTTATTCATATAAGCTCTGCCATCGATTTCGCCAACATTCATAACTGAAATATCTATTATTTTTTCTACCATTTTTGTTCACTGTTTTTATGTATATATGTCTACATACATTTACATAGGTAAAATGCTTTTAAAATGTTTGCATTTGGAATCATCACAAAAAAAATTTTGCTTCAAATGAAAATGATGTTAGAAATTTTAAGAAAATAACAAAAGAGAAAGAAAAGGAAAGCAAAAGCTCCACTAGATGGAGCTAAATACAAATGCTAATTCGGAATAGAGATCAATTGTTTCAGTATCACCAGCTGTTCGAAAGTAGATTCTTAAAACATAACTTTCACCATTTTGGAAAACTAGTCTACCACTACTTATTTCTCCAATTGGTACACCTTCTTCAGCTAAGAGATATGGTAAACCTATCGTTCTCATCTCATTTCTAACAAAGGATTCCTCTACGTTTTTTGTACCATAAAGTTGACTATCCTTATAGACTTCAATACTCCAAAGATCCCCATCATCATAATCACACATAACTCTGAAAACCAAACTTATCGAATCGGTAGAATTAGCTTTTATGCTACCAATTCTTATTTGCATATATACTTCTTGTTTCATAACAGGGATGACTGCGGCCATAACAACAAATAACACTGCAATTACTGACGCTGCTACTATTAAGCCAATCATAAGCGGAGTCATTGCTTTTCTGTTTTTGAGAATTTTTGAGAGCTTCATTGAATGAACACTATCCATTTCTGCTAATTCAGAATTTTATAATTGATATATATTAATGGTCATATTACTTTTAGATATTTATCAAATAATAATCTCTTTAAAAACTTTTTAGGTAAATAAGAATTTTTCCTTCTTTTCGACTATGTTTTCATCTTCTTTCTTTTCCTTTTTCCGTTTTTCTTGTTTACTTGCGCACTTCTTTTTTGGTATTTTTTTAATGTCTTTTTATTTTTTTTGTTGAGTGTTCAAGTTCTCAAAGAGTTTTTTCATCTTTTTCTTTCTTTTTTCTTGCCCACTTGCGCACTTCGTGGTACTTTTATAGTTTCTTCTTTTACTCTTTTTCGGTGTTTTTCTCCTTTGTCCCCTCTTCGTCCTCCGAGTAATGATTGGTCTTATCCTCTTACGGAAAGCGTTCTTGATCCCCGTCGTTATCCTCGTGGTTTACTCAGCTCTTCTGAGATCGCTTTCGTTTCCGAACTCCTTCCTAATCCTCTTGGTTCCCCCCAACCTGTTTTCACCAGCAATGATTTAGCAGTTCTTCTTCTTCGTCATTTTCGTTCTCTTGTTGGTAATATAGCTCTCACCAGTCTTTCTCGTAATCTTCTTAGTGGTGAAACCTATACTGATAGTGAGTATTTTGATAGTACTGGTGTAAAGAAGGGTGAGCTCTTTCTTTTTCGCAAAGGTCTTGTACGTGCTTATCCTTTTCCTGCGTCCCGTGCCAAGTTCCAGTACTGGTATGGTTTTCCCCGTGAGAATTATCGCTTAGTTCCGAGTAACTTCCGTGCTAAGTTTCCTCCTCATGATGCTTTTAGTAGCTGGTGTATGAGTGCTCTTACTCGAGGTCTTTCCGGTACTACTCTTATTGATGTTTCCGATCGTTATCGTGTTGTCCCTCATTGGGATGGTAGTGGGAATTATATCAGTGATTTTGTTCTTAAGATTCGATTACCCGATGGTGAGGATTCTTTTTGGTGGTTTGAAATCCATACAGGTTCTGAAGGTTATGATTATGATTATTTCCTAAAACGATTAGTTACTATGGAACGGTTTCTTGCCTTCCGGAATCAAAGTTTCTTTATCATGCTTGTTCCATTTATTCGAGACTTAACTCTCGCAGAAGAAAGTATTAGACGTTATAATAAAGAAGTTGAAACCAATCAATTACTTGATCTTCCTTATTTGGATTTGAAAAAGAGTCGCCTTCTTGCTTATAAGCAGATAGATAGTTTACGTGGGGAATTTGGTTCTGAAACACATTCTGAAGGAAAATTATTCTTCGATAATTGGCATGATACTTATCCTATGCCATTGACTATTCTTGGAAATACCATTAACTACTATTTCAATGAACATAATTCTGGGGATATGTACACTATAACTTACTGGGGATCTCATCACTTCTATATATGGTAGAAGCTCTCTTTTAATGAAAAGGTTGTTTTATCTATTCACAACCTTTTTCTTTTTTTGTTTTCGATAACGAATAGCAAAAAAGACAATTATTGGAATAACCACTATACTTGTTACTCCTAAGGAGATGGCAACAGTATAGTCTTTATAGGAATAGATCTTAATAGAATCCCAAGTATTGAAGAATAAATAGCCATTTTCTTCTGCTATTTCATACGCATAAGCGTCTATACTCCTATGAGCAATTCGTCGAATCCAACGAGGGGTTCCAATCCCAAAAATATACAGTCCATAGCCACAAGCGAACAATCTGTTCCCAGAAATAGCAATATCTCGAATTTGCCCACCAGATTGGATTTCTCTCTTAGGAAAAGAATAATCCCCTAAAATTGAAGGATTTTCTGGATCTCGAAAATCATAAGTTGTGGCACCATCCCAAAGAAAGCCAGTATAAACAAAGTTCTTTTCTATTTCCACTGCTACGAGAGAACCTTTTCCTTCAGTGATTTCTCCTAGAAGTGTTGGTTGTTCTGGATTTGTGATGTTGTATGCTTGCAATGAGTGCCTACAAAGGTATAGTATTTCCTCACCCATTTCGACATAAAAGGCTGGAATGGGATACTCTATAATCAAATTTGGTTCTGTTTTATTACTTAGACCAATGATCTTCATTTCTGTTTCTGTACAAAGATAACAATGATCTTTATACACTGTAAAATCATGTGGTGTGCTAACATTTCCTTCTTGATATTTTCCCACCTCCCAAGGATGAGAAGGATCAGTCACATTGATAATTGTTAATGCCAGTGTTTGTACTGATGCAGGAACAATAGAAAGGACATACAATAAGTGATCTCTTACCTCTATTTTGAGAGCATATTTAATTTGTTGAAGAGTATAT
>Ga0307379_10000354_pt1 | contig 78066 bp, 75 predicted proteins | sample UN2MG_FD_202237 | JGI IMG/M metagenome (GOLD analysis project Ga0307379, IMG submission 202237) | Soil microbial communities from Risofladan, Vaasa, Finland - UN-2 | ecosystem: Environmental > Terrestrial > Soil > Coastal area > Acid sulfate soil | place: Finland: Risofladan, Vaasa | collected... | reverse complement strand
AGACATTACCGTCCAACGAATTCCACAAAAGGTCTTCAACCACACCATCATGTAGGCATTGTGTGCTTGACACACAAGGCAAAATCCCCTATACTTCGACCCACATAAAGGGAGTTCTTATCCATTAATTTTTCGTGGGTACTTTGGAGTTGAAAAGGGAAAGCCAGAGAAAGGAGGGCGTGAAAAATGCATTTTAGGTGGTTATTGAAAGGCCTTTTTCTTGCGGGGGCTCTATTGGTCCTAGGCCCTTTGTCGCCCGCTTATGGCGAGGACATGAGGGAGTCCGGAAATGCTGAGATCTCCACAAAGGAACTCAGCGGGGTCGTTGACCTTTTAGAAGATTCCAAAAGAAGAGAGACCTTTGTGAGGGATTTAAAAAATCTAATCAAGGTCAAAGAATCCCGGACAAAGGAAAGCGAGGAAGTGAGCCGAAAACCTGAGGAGAAAAAAGAGAAGAAACTACTCGTTATTGAAAATTTGTTTGCTGGGTTTGACTCCTTTTCCAAAAGAATTATTGGTGCCGGAGCAAGCACAGTCTCTCTCGTGTCCAAGACACCTGAAGCCTTGGGAAAGGCCAAGGTTTTTCTCAGTCAACGGCAAAACCGATCCAACTTTCTGAGGCTTCTTGGGACTGTTGCGGGGGGCATTCTTGTCGCCCTAATCGTGGGGTACTTACTTGGGAGGTACTTACCTAGGATAGAAGAGCGCATGAGGGGACTCCCATCTAAAGTGGTTATAGGGTTGGTGCAGATCATTCTGAGAGTGATACCTTACTTCGTCGTCTTGCTCTCCCTTTTTATCCTATTCAAGGCGTTACCATCCTTTCCGCTTAGTCACTCCATTGTTCTCCTTTTCTTCACGGTCTTGCTGTTTTACAGAGTTGCCCTAGAGCTCTTTCGCATCCTGCTCTCCCCAGATAATGAACGCATCCGGATCTTCCCCCTGAAGGGCGAAAATGCCAACTACTTTTGGGTCTGGGTGCTCCGATTCGCTCGTTACACCCTATTCTACTTTCTGGTGACTAGAATCTTATTTGTTGTCGAGATCGCTCCCCAGTCTTTCTTGTTTATCCGGGCTCTCCTCCTTATTGGTTTTCCCTTGCTGATAAGCGTGTTTATCATGCAGATTTCTCGCGAAATCCGCACGAGATACGAAACTTTGGAAAAAAGCAGCGAGTCAACGAAGTATAATCAGAAAAGGAGCCTTGGTCTAATTGTCCGATATTGGCAAATTTTTGTAATAGCCTATGCATGGGCCATATTCCTGTTTCTCGTCGTCCGCTACGAAAAAGGGTTCAGTTACCTTCTTGTCGCAACAATTGGGACCGCCATTACCATACTAGCTATTTTCCTGGGTCTGGGCATTCGGGACTGGTTGTTCAAAAAACTCTTCGCCATCAACGAACGGGTTAGGGAAAGGTTTCCGGGGCTCGAGGAGCGAACCAACAGACACATCCGAATCATAAAGAGGGTCTTTGGTTTCATTATAGTAATCATCGGTGTAGGTGTCATTGCCCATGTCTGGGGCATACCAGTTTCAGCCCTTATTGCCTCAAAATCCGGGTCTTTGATAATTATCAGGACAATAACCATTGCCATCACTGTAGGGGTGGTCGTTTTCGTCATCGAGACCAGTCAGTTCTTGAGTAACTATCTCCTTAAATCTAAGAAGAAGGGAAAGAAGAAGAAAGAGCCCACCCAAAAGATAAAAACCTTGGTACCCATGATTAACACGTCTATCAGGATCGCAGCCGGGTTTGTGGGTGGGATCGTCATCCTCGATCAATTAGGTGTAAATACGACTCCGATCCTGGCTGGTGCGGGCATCGTGGGTTTGGCGGTCGGCTTCGGCTCACAGACCCTGGTTAAAGACCTTATCAATGGGCTCTTTATCCTCTTTGAAGAAAGTATCCGTGTGGGAGACTATGTTAATGCCGGTAAGGAAGGAGGGATTGTGGAAGCGGTTGGCCTCAGGACAGTCAGGCTTAGAGATGTTTCTGGAAATGTCCATGTGATCCCCAATAGCTCAATTGATACAATTACCAATATGAGTAAGGAGTTTTCGAGGTCTGTTATCGATATAGGTGTGGCGTACAAGGAGGATGTGGACGAGGTTATGGAAATATTGCGGGAAATCGGCGAAAATATGCAAAACGATCCCGAATATCAAAAAGTCATTCTGGAACCACTTGAGATATTCGGTTTGCAAAGCTTCGAGGATTCAGCTGTTATCATAAGAACCCGACTCACCACCAAGCCGCTTAAACAATGGGGAGTGAAGAGAGAATTCAATCGGCGGGTTAAAAAGGCATTTGACGAACGCGGCATCGAGATCCCGTTCCCCCATCAGACAATTTACCTGGGTGAGCCCAAAGAGGGGCCTGCTGCGCCCTTACATGTCCAGATAAGAGACCATAACCGACAGGGAAAAGAGCCGGCTTAAAAAAGTGTACTCTTCTTGTTTTGTTAGTTGCACACGGCGAGCTTAAATGTATCCCATCCGGGAAAATGTAACAAGAATCGTTAAATTACGGCTAAGGGGGAGAAAGCCGCGCACATTCCCATTCCGGAAAACACCACCCCTTAAGAGCCTGTTCACTCTTGACAGAATTACAATGATCGTGGAGAATACAGACCTGTTCTGTTATTCTCTGCCTGTTATAGAGCCCCTTATTATAAATAACTATCACCCTCAAGGGAGGAACATCATGAACACCATAGCGCATCTAGTTGCTCGCCTTATACTAACCGTTTTGCTCGTGTGCCCCTCGGTCACGTCTGCGCAGGAGCTCAAGCCGATCAAGCTTTCAAACCCCCAAATGGACATCGGTAGACCCCTCATGCAGGTGCTTAAGGACAGAAGCTCTTCCCGCGCAATCAGCACCGAGAAGGTGCCTCTGCACGTGCTTTCAGATCTGCTCTGGGCGGCCTTCGGAATAAATCGCCCGGATTCGGGGAAGCGCACCGCAGCATCTGCCAGGAACTGGCAGGAAATCGATATTTACGTGCCTACCGCCGATGGCCTTTACCTCTATGAGGCAAGGACTCACACCTTGGAGCCGATCCTGGCAGGAGACATTAGGGCGATGACCGGGCGGCAAGGGTTTGTGAGAGAGGTGCCGGTAAATCTCATCTATGTGGCGGATTTTTCAAGGATGCGGAATGCGCCAACCGATAAGAAGATCTTCTACTCGGCCGCTGACACGGGCTTTATTAGTCAGAATGTGTACCTCTACTGCGCCTCCGAAGGACTGGCTACTTTTGTGCGTGCCCTCATAGACACGCCGGCCCTGGCAAAGGCCATGAGGCTAAGAGCTGATCAGAGGGTCATTCTTGCTCAATCGGTGGGATATCCGAAACGATAATTTTCAGGAATGGAGGGCCATGAGCCAACGCTCCGATTCCAGGAAAAGAATATTCGGGCGATTGCTCGCCGATACGACTATCCCGTCGCAGAAAGGGAACTCATTGAACTGAAGCCGATTGTGAGAGGGGACGTGAATTTGGGGTCAAACCCGCCAGTCCGCCAGAAGGACGGCGGGCAAGCCTAAACTATTAACTAATGTAAGTTTGTTGTCAGGTCTTGAATCTTGAATTGTCACCTATGTGAATTACGAGGTAATTAACTATGCCACGTATCAATCAAGTTCCAGCGGTAAAGGGAAGCCAGAAATGGATCCAGAAGCTCGTTAACGAAAAGCCTGAGATGCTTAATTCGCTCATCAGAACACAACTCGACAATTTGTGCCCACCGCTCATTGAGAAGATGGCAAGTACGGATTAAGAGGTCTTTGCCTTTCAGATAGTGCATTCTCAACTGAAAGGGTGACCCAAGTCTTCCTTGAAACCGGAGATATCAGTAAAATATTGCAGGCCCGGCCGAACCTTAAAAACGGTCTCTTTTCGTATCCGGACCGTGCCCGGCCTGGCGCCCCTGGGCTTTTTGACGTATCGGGCCCTCGTGCATGAGACTGCCACGATGCCACCCTTTCGCGCCTTGCTATGAAAGGCGGCGACAGCGGCTGCACGCTTGAGGGTCTCACGGTCGGGATCTTCATCGGGCCTTGCCCTGAGGATCACGTGGCTTCCGGGCATGGCCTGCACGTGAAACCAGTAGTCGTCTGGGAGTGCCGCCTCGAGGCTCAGGAAGTCGTTGTCCTCATCGCTCTTACCGGCAAGCACTTTCCAGCCTCCGGGAAGCTCATACTCATATATATTGTGCCGTGCTCTGTCCATGCCCAGGTCCCATGGCAATTCATGCCCCTGCTAGCAACCGCATGAAGAACAGTCGCAGCCGTGGCCGCATTCGTCCAGATCCTGAGTCGGCGTGCTGCTGATTCCTACCACCTCGATTTCAAAGTGCAACACCTCCCCGGCTAAGGGGTGGTTCATGTCCGCAGTCACATTTTCATCATCCATCTGGACAATGCTAGCTGGCATCTGCTGCCCTTCCTCGGAACGAATGCCAACTATCTGGCCAACCTGGAGATCTATTTCAGGAGGAACCTCTGCCCTGGCAAATACACGCGTAAGTCTTTCGTCTCTTTGCCCGTAGGCATCTTCCGGCTCAATGGTGAAGCTCTTTTTTTCGTTCAACGACATCCCAAGAAGCGCCTCCTCAAACCCCTTTATCATATTTCCTGCGCCAATCTGTACTTCAAGGGGCTGACGCCCGCTGCTGGTATCGAATACCTCCCCGTTTTGAAGTGTTCCCTTGTAATCCACACTGACAAATATACCGTTTTCAACTTTTTCCATGAAAGTTACCTTTGATTTAAATCGTTTACTCATGTAAGTTAGGCATGAAACTGTCCAGGTCAAGTCAGTTTTTTCGGATTTTCTGTGGCTCAAGTGAGTTGGGGTCTCATCTGAAGATTGAGGGTCGCACCTCGATTAATGACTGAAAAGCAATGCTTCCAGCTAATCAGGAGGGATCCGGTTGACTTATTAAATTAGGACACTACCAATTTTGGTATTTTATTGACAATTTGTTATGTTTCAAAGATAAAGGGCATTCATCCCTTTTTTGAATGACGCTCCTGGAGGGGTGACATGTTTTTCATATAACGGCCCTGCCCTCTCTCCGGGACCTTTGAAGAGGATCTATTTCCTCGCCAGGGTTTTGGGGGTGCCCCGGCACCCTCAAAAAGGCAAATGTCCCTATCCTCCATCAAATCGACCGGGGCATGGGCATAAGTTTTCAAAAAGGAAGGCCGTTCCTTGCCAACGGTTGAACCTAACGGACATGACTCAGATAAGAAATTTCAGCATCATCGCTCACATCGATCACGGTAAATCCACCCTGGCCGATCGTCTTATTCAATATACCGGCCTGGTCAGCGAACGGGAATTCCGGGATCAGATCCTGGACACCATGGACCTGGAAAGGGAAAGGGGCATCACGATCAAGAGCCAGACCGTGACCCTCCCCTATACCGACAGGAGCGGCCAGGAATACGATCTCAACCTGATCGATACGCCGGGGCACGTGGATTTTTCCTACGAGGTCAGCCGCTCCCTGGCCTCCTGTGAAGGGGTGCTGCTCCTGGTGGACGCCGCCCAGGGCATCCAGGCCCAGACCCTTGCGAATCTTTATCTGGCCATGGAGCACGATCTGGCCATCATTCCGGTCATCAACAAGATCGACCTCCCTTCCGCGGATGTGGACCGGGTCAAGGATGAGATTGAAAACGAACTGGGTCTGGATTCGGACCAAATTATCCTGTGCTCCGCCAAGGAAGGGACCGGCATTGAGGCCGTTTTCGAGGCTATTGTGAACCGGATCCCCCCTCCTGCCGGGAAAGAAGATAATCCTCTGACCGCCTTAATCTTTGATGCAAACTATGATCTCTTCCGGGGGGTCATTATCAGCTGCCGGGTCTTTGACGGGACCCTGTGCCCAGGGGACATCATCCGTCTGATGTCTAACGGCGCCGCTTACAGGGTGGAGGAGGTAGGATGCTTTCGCCTGAACAGGGAATCCCGTGACAGGCTTTCTGCCGGAGACGTAGGTTATGTCATAGCCGGTATAAAGACCGTGAGCGACACCCGCGTGGGGGACACGATTACCCTGGACGGCCGGCCCGCACCCACGGCCCTCCACGGCTTTCAGGAGGCCAAGCCGGTCGTCTTTTCTTCCATATACCCCATTGCCTCCGACGACTATCAAGCGCTTGCGGAGGCACTGGAGAAGTACAAACTCAATGATGCGGCCCTGACCTATGAGAAAGATTCATCCGCAGCCCTGGGCCAGGGATTTCGATGCGGTTTTCTCGGGCTCCTCCATCTGGAGATTGTGCAGCAGAGGCTTGAACGGGAATATGATCAGTACTTTATCATGACTGTTCCGAGTGTACAGTACCGTTTCACCCTGGAGGATGGCCATCGCCTTTCGGTAGACAACCCCCAGTATTACCCCGATCCCGCTGTCATCAGGGGCTCTGAAGAGCCGTTCATTCAGGCAAGCATCCTGATCCCGGAGCGCTATATGGGGGCGGTCATGAAGCTCTGTCTGGATCGCCGGGGCGAGAATTCCCGATTCACCTATCCTTCCCCCGGGCGGATCGAGATCCGTTTCGACATGCCCCTTGCAGAGGTCATTGTGGATTTCTATGACAGGCTTAAGACCGTTACCCAGGGATACGGATCCTTTGACTACGACTTCATCGGTTACCGCGAGAGTGATCTGGTGAAACTGGATATCCTGGTCAACGGTGAAAAGGTCGACGCCCTGTCCATTATCGTCCACAAGGATCGAGCCAGGGATTGGGGCGTGCGGGCATGCGACCGGCTCAAGGAAGAAATTCCCAGGCATCAATTCAAGATCGCCATACAGGGTGCCATCGGCGGGAAGATTATTTCCCGGTCCACCGTCTCCCCCTTTCGCAAGGATGTCACGGCCAAGTGCTATGGCGGGGATATCACCCGGAAACGAAAGCTTCTGGAAAAACAGAAAAAAGGAAAAAAACGGATGAAGATTGTCGGTTCGGTCATGATCCCGCAGAAGGCCTTTGTGGCGGTCCTGAAATCGGAAGAGGAGTGAGATGGACCGGCCGGGCCTGTATGTCCATGTCCCGTTCTGTCGGACAAAATGCCCCTATTGTGATTTCTATTCCGTTCCGTTTCTTTCCCAGGTCCCGGCGTGGCTGGATGCCCTTCAACGGGAAGTGCTCATCTACAGGGACCGTTTTGGATCCTTTGACTCCCTCTATCTGGGCGGCGGAACACCTACACTCCTCGGCTCGAGGGAACTGACCCGGTTAATGGGGGGCCTTATTCAGAATCTTTCCTTCTCACGGGACCCGGAGATCACCATTGAGGCCAATCCGGACGATATTACCAAAGAGAAAACGGCCCTGCTTCGGGACCTCGGGTTCAACCGGATCAGTCTCGGGGTCCAGTCCTTGAATGAGAAAGAGTTGCAATTTCTTCAAAGACGACACAGCGCAAAACAGGCCGAAAAGGCCATAGAAGTGATCCGGGCCTCCGGCTATACGAACCTGGGCATCGATCTCATGTACGGATTGCCCGGACAGGGTGAATCGGTCTGGATGGCCACCCTGAGACGAATCGTAGGGTACAATCCGGCCCACATCTCCTGCTATCAAATGACCATCTCCGAGGGGACGCCCTTTCACAGGATGCTCAGACAGGGACGCATTCAAGCCCCCGGTGAGGAGCGGGAAAGGGCCTTTTTCCTCCTGACGTCCGCCTATCTGGAAGAGAATGGATATGTCCATTACGATATTTCCAACTTTGCCAGGGAAGAGAGGACCATGTCCAGGCACAATATCAAGTACTGGCGCCATGTCCCCTATTTGGGGCTCGGGCCGTCGGCCCACTCTTTTCTCAAGGGCCTCCGGTGGTGGAACCTGCGATCCGTTGAAGGATACTGTCAGGCCCTTGACTGTGGGAGAAGGCCTGTTGAAGACCGTGAAAGACTCACGGAGGAGCAGGTCCGGCTTGAATCCCTTTTCCTGGGTTTTCGAACAAGGGAGGGTGTCAAAAGGAAACTCATTAAAGACAGCCCCGGTTCAGGCAGGACCCTCAGGGAGCTCCGATCAGCGGGCCTCGTGACCCTTCAGGGAGACCGGATCATTCCGACCCGGGAGGGGTTTATTCTGGCGGACAGCCTGCCCCTCCTCTTTTCCCATTAGCCCCTGCGAACACCTTTGAACGATGCCAACCGGTTTAAATGGGGTTCACTGGAATTTTTGACATTTCCCCGGGAAGCTGAGAAAATGATCAGTTATGATTGAAGTCCGGTGAATTCCGGGACGTTGTTGACTATGTTGAATCCGCCGAAGGCGGACAGGGGTTCATTCCCCGTAGCTTGCCGTAAAGGGGTCACCCATTAAAAGGCAAGTCCCAGTGAAATACGCTTCGCTGTCCCTGGAAATTTCACGGGATAAATCAAGAGAAAAAACACCTCTCCTTTGCAAAAAAGTCCCCTTTTTTGCTTGACGTAGACATTACCACCAGCACGGCCTTGTCTTAGCCTCCTTCTTCGCACCCGTTACTTCTGTCTCATTGGTTGTGGTCAAAAACTGACCCACACCAGCCTCTCTCCGACAAAAGGAGACCAACTTTCTCATTTTATCGGAGAGAGGCTGGGTTTAGGTGGATAGCTATACCCTAATCCCGCCAATGTGCCCCTTTTGGGGCAATAAATCCTCCAAAGACGTGTCTTTACCTCGTTGATTCGAGACATTACCGTCCAACGAATTCCACAAAAGGTCTTCAACCACAACATCATGCAGGCATTGTGTGCTTGACACACAACGATAGTTTCCCTATACTTCTTGCCACAACAAGCGAGTTCTTATCAATTCAATTAATCAGCGGAATACAACAAGCTCCTAACAGCCATGCCGGGATGTTCTATTTTGATAAGAAAGAAAATCAATTCTTTTTAATTATGTCTTTTGACTGCTTTTGCATGCTATTTTAAAAGTATTAAGAATATTATGGATATAAGAAATATTGCAATTATTGCACATGTTGATCATGGAAAAACAACTATGGTCGATAGAATTCTACATCAGGTGAAATTGTTCAGGGATAATCAGGAAGTGCAGGATTTGATTCTGGATTCAAATGATCTGGAAAGGGAGAGAGGGATAACTATTTTATCTAAGAATATATCAGTAAGATATAAAGGAACAAAAATAAATATTATCGATACTCCAGGTCACTCAGATTTTGGAGGAGAAGTAGAGCGTGTTTTAAATATGGCTGATGGCGTGCTGTTACTTGTTGATGCTTTTGAAGGACCTATGCCACAAACACGATTTGTTTTGCAAAAAGCATTAGAGCTGGGTTTAAAACCTATAGTTGTAATTAATAAAGTAGACAAACCAAATTGTAATCCGGAAGAGGCAAATGAACTTGTTTTTGAACTGATGTTTTCTCTGGATGCAACAGAAGAACAACTGAATTTTCCAACTGTTTACGGTTCTTCAAAACTGGGATGGATGGGAGCCGACTGGAAAACACCAACTAATGATGTTACCTATTTATTAGATACTATTATTGAATATTTTGATCCACCAAAAGATAACCCGGGAACTTTACAATTACAGATAAGTTCATTGGATTACTCGTCATATACAGGTAGAATTGCCGTAGGAAGAGTGCATAGAGGAAGTATAAAAATGGGAGATCAGGTTTCAATTGTTCAAAGAAATGGTCAGATAAATAAATCAGTAGTCAAAGAACTTTATCTTTTTGAAGGACTGGGAAAAGAAAAAACCAAAAAAGAAGTTAAATCCGGTGAAATAGTAGCCATAATGGGACTTGAAGACTTTGACATTGGAGATACCATTGCTGATTTTGAGGAACCTGAAGCTTTAAAACCAATCTCTGTAGATAAACCTACTATGAGCATGCTTTTCACCATTAACAACTCACCATTTTTTGGTAAAGAAGGGAAACATCTTACATCAAGGCATATCAGAGAAAGATTATTTAAAGAAACAGAGAAGAACCTGGCATTAAAGGTTGAAGAAACAGATTCACCAGATAAATTGCTGGTTTATGGCAGAGGTATTCTTCATTTATCTATTTTGGTAGAAACTATGAGGAGAGAAGGGTATGAGATTCAATTAGGTCAGCCTAAGGTGGTTATTAAAGAAATAAATGGGTTTAAACATGAACCGATAGAACTGTTAAATGTAAATGTTTCTGAAGAGTTTTCCGGAAAAGTAATAGAAATTGTTACCAAACGTAAAGGAGATATTCTGAATATTGGGGCAAAGAATGACAGAATAAATCTTGAATTTAAAATACCAGCCAGAGGTTTGATTGGACTTACCAATCCGATATTAATAGCAACCGAAGGTGAAGCAGTGATTTCGTATCGGTTTATAGGGTATGAGCCATGGAAAGGTGAAATGCAAAATAAAAGAAATGGCGCTTTGATAGCCATGGAAACAGGAACATCTACTGCCTATTCAATTGATAAACTGCAAGACAGGGGTAAATTTTTTGTTGAACCAAATGAAAAAGTATATGCAGGTCAGGTGATAGGAGAGAGCACAAGGTACGATGATCTGGTAATAAATGTGATCAAGACTAAAAAACTATCAAATATGCGGGCTTCAGGTGCAGATGAAAAAGCATCAATAGCTCCGGCAATAAAGTTCTCATTGGAAGAAGCTATGGAATATATTGGAGAAGATGAATATGTTGAAGTAACCCCAAAATCTATTCGTATAAGAAAAATATTGCTTAATGAGCTTGCAAGGAAGAGGAAAAAGAAATCGGAAGGATAATGTAAAAAATATGAATAAATAGAAAAAGCTGGTAACAATACCTAAAAATCATAGATGCTCTCTCTCCTCCGCTTTGCTTCGGCGAGCAAAGACAGGGCGGCAAAGCTTTTTAGCCGGAACATTGTTCCAATTCTTTTCAGAAGATGAATAAAGGTAAATCAAATCTTTTTTTGACAATTATTATCTAGTAAATCGTACCGGGAAATATAAATAAAGGCCTTTGTCGGCATCACGGATAATGATTGGTTTGGATTTCTCTTCACAGCAGCCACTTTTACCTAAAACATTCCACCAGAAGGACGGCGGGTGAACCCTCCAGACAGACGGCGGGCAGGCCTTGAGCTAAGATCGGTAAATCTGATCTGAGGTCAGGGTTTGATTATTGGAATTTGCTTCGTGTCTAAGATAAGCATGCCCACATTACAGAAAAACCCTACCTCCTTGCCTATTTGTCATGAATTAGTGAAACACCAGTCAAGATATCACCATCGTGTGCTTACCGCTTATAAAATTTCGGGATACCCCTCTTCATCAGGCAAGAAAAAAGCAGTTGAGGTTTTTATTAGTTAATGTATGAACTTTTTGGTTCAGTAGCTGACCACAATATCTTGCGGGCCTTCCATCATCTTCTTTAGACTAAATTCATTGATTCCGATACAATTCTTAAAGCCAATTTTTCTTGACTTAAGAATCTCTTTGTTCTTCTATTAACCAATGTTTTGTGTATGGAATGCGGCAAAAGCACCCCAGAGGGGCAACCTTGCACATCCAAGCCACTGTTGTTCAGAATTCCGAGCCAGAGGTGAATAAGAGTCAAACGTAGACTTAACCCTAATGAGGTAGATGACCTAATGGGAATTTTGAAAATTTTTTCTGGTAAAGATCCCGAAGAATACGAGCAAAAAGGGGATAGTTTTTTCGAAACCACAAAATATGGACTCGCAAAAATTGAATATGAGACGGCTCTAAATAAACTGGAAAGAAAATGTCCGAACAACACAGATCTTAAATACCGGCTTCAGGAAAAGATCCTCCACAGCAAGGAGGCCCTGGCTCTTCAACACAAACAGACGGGGGAAGAACTAATGAGGGCTGAAATGTTTGATGATGCGGAGGAGATAGTTCGTCTGGCTCTGGAATTGACAGAAGATCCAGAGCTAACAGTTGAACTCGAGGAACAACTACAAGAGATCCACAATCATTTTGCGGGAGAAGAGATTAAAGATTTACCTGATTTCGACGTGCATATGGAAAATACTGAAAAAGCGGGTTACCAAGAGCCAGAGGAAGAATATTTTGCGGTCTTGTGCGGCTCATTGCCTGAAGAAATGCGGAAAGCCTATCATAGTTATGGGAACACCTTTAAGGCCGGTTATGTGGCCCTAAATCAGGGAGATTTTGAGCTTGCGGCAGCCAAATTATCCCATGCCATCGGAGAGAATCCATCACCACATAGTTTTATCCCTCTCGAGCTGGCCACAGCTTATCTGAACCTACAAAAATATGAAGAAGCTCGTGCTTTATTGGAAGGTTTTATGAAAGAGCATCCTGATTCTATGCAAGGGTATCATCTCCTGTGTGAGATCTTTTGGGAAATAAAGGAGTTCGATCAGGCTCAAGAACTCCTTCTCTCTTGTCCAGAAGAGTTAGTTGACTCGTTACCCATTCAGCTTCTTCGAGGCGAGACGCTCTTTCAGGCCAAAAGATATCAAGAAGCGGAATCCCTCTGCCTTGATTACCTGCAATCTTCCGGTTGGGATGAAAACATTGCTCGATTGCTGGCCAAAACTTATGAGGCACTTTTTGAAAAGGAGAAAGCCCGAGATTTATACGGTGAGATAATGAGGCAATGTCGCGGTTGTGGTGTTCGAATCGATACTTTCATCAAACAAAGATACGCGGATCTATGTTTTGAGTCCGGGAAATACTCAACAGATATTTTGGAACTATATCTTTCCCTGGTTCAAGAAGATCCGGATAACAAAGCTCATTATTATAAAAAGATCAGCCAAATTCACTCTGCTCAGGGAAATGAACAAGAAGCCCGGCGGTACCAATTATTCGCTCATGAGAGTGAGAGGGGACGTAATTTCTGAATGAACTTATGCGAAATAAAGTGGTCAAGTCCCAGTTAAATAGGCCCCAGTTAAATTGCCTTTGAGGATTTAACCCCAGTACGATATTTCATACCTACGGGGCAGGCGCGGTAAACTGCGCTATTACAGGAGTAAATTTAACCCCAGTTGAACACCCGGAGGGACCCCCAGTGAAATACGCTTCGCTGTTACAGGAGTAAATTTCACGGGGTGAACCCGGTTCAACGGGGCGGGCAGGATAAATCTTTTTTTGACAATTGCTAGATACTAAATCGTTCCGGAAAATATGAAATGAAGGGCTTTGCCGGCGTCACGTATAATGATTGGGTTGCATTCCTCTTCCAGCAGTCTGGGATCGATGAGGTAAACTTCTGGCAGCCGGTAGAGAGGAGCCGGAATGGCCATTTGAGGCCCGTCCCCTTCCTCAAGAAAGAGAGACAATGAGAGTTCTAATGGTCTCGGCCAACACAGAGAAGATCAACATGCCCACCTTCCCTCTTGGACTGTCCTGTGTGGCGCAGGCGACCCTAAAGGCAGGGCATGATTTGGAGTCCCTTGATCTAATGGCCGAAGGGAATACGGAGGCGGTTATAAGGGGCACTATAGAGACATTTCAGCCGGATCTTATCGGTATATCCGTGAGAAATGTCGATGACCAGAACATGGCAAACCCTAAGTTCCTGCTGGATCAGGCCCGAGATGTGGTGACATATTGTAAGAATTTATCGGAGTCCCCAATCGTCTTGGGTGGCGCAGGTTACAGCATGTTTCCCCAAAGCGCCCTTGAATACCTGGGGGCCAATATGGGGATACAGGGAGAGGGGGACGCCGCCTTCCCTGTACTGCTCGAGTTTCTTGAGAAAGGTCGTTCCCTCTCGGGCCTGCCCGGCCTATATCTCCGCGGCCGTGGTCTACAGGGAAAAAGAGTTTTTGTAAAAGACCTGGACAGCCTTCCTCTACCGGATCCGCACCTCTTTTCAACCTCTGCATACGAGGGAGAGGACTTCTGGGTCCCCGTTCAAACGAGGCGGGGATGCCCAATGAGATGCAGCTATTGCTCTACCGAGACCGTGGAAGGGTATGTCATTCGCAAGCGTTCTGCCGGTGTGATTGTGAGATGGCTTGCGCAGTGGGTGGAAGCGGGGTTCCGCCGTTTCCAATTCGTGGATAATACCTTCAATATCCCGCCGTCTTATGCCGCAGCTCTATGCTCCCAGCTTGCTGAGGCTCCATTCGATATAACCTGGCGCTGCATCCTTTATCCAGGGAACCTCGAAGAAAGGGTTGTCAAGGCGATGGCGAAGGTAGGGTGCAAGGAAGTGAGTCTTGGTTTCGAAAGCGGTTGCGATGGAATCCTGAAAGAGATGAACAAGCGCTTCAAATCTCAGGATGTGCGCCATACCTATAAGATGCTTTCAGATTACGGCATCCATACAATGGGATTCTTGATGTTGGGCGGACCCGGAGAGAATAGAGATACCGTAGAAGAAAGCCTGGAATTTGTCGATGCTCTTAACCTTAATGCCTTGAAAATAACTCTCGGGATCAGAATCTATCCTTACACGAAATTGGCAAAGCTCGCTTTTGAAGAGGGTGTGATCGCAGAAGATGATGATCTTCTTTTTCCAAGATTTTACATGGCCAAAGGACTTGCGGATTGGCTGAGGGAAACCGTTGAGGACCGGATAAAGGAGCACCAAAATTGGATTATTTAGGAATTTAGAGGTTCACATCTTCATAAGTCATTTATTTAATAAGTATAAAAGGTATCGTAGGTTCTAAAACAACTTAAAATTGGACATTGGTATGAATTTGCGGCTTAAATCTTTATCTTGATATATAACGTAGTTTCTGAATGAACTTATGCGAAATGGGATCAAGTCTCCGTTTAACTCTTATTAGGTCATAGAGCGCTCCGAAAATACGAAATGAAGGGCTTTACCCCGACCGAAGAAAGCTACGGCGTCACAGATAATGATTGGTTTACATTCCTCTTCACAGCAACCACTTTTACCTAAAACACCCCGCCAGAAAGACGGCGGGTGAACCTTGAGCAGAAACCGGTAAATTTTATCTGAGGTCAGGGTTTGATTATTGGAATTTTCTTCCTGCCTAAGATAAGCATGCCCACATTACAGAAAAACCTCACACCCTCCCCTATTATTCATGAATTAGTGAAACACGACTCAGAATATCTCCATCATGAACCTGCATGGTAACGAATGTTGAGATACCCCTCTTCATCAAGTAGGCAAAAATCTGTTGATGTTTTGATGAGCATACGTATACTTATATTTTTGCAGGTTTTAGTATGTGGCAAGTAGTCTTACATCTAAAGGTTCAAGAACAAACCACAATATATCGCCGATCTGTCGTTTAATGATCGTGTATGGAGTTACGCGAGAAAGTCAAGACTGTAAGCTCTAACAGCGATTGTTTTACACTATTTTTCGAGGGAGATATGTCAAACAAGGTAAAGGCCTGGATAAACGGTGAGATGGTTCACTGGGACCAGGCGACCGTCCATATCATGTCACACAGCTTTACGCGAGGCTCGGCTGTTTTCGAAGTCATCAGTTTCCATCAGACGCCGAATGGCACAGCTGTCTTCAGGTTGGATGAGCACCTCAAGCGGTTACACCGCACCACCGAACTGCTAAGCATGGAATTGTTCCACTCCGCACAGGAGATTGAACATGGGGTTATGGAGACCATAAAAGCCAATAACCTGAGAAATGGCTTCATCAAAATCATCGGCTACTATGGAAACCCGGCCTTCACTCTCCTGCCGCAACAGGAAAAGCTTGATTTGTCTATTTTCGCAGTAGATGAGGACTTGAGCATAGACCCTAAGGAACACGTAAGCGCCTGTTTTTGTCGATGGCGCAAGCTTGACCCGAATACTGTTCCTGTTGAGGCCAAAGTAGCGGGTAATTACATAAACGGCATGCTGGCTCTGCAGGAGGCAATTCACCGCGGCTTTGATATCGGAATCTTGCTTGATACCTATGGTTTCGTGGCCGAAGCAAGCACTGAGGCTGTCTTCTGGGTTGAAGGTGATGTGATTAAAACCCCTCCGCTGGGTCGAATCCTACACAGTATTTCCCGCCTTTCTATACTTCAGGCTGCCAAGATAACTGGTCTCAAGGCCGTGGATGAGGAGGTAAAACCGGAAAAATTCATGAAAGCCGATGAAATATTCTTTGCTTCTGCTAGCTGCAAGGTCTTGCCGGTAAGCCGTATCGGTGATCGAGTTTTGGAGAATACACCTGGACCGGTGAGCAGGGAGCTTGCACATCTGATGTCAGATATTTGCGCCGGAAAGGACGAGCGATTTAAAGACTGGCTTTTTCCTGTAAAGTAAAGGGGTCACCCATCAATGAAGAGTGAAGAGTGACGCTCTTAAATGATGAGGGCCGCTCTTAAATAACTAAATAATTGAATTTGGGGTCAAACTATTGACTAAGAATCTAAGATCAGGTCTAAAACAATAGGGGTAAGATCTTCATTATTTAGGTCGACATAAGAAATGGTGAAGAATAAAGACCTGGCGTCAAGCCTTTCTAACGGTACATTAAATCAGGGATTCAGGCGTTCCAACGTAAAAGAGGATTGCTTTTGAAGGAAATGTGATTGAAATTTCCGTGCGTCGATGCTAGGCTACCTCTCATTTTAAAAACTGTTATTCAAAAAAAGGAGAAATCACAATGGCAGACAAGAGGGCAGACTTGGCAGGGCCAGGCATCGGCGACTATGACAAGCTAGAAAAAATCCTGCCCCAAGACTACAGCCCGTTACTAACCCCAAAGGAAACCCAGAAGGCAATCAGTTCGGTGAAAACATACATCGAGGCGAATCTGTGCAAGGAGCTCAATCTGATGATGGTTACGGTTCCCTTGATCGTGGAGTCCAAGAGCGGAGTCAACGACTATCTGGACCGGGACGGCTCCCGTACCCCAATCCAGTTCCACATTTCAAACGATCATGATAAAAACCCGATCGAAGGCGAGGTCGTGCAGGCTGCAACCAAATGGAAACGCATGGCCCTGAAGCAGTTCGGAATGAAGGTGGGCGAGGGACTTATCACTGACATGCGCGCCGTGCGCAAGGATTACTTCCTTGATCATGATCACAGTGCATATGTGGACCAGTGGGACTGGGAGATGGTGATCACTGAGAAGCAGCGTAACTTGCAGTTTCTAACAGAGGTGATTGAGAAGATCTGGAAAGTTCTCAAGGGTGCCGAGACCCATGTCCAGGAGCTCTTTCCGCAGTTGAAAACGAACAAGTACCCTAACCTGCCTGATAAACTTACCTTCATACATACCGAGGATATCCTTGAGAGGCACCCGAATCTGCCACGTCAGCAGCGCGAGACAGAGATCCTTAAGGAATACCCAGCAATCTTCATCTATGGGATTGGCTGGACACTCAAGGACGGCTACCCGCACGAAATGAGGGCAGCAGACTATGATGACTGGGTCACAGAGACACAGTCCACCGACAACAGACCTATACACGGACTTAACGGTGATATTCTTGTCTGGAACCCGGTGACTAAGCGCCGGCACGAGCTTACCTCTATGGGAATCCGCGTGAATGCCGACACGCTCAAGAAGCAGCTCAAAATTACCGGGCAACTCCATTTGCTCACGTTGCCATATCACCAAGCACTTATACACAACGACATCCCACTCAGTATTGGTGGTGGCATTGGGCAGTCGCGCACCTTTATGTTGCTTCTCAAGAAGGCACACCTTGGAGAGGTCAGTGTCACGGTATGGCCTAAAGTGCTCAAGGATATGTGCAGGAAGAAGAACATCACTGTGCTGGAGTGAGTAGAGGTTCCTGCGGTAAAGGAGAGCACGTGAACAGGTGAATCGGGCGAGTCGCCGTTTGATTTATTCTAAGTCAATACGCGTTTCGGGAGATACTAAATAAAGGGCTTCGCCGGCGCCATGGATAATGAGTGGTTTACTTTTCTCTTCACAGCAACCACTTTTACCTAAAACACCCCGCCAGAAAGACGGCGGACAAGTCCTCCAATCCGCCACTCCGCCATAAAAACGGTGGATAAAAAAGACGGCGGGTAAACCTTGAGGCAAAATCGGTAGGCCTGAAAATTTAGGCCTTAAATCGTTCTTTTTACCACAATCACACCCTCCCCACCAGATGATTCAAGCAAAATCTCGTTCTATTGACAATCACCGGAAAGCTGATTCTGGTAGAACAGTCTACCAGAAATGATAAATGATACTTGACACGTTACAAGTTACACATTATAATATTCCAAGAAAAAATGAGAATAGTGAATGATCACATCTTTCAAGCATAAAGGTTTGGAAAAATTCTTTCATAACGATGACCGAAGCCGTATTAACCAAAAACACGCATCCAAACTTGCCAGAATTTTAGACCGTTTCAATGCCTCTGTAAGACCTCAGGATATGAATTTACCTGGTTACAAACTACATATGCTTTCTGGTAAGGAAAAAGGGGCATGGTCAGTATGGGTTACCGGCAATTGGCGAGTCACGTTTCAGTTTGATGGCCCTGATGCAGTGGCCGTTGATTATCGAGATTATCATAAATAAGAGGAGGGCTTTCAATGACTGACATCAGAAAACCTACCCATCCTGGAGAAATTTTACGAGAGGATGTTATTAAGCCTCTTGGTTTAACAGTTACGGAAGCGGCAAAACGCTTGGGAGTCACTCGAAAGACATTGTCAGCATTAATTAATTGTAAAGCATCAATGAGCCCGGAAATGGCAGTGAGGGTAAGTAAGGCAACAAAGACATCCCCTGAGAGCTGGTTATACATGCAGGCAAAATTAGACCTATGGATCGCTGAACAAAAGCCTCCCAGGGTTGAGGAATTTGGAGAGGTTGCCATAGGCTACTAATTCCTTTCAAATATGTTTACACATTGATTGATATGGGATGGGGTTCGGGGCCTTTTGTTTTGACAAAATCGTCTCCTTTGAAGTGAAAGATTCGATCCACAATCCCTTTTTATTTTAAGGGGAGCTGAATTATGGACAATGCGCATGGTCTGATTGCACAAATAGAGGCCATCTTTCACCCCAAATCAGTGGCCGTTGTGGGGGTGCCCAGGGGAATGAAGAGTGGGAAAGTTTTCCTCATGGGCCTCCTGGATCAGGGCTTTCCAGGGCACATCTATCCTGTTCACCCGCAGGCGAAAGAGATCGATGGGCTTAAGGCCTATCCCAGCATCTCTGCCATACCCGGGGCTGTGGATCTCGCCATTGTGCTCGTCCCACACGATCGTGCTCTTTCAGTTATCCAGGAATGCGCGAACAAAGGGGTCAAGGGGGCTGTGCTTTTCACGGCGGGATACAAGGAGACCGGGACCGATGAGGGGATAGCCCTGGAAAAGGAACTCGTGCGCGTGGCCCGGTCTACAGGGATGCGGCTTCTCGGGCCGAACTGCATGGGGCTTTACTCTCCAAAGACAGGTCTTTCTAACTTCCCTCAACTTCCAAGAGAACCAGGGCCCGTGTCCATCATTTCCCATAGTGGTTCCCTGACCAATATCCTAGGGCTTATGGCCTCCAAAAAGGGTATCCGTTTCAGCAAGGTGGTGAGCCTGGGAAATGAATGCGACCTCACGAGTACGGATTTTTTAACCTACTTAGAAAAGGATCCTGAGACACTGGTCATCGGAGCCTATCTGGAGGGAATTAAGGACGGTGTATCTTTTCTCAACGCCCTGAAAAATGCCTCGCTGAAGAAACCAGTGATTATATGGAAGCTGGGCTTGAATCCTGAGGGGTGCCGGGCAGCGGCCTCTCACACTGGGGCATTGACTGCCCCACGGGAAATATGGAAAGGTGTGGTTAGGCAAAGCGGAGCTGTTCCAGTCGTGGGCTTCGAGGCATGGGTGGATGCCTTGATGGGCTTCGCTTTACTCCCTTCTCACTTAGGGGATCGCATGGCCATTATCTCTGGGCCTGGTGGGTTAGCTGTGTCCGCAGCCGAGGCCTGTGGTAATTCTGGGCTTAGGCTGGCAGAACTGTCAACCCAGACCCGTTCGATCCTGGCCACATTCGTTCCTCCAACAGGGACGAGTCTTCGCAACCCCATAGATCTGGGTCTCAGTTCAGCCCTAAAGGTAGAAATCTACGTCCAGGCTGCTCGAGCAGCTGCTGCAGACCCTGGGGTGGATGCTGTGGTAATTGTGGGGAGAGGGCTGACTCCAGAGACCAATCTTCTCTACACAGAATCCATGATCCAGGTCCGCAAAGAATCTAATAAGCCCTTTACCATGGTGAGCATCCCCGAGTTCGACCGTAGTCTTGCCCAAAGCTTTTGTGAGGCCGGGATCCCGTTTTTCGAAACGGCAGAGCGTGCCATGGGGACTTACGCATTGGTTCGTAGATATCAGCTCTGGCGTCAAGAAAGGTCGGTTTGAAAACTTGGGATCAGTGAATGTGGTGTCATAAATATTAAGGTATCATAGATACTTTATAATTCGTTGAGATTACAGGTTATTAGCATGTAGTGTTGAAAATTGGTATTAGGGGTCCATGACAATATGTAGTGGATCTATGAAATAACATCTTTCGTCAAAATAAACTGCCAACCCAGTGCAAATATCCAATCGACATATCATGCGAGGCCTTTTCCATTGAAACAGAAATGACTTTATCCTAATATTATCTATATCAAAAACCGATTTTTACCACTTCATTTTAGCATACAGAGGTTAATGGAGAAAGACAATGGGGTCACCCATTAAAGAAAATGCATCGTGGTTTCTAAAATTGTAAAATGAAATCATGGGCAGTTTAGAGTCTTGCCCGGGACTATTATTGGCAGCCTTCACTACAATGAGCTACCCTCGGAATCATAAAACGTTTCATTACTATCACCTCCTTTCAGTGAACATTCACAGACTGCTGTTTAGGCCTTGAGTTACACGTCATTTACCGAAATTTCTGATTGCTTACACAATGTTGTCTCAACAGTGCATGCCGAACACCCGCAACAGCAGCCCTGTTGTGTTTTCAGGCGCTTATAAAAACCTCTGATACTATACGCACCAGCAACAATTACTATCAGGATGACCAGTAAATTATCCATAGTCACCTACGTAACAACCTCATAGATCGCGAATAATCCGAACCATATCGCCACGATGTATTTTCCCTCCCTTGAGTACACGGCCAAAGATCCCCTCCCGAGGCATGATACAATCCCCGGCCAGATAGTAGATGGCACATTTATTGTGACATTCCTTGCCGATCTGTGTAATTTTTACGATCGCTGAGTCTCCCAGGTGGATCAGGGTACCCACAGGCACCTTTTGCCAGTTAATACCCGATGTGGCAATGTTTTCAGCGAAGTCTCCAAAGGTGACATCACAACCCTTTTTTTTAGACTCTTCAATGCTTTCGGAGGCAAGAAAACTCACCTGCCGGTGCCACGGGCCTGCGTGGGCATCCCCTTCAAGACCGTGATTCTGAATTAGAGAGGCTTGATCAATCTGGGCCTTTCGTGTCCCCTTTTTTTTGCTTATGGCAATGGAAACGATCTTCATTATCTCTTCTCTTTATCGTCCGTAATCGCATCATTACGGTCCTGTGTACTAAAAAAATTAGAGCAGCGCATCTCAAACGTTCTTCTCCATCTCGAGCATTGTGGACAAAGTGATGGAATGTAGTTTATCATATATCGCCTTTGAGACATCTTTCCAGATGCAACGGGTCAAACAGCTGCCCGACCTTCCGCATTCACCGGGATTTCCAATGCAACTAGTAAGTTCAATTCCGCCTTCGAGCGCTTTGACAATTTGCCCAACACTGATTTCCTCTGGCGGTCTTTTCAGCATATGTCCCCCTTTGGGCCCCCGTACACTCCTTATGAAATTGCCCTGCTTCAAGGGGATAATGAGTTGTTCAAGGTACTTGACAGATATATCCTGACGCTTCGCAATTTCACCTAACCGTGTGGGACCTTTATCATAGTGCTCTGCCAGATCCTGCATCATTCTTGTTCCATAACGACTTCTGGTTGATAGCCTCATTGGACGATTCCTCCATCAAGCAACCTTGGTTGCCCTTTAAATAAAGAAGATATCCTGGTGTCTTGCAACAACCAGGGGAAATTTATCCAGTGCACGCGCTGTATCTTCCATCGTAATCGTGCCGCTTATGGTAAATAGAATAGACCTCTATGGTCTGATCAGTTTTCAAGGCCCCTTTTATCTTTTTAGATGTTTATATTTTATACTAATTTAATCTATAGTATTTTCATATAGATTAATAATTTCTTCTAATGATGTCAAGGGCAAATGTTCCTTCACCTGTAAATGTGGGGTTCATTTTTTTACACTTTTGAGGTAGTAAATCGTTCTGGGGAATTACGAAATGAAATGTTTTATCGGCATCACGAATAATGCCAGGTGTGCTTTTCTCTTCACAGCGGCTGCTTTTGCCTAACACAGTCCGCCAAAAGGACGGCGGGCAAGTCCGCCAGAAGGACGGCGGACAGGCCTTGAATAAAGAGATGAGGGGTGTTCCATACCATCTTAATTGTTGTCTATCAGCTTCAATATCTTGGTAAGCATCTCATCCCTCCACGCCCTCATTTCGCCTAACGACTTTTCGCATACAATATCCATACCTCTCGTTCCCTTTACCACTGCCTCGATGGCTGAAGGGGGTATAGAGGTCCACGTCTCCATTGTCTCCCACCTATAGTGGTATGATTGGGCGAAGTTCTCTATGAAATCCTCGATCCCATTCCCGGCAATATGCATGCGAAGAAAAGGACCCACAACAGGATCCCTCAGACCCGTTCCCCTGCAAAAGGCCTTATCTATCTCTTCCGGGCTCGCGATACCCTTGTCAACGAGATCAATCGCCTCGCGCAACAACGCCGCCTGAAGCCTGTTTATAATATACCCTGGGACCTCCCGCCTAAGCACCACAGGGCTCTTGCCCATCCTTTCCATAAACTCGCGGGCTTCCTGGACTGTCTTGCGGGAGGTCTTCTCCCCGCCAGCGATTTCAACGGTGGGTATAAGGTGCACGGGAAGTATCGGGTGCACAAGCACACAACGCTCAGGCCTTGTAGCCACCTCCTGGATATTGGTCATCAGCAATCCTGAAGCACTGGAGGCCAATATCGCATGAGCAGGGGCAGCGGCATCCATTTCTCTGAACACACGCTTCTTGATCTCATAGGTATCGGGCACGGACTCCTGAACGTATTCTACGTGGCCACATGCATCGGCAATATTGGTGGTCGTTTTTATCCTGTCCCGCCCAGCCTCGACATTTCCCTTTTGCACAAGGCCTTGGGTTTCCAAAAAGCTCAGATTCAGCCAGATGTGCTTCATCGATTCATTTAGTATCTCCTGGCTTATATCCTGCATGATCACCTCAAGGCCTCGTGATAAAAAGATCGTCGCCCATCCCTGGCCCACAAGCCCAGCCCCCACGCAGGCAACTCTGCTTATTTCCATACGCCTTCCCTTCGTCTAATGATTTCGCTTTTCTTACGGCCTTCTTTTGAGTCCGAGAATTTTCCTGGCCTCCTTCGGGGTCGCCACCTCCCTGCCATACTCCTTTGCAATCCTGACAATCCGTTCCACTAATTGGGCATTGGTCTTCGCGAGTTCACCCCTTCTGTAGTAAATGTTGTCCTCCATGCCCACCCTGATATGCCCATCCAAAATAAGTCCCATCATGTAGATGGGAAGGTGTGCCCTTCCGATTCCAATCACTGACCAGGTGGATCGCTCGGGGAGGTAGTCGAGGAGGTGGATCAGGGATTTCGGGGTAGCAGGGATACCCCAGGGAGTGCCGAGCACAAACTGGAAGTGAAGCGGATCGGTAAGGTAGCCCTCCTCCCTCATGCGCAGACAGGTGACCATCATCCCCACATCGAAGATCTCGAGCTCCGGCTTCACCCCCACCTCCCTCATACGAATGGCAGCGGCCTGAAGAAACTCGGGAGTATTGATAAAGGCCGATCCGCCCAGGTTGATGGATCCCGCATCAAAGGAGGCAAGCTCGGGCTCCAACTCCAACGGTGTGAGTCTCTCCTCGATATGGAGATTTCTTCCGGGGATGCCGCTCGTGGTGAGGCATAGAACCAGATCGGTCTTCTCCCGCAATGGCTCCACAACCTGCCTGAAGAGCGCAATATCCTGAGTCCCAAGGCCCGTGTTCGGATCTCTCACATGAATATGGACAATGGAGGCTCCCGCCTCCTCACACTCTGTGGCGGAGGTCACAATCTCCTCGGGCGTGATGGGGATATAGGGCGTTGCCTCAGGAGTAATCCTGCTTCCGGTAATGGCCGCGGTGATGATGAGTTTTTCCATAGTCCCCCTTATTCTTTTCTCTCACATCCTATGAAGGCTTCAGAAGGAGTCTGTGTATACCAATTAACCATCGTTTTGATCTCACCATTCAAGCTTTCTACGTGAATATAGTCTTTCCCTTGGAAAAAAGCAAAACCTGTTTAATTGTAAAAGTAATAAGGTACAGAAAAGATAAGGGATCAGGTCTTCATTATTCATGTTGACATGGGGAATGGTGAAGAATGGAGCCCTGACCTCACTCCTTTCAAATAATAAGAACGTAGTTTCTGAATGAACTTATGCGAAATGAGATCAAGTCTCCTTTTGACTTTTGTTAAGCCATAATCTTTAGTCAAATACGAAATGAAGGGTTTTGTCGGTGTGACGGATAATGATTGGTTTGCATACGTAACCCTGCTAAAGCAGGATTGGCCTAAGGCGCAGGGCTTAAATTTCAAGGCAATCAAATCTAATTGTTAAAGACAAAGACCTCCCCGACTCAACCATCATCCATAAGAACTCGTACAACAGGATGACCCACAAATGTATATCTTGTATACCCTTTTCTCTTGATTCACAGGCCTATTTCATCCTATACTTCCCCCTCAACAAAGGGAATTTACCATTGCTACAGGGCACTCAGCGTGCTTGAAAGGAGGAAAGGCCATGTCGAGAGTGACAGCATTGCTGGGTAGTCGATATCCTATCATTCAGGGCGCAATGGGAGTTATTTGCAATCCTGAGCTCGTTGCTGCTGTATCCGAAGCCGGTGGATTTGGCCTATTAGCTACTGCCTTTACAGAGGACCCAGAATTTTTGCGGAATCAAGTTAAGGCTACTAAGCAGCTCACAAACAAACCTTTTGGTTCAAACATCTTCATAATGAACCCTTTAGCTCAAAAATTTGTGGAGGTTTTAGCTGAAGAAGGGGTGAGAGTGGTAACTGTTTCCGGAGGTTCGCCCAAAGGGCTCATTCCGATCTTGCATGATTTAGGTATAAAAGTTATTGTTGTATCTCCCACAGTTGAGGGTGCAAAGGGTGCTGAGGCATTAGGAGCCGATGCTATCGTGGCAGAGGGGGCGGAATCAGGCGGAGTGCAGGGGTTTAAGGGCGTTTCCACCATGGTGCTTGTGCCCACAGTAGTCGATGCTGTGAAGATTCCAGTCATAGCAGCCGGTGGCATCGGAGATTCTCGCGGATATAAGGCTGCTTTGGCTCTTGGTGCGGAAGGAGTGCAAATGGGTACACGCTTTATTGCAACAAAGGAGTGTATCGCTCATTCTATCTATAAAACCACAATTCTTGATTCTGATGAAACAGGAACAGGACTTGTGAATATGGGACGATTCCAAATCCGTGCATTACGAACGAGCCTCGTTGAAAGATTGATAAAGGGGGAAGAGTCTACCCGCCCAGGTTTTACCAGACAAGTTATGGAGGATGCATGGATTAAGGGGAACCTGGAAGTCGGCTTATTACCTGCCGGACAGGTGGCTGGTCTGGTCTCTGATACACCATCTGTGAGAGAGGTCATTACTGAAATAATACGTTAGCAAAGACGATGGAGTCAGGTTTTCATTATTCACATCGACATGGTGAATAGTGAAGAGTTTAACCCTGATTCCCCGCCTTTCTCGTCATAGCCTGATTAAAACAAGGGGAAGGCCTGATGGACCTTCCCCAATTAATGTAATGAAATTTGTTAATCATTCAAACGAAGAAAAAATGTTACTACTAACATGGAGATATCAATGCCTTTCGAACAGATAAATGGAATGAAGCTATATTACGAGATTCATGGCTCTGGTGATACCATAGTACTTCTCCACCATGGTTTTGGCTGCACAAAAATATGGAAGGATATATACCCAAGCTTAGTTGAAAAAGGTTACAGGGTAGTCATGTATGACAGAAGAGGGTATGGACAGTCAGAAAGGGGTGCTGATTTTGAAGAATTTTATATAAGTGATACATTTCGTTCTGAGAGCGTTAAAGAGCTGGCCATGTTGAAGGAGCTTATCAATATTGATTCTTTTCATATCATTGGTCAGTGTGAGGGAGGAGTCGTTGGAATAGACTATGCGGTCATGTATCCCCATCACGTTACCACGATTGTAGTTTCAAGTACCCAGTGTTACAGTAAAATGAGTATGCCGGAACTTAACAATTTGAAGTTTCCAAATCCATTTCAATATCTGGAGCCGGAGATTAAAAAAAAGCTGGTTGATTGGCATGGAAAGGAGCATGCTGAATCATTTTTCAATCAATTTCGTAAATATGGCGGGGCTTATGGCACACGTTTCTTTGATCTGAGAGATTTATTACCATCGGTTACATGCCCTGCTCTTGTACTGTATCCCGACAGGAGTTTCATCTTTGATGTTGAACAGGCTGTCGCATTTTATCGCTGCCTTCCCAATGGAGAACTTGCAATCCTGCCAAACTGTGGTCACAACACTTACGAACATCAGCCTAAAGAATATATCTCTTGCGTTTTGAATTTTTTAAAGAGATATAATTTTTAGGTTTTTCCTGGCGCTATTTCTAAAAGTACGCATTCGTGCAAAAACTGCTTAATCCCCTTACGAGCTGTGCACTTACCTGTTTTAGAAACATTCGCCATTCCGCCATGCTCTCAAAAACAATTCTGAAGCGAAAACGAAAGCTTGCTATGTGTACAAAACAATAGTACTTGATGTAGTGAGTAAACCACGAATTGACAAGGCTTTCTTTAGTTTTTACAATGAGTATATGAAATGAATACGACATTTTTTGATGAGGCCTCGAAATGACGACAATAGCTCAAACTTTATTGGATATTGAAAAAGTGCAACAGGACATTCAAAGACAATTGAGCAGCGGGAAGTTGCAACTATCCAAATTTATTGAAGATATTATGAACATTATTGGTGTGTATCACTTTGACCTTCTTGCACACAGCAGTTTGGACGCTGCCGAAACAGAATTATCCAACACCTCAAATCCCTTTCTTTTAAAATATCGCTCGTTGTCACGTAAGGAAGGAATGCACAAAGAGTATATCCGCTGGTTAAATATTGGCGGCGTATTCGTCGTGTGCAACATTTTCGAAAAGTTTGTGAGAGAAACTCATGGACAGCTTTTTAAGGATGTGAAAATAAAACATCTAAAAGATGCATATGAGCATATTTTGCAAAGTAAGAATATCGATAATCCTACATTGAGCCGCATGGTAAGGGAGTTTAATTTAATTCGTTTTATTCGTAACAGCTTTTACCACGGTGATACATATACTAATCCAAAAACCAGAACATTTGTTTTTGGTGGCGAAACATATGAGCTTGAAGAAGGAAAGTCAGTAAAGCCCATACGGCTCATGACCGCTATTACTATATTTTGGCATCACTACTCTAAGATAATGTCCAGCCCATAGATACATACATTACGTGAATAGGGTCAAACCTAAGTGCTTCGATTCGCAAATACTATAAAGTATTCTAATGAGTATACTCTTTGCGATTGCTCACTCAGCACTTAGTCCCGAGTAAATAAATACGTCATCGAATTTATGGATCGAGGGACTAAGCTATTAACTAAAATTTGTGCAATACTGCGATAAAAGTGAACATAGGTTTTGAAACAACTTGCAAATGGGCATTGCTCTGAATGCGCATCACGAATTGTTATGCTTGCCACAATCACCTCCTCGCTCGCCACGAAAAAATACTGTAAACAGTAGTCAAATGAATTGGTGATCGGCCTTTGACATTAGATAAAATGAAAAGCGACACAAAGGGCCGTGCTTAACAGACTAAAATGAAGGCTGTGTCCCCTGTGTATCCTTTACGGTTTTTGATGCTTTAAATTACTACCTCAAGCTACGGGTTATAAGAAAACATGAATAGGAGAGACTGGTCATCTCAGATCGTGGTGAGATATGTTCTACTCCAGATGCCAGCGCTAGTGCTACTTATTTTAATGCTGGCACTGGTTCAGCGATGGGTGAGCCTTCCTGCGTGGTTTATCTGGGGCCTCATCTCGTTCTGGATTGCGAAAGATGTAATCCTTTTCCACTTCACGTGGCGTGCCTATGACCGAAGCCATAAGGGGTCTGCAAACTCGATGATAGGGCTACAAGGTATCGCTGAAAATAGACTGGCTCCCTCGGGTTATGTCCATGTCCACGGTGAGTTGTGGCAGGCTGAGGTAGTGGAAAACAGTTTTCCCATTGAAAAGGGAGAAAGTGTGCGGATTTATGGAAATCGTGGACTCACTCTGCTCGTGCATCGCGACAACAAAGAAAGTAACGGGGACAGTAAGGGTGGTCAGGTCCGCCGTAAAAACGGCGGACAAGCATAACTAAATGAGTATTTGTGGTTTCCCGTTTTGCTAAAGTGAATGCGCGACTTAAATTATTATTTCTACCACAATCACCTCCATTATCCCTACTTATCGTAAATGAATTTTCTACGTGCAAAAAAAATTTCCATCGTGGATCTTCGACGTGCCAAATGTTGAGATACACTTCTTCATTAGTAATCTATAATTCTATGTAATTACAAATAATTGAATTGTAATATTGAACTTTTAGGTGAAGTCAAACAACACACGCTATTCTGGTATTTTCTCACATGTGCACAGATTCACGCAGTTACAATGAGATTTTACTTGACAATAAACCACTATTACCTACTAATTGATATAAATGACATTCATTTTGAATAGCTCCTACATCCTCCAACACTATAATTGTAATCTTCAGGAGGGAATTGTGGAAAGGATTTCTCTGAAGATGCCGATATGAAGCCTTCAAGGATGTTTTTATACCTCCTTGGAGGTTTTTGTATTGTACGACACAATAAAATGAATCCACCCTGAGATCCATGCGCAACGCCATGGACCATCCAAGATTATTGCGTATTACTATCACGTATCACATTTCAAACGCTGACATTATCGCCACAGTGTACGCCAGCTGTTAGCATTTCACGTATCCCTACAGGTTTTTGCTTTTCAATCTCTCTTCTTAAAGCCCTTACAATAGAGCGCAACTTTCCAATGAGACATTGTTTAAATCTCTTCTCAATCAGCACAGGTTTTGTTTTCGATAGCCGTTATTGTAGATTTAAAAAAAGCATAGTGGAGGATTTATTGCCCTCTTTCAAGGCAATCACCATGAGGAAAGACAACAAAATGTGCGAATCTCGCTCCTCACAGAATGTGGCTATTCTGTTGGGAGCCTTACCCAGTATCTTGAGGGAGGCGCCTGGGAGCATATATGAAAGGAGAGGATAAAATGGCAACCTATATCATATTAGTTAGTTATACCCAAAAGGGCGTAGAAAACATCAAGGAGAGTCCCGCCCGTCTCGATACGGCCAAAAAAGTATTTCAGGCCATGGGGGCAGAGTTGAAAGAGTTTTACCTTGTAATGGGACAGTACGACATGGTCGTCGTCGCTGAAGGCTCAGACGATGAAACAGCAGCTAAATTATCTCTCGCTATTGGTTCGACGGGTGCCGTCCGCACGGAGACCCTTCGGGCTTTCACAGAGGATGAATATCGTAAGATTATCGCTGCTCTTCCCTGATCAGTTGTTTTACACACACGCTTAGAAAGCCCTAGTACGCCTCCCTTGAACATTACTATTTGCGAAGTTATTTAAATGGTAAGTATTTTATCTTTATCATGTAAGAATAGTATGTAACTAAACCTAAAAGGGGGTGAGGTAATGATCGTTGAAGAAACAGATCTTTTTAAAGGGATTGATCCCAAAATAATGGAAGAAATAGTCAATATTTGCTCTGAACAGAACTATACGAAAGATGCAGTGCTATTTAAAAAGGGCGAGGCAACTGACTGTCTCTATATTCTGTAGTAGGGAAGTATTAAGCTGGTAATAGAAAATGGAGGCAGTATAACCTATAGCCTAATAGATCCAGGTGAGGTACTTGGATGGGCGAGCATGCTTGAATCTGGTTTACGTACTGCCTCTGGTGTCTGTGCTGCTGATTTAAAGGTGGTAAAGATCGAAAAAGAGAAATTAGATGCAATATTTAATCTTCACACTGAGGTAGGGCTTACGGTTCTCAAGCGACTGGCAGGTGTAATCTCTGAAAGGCTCTCAAATGCGTATCGCGATCTCTTATCTGCCAGAGGGCACGATACCACTCCTTCTTATGGCTAAAAAGATTCTGTAAATTTGGTGTCAAACCCTATTAACTATAATGCGGGATCAGGTTGGCCAGAAGGAACGAATATTGGGTAAACGCAGTGCGGGGTGGGAACTACGGGCCGGATCAGACTCATGATCAGGTGGGCACCGGTCGGTTTATTACCTTTAGCACAGGGATTGCCGGGCTCTTTCTTGCCGGAGCAGGAACTATTGGCGGCGGTGTAATGGCCTGCGTTGAATCTGGCATTCAAGCGGCTAGTAAGGCGGCAACCTATCCGAAGCATTGATTTACGGTTCCGTAGATTGGATACAATGATAGCTGACCCTCGTAAGGGGATCACGTCTCCTCTCCGAGCCCTTCTTGGTTCGAAAGAGCGAACCTGCCGAGAAAGGATGAACAATGATAACGGTGAAGAAAATTGACGATCGCACCTTCGAGGTTACCGTAGCTGGCCGAACAACCACGACCCATAGGGTTACCGTCGATTCTTCATATCATGAAAAGCTTACCGGTGGTCACATCTCAGCAGAGGAATTGGTAGAGAAATCATTTGAATTTCTCCTTAAGCGCGAAAGCAACACCAGCATTCTGAGAACCTTCGAGCTTCAGGTCATTGGCCGGTATTTTCCGAAATACGAAACTACAATCCGGAAGATGCTCAAATAAAGGGGTGAAATCTTTTTTTGATAATTTTTTTAGGAATTGATCAAGTCCCATTGGAATGGTTTTTACCCCAGTTGAATAAGTTAAGGCCCCAGTTAAATAGTCTTCGAATTTAACGGGGTAAACATTCAACGGGGTGAAAATTCCACCCCAGTACGATAGTTCCTACCTACGGGGCGGGATAAATCTGCTCTTGACTCTTGTTAAGCCATCAAGGGCATTGGCAAACAGGAAATAAAGGACTTTATCGGGCGTTACAGATAATGATTAATTTTTCCTTCTCTTCACAACAGTCAAGGGTTGATGAGGTGAATTTCTGCCATCCGTCTACCATGATTTCGAGAGCTGAGACCTGAGCCTCCCGATCATTGCTACTCTTCCAATCGTTTATTGTAACACCATCAACGTTGTGGCTTGCGTAATGCCAGTATAGATCAGAGGATTACTGGATGATTTTTCTGTGCCACACAAGTAGTATAGCGGTAATCATAAAAATCTAATTGAGGCTTACTGAGGGTTGCCGCAGAAACCCGGTCTCATACATATCTTCCGGCTCATTAGACACGGGCTCGTCAGGTACCAGTCCAACCTTGAGTGCCTCATCGATCCATTCAACAGGCACAAAGGTCATTGCATTGCGTACATCCTCGGGCAGTTCCTCAAGATCCTGTTCGTTCCGCTTCGGCAGGATCACTGTTGTGAGCCCTGCACGGTGAGCTGCCAATACCTTCATCTTGATACCCCCCACGGGCATCATTCGGCCACGCAGCGTTACTTCACCTGTCATACCGACATCACCACGGACCGGTCTCCCGCTCAACAAGCTGGCCATTGCCATTAATATGGCCACGCCTGCTGATGGCCCATCCTTGGGAATAGCGCCTGCCGGTACATGGACATGGATGTCAGTCCGATCAAAAAGGCTCGGGTCAAAACCCAGCTGTCCGGCCTTGGAGCGTGTATAACTATATGCGATTTGCGCGCTTTCACGCATCACGTCACCCAATTGGCCGGTAACGGTCAGTTTTCCCCCGCCCTTCATGCATGTTGCCTCAATAAAGAGTATATCGCCGCCCACAGGTGTTACTGATAGACCTGTTGCAATTCCGGGTATCTGCACTGACTCCGAGGACTCGGAATTGAATTTCTCTTTTTTAAGGTACTCACGGACTATCTCTGGAGTAATTTCAACGTGGTTCATCTCCTGTGAAGCGATCTTCACTGCGCATTTCCGGCAGATACTGCCGATCTCACGCTCCAGGTTGCGCACACCTGCCTCACGGGTATAATCCTGTATAATCTTTTTGAGGGCCGTTTCTGTAAAATCAATTTCTTCTGGTTTGAGGCCGTTTGACTTTATCTGACGGGGTAGTAAAAACTTTTTTGCAATATAGGCCTTCTCGTATTCTGTGTAGCCGTCCAACTGAATAATCTCCATACGGTCGCGCAGTGGCGCCGGGATGGTCTCTAACTGGTTGGCAGTGGTAATAAAGATCACATCGCTCAAGTCGAAATCCACATCCAGGTAGTGATCACGAAAGGCATGGTTCTGTGCCGGATCGAGCACCTCTAATAAGGCACTGCTCGGATCGCCACGCCAGTCATTCCCTACCTTATCTACTTCGTCGAGCATGAAAACCGGATTGCGTGTACCTGCCCGTTTAATTGCCTGAATAATTCGGCCCGGCATGGCGCCAATATAGGTACGGCGGTGTCCCCGAATTTCCGCTTCATCTCGCATCCCCCCGAGGCTCATGCGGGTAAATTTTCTGCCCAGGGCTCGGGCAATGCTCTGCCCCAGGCTAGTCTTACCAACGCCAGGAGGGCCGGCAAAGCAGAGAATAGCACCCATTAACTCGCTAACGGCAGCCTCTTCTCCTGGATCTGTTTCTACGCGACGCTCCTTGACCAACTTGCGAACACCAAGGTATTCGATGATACGATCCTTGACTTCCTGAAGGTCATAGTGATCTTCATCCAGTACGGTCCTGGCGTGCGTGATATCCAGTTGATCTTTGCTCTTCACATTCCAGGGGAGTTCCAGCAGCCAATCCAGATAGGTCTTTATAACTGAATATTCGGGCGACTGCGGAGACATTCCTTCAAGTCGTTTCAGCTCACGCTGTGCCTCTTTTTTGGCTTCTTCAGGGAGTTCAGCGGACTCAAGCTTCTCTGTATATTCGGCAAAGGCGGTTTGTTGCCCTTCACTCCCCTCTCCAAGTTCCTTTTGAATTGCCTTAAGCTGCTGGCGCAGATAAAATTCCCGTTGGGCCTTGTCAATTTCTTCACGTGCCTCTGTCTGGATCTTTTGGCCAAGGCTTAGAATCTCTTTCTCGCGAGACAAGTGCGAGATGAGGGCCCGCAATTTATCTCTTACATGGTCCATTTCCAGAATCTCCTGGCTTTTTTCTATATCCAAGTGCGCATTAGCTGCTACCAGATAGGTCAGGTAACGAGGATCATGCACCTGATCCAGGAATTGGCCTATCTCGTCGGGCAGGTTAGGTGACAGGGAAATAACCTCTTTTGCCAGGTCTCTCAAACTTCGTTGCAGTGCATCCAGCTCAAGGTTTGGATCAACAACATCAGGAATGAGCGCAATCTGGGCACGCATATACGGCTCAGTGCCCGACCAGCGCTCAATACGGAATCGTTCAAGGCCTTGAATAATCACCTGCATGGTGTTGTCAGGTGCACGAACTACGTTGAAGATTCTCGCTGCCGTACCAATTTCATGAATCTGTTCGGGCAAAGGCTCTTCGATGGAGGCATCTTTTATAGCCACAAGGCCGACAATATGATCCCCTTGTAAGGCATCTTCCACCAATTTCACTGACCGTGGAATACCAACGGCCAAGGGTAGTATTGAGAAGGGATAGGCCACAGTATTCCGCAATGGTAAAATTGGCAAAACATGGGGTATGGAAGCCACGGATTGAGTGTGTTCTTCTGGTTTGATAAGTTTTTTCATAGTTAGCAAATCCTCAAGGTTACTCGTTTTTATGTATAGTATTCATTTAAATAAGAAGATATCTTTAATCTAAGCATTCTATTATTGTGCCGCTGTATATCTTTTCAACGCTACAGCAGTATATAGAAAATAGTCATTGTTTCCCCACTTTTCAAGTACCAGAAATCAGGCCATATAGGTAAATGGGATCTGTTTCGCCAGAAACACGGCGGGCAAGCCCGCCAGAAAGACTGCGGACAGGCCCTCCAGAAAAACGGCGGGTAAACCCTCCAGAAACACGAATGATATGCTCAGCCATTTCTGCTTTATCATATTGATAGAAAACTCCCTGTCTCAGATCCACTCAAATCGCGTAAAATTTAAAATTTCAACTATATACACATAGTTTGCTCGCTTGGCAAGGGTTTCGGAGTAATAATCAGTGATTTTTCAAATATCCCAATTGTCGGGTCAGGAATATTCTAAGCATGGGGGAAGCAAATGAATAGATGACTTCTTACCCTTGACAACAGAATTATATGTTTTATTTTTGACCATGAAGAAAAGAAAGGACAAAACCAATAAAAGGCTAGAGCTTTGCAAAACCTGACAATTTTTGTCACCCCAATGAAGAGGGTGGACTTTTCTGAGGTGACTGGTGGCCCGCGACGAGCTCGGCCGAGTCGAAGGGCGCTGTTTTTTCGCAACTTATCAGTGGGGGAAATCCCGCCTGAAGCGGGAAGAAGGCAAACCTGCCCGCCATCGCGAGCCGCTCAGGCGAGGCGGGCGGGACTCCCCCATAGATAAGTTGCTGAAAAGACTAAGTCCCGATCCTTGGATCGGGAAACTGAATAAAAGCCCATCCTCTTTAAGGAAATATGAGTCATGCAAAGCTCTCATCTCATCAAGGAGATACTACGACAAGTGGATACAAATGCCTTTGTGGTGGTGCACAACACTCTTGAGGTAATGGGACATCGCATTGGCAACCAGCCCCACTGGCAAGCTATTCTGGATTTTGGCCTCAGCCTCTAAAATTTAATACTATTATGATTACAGTAGAGACTGTCGAAAAAGTCCAAATATTGCTTTTTATTGAAATTCACATATAGTAATATCAACTATTTACAAACCCCAAATCTATGGCTTTAGGGTTTTTCGACAGTCTGGTACCAAGTCTGCAATAAAATTTTTCTGATTGTGGGTTCCTTTTCCGGCACGCAGTCTATTATCTATATTGAAATGACGAACACCAATATATTTCAGATCCGTTGAATAATGCTCTGGAAAAATCTACCAAGACCCTTTTTCCTTCTGTAACTGTCACCTCTATAAAACCCTTCAATACAAAATTGTTGGATACCGCATGGACTCAAGGCTGGCTCGTAAACACTTTCATGTCTTTTATAAGATTGTTAACCCAGTCTTTAATCTATAATTCATAAGGGGACCGGAAAAAACTGTAAAAAATCTGTAACTTTTTTCTCTGCTATGCGTTATACAAACAGCGTGGATAAATACCGAGCATTCTACATGGAACATAAGGATAAACTTTTCGCATACCTAATGCGTGTGACAGCAGACTATTACCTGTCAAGCGACATTATGCAGGAAAGCTTCACGCGCTACCTTGAACATTACAGCCAGGAACTTCCAAGCCTCTCACTCCTCTACACCATAGCCCGCAATGCACTTTTTGACCATGCGCGGAAAGAGGGACACAAAACTGAGGTTAAGGAAGATCAGGCAGATTGCTCTGTTGATCAGGAACGTACCCTTATGGTGCGCCAGGAATATCGCCACGTCCTTTTGGCCATGGAGGAGCTTGAGAAGGATGAAAGAGATCTTTTGGCCATCGCTGTAAGCGGCAATTTCTCCTACCGAGAAATTGCCTCTATCACTGGTATAAGCGTGGCTAATGTGAAGGTGAAAGTCCACCGGGCCCGCCTCAAGCTTAAAAAAATCCTTCATAAAGGAGAGATATGATGGAATATTTGATTAGCATGTTCATCGATGACGAGTTAGACATTGATGATAAGATTGAATTTGTGGAAAAGGTGCATGGAGACAAGGTCTTTCAAAACGAGGTGGTTGAGCTCTTACGCCAGGAAAAACTCATCCGCTCAGAGGTTGTAGATCGTGTTCCATCAATTAAAGTCAAGGTAAAAAAGAGGTTTACTTTTTTCCCTCTATTGCGTCCCGTGAGTCTATTTGCATCAGCACTGGCAGCAGCGGTAATCATTTTTTTTCTCGCCATGCCGCCTCAGGTAACCACATCTACCCCTTATAGGTTCGTTATCTACCGGCCAGATGTGCGTCAAGCAGAGATCACTGGCAGCTTCACTGAATGGAGGAAAATTCCCATGAAGAGAATTGGTTCCAGTGGATACTTTGAGCTCAGTCTCTATCTCCCACAAGGGGAACACCAATTTACCTATGTACTTGAGGGCCGTCAGAGATTTCCTGATCCAACGATACCTACCCGGGAGCAGGATGATTTCGGTGGCGAGAATTCAGTCCTTTCAGTGGAGCTATAGGTGTGAAGAAATATTTCCTGCTTTCAATTCTTGCCTTCTCTGTCTTTACAGGCTGTGCACACCATTATTACCGAGTGAAAGGGGGAGCGGTGGATCTCTATCTCAAACGACCTGATGCCATATCTGTTGCCTTTGCCTCTTCACTTGATGGTTATCAGCTCCACCGGGCAGAGAAACGCGATAGCTCAACATGGAAGGTAACAGTCCCCGCATATCGAGAATTTACCTATTTCTATATTGTTGACGGAGCCTTGTTTCTCCCTTCCTGCAAGTTCAAAGAAAAGGACGATTTCGGGGCAACAAACTGCATTTATATTCCAGGCTTGTAACCTTTTCCATGGTCACACGTTATAAGATTAAAAATACAAGAAAGGAGAGAGAATATGAAGAAGATATGTCTCATGGTATGTGCAGTCTTGTTTTGTGCTTCCTTAGCATTCGGGGATGAGATGGAAGAGAGTCTTTCCACTCTGGCCACCGAACAAGTGAAGGTCAGCACCCAGGCCATGATAAACGCTGGCATCAACAGTGACGGCGCCATAAAAATGACCCGACTCATGCTGGAGAACCGGTTCAGGGAAGAACATGCGTTGAGGGCGCATCAGATCATAATGAACGCCCATAAGCAGGGGCTTCCGGTTGAGCCCATCATGAGCAAGGCACATGAAGGAATGGCCAAACAGATACAGGCCAAGAATATCGTGCAGGCGATGGAGCGAGTGAGAACCCGTTATGCCTTCGCCTATGAGCAGGCACGAGCCCTTACCAAAGACCGCTCCCAGGTCCGCGCCATTGGAAATACTATCGCCAAGACTTTTACAGCGGGCATGGATCAAAAAGGCATTCAGGGTATTATGGATAGGCTCCGGGTGCGTACCCGACAGATGACTCAATCGCAGACCATGGAGCTTGCCAAGGAAAGCTTCAAGACTGCACGCGACATGGCACGGCTCGGTCTTTCCTCAAAGACGACCACCAATCTCGTCTGTCTCGCTCTCCAAAAAGGCTACACGGCACAAAAGATGGAAAACATGAGGAATTCGTTTATGACCCAATCTCGGTCATCTCACCCCACGCACCTTGCCAATAGCTACTCCAATGCCATCAAAGGTGGAAAAAGCGCAGACAGCCTTGGCTATTCAGGCAGCAGTGAACCAGGCGTACCAGGCGGACCAGCTGGACCAGGGGGACCAGGTGGACCAGGCGGACCAGGTGGACCAGGCGGACCAGGCGGACCAGGTGGACCAGGGAGCGGAGGCGGCGTGAAATGAGCTGATCTAAATAAAGTACACTATTTAGCAGGGAAGAGGTTTATAATTAAAAAATAGGCTAAAAAAGATCAGTGAATATGCTGCTCACATTGTCATTTTTGACTCACACTTTTCCTTGCGTATCGTGAATGAATTATTTAAACACAACTCAGAATATTTATATCATGGGTCTACAGATTACCAAATGTTGAGATTACCAGTTACATAGTAGCGTCCCCCCTTCAATGCCTCATCTGCTTGGTTATCACACATCCATATTTTCTCATGAACAGGCCGCTTTTCTAAGATACCCTTTGAACACCCTGGCCCTAAAGGGAGCGCACCCAAGCATAAAGGCAGGCCAGGCGGATATACAAATCGAAAGATTCTCTGAAGATATCGAGACATAGTAGTAAAATTACCTTACTTCTTGACTGAAATCAATATCCCATTCAGCATAATGAAATCCCCTTGACAACGGAAAGGCAAGAATTTATATTACCATATCAGAATATAGTAGGTAGTTTTATATGAAAGATTTTATTAAGGTCATGAAAGCACTTTCCCATCCAAATCGGGTAAGAATCATAAAGATGCTACAACATAAAATGATGTGTGTCTGCGAGATGCGAGAAGCATTACAAGTCTCTCAGCCTGCTGTTTCGAAGCATCTTAAATTACTTGAGGATGCCGGTTTGGTCAGTTTCCAGAAAGACGGGTTGTGGGTTAATTATAACCTTACAGATGGAAGTGATAGCCCATATGTTGCTAGCCTTTTAGGAAATCTCAAGCACTGGATAAAGGATGATAAAGAGATCGCAGATATTGTGGAAAAGCTTCCCACTATTCGAAGAGAAGATATATGTAAAAAATAGCAAATTTGTTTACTCTTTTTATATAACTAAATTTTTATATTATTATTTATTACGAATGCTTACCCTATCCGCTGGTTCTGAGGTGGGGGTAATTGGTTTAAATGAAATCTTTGAAGATTTATATAGGGATGGGAAAGAGCCTAATACTGAGATTGCTTCCGAGATAGTCAATATATTGGACAGTAAAAGCTACATCGCCCCAATGTCCGAAGGCAATATCAGGATGCGGTATTAAAAGAATATCAAAAATTTTATGAAAGCATGAAGGAGGGGAACAAAATGTCTGAAAAGGAAACCAAGCAAAATATAGAGAAAAAAGGATTTTTGTCCCGATTATTTGGGAAATCAGATAGTTGTTGCAATGTAAAAATTGTCCCGAAGGAGGAATTGGAAGAACTTCAAAAGGATGAGCGATTTGTGGGAAAGAAGGACAAAGAAGAACAGGAAAAATAATTTTATAAAGAAACAGAAATATGTTTGAGTTTAGTAACCTCGTTACAGCGGGAAAGTTTTTCTTACACATAGCAGTAGAACTGATTTTTCTTTTCATTGGGATAACTTTTCTTGTAGGACTGATTCAGGAATATATCCCTCAAGAAAAGATCAAGAGATTTTCAACTAAAGTGCCAAAGGGTATAGGAAATATTGTTGGCGCTAGCTTTGGTGCCTTAACCCCATTCTGTTCCTGCTCTACTATCCCAATTCTACTGGGGCTTCTGGATTCAGGGATCCCTTTTGGTATTTGTATGTCATTTTTGATTGCCTCTCCACTCCTTAATCCTATCATAATTGGACTTTTTCTTACTCTATTAGGGCTGAAAGTCACCCTAATTTATGTAGTTCTAACCTTTCCTGCCGCTGTAGTGATAGGAATGCTGATAGAAAAGCTTGGTTTTGCTAATCAAGTGAAATCGGTTGCCTTTGTTGGCGGAAAAGTTGATGACCCGGTGATAGCTTTGACTGCGGATGCTGCTTTTTGGGAAAGAACTTTGCCCAGAATAAAGGGGGCGGGCGGATTTGCCCTCTCGCTTTTCGGACAAATATTTCCCTACCTCCTTATTGGTGCCGGCATTGGTGCTTTTATCTATGGGTTTGCGCCAGAAGAACTGATTACCGGATTAGCTGGACCCAGCAATCCCTTTGCTATTCCAGTAGCGGCTGCTATCGGTGTGCCGATGTATATTCGAGTTGAGACCATAATCCCAATTGGTGCTGTTTTACTTCAGAAAGGGATGAGTATCGGTGCAGTGATGGCTTTAATCATCGGTGGAGCCGGGGCAAGCATTCCTGAGGTTACCCTGCTTGCCGCTATCTTCAAAAAGAAATTAGTTGCTGTCTTTGTGATAACTGTTCTCCTCGTTGCTATACTAGCTGGGTACCTCTTTAACTTTCTAACAATTGTAGGAGTGTGAGAAGTCTGTTCTTCCTTCCAGAGGATCGATGCCCCAGGGCTTGAAAATTCAGTAAACATTCATCAGGGTGTCGTGCCTTATCGTATATGAAGGAGGGGGAGGAGTTCCTTTTGATTCAGGATGTACACGATAACCTCATTTTCCAGTTCTGACGGACGTGGGATAATCTATGCGACTACAGCATGTATACTAGATCTGTCGGTAGGTTCAACGAACAATGTCTCTGCCAGCTCAGCCAGTTAAAGATAAAAGATGCAGGTTCTGTTTAGTCTCCTCCACTTTGGGAAAGAATAGTGTGAATATCATGTTGTTTGGGTTCCAGATATCGGCGAAAAGTCCTTTTCGGGAGAGTTCGGCGCAGGTTTGGGGATATCTTGGAGATCTGTGCCAAAAGGTTGGTGTCGGACTGATCGAAAGGCATGCGATGGTGGACCAGGTGCATTTGTGTTAACGTTTTCATACCAAATAGATGGTAGCCCATGTGGTTGGGTTTCTGAAAGGTAAAAGTGCCATTCGATTGCATCTTTTGTTATCCTTAATAAAGTCACAATAGGCATTTTATGTGGAAGTTAAACTGATTTTAGGATCGATCAGTAAAAAAATGGAGGCAAATAGTTCCAAGAGCCGGAATACTTCCATATAGACGAGAGTTTAAAACAAAAGTGGGATAATGTTACTTACCCACTAATTATCAGAAACACCATGTTTTTTCATCATCCTCCATAAGGTGGGCCGGCTTATATCGAGGCGTTTCGCTGTCTTATCCCTTTTCCAACGGCAATCTTCCAGGGCCTTTAACAGCCTTTCTTTTTCGGTCGGATTTGATGAAATTGGAATGGCCATGAAAGTATCTGTCACTTTCTCATCAGTCTTATTGAATTCAGGTGGGAGATGCCAGACATCCAAACACTCCTCTTTGCAACGAATAAAGGCATACTCTAATACATTTTCTAATTCTCTTACATTCCCGGGCCAGTTATATTTAGAGAAAACTTCATATATTTCAGGAGACACCGGTATTACTCTTTCCTCCCACTTATAAGGCACAGTTATCGACCTTTTATAATTTAGTTTTTCAATAAAATGCTCCACCAATAAAGGAAGGTCTTCCATTTTTTCCCGCAGAGGCGGCAGATTGACGGGGATAACATTCAACCTATAATACAGATCTTCGCGAAAGGTCTTCTCCGATATAGCTTTTTTCAGATCTTTATTGGTGGCTGAAATGATCCTACATTCGGCCTTGATTGTGTTAGATCCCCCTACTTTCTCGAATCGTTTTTCTTCAACGACTTTCAGTAACTTGGCCTGCATAGCAGGGCTGAGGTCTCCGATCTCATCCAAGAAAATGGTCCCCTTCTGAGCCAGCTCAAACCTGCCCTTCCGATCCGTGATGGCCCCAGTAAATGCCCCCTTGACATGGCCGAAGAGCTCGCTTTCCAGAAGGGTTTCAGGCAATGCAGTACAGCTAACATGCACAAAAGGCCCTCTGTGTCTTATGCTATGATAATGGATTGCACAGGCGATGAGATCTTTGCCTGTTCCAGTCTCTCCCTGAATGAGAACATTCGCCAGGTTTCCGGAGATGGATTCTATTAGATGAAAGACCTCTAACATTCTGGGACTTTTGCCAATTATATCTCCAAAGTTGTACTTCTTACCCTGCCACTTTTCTTTCAATTTCTCAAAAGCGGTGACATCCACGAAGGCTGACACGCCGCCTATCGGCCTGTTGTTCAAGTCGTATAAAAGGTTAGTGGTAGAGGAAATCGTGAGGATCTCACCTTTTTTATTAATGATCATCCGCTTTTTGGTTATGGGCTGCCCGGACTTCATGCTTTTTTTCATGGGGCACTCAGCCATGCAATCCTTTTTGAAGCCCCTTGAATCACAAAATACATCCATACACAGTCTTCCAATTGCTTCTTTAGTGGAAAACCCTGTGATCCGCTCTGCAGCGCGGTTAAAAGATGTTATCCTCATGTTAAAATCGATGGTAAAAACGCCATCGTTTATGCTGTCAAGTATTGATACCATCAATTTTTCTTGTTCGATGCATAACTCTTCAGTGGGCGTCATTTCACTTTGTTGCGATAAAAGATCCTCACACTGAATCGCGAAAAAGGGAACTATCTTTTGTTCATCCTCTTCCTTCATTTGAGAGCCTCCTTATCTTTGGATGGGTAAGATGGTTGCTGTTGCTTTCTTATTATTTTTTAACATTTCATTTCATGTTTTGCTTTTTATTTCAAGCAAAAAAGTGTTTGAGAAACAATTTCTTTCATTATTTTGATCCGATAAATAAATGAAGCATGAAAAAACCCTTCCCGATAAGAAGAATCTCTTATTCTGAAATATTGTCCTAACTATATGAATTATCTCGATAAGTTTTTTTAGGTCCGAGGCATATTACGCGTTTGTACTCACCCGTTTTCCTGTTCTATAAAAACATGGCATGGGCATTGCCTTATCAGACATTTATATATCTGTGGGGTAGGTCAATGGACAATGGAACATTAGGTTGATCTTCCTAAATGCTAAATGATTAAATAGTCGATCAGCAGGCATGAGATTCGTCAGTTTGAGGTAGAGAAAAGAGTATGAACAGAAAAGAGCGATTGGAAGCGGTATTCAATATGAAGGAACCTGATGTGATGCCGGTGTTCCCACGTGTGATGGCGCAGGCCATCTATGACATGGGCTGGAGTATCCCTGATATATCGACTCAAACCGAAATGGATGCAGACAAGGTAGCAGAAGCGTTCATCACCAACATAAAAAAATATGACTATGATTTATGTTTCGGGACATACATGGATCATGGTTTCGGAGTTCCAAGTCTGGGCGGCACCCTCGACATACGAGAAAGGTTCGGCTCAAGTGTATCTGTAAAGATTCCTGCAATTCAGAAAAAAGAGGATTGGAGAGAAGTCAAAAAGAAATTGCCCTTGGATCCATTAAGGCATGACAGGATGCCGGATGCCCTCAAGGCACTCAGGATACTATGCGATGAATTGGGCGATGATTACCCCATCTCTGCGGCCGGGTACAGTGGGGTGGTCGCTGCCAGTCATCTGTTTCGAGGTGTAGGCAATATCTTGGAGGATTGTACAGAAGACCCCGATTGGGTGGATGAGATGTGCCAGGCGGCCACCGATTTCAACATAGATTGGGCTCGAGCACAATATGAGGCGGGGTGCAACAGTGTCATGTATCTGGGCGACTCCTTCGGAACTGAACTGATCTCTCCGGGAATGGCAGAACGTTTTATCCTTCCTTATGTGGCACAGGTGGTGGATGTAGTCAAAAAGGAATTTGGACAAAAGACGTTTATGCATATACATGGGAACATGAAGAGGCCAAAGTCTTATGCCTTTATGGAGAAGCTGGTAAGAGAGGCAGGGATTACTGGGATCCATTTAGATGAAAAACATGACGCAAATTGGATCAGGGAGAATGTAGTGGAAAAATTGGGGGCTCCTGGGGCTCTGGTCGTTCACGGACCTGATTTTATTGCCAGCGGTCCTGTGGAGAAAATTGAGGCCGTTGTGAAAGAGACCGTTGAGGTTGGGGGCCCTGGCGGTGGTGTCCTGATGGGTCCGAGCTGTCAAGTTCTCCCTTCAACCCCTGGACTGCACTTTAAGGCCTGGGTGGGGGCAACACATAAATATGGAAGGTACCCACTTAGCCATAAAGCTTAGGGATCAGGATGAAGGGAGTGATAATCATGGACAGTTATAGTCCGGATTGAAAGAGAGCCTTTATTAAATTGTTTATTGCCGAATCAAATTTAGGAAAAGGTTTGGAGCTCTCCATGAGGCAGGTCTTTAGGGGCGTAGGTTGGTTTTTTTCATAGAATGCATAATGATAGCAATTCTTGTTATGTTTCCCTCTTTGCCCACGTGGCTAAACGATATGATGTTAAAATAACTGTTATCCGAGCTTTATACTGATACCGTGAATACAGTTAGGAGCACAAATCCTTATGACTGGAGTATTAGATATTCAAGAATACGATAAAGCAAAATTATTACTTCTCACCGGGTTCTTGGGCTCCGGGAAGACTACCCTCCTCAAGAGGATTCTCTCTTGGGAAACTGACCTATCTGGCACAGTGGTACTTGTAAACGAATTCGGAAAGGTGGGAATCGATGGCGCCATCCTTAGAAGAGAGGGGTCGGATGTCATTGAACTTACCAGTGGATGTGTCTGCTGCACTATCAAGACGGAACTTGCGCAAACCTTGAAAGATGTTAGTGATCGCTTCAACCCAAAGAGAATCCTCCTCGAAGCGACAGGGGTCGCCGAACCGGAAGCGGTTGCTTCTATACTGGAAGATGAAGGCCTCAAGCAAAGGATGGAACTCCAGAAAATTATCACGGTCCTGGACATCAAGTTTTGGATAGGCAGGGAGGTTTTTGGACCTTTCTTCATGAACCAGATTGAGCAGGCAGACCTTATCTTGCTAAACAAAGTCGATTTGGTAGACGAAAATGAAGTCGCAGAGTGCCTTAGGGAAATTCATGAGACCATAGAAGAGAGTAATGTAGTGCCTACAATCTACTGTGAGATTGACCCAGAAATCCTATGGTTGGAAGGCCTAAAAAAAACATCGGGCAACGAACTCCTTAATTTTTTCCTGCCAGTCCTTTCCTCAACGAATAATCATGATCACAATCATCATCATCACTCCAGAAATGGTGAGCTTCATCCCCATATTGAAGACGCAAGAGGTTACGTAGCATTCGATTTTTCCGAAAGACAGCCCCTAAATGAAACCTGTTTTAGGCGTTTTCTTGAAGAGGTGCCATGGGAGCTTTTCCGCATAAAGGGTCCCGTACGATTTCCCGATCGTACCTCCCTGCTCAACTTTGTGGGCGGTAGGAGTGAGTGGGAATCTTGGGATGGTAATCAAGGAACTACTTTGGCATTCGTGGGCTGGGGAATAAACGGCGATAAGATTATCGATCAAATTCGACGGTGTGTGTTGCCGGAATAGACAGGAAAAGGAGGCTCTTGAAACGTCTGTTTCAGATTTAACGATTTATTTCACTGAATCAAGGAGTGAAACAATTTGTTTAATGCCTCATCCCTATTTTCAGTTCCCCCATGTAAAAGATGAACAGGTCTGATCTATTTATGAGATAATTTTGACCCATTTATACTTGATGAATATTGTTTTTGTTAATAATAAGAGGCTTTGAAGTGTACCAGTCCCTGATCATTAATGGGTTGGTATGTTTATTGCTAAAGAATACAGCAAAGAAATTGGCCCGCTGCGCTCCTCCTACTGAAACATAGGGAAGAATGTTCAATATTGAGGTATTAATAAATTGGGAAAGGAGAGAATAGAATGAAGATTACATTTCTGGGAACAGCCGGGCTTGTTCCGGCAGTGGGGCTAAAGGTTACAGGAAAACGGGGCATGCTTTCCATGGTGATTGATGATGATTACCTGTTAGAGGTTGGAGATGGGGCGCTGAGAAACTTAAATGCATATGGAGTGGATCTTAACGCTGTAAAAAGAATCCTGATCTCCCATTTGCATTCAGATCACTTTATAGGAATCGTTCACGTGCTTTTCGATATGATGAACGTCAGAAAAAGGACAGAGCCATTGGAGATCATCGGTCCCACGGGGATTGAGAAAGCCACGCGAGGTTTAATGAGCTTGTGTGAATTGCCTGTGGCCGACGATGAAATAAGGGGCTATGAATTAAGATTCAAGGAACTTGGTGTATCAGAGATCTTTGATGACATCCGCACAGTAAGAGGGGAACACCCCTCTGAAGCCCATGCCTACCGCATAGAACGAAATAACAGGGTGTTTTTTTACAACGGCGAATCCACCTTTACTAAAGAGGTTATCGATTTGGCGAAAGGCGCTGACCTCTTTCTTTCAACTGTCGTTGTCCTGGAGCCCCATTCGTTTCACAACTCGCCTGTGGACGTGGGCCGGGCTGCTACCGAAGCCGGTGCCAAACGGGTGGCTGTAATTCACTGGCCAACAGAATACGAGGAGAGAAGGGATGAATTCAAACAGTTAATCCAGAAACATTTTGACGGTGAGGTTTTTGTGCCAGATGATTTCACTACCATTGAGGTTTAGGAAGGGTGTACAGGGTTGATGGGTATACACCCGGAATCCCAATAGGTGGGGAAAGATCTATGGCCTGACTGAAAAGAGACCAAACAGGAGGTTAAAAAACAAACGACAGACAGGGAGGAGCCATGAGTGAAGAAGACAGACTTAAGTCGATTAAAGAGGCCGTCTTTGAAGGAGAATTAACAGAAGCTAAGGCATCTATGAAGCAGGTTCTGGATGAGAAGCTTGATCCTGCCCGGATCCTAAGTGAGGGCATTATTCCTGCGATCAGGGAGATGGGAGAATCTATGGAGGAAGGAGACTTCTTCATGCCGGAATTAAAAATGTCAACAAAAGTCTTGCAAGAAGTTGCAGAAATTCTGAGGCCCTATATTGTTTCTGAAGAAAATATGGCTTCCTACAGCGTACCACTCTGGACAGGAGAAGGGGATATCGATGACATAGGTAAATATCTTCAAACCAAAATGGAGCAGAGCGCTGATCTGCCACCTCAGGAGCAGATGCGCATTATGGACATGGTTGTTGCTGGACTCAATACCCACGAGTTCACCCCTTGCAAGATCCAGGCAAAAGAGGTTACCGACCTGTAATAAACAGTAATCTTCAAAAAACGGAGGAAGATTATGAACAAAAAGGAACGGATTACAGCAGTATTTAATCTGAAGGAACCTGATGTCATGCCGGTATTTCCCCGCGTGATGGGTCAGGCAATATACGATATGGGCTGGGGCCTCCCCGATATTTCCACACAAACTGAGATGGATTCAGAAAAGGTAGCGGAGGCGTTTATCAACAATATTAAGAAATACGACTATGACCTGTGCTTCGGCACTTACATGGACCACGGTTTCGGCGTTCCTACCCTTGGCGGCACGATCGACATACCAGAAAAGTTTGGATCAAGCGTCTCCATCAAGGTCCCCCCCATAAAGCAGAGGGAAGATTGGGCTCAAGTCAAAAAGAAATTGCCCTTGGACCCCTTAAAGGACGACCGGATGCCCGATGCCCTCAAGGCCCTCAGGACGGTTTGCAAGGAACTCGGGGATGACTACCCTATTTCTCCAGCCTACTACACTGCGATCACTGCAGCAAACATCCTCTTTCGGAGTGTTGCGGATTTGACCTTGGACTGTGTGGAGGATCCCGAGTTTGTTGAGGAATTATGCCAGGCCGCTACAGATTTCAGCATCGACTGGGCCCGCGCACAATATGAAGCAGGGTGTAATAGTGTTTTTTATCTGGGCGACCACTTCGGGACAGAATTGATATCCCCTAAAATGGGAGAGCGGTTTATCCTCCCCTATGTGGCACAGTTCGTGGAAGCAATCAAAAAAGAATTTGGACAGGAAACATTCCTGCATATCCATGGCAACATGAAACGGCCCAAGTCATATGCCCTTTTGGAAAGGCTGGTGAAAGAAGCCGGTGTAGCCGGTCTACATTTAGATGAGAACCATGATGCAGCCTGGATTAGAGAGAACATCGTAGACAAATGGGGAATACCCGCAGCACTGATTGTCCACGGCCCCGATCCTATCGCCAGTGGCCCTATAGAGAAAATAGATGCCGTTGTAAAAGAGACCGTTGAGGTTGGTGGCCCTGGTGGAGGTGTCCTGATGGGTCCGAGTTGCCAGGTCATCCCGTCGACCCCTGGGGAATACTTTAAGGCCTGGGTAGACGCAACACATAAATACGGGAAATATCCCATTGGTTCATGAAAGCCGTCGCAGGGTGGGATTGGTGTAGCTAAGAATACAGCAAAGATTTACTTTGTTGGGTCCCGATAACGGGAGGGCGATATAGTGTGAATAAAGGTAAATAGATCTTTATCACACTGATCGAATTTTGCCGATGAGAGAGTTATACAAAGGAGGAGAGATTATGACAGTTGCAGATTCAACAGAGAAAAAACTTCCACTCTTGGACAAACTTCTAACCCTATGGATATTCATAGCTATGGGTGTGGGAATAGGTATAGGATTTTTTTCACCGGCAATAACGAAATTCATTGCTGGTCTCCAAATAGGCACCACATCTATTCCTATTGCTGTCGGCTTGATATTAATGATGTATCCTCCCTTAGCTAAAGTAAAATATGAAGAGATGGGGAAAGTTTTTGAGACAAAAAAAGGTCGTAAACTTCTTGCCTTCTCATTGCTTCAGAACTGGATTATCGGACCGGTGGTCATGTTTATTTTAGCAATAATCCTTCTCCGTAATTACCCTGAGTATATGATAGGAGTTATTTTAGTAGGGCTTGCTCGTTGCATTGCGATGGTAATTGTATGGAATGAACTTGCTGAGGGGGATAGAGAACTTGCAGTAGGATTAGTAGCTTTTAACGCTATTTTTCAAGTCTTATTTTATGCGGTCTACATCTATTTTTTCATAACCATTTTACTTAACTGGCTCGGGCTTATTAAAGGATTGAATATCAGTATTTCAATCCTTGAAGCAGCTAAAACTGTGTTCATTTACTTAGGGATACCCTTTATCGCTGGTATCACAACACGGTTCACTTTAATAAAGTCAAAAGGTAGAGAATGGTATGAAAATACTTTTATACCTAAAATAAGCCCTATTACTCTAATTGCATTGTTATTTACCATCATTGTTATGTTCTCTTTAAAAGGTGAATACATTATAGAATTACCTTTACATGTAGTAAGGATAGCAATACCTCTTGCCATCTATTTCTTCTTCATGTGGTTTGTAACGTTCTTCATAGCTAAGAAAATGGGTGCAAATTATCCACAGACCACGGCCGTCTCTTTTACTGCAGCGAGCAACGATTTTGAATTGGCAATAGCTGTAGCTATAGCGATCTTTGGTATAGATTCTAATCAAGCCTTTGCAACAGTTATTGGCCCCCTTATAGAAGTGCCTGTTCTCATAAGTCTTGTAAATGTAGCCTTTAGATTTAGAAAAAAGTGGGTTTATCCGGCTAACGCGTCCGCTAATTAAAATAGAGGCGGTTAGGTTGATATCATCATTGATATTCCAAACCATAAGGGAACTTTGGATGGTGTCCATTTGCGCACCACTCACATTTCTTCAATTGAAGATTTGGCGTATATGTTGTGAAGATTGTGGTGCTCTTATAAGTAGTTTTTAAATTTGTGCTACAAAGTCAATTTGTTTTTAGTAAGGGAGGCATCAATGAGTGAGAAAAATATTCGTGTATCAGGAGCAAGTGATAGCAGTCCGGATTGGTTCTATCCGGAATGGGCGGCCAATGCCCCTTACAATAAGCCCATTGTAGTTAGGGATACCGATAGCGCCCTGGGACGATACAACCTAAAGACAAAGGAAATAGGCCTGAAGGATCTGTCTCGTATACATGGCCATATGTGTGACGGCCTGGTGATTGCCTTTGTTGAAATCAGCGCCGTATTGAACAAACTCTTTCCCGACGGTGTAGTTGACCGTACCGATCTCTATGTCGTTTCTAAGAATGGACCGTGTTGGGCCGACGCAGCGGCCTTTATGACTGGGGCCAGGATCAATTTTAAGTCCCTGAGGATCGACTCCTCTATCGGTGATGGATTCATTATCCAGAGAACTTCTACCGGAAAGGCCTATGATGTTCATTTGAAGCCGGGCGTCTTCCCCAATGATCAGGCGGAACTTGAAAACAAGATTCGAATGTTGCGCGCGCAGGGAAAGCCCGTTACAGCAGAAGATATAGATACGGTTGAAAAGATGGGCGATGCTCTGAGCTTAAAACTCTTGACGACACCCCCAGAACAACTTCTGGATATAGAAGAACTTCACGATTATAAATTTAGTTTCAGTGATATGTTTGGGAATCGGGGTGATATCATCAACAAGGATATGCCTCGATAAAGTGTTTCTCTCGGGATTTTTGATTAGCTTAATCCAGTTTGGTGTGAGTATGGAGGGCCAGAAAAGAGATTTTTTCTTTAAGGGCTAAAATGGGAGGAGGTGACACCTTAACTAACAGGAAAGCGAACACATTATGATCTAAACTAAATAAAACAGGGGGGAGTGCCATGAAAAAAGGGAGAATATTAATACTCATTTTATGTGCAGTTAGCATATTAGGGGTGATGTCGGTAATTTCATATGCCGCTGGTCCTAAAAAGCCCGAGATGGTTATGAAATTCGATGTTACGGACAAGGCGCAAATTACGGAGGTTACTACTTATTTCGGCGAGTGGAATGATCAGCCCGCGGTATGGATTGCAATAAAGGTCAAAAACGTTACCGACCAGCCAGTACAGTATAAAACAAGGTGCACCCTGCATGATATTGGTGTGAACCGTGGGTCATGGGTGCCTAATCCACATAAACCGAATATCAAACCGGGAAAGGAAGGTAAAGCAAGCTATCCCTTTACCTACAACAAATTGCCAAAGAAAATTACTTTTGTAGTTCAAGATGTGCCTAATATGGAATAACCCGAGAAGGAGAAATTATCTAAATGAAATAACTTAAAGAAAGGAGAATGAAAAATGAGAAAAATCGTTATCACTGTTCTTTTTTTTCTCGCAGGTGTCATACTCGCAAGCAACTTGGCCTTTGCCGTGGACATTGAATTATGTGCCTATTCTGTGGGTTCCCCTCAATACATCTGGACAGCAGGCCATGCACAATTGATCAACAAATATTGTAAGGATATTAATGCTACACCTGCTTTTTGCGGGGCTGAAACGGCCGTTATAAAAATGTTGGGCACTGGAAAGACGGACTTCGGGGAAGTCAGCCATTTAGAGTTAATATGTGCAGAAAGAGGCATAGAGAAATTTAAGCGATACGGCAAGAAGTCAAAAACAAGATTCTATGACAATTTAAGGGCAGTATACTTTCAGCCCTATGGCCCGATGGCAGTTGTTTCGTTAGCTGCCAGCAATTTACATAACTTCAAGGACTTAAAGGGCAAGAAGATTTCCTTTGGCTCAGCGGCCCATACCGGGACCATAGTCTTAAGGCATGCAATGGAAGCCGAGGGCCTAAAGATAGATAAAGATTATACGGCCGTATACTTTTCTTGCGGTTCTGGCCACGGCCCTGATGCTGTGGTGGATAGGACCATACATGCGTGTTATTGTATAGCTCCAGGTAAGATGCCTACGGTAATGAATATGTCAACAATGAATCAGATAAGGCTGATTGGATTTAGCAGCGAAGCGGCACGCAAGAGATTTTTTGATATTTTGGATAATACTTACGGTAAAGATAAACATGGTATTTTTCCGGCCGAAATTCCGCCAGACTTGTACGGCAAGAACCAGTTAAATACAAAACCGATTTTGGCAATGGCATATAATCTCATTTGGGCTACACGTGCCGACCAGGATGAAGACGTTGTCTATAAGGTCACCAAAGCTTTATTCGATCATTTAGATGAATTCTACGCCTTTGGCGCTAAAGCTGACCAAATTACACTCCAGGATGCCGTTAAAAGCCTCACCATCCCTTTGCACCCGGGGGCGGAAAGGTACTTTCGAGAGAAGGGTTTAGTTAAGTGAGCCCATTTTTTCAGGCCGGAGAGATATTTCTAGCTTCTCCGGCCTACCTACTCTCCTCTGCTTGATTAGAACGCGAAGCCAAGGAGGGAATAAAATTAATGAAGGCTAAGAAAGGGTAAAATGTGAAATATTTCAATTATAGAGAATTGCAAATTGAAAGTAAATTAGACTTGATTATGTTTCCCTTGTGCTTCATATTTTGCCTTTTCCTTTTCTATATAAATACTTTCAGCACACTTCAACCTCATGCGAACAGGGGAATAATTTTAGGAGCCGCTATTATAATTGTTTTACTTAGATTCCCTTTTTCTAAAACGGATAAAAAACTACGCTGGGCAGTAGACGGGATTCTTATCGCCCTTACTACTATCTGTTACGGGTATATCATTTATAGTGCCGATGAATTGGTTTATCGACTTGGGTCTCCATCAATACCCGATTTGCTTGTGTATCTTCCAGGCACACTGCTATGCCTTGAAGCTACAAGACGAGCCACGGGGCCCGCTTTTGCCATAGTAGCGTCAGGCTTCATTGTTTATGCTCACTTTGGCCATCTAGTTCCGGGTTATTTCTCCCATAGGCCCTTTGATTATTCTCGTGTTGCAGAAGCCATATTTTTAGGCATCGATGGTCTCTTCGGGCCGACTACACACGTGATGAACTCCATGATCTGGTACTTTCTGATTTTTGGTACTTTTTTGGTCGTGTCCGGGGCAGGGAATTCATTCATGGATTTCGCTTTTGCTTTAACGGGTACCCGCCAGGGGGGGCCGGCCCAAGCGGCGGTGGTATCGAGTTGTCTGTTTGGTGCTGTTTCTGGAAGTGGGGTGGCCAACGTGGCCACAACAGGGACATTTACCATTCCTTTGATGAAACGGGTGGGTTATAAGCCCTATTTTGCCGGTTCCGTAGAGGCAGCGGCCTCTATGGGGGGGCAGATCACCCCTCCTGTGATGGGTGGTGCCGCTTTTTTGATTTCAGCGATTACCGGGATTGCTTACATCACTATCTGTAAAGCAGCGCTGATCCCGACCTTCTTTTATTTCTTTTGTATCTTCATGTGTGTCTATTTTAAAGCGGGTCAAATGGGGTTAGGGGGATTACCTCGGGACCAGGTACCAAGATTGGACAAGAATCTCTTAGTCAGGGCAGGCATCCCCTTATCATCCATTTTGATGATTGTCGCAGTGCTGGTGCAAGGATTTACACCACGAATGGCTGCTTTAGTGGCTATAGTATGGATGGTGATTGTCGCAGCGATATACAGAGGAACGAAAATGAACCTTGCCATCGTGTTGAGAGGACTTTCGGAAGGCTTTAAAGCTGGTGCAGGACTTGCAGCAATTCTTGCAACAGCGGGAGTTTGCGTAGGGGTCATTTATATAACAGGGATCGGCATGAAATTTACAGCATTGGTTTTGATGATTGGGCAACAACATTTACTCTTGGCCATGCTTTTAATTATGCTCTCGGCCCTGTTTCTCGGTATGGGGTTGCCAACGCCCGCAGCCTATCTGATACTGGCAATCCTGGCTGGCCCCGCAATGATCAGGCTGGGAGCCCCCGTTCTGACAGCCCATATGCTCATTTTTTATTTTGCTGTCTTCGCCGGCCTGACTCCTCCCGTTGGGATTGCCTATATGACGGCTGCAGGTATTGCTAATGCACCAGTCATGAAGACTGGTTTATCAGCTTTCAGACTTGCTTTCGTTGGACTTGTCATGCCGTACCTCTGGCTCTTTAAACCGGGTATACTTCTTCATGGCCAAGTATTCACGGTACTTTGGACACTATTTGTTACATTAATTGGAGTCTCTGGTCTTTCCATGTCTTTGATCGGTTATTGGAAGAGGGAAATGCACATCACACAAAGAATTCTCTTGTTTGGTTTGTCATTAACCATGCTTTTCTCACCATTTTATTATCAAATTATCCTAATTTTTATAGTAAGCATTTTAATGCTACACAATAAATATGGTTTTTCTATCCTTCGAGGGAAACTGTTAGAAGTTGGCTCTGGCACCGCGTCTGAGACTGTGTCTATCAGCCATGAGAGATCCCACGGAGTAACTGAACGGGTTTAAAAGGACTTTCAATCAAGAAAGGAGATCAAGGGTGAACAAGAAAGAGAGATTTAATGCTGTTCGTGAGAAGCGAGCACCGGACTATATGCCGGTATGGCCGCGGGTGATGTCCCAGATGCTTTATAGTCACGGCCTTATGATGCCGGATGTCACCGGACAGGATTGGTATGATTCTGATAAAGTTACAGAGGCGGTATTAGCGAGCATAAAGGATATTGGCTATGACATTGCCATTCCTACCTATGTGGATTACGGTTTCGGGGTTCCGCCCCTTGGGGGCAAAATTATGATTCCTACCAAATTCGGCATTGCCGCTGGCACCACCGAAGACCAGCCTGTTAAGACGAAAGAGGACTGGCCGAAAGTGCAGAAGAAGCTGGCACACTATGATGTGAGAACAGCTGACCCTCGCATGAAGGGGGCTCTTGAGGTGATCAAGAACGTCTCCAAAGAGGTGGGAGATGAGATGCCCCTTACCCCGATGTATTACGTTGGTACAACTGCGGCAATGTTTCTCTTTCGACCCAATGAGGCCTTTCTAGAGGACATGTACGATGACCCTGAATGGGTTGAAGAGATGTGCAGTGTAGCCACGGACTGGGCTATTGATTGGATTCGTGCGCAGTACGAGGCAGGGGCCAATAGTTGTACCTTCACGGCGGAGACCCTTGGCACCTTGATGATGAGTCCCCAGATGGGAGAGCGATTTAATATTCCCAACATAGCCAGAATGGTTGAAACGATTAAGAAGGAATTTAATCAGGGCACCTGGCTTCATATTCACGGAGACATGACGAATCCCAAGGCCTATGAATACTTGACCAAACTGGCAACAGAAACTGGCCTTGAGGGCTTTCACTTTGACGAGAACTGTCCTCCGGAGTGGATTAAGGAGGAAGTGGTGAACAAGCTTGGGGTATCGGCCTGTATCATTACCGACGGTGCCAGGATTGTCAGCGGTCCAGCTGACAAGATACGGGAAGAGGTCAAGGATCAGATATCAAAGATTGGCGACGGGCTGGGAACCATGATGGCGCCAAGTTGTCAGGTGCTTCCTGCCACTCCAAACGAGCATTTCAAGGCCTGGGTGGATGCAACCCATGAATATGGTAAGTACCCACTCAAGCCATAATTTATGAGGCTCATAAATAGTATAAAACCATAAAGGGGGAGATGAATATGGGAGAATTTGCTCCACTAACACAGGCTATTATTGATGGTGATGGAAACAAGGTCATCGAATTGGTGAAGGCGGCCTTGGAAGATAAGGCCACGCCGCAATCAATCTTGTCAGATTATATGATCCCAGGCATGCTCGAGGTTGGCAATCTAATGGCAGAGGGTGAGTACTTTATACCCGAGGTGCTTCGATCCGCAAAGGTGATGAATGCGGCGTTGGAGATCTTAGAGCCTCTTCTTGCAACGGGAGACAGGAAGATGGAAGGGTATGTGATTCTGGGCACGGTTGACGGAGACATCCATGATATCGGCAAAGATCTTGTAGGCATGTTGCTCAAGGGAAGCGGTTTTGAGATTCAAGATCTCGGGGTTTCCGTGCCTACGGATAAATTTGTGGAGGCCGCCAAGGAGAGGGTTGGGCCCGTGATATTGGGCATGTCGGCACTGATTACCCCGGTGTTGGATGAAATGCCCAAAGTCATCCAGGCCATAGATGCTGCTGGACTTCGCGACAGGGTTAAGATCATGGTTGGAGGCGCACCGGTAACCCAGGAATTTGCCGATTCCATAGGGGCCGATGGAACTGCACCGGATGCAGCAGGCGCCGTACGTTTGGCCAAAAACCTCCTGAAAACCTAATCACACAGAGGAAAGTGGAGAGGTTTTTTGATCGGAGTTGAACAGGGTGACTTAAAGAGAAGAGGAAAGGAGAAATAAGAGAGAAAAAAAATGGCAGAGAATCTTACCACAATTGTTAGATCTGAGACCCAAGAGGTGTCCATCAGCCGCGACTTGCCAACGGTCATCATTGGAGAACGGATAAATCCTACAGGTAGAAAAAAGCTGCAGGAAGAGTTAAAAGAAGGAAGGTTTGAAATTGTGCGAAGCGACGCGATCGCCCAGGTAGAAGCAGGTGCGAGGATCTTGGACGTGAATGCAGGAGTTCCCCAGGCAGACGAACCCGCCTTACTTGTGGAAATGCTGAAAGTAGTGACCGAAAATACCGATGTTCCCGTATGTATTGACACAGCTAAAATCGATGCGCTCGAAGCTGCGTTAAAATTTTACAAAGGAAAGGCCATGGTTAATTCGGTAAATGGGGAAGAGGAAAAATTAGAAACCATCCTGCCCCTTGTCAAAGAATATGGGGCTGCGGTCATTGCCTTAACCATGGACGATGAAGGTATTCCCAAAACTTTGGAAAAACGCATTTCCATAGCAGAGAAAATCATCGAACGGGCAGCAAAAATAGGTATTCCTGTTGAAGACATTATTATTGATCCATTAGCCATGTCCATGGGGGCAGACGATAAGGCCGGCAAGCTAGCCCTTGATTCTATTGAAGGAATTGTAAAGGAGTTCGGCGTTAACATATCCATGGGATGCAGCAACATATCATTCGGAATTCCGGAACGCACTTATATTAACGCAACGTTTATGGCGATGGCCATCCGGAGCGGCCTTACATGCCCCATCACCAACCCGCTTGATGAGCAGGTAAATATGGCTATTGTGGCGGCAGATCTCTGTATGGGACGTGACGAATACGCTTCCAATTGGATCAATGCGTACCGAAAGAGGGAGAACGCCAAAAAGCAGTAACTGGCCAATAATGAATTTTGAGGAAAAAGACAGGAGCAACCGATGATTAAGAAGATTCAGTTTTACACCGCAGGGTGCCCACGATCTCAGATTACAGAGAAGAATTTGAGGAAAGCGATTGCCCAATTGGGAATAGAGGTTGAAATTGATAGTATCGATGATCCGAAATTACACGAGCAAGATGGTGTCTCTGCTTTTCCCGCGATAAGGATTGATGGTGAGATTAAGTCCGAAGGGCCATTTCTTACCGTCGATGCCTGCAGGGAGATCCTGTCCGAGTATATTAAATGATGCCTACCCTAAAGAGTTTTTTTGGAAAGGTATAAAATCATGAAGGTAGGAGTCGTTATCTATTCAAATGATCCGGAAACGGTTTGGAACGCTTTTCGTTTTGGGAATTTTGCTTTAGAGGAAAACGATCAAGTCAAGGTATTCTTACTGGGAAAAGGAGTGGAGTGCGAATCTATCAATACTGACGAATTCAAAGTAACAGAACAGATACGTTCTTTTGTTGATAAAGGCGGCAAGATATTTGCCTGTGGCACCTGCCTCAAGATTCGGCAATCCGAAGGTTCGGAAATATGTCCGTTGTCAACGATGAAGGATTTATACGAGATCGTTAAGGAAAATGGCAGAATTGTTACCTTCTGAATCTACAGCCGAAACACGTTCACCTCCAACAACAGAGGAAGCCGCCAAGGAGGTATCAGGTTCCACGCAGAAACTACTTGTCTAAGGAACCTGAGGAAATGGAACCTGTTGATAAAACATAGCTTGGCAACAATAAATAAGAAGGCTGCCATCACTTAATCATTATAGCTTTCTGGATCAGTATTGAAGCCTTTTCGGGCTTTTGAAGGGGGGTGATAGAAATCAGGCAAAATACACAAGGTTTAGGGAAAACAGTATGTTAAACAACTAAACAGGGAGGAAATAAAAATGAACTTTAAAAAAGTGGTTCTTTGTCTTGTTATTTTCATGTTTTTCCTTGCTTCCACGCCAGCGTTCGCACAGCTGATCAAAACAGACGTGATCAGCACAGAGAAGATGAAGATAGTCTGGGGATACTGCCCCTACGGCATGTTGGAAACTTCTGTTATGAAGGTGAAGAAGTTCTATAAGAAGTACCTGCCGAATGTGGATGTAGACTGGTTTTTTGGCCTGTGGAGCGTGCATCTCATCAACAACTGGATTGCGGGAAAGATTGAAATCGCCTACCTTGGAAATATGCCCGCTGTCATGCTTCAAGCTAAAGTCGGAAACACCAAATGGGTCGGCGTGGCAGTATATCCACATGGCGACGTTGGTGCCATCTTTGTGCCCAAGGGTTCCCCAATTAAAGACGTAAAGGAATTGGACGGTGCAACAATGGCCACTGGAGTCGGCTCCTCTCACCACCGCATCCTTGAGGAGGTTGCGCGGCAGGAGGGAATAAAGTTTAATATTGTGAGCCAGAATCCGGAGGTGGCCATCGGGAATCTTGAAGCTGGAAAGCTCGAGGGCTTCTGTTATTGGCCGCCATATATTGAGCTTTGCCGGTATAAAGGGATTGGTAAATGTCTTGAACCCTGTAACACCAAAAAATACGAACCTTACGTGAATGCCATCTGGCCCATTTTGGTGAGTGAGAGTTTTGCGAAAAAGCACCCCGATATTGTAAAAGGACTGATTAGGGCTGATAATGACCTCCATGATTTTATGGTGAACCATCCGGATGAAGCCGCAGCAATCGTCCATAAAGAGTTAGAAGAAAAGATCCCGTTGGAGTCGCTAAAGGCCTCGCTTGCAAGATACCAATACTCAAACGAATTGACAGATGAGCACATTGAAGTCATGCAAAGAGATATTGACTTTTTGCACTCAAAAGGGTTCCTCAAAAAATACTTCAAGGCAGCGGACTGGGTTGATAACAGCTTTTATAAATAGGTGCTTAACAGTAGAAGGCAATCAGCCTGATGGCCGGTTCGGGAGGATGCCAAAAGCATCCTCCCGACCAACCATAGATTCGGACTGGCCTAAGAGAGATGCTCATCTATTTAGAAGGGAACAATTATGACTAATGCGGAACAAGAAGCCTTGGGTCTTGTTTTTGAACGACCAACCTTCTTATCCAAGGTTTTCAGTGAAAAGACCATACTAAATACCATTTCGATAGTGTCCGTATTTGTGGCCTGGGCATTGCTGGTTCATTTCCGGGTATACCGATTCGTGCTGATACCAAGCCCGGCCGAGGTCCTGGAGTATGGCCGATGGTGGGTTGGGACTAAAGTTTTCTGGATTGATACTGTAATGACCACAGGCCGGGTCTTGGTAGGAGTCGGAGCGGCCTATCTAATTGGGATTCCATTAGGGCTGATGATCGGCTGGAGAAAGGTGTTTTCCGACCTGACCTTCCCGACATTAGAGATCCTTCGCCCGATTCCAGCTCCTGCCTATCTGCCTATAGCCATTCTGCTTTTACCAACGCAGGAGCTGAGCGTAGCCTTTATACCTTTTATAGATGCCTTTTTCCCAGTACTTCTAAACACGATTGTAGGGGTTAAGCTAATCGACCGCGATTATTTTAGGGCGGCACGGTGCCTTGGTTCCAGCCCCAAACAAATTTTCTGGCATGTGGTCCTGCCAGGTGCCCTGCCATCTATATCAACAGGATGCGCTATTGGTATGGGCATCGGCTGGATGGGAGCGGTGGTCGGCGAGATGATCACGGGAAAATGGGGACTTGGTTACAGGATTTGGGAATCGTATATCTTAATCAGATATCCCCTGATTATTGACGGGATGATCGCCATCGGGATTCTGGGTTTTGCCTCTTCGGTGCTGATTCGATACTTAACAATTCGACTTGTACCATGGCGGAAGGCAATTACCGAATCACTTGACGAATCCATCACCAAATAGGGAGGAGAACACTGTGTCAAATAACATAACCGTTATTGAATCTCAATTCTGGAGAAAATTTAGCAGGATAGTTGTCAATTGGAGCCTTGCGAGAAAAATTCTTTCACTGGTTATTTTCATACTTCTTTGGACCATACTTGTACAATTCATTGGCTATTTCCATCAGATCCCTACGCCTAAGGCCGTCTTTTTGGCCATATTCGAACTCCCAGTAACTCTCGTACTGACAAATATTGCCCTAAGCTTTTTCAGGGTTTTAGGAGGGTTTTTCATGGGAGTGTTGATTGGATTTCCCATGGGGGTGGCAATCGGATATTCAAGGATATTAAACCGTCTGATCTTTCCAGCCTTTGAGATGGTGCGTCCGATCCCCCCTATCGCATGGATTCCGATGACTGTGCTGTTCTTTATTAATTTCGAGTCCCAGGCTATCTTTCTGACTTTTTACGGTGCCTTCTTCCCGATTGTCTATAACACCATGGGTGGAATTTCCGAAGTGGATATCCGTTTGCCCCGGGCCGCTATGTCCTTCGGAGTTGGAAAAAGACTCATGCTGTGGAAAGTGATCATGCCGGCTGCCATGCCGCAAGTTTTTACCGGGATGAAACTCGCTATGGGAATTACGTGGATTCTAGTCGTCGCTGCGGAGATGCTGTCCAACAAAGGTGGCATGGGCTATTATGTATGGTACAATCATACGGTAATGGATTATCCCCATGTGGTTTTAGCGATGGGAATTATCGGTTTATGCGGGGCAATTTGCAGCGTTGGGGTCGGTCTTGTTGGTAACTACTTCACGAGATGGCAGAGGATTTTTTAGGGAGGTAATGTATGGTGACTGCGAGTCAAAAAAGTGAGGTTGTCTTCAAGCACGTGGCCAAGGTGGCCTATTCCAAAAAAAGCCACACTGTTATTCTCAATAACTGCTCATTTACCGTGGAAGCTGGAAAGCTGACCGTTCTTATCGGTCCGTCCGGATGTGGCAAAACCACGGTGGTTAACATTATTGCAGGTTACGAAAGGGTGGATCGCGGAGAAGTTATTATGGACGGGAAACCCGTTGTCGGGCCCAACTGGGAACGGTTAGTTATGTTTCAGGAAATGGCTCTCTTTCCTTGGTTAACCTGTTACGAAAACGTTATGTTTGGCCCTATTGCCCGCGCCCTTCCCAGGAAAGAGGCCCACAGTGAGGCCTTGATGCTTTTAGATAAGGTCGGTCTTGGTGAGTTCTGCGATAAATACCCCAGTCAGCTCAGCGGGGGTATGCAGCGGCGGGCCGAGTTGGCACGGGCCCTGATCAACAAACCCAAGGTCATGCTTATGGATGAGCCCTTTCGCGGTTTGGATGCCATGACAAGGAAGTTGATGCAAGAGTATTATCTGAAGCTTTTTGAGGAAGTAAGGGCTACCAATGTCTTCGTGACATCGGAGTTGGAAGAAGCTGTAATTCTGGCAGACAATCTTCTGGTGATGACCAACAAGCCATCTAAGGTAAGGAAGGTTATTGACGTTGATCTGCCTCGTCCGCGGAATTGGAGTATGGCCACCTCGAAAAGATACCTGGAAATAAAGGGGGAAGCCCTGGAGCTGCTCCACGATGAGGCCGTCAAGGCCTCGGCGGCCAGTGGCAAGGTGGACGTTGATCTTACAGGTTTATTAAGGAATGTGGAAACGGGCTAAAGTTAGAAGGAAAGAGGGAGGAGGCCGTGGATAATGCAACTGCCGAAAATGGGAAGGGGAGAATCCTCATCGACCATGTAGAAAAGGTTTATGATCCAGAAGGTGTTAATGTCCATGCCCTGCGAGATTGCTCTGCGGATATCAAGCCAGGAGAATTGGCCATGATTGTAGGGCCGTCCGGGTGCGGTAAGACCACTCTGCTAAACGCAATTGCAGGATTCGATAATGCCACTGGCGGGGCAATCTATCTGGACGGAGAAACGATCGCCTCCCCTGACATGATTCAATCACCTGGCGCTGATCGCATAGTAGTTTTTCAGGGTGGCGCCTTATTCCCCTGGAAAACCGTGTTGAGCAATATTACTTACGGCCCGGTAATGCAGGGAAAAATGAGCATGGATGAAGCCGTGAGCGAAGCCCGCAATCTTATGGAAAGGTTAGGACTCAGTAGGAGCATAGAGGGCCTATATCCGGATAGTCTCTCATCAGGGATGAGGCGCCAGGTAGAGATTATTAGAGCGCTCGTCAACGATCCTAAGGTTTTGCTATTGGATGAACCATTCCGTGCCCTGGACAGCATGACAAAAGGCCTTATGCACGAGTATCTACTTGGGGTGTTCGAGATGACCCATAAGACCATCTTCTTTATCACCCATGATCTGGAAGAGGCCGTCTTTTTAGCTGACCGAATCTATGTTATGACCACTCGTCCTGGGACCTTCAAAGCTATCATCGATGTGGACATTCCCAGACCCAGAGACTTCAGGGTTCAGGCCACCAAGCAATTTGTAGAGATCAAGGAGCAGGTCAGAGGAGAGGTGGATGAGGAAACACTGAAGGCCTTTGAAGCAGGAGAAAGGGAGTTGGCTTAGAGTTTCCTAAATGGCAAGGTTTTGATAGTAAAGAAAGGCATACGTTTCCCAAGGTGAGGAAGAAAATGGTACAACCGATAACAAGTGATGAAGCCTCCGAGAAGGTATCACAACTTTATTTGAATGGATACGCATGAGACAGAGCATTCCTGCAAGTTATGCAGGAGACATTTCAGCTCCCGGAGGACAAATGGGCTTGGCTTAACTACCAAATTGAAGTATCGGAGGATGCTGAACATTACGCCTGTAAGATTCTGTCTGCTGCAGCTACAGCGATATTTTTGGATCTTAAAAATAGAGCCCAATTCAGAGACAATCTTTCATCTGAAGAAGCGATGAAGGAATATGAGGAACTGGTGATGGATCTTTTTACCGCCTTCCGCAAAGAATTCGGGCATTGTGATTGCCAATCCCTTCTGGGTTTCGACCCCATGAAATATGACGAATACCCAGAGGATAAACAGGAATACATTGCCAAGGGAGATTGGATAAAAGAGTGTTGTGTCCATTACATAGAGTTTATTGTCAAGGCTTTATATAAAAATAGATAAAAGATGGTACTAACTCACCAGAGAGATCTTAAGGTTTAGGGGGTAAAGGCGATCATGACTCTTTATTCATTTGTGGAAGGGCCATTATTGTGGATTGCTTTTTTGACATTCATTATCGGCAACTTTGTGAGGGTTGCCCTGTTTTTCTCGGTGTCTGTCAAAAAGGACAAGATCATCTATCAACATTTCAAATGGAAATACATTTTTGCCACTATCGTGCGTTGGTTGTTACCCCTTAATAAGGGTGTGATCAAAAATCCGGTTTTTGCCACCATCGTCTACATATTCCACATTTGCCTGATTGTGGTGCCCATCTGGTTATCCGGACATATCATCTTGTGGGAAGAATCCAGGTTTGGGTGGAACTGGTCAGCGATGCCAGATGTATGGGCTGATTGGATGACCCTCATATGTATTGGAATTGCAGTTTTTTTCTTGATTCGGCGCATCGTTTCGCCGGATATCCGTTTTATCTCTACTAAATCAGACTATCTGTTAATCATCGTGACAGTTCTACCTTTTGTTACCGGATACTTTCTAAGCCATGGAACTCTAAATTCAGTTCCTTTCTTGAGTGCTAATATGCAAATCATTCACATATTGAGTGCGGAATTGATGCTCATCGTGATCCCATTTACCAGGCTTTCTCATTTTATCCTCTTTTTCCTTTCCCGGGGTGCTACCGGCATTGAATTTGGTCGAAGAGGATATTCTATGTAATGCAAGCCATCTGATTCATTCATGTTATTTTACTAAGGAAGCAATTATGACTGAAGAGATAAATCCATTAGCCATTATGGACTTTTTGAGTGCTAGAGTGGGTGCTCGATTCAGGATGTGGCTGAATATCTGTACACATTGCGGACTTTGCGCAGACACCTGCCACTACTACCTCTCCCACGATAATGACCCCGAGATGATTCCATCCTATAAGGTGAGATTTTTAAAGGAAATCCTCAAGAAAAAGGGGAAAGTCGATAAAGTCTATCTGGATAAGGCCTATCAGGCAGTATACCATGAGTGTAATATGTGCAGGCGCTGCACTATGTATTGCCCTTTTGGAATAGATATTGCCTTGATGATAGGACTCCTGCGAGCACTCCTGTGTTCCCAGGGAATGGCACCGGAAAGGCTATCGATGGCGATTGAAAATTACAAGGCTTTCGGTAACCAGATGGGCATAACCAAGGATGAGTGGTTAGAAACCTTAGAGTGGTGCGAGGAAGAAGCGGCGGAAGAGTTGGTGGGTCTCAAGATTCCCATTGATAAAAAAGGCGCCAAGATTATGTACACGCTCAATCCCAGGGAGGTCCAGAGCTTCCCGCAGGACATTATGGAAGTCGCTAAAATCTTCCATGTGGCCGGCGAAGATTGGACGGTTCCCAGCGAGAAAGGCTGGGATATGACCAACTTGGCCATGTTTGCCGGGGATCTCACGATCGCAAAAATGATTGTGGAAAATACCTTCAAACGCGCCGAAGAATTGGGGGTGGAACAGGTTGTGCTTTCGGAATGAGGCCACCCTTACAGAGCGCTTCGGTTCGAAGCGCCCACCTGGTTGGGATACACGCCCAAGCAAGAGGTTATTCATTCTGTAGAATTATTTCACGACTATATACGCGATGGCCGGATAAAGATAAAGGAAAAGGTAAAGGTCCCGACCACGGTACAGGATCCCTGCAACATTATACGATGCGGCGGCCTGGCCGAAAAGAATCGACGCCTGGCGGAATATTTTTCTGAAGATTTTCGACCCATGAAGCATCAGGGGAATTACAATTACTGCTGCGGTGGTGGTGGAGGGGCTATTCCCATGGGCGGTGAGATGAGAAAAGACCGCCTGAAAGGGGGTAAAGTCAAGGCGGACCAGATCAGGGAAACCGGAGCCAAACTCATTTTCGTTCCCTGCCATAACTGTATAGATCAGATAAGGGATTTGATAAAGGAATACAAACTTGACTGCAAGGCAGTACATTTCAAGGAAATAATTGCGGAACAAATGATAATACCTGAGGAAATGCTACCAAAAGGTGAAGAGGACAAAAGAGAACTCCCTTATGCCACAGACACGACATAAAAAAGCTCTTTCGTTGAAATCCGGTATTCAACTGAAAAACGCCTTTAAGACCTATACCCGAGAACTGGATAAGCTCATTTCACCCCAGGAAACCATCAGGAGGGTCCGGGAGAGACTCCAGAAGGCCGGGATCGATGTCTTAAGCAGGACCCTTCGGATTGATACGGGGCGCCTTGACATTCCGGTCTATATCAGCCTCTGTGGGACGGATTCAGTTCGGATTATCGGAACTAAAAAGCAGATGGGAAAGGGTTTTACTCCACAGCAGGCTGAGGCGAGCTCCTTGATGGAGCTGGTTGAACGGTATAGCTTTTTTTGGTTTATAAAGCGGAGTCCTTTCCCAGAAGCACCATATCGTATCTTGCGGGATCAAGCCCTTGACTTTAGGTACATTCCCCTTTCGGTTTATGATCCAGACCCTGTAAACAAAAAGAATCGGCTCTGCTTTGAAGAACTCCCTTTGAAATGGACCTGGGCTTTTGACCTCACACATGGAAAAGACATCTTGATCCCTATCGACTGGTTCTACCTTATTCATGAATATAACGGAGCGGCTGCCGGTAATTCTTTGGAAGAGGCTGTGCTTCAGGGACTCTGTGAGGTGGTAGAACGCCATGTGTCTTCTATAATCAGTTATGAAAAGCGGGCTACCCCAAGCATTGACCTTGATTCAATCAGGGATCCTGTCGGTCGGGAACTTCTTAACAAGTTCAAGCGTAATGGGATCAAGGTATATCTAAAAGATTTCTCGCTGGGAACGGGAATTCCTACGGTCGGGGCCCTTGCCTATGATCCCGTGACCTTCCCTGGATCAAGTGAGATCATTTTTACCGCCGGTACCACTACCAGTCCTGAAAAATCAGTTATCAGGGCACTGACAGAGGTCGCTCAGTTAGCAGGAGAATTCCAGCACAAAACTACCTACCGCCCTACCCTGCCCAAATTTACCCGACTGGAGGATGCTTCTTATCTAATACATCCAGACAGCATCGTGGACCTTTCTAGCCTTCCAGATGTCTCAGACAAGAATCTTTACCAGGAAATCAAGGCTTGTGTAGCGGCTCTCAACAAAATCGGCCATGACGTCTTTGTGGTTGATGTTACCCACAAGGAGATTGGTATTCCGGTTATCTATATCATTATCCCGGGCGTACATTTCATGGATCGAACCAGGGAAAATAGTGTCTCATATCACGCGGCAAGGCTGGCCTCCCAACTGGCCGATGAAAGGCGTGCGGTGGCCGAGATGGAACGGATAGCCGGGTTATTCCCGTACCGGTATGAGGTCCATTTCTTCCTGGGATATGCGTACGAAAGAATTGAGTTGCCGGATAAGGCCTTATCACAATTTGGTGCAGCACTGAAAATGGAACCAAGGAGTATGGATCGTGCCAGTATCTACTGCCACATTGGGATCGCATATCGGAATCAGGGGCTCTATGAAGAGGCCATCCAGGCCCTTGAAACTGCACGGGAGCATGATGAGATGCTAAAGGAGATCTACCAGCAGTTAGGGTTTTGTTATTTCAAACGACGGGCCTATATGAAGGCGATTGAACAATTTGAGAAAGCCCTTGAGATTGATCCCGGGTCTGCTATAGATTATGCGAATATCGGGGCGAATTTAAAGGCAATGGGCCATACTCAGGCAGCCGTTCCCTTATATGAAATGGCCCTGGAAGTTGACCCGGACCTGGAATTTGCCCGTACTCAGCTACAACAAATTAGTTAGATGGGCAGCATTTTTTTACCTTTAATTCAGGGAAAGGAGAATATTGTCATGCCAACTGTTGAATTTCAAGGAAAAACTTTTGAGGTGGATGAAGACGGTTTCCTTATTAACTATAGTGACTGGTGTCCGGAATGGGTTGAATACGTTAAGGGGAGCGAGGAGATTGAGGAACTTACCGACGAACACTGGAAGTCCATCAACGTAATCCAGGACTATTACAAGCAGCATAAAAAACCTCCTATGGTCAGGATCTTTGCCAAGGTAACCGGCTACAAATTGAAGCACATCTATGAGTTGTTCCCGTCCGGACCTGGCAGAGGTGCATGTAAAATGGCCGGTCTGCCTAAACCGATCGGATGTGTCTAAAAAGAAGCCCTGTTCTTGTGAAACTGCTTGCAAAGAAAGAAAAGAGAGACCAAAATCTTGCTGAATTACAGCACACTCGCGAATAGTGTAGATTTGGCATATACGAATTCTACCTTTCCGCATAATCAAGCGATTTCTTTTAGCTTTTCCATTATCGCATTACTAATTTACGGAGTCTGATTAAAAAATGGAACATGCCCAAAAAAATACTAAAAAAAAAAGAAAAAAAGTCTTGACATCAGAAAATTAGTTTAGTAATTCTTATTAAGAGACCGACTGGTTTGTCTCTAATCCGAAGGGAATCAAGAGTAGATGAACCTGAAAGAGAAAATCATATACGAGGCCATAAGACTATTTTCCTTAAAAGGGTTTTTAAGTACCTCCATTAACGACATATTAGAAGCAGGAGCAACCTCAAAAGGTGGTTTTTATAATCATTTCAAGAGCAAAGAGGACCTTTTTTTCGCTGTGTTAAGTGAATCACGTAAGATTTGGCGAGAAAAGACTCTTTATGGCTTGGACCAGATTAAGAGCCCTATCGAGAAAGTTATTAAGCTCTTGGAAAACTATCGAGACCGATACCTGAAAGATACAAACGACTTTCCGGGGGGCTGTATTTTTGTCACGCTCTCGGTAGAATTGGATGACCAGCGGCCGCATTTAGCTCATGAGCTTAATGAAGGATATATACGCTTAAAAAACATGATCAATAGGTTACTAGATCAAGCACAAGAAGGTGGTGAACTACGTGCTGAAGTCGATACTCAGGCCCTCACCGAGATGATCTTTTCTGGCATGCTGGGGACCTCAGTGATCTACGGAATGGACAAATCTCTTACCATCCTCGATCGAGCTTTCATTTCCTTAATTGAGCATCTAAGGAGTTTACGTGGCTAATATTTTTTTTGTATAGAAAGACCGACTGCTCTGTCTTAACCTGAAGGGAAGGAATTTATTATGGATTTTGAATTAACTGAAGAGCAAAAGATAATGCAGGAAACAATTCGGAATTTTGCCAAGAATGAGCTTGAGCCTGTAGCCGATGAGTTAGACCAAGCAGAGGAATTTCCCTGGAAGAACTTCAAACGGATGGCCGAACTCGGACTCACTGGCATGATTCTCCCGGCAGAGTATGGAGGCAGTGATACTGGGGAACTCTCGCTGAGTATTGCTACAGAAGAAATCGGTAAGGCTTGCGCATCGAGTGCCCACTTACTAGACAGTCACCTGCTTTTATGTGCTAACTCAATTTACCATTTTGGGAATGAAGAGCAACGGCAAAGGTTCCTACCCCCTCTTGCCAAAGGAGAAAAGGTAGGCGCCTTTGGACTCACTGAGCCAGATGCAGGGAGTGACGTGAGTAATTTGCAGTTGAAAGCGGTTAAGGACGGTGACAACTACATCCTTGATGGGCAAAAGACATTCATCAGTAATGGGGAGGTCTGCGAAACTGCAATCGTATTTGCCAGTATCCCTGAGTTAGCACCACGAGGTATGACCGCCTTTGTTGTGGAGATAAGAACGCCTGGTTTTACAAAGGGCAAGAAATTCAAGAAACTGGGCATGCGTGCCGCAACTACTGCCGAGCTCTTCTTTGAGGACTGCCGTGTGCCCTCGGCCAATCGTATAGGGGAAGAAGGAAAGGGTATGAGAATAGCGCTATCCACCCTTGACCGTGGACGAATCGGTATTGCCGCCCAGGCAGTTGGTATTGCGCGGGCAGTTTTAGAGAAGTGTACTGAGTATTCTAAACAGCGTATACAGTTCGGTGCGCCTATTTCCCAAAACCAGGCCATTGCCTGGAAACTGGCGGACATGGCAACTGAGATTGAGGCGGCACGATTCCTTTACTACAAGGCCGCTTATCTCGCTGACAAGGGTGAACCCTTCTCCACGAACGCCGCCATGGCTAAGGTATATGCCGCTGAGCTTGCAATGAAAGCTGCTACCTGGGGCATCCAGATATTTGGTGGTTATGGGTATATGATGGAATACCCCATGCAGCGGTACTTCCGCGATGCTAAGGTGACTGAAATCTACGAGGGGACATCAGAAGTTCAGCGCATGATAATTTCCAGGGCCGTTCTTAGCTAGGCTAACCAGACTGAAAAACACCAAAGCAGAGGTAAACTAACACAGAGGTGGCAAGAGGATAAAACCCCCAGCTGCCTTCTGTGGCGGAGAAAAGGCATCGGTAAAGCTCTTGGGCAAAAAAATGAATCAGCAAACAAGGAAGGAGGTGGTTGAGATGGGAATATGATCAAAAGCTAAAGCAGAAGCTTCAGCCCCAAGAGCCTTAAAATAGATGCGATTTATTCGATAACACTCATAACCAAAGAAAAGAGGATCATTATGAAAAGAAATACGAGAAGGTTTTTAGTTTTTGGAGTTGTTTTTCTGGGGGTCTTGGTTTTGAGCGCAAATGTTTCTGCCAAGACAGTGCTCAAGTGTAGTTCTCAATGGACGGAATATATGACAGGCTCCAAGATTGCTTCATGGTTTGCCGATGAAATCAAGAAGGCAACTAAAGGCGAGGTGGAGATCAAGATCTATTTCTCCGAGTCCCTTGCCAAAGCTGGGGAGAATCTTCATCTTTTGAAAAGTGGTGCTATCGACATGGCTGAAATGTCCCCGGCATACTTTCCTGCTGAACTTCCAATTACTACTGCCGCCAATACTATCCCGTTTGGTTTTGACAACATTTGTGAGGGCAGCGCCATTGGTAGGGCTTTTATGGATGAGATCCCTGCCTTTATGGAGGAATCACTGCGTCACAATATACGCCCACTTTTTTTCCATTTGCTCAATGATTACTTCCTCGTGACCAGGGAGCCAGTAAAAAGACTTTCTGATATGAAAGGGAAGAAGATTCGTGCCTGGGGCAATCAGATGCCTCGGCTGTTTGCCGCAGCTGGAGGAATGGGAGTATCGGTCTTCATTGCTGAGGTTTATGAAACTTTACAGCGAGGCGTAGCAGACGGAACTATTATAAATACAGATGGTTGTGTGGCTTACAAACTGTATGAGGTGGCAAAACACATAACAGAGTATCCTACGATATGGCAAGGCCCGGCCTGGGGATGCTATATAAATGAAAAGGTATGGCAGAAACTCCCCCCAGATCACAAAAAGATATTTCTTGAAACTGCAGAAAGGGCCCGTAAAAGGGAGCTCACTGTGACTTATAAGGCAGATACGGAGGCCAGAAAGACATTGAAGGCCCATGGCGTGCAATTTCATAAGATGCCCGAAGAAGATGTGGCTAAATGGAAAGAGGCAACTCCTGATTTCCGCGCGGAGTGGGTAAATAAGATGGAGAAGAAGGGCAAAGGGCAAGCAGCCAGAGATACGATCAAATTGTGGGACAATATCCGTCGATGGGTCGTGTGTCCTTAAAAATAAGATTAATGTCAGAGCATTGTCCCAAAATTGAGGCATAGAAAGCAGGAACTGCGGGAAGCTCCTATTAGGTGAAAAGCGCAAGGCTAGGATCAAATAGTATTATTTGCGGGCCGTGCCGAAGAGCAAGTGATTATATCGGGGTTGAAGGGGTATTGATTCTGTCAGAAAGGGACACTCGTGGATACGAGCTATAGTTTGACTGTGTTCTATTGTACCAATCAATATCCCCCTATTCCATTTCAGTCCTATTATCGCTCCTTTTGATGGTTTCACAAAAAGTCCCATTTCCCCTCCCCCTGATGGGAGGGGATTAAGGGGAGTGGGCTGTAAGTACTTGAGATGCTACCTTATTTACCCTCACTCCAACCCTCTCCCATCGAGAGAGAGTGGATTTTTCAACTTTTTGCGAAGCCATTATCTTTAAATTATGAAAAAGCTAATTGTCAAATAAAAGGGAAGGAGATAAATTTCTCTTCAAATTCAATATGTCTAAGAATAAAAATAGGAAACAAGGCTTACACTCAATAGATCCAATAGGTAAACTCTGCGATTTTGGGGCCTTAATAGCGGGATTGGCATTGGTGCTCATGATGTTTATCGGAACTGCGGACGTGATAATGGGAAAGCTTTTCAATAAACCAGTTCCTTCGACATTGGAAACTACCGTGTCGCTTTTGGTGATGTCCTTTTTTATGGCTCTTGGCTTCACGCAATTACACAAAGGCAATATTGCTGTTGAGTTGTTCAAATCACGTGTTACGGGAACCAAGAGATATTTTTTAACCCTACTCGCTTACTTCCTATCATTGGTTTTATTTTCCGTGCTCGCCTTCCAAGGGTGGAAGTTCGCACTATACAGCCTCAGGATAAGGGAATTTCTACAAGGGCCAATCGATTTTCCACTTTATCCTGCAAAGTTGATAGCTGCTTTTGGCTTAAGCGTAGTGACATTGCAGTGCTTTAATGACTTGGTTCATTGCATCTACAAGATAGCTCGGAGAGGTTAAATAGGTGGGTAGCTATCAGTTGGGGATATATTTTGCTCTCGCGCTTTTCCTACTCCTTGGCTTAGGAGTACCTGTTGCTATTGCAATGGGGGTTTTGGGAGCCGCTGGGTTGTTTATTGGCGTCGGCCCAGCTTTTGCCTTATCATTTCTCGAAAGTCTTCCCTATCACTTTATTGCCAACTACGGTTGGGCCGTGCTGCCACTTTTCGTCCTGATGGGAACCCTCGCAGCCGCTTCCGGGATAACCGAGAGAATGTTCAGAGCTATCAATTTGTGGATCGGGAATCTAAGGGGCGGACTTTATCTCACAGTGATCTTTGGTTCTGCTGGCTTTGCAGCTGCTTCAGGGTCGACAACAGTAAACGCGATAGTATTCACAAGAATGGCCCTGCCAGAAATGCTCAAACACGGATACTCAAGGTCAATATCGCTTGGCTGTATAGCGGCATCAGGGACCTTTGCTGCGATGATTCCTCCCAGCATCACCATGGTCATTTTCGCCATACTCACTGAGCAGTCCATTGGCAAACTCCTATTAGCTGGAATTATTCCTGGATTCCTTTCAGCTTTTCTTTATGCCATCTTAATTATGGTTCTGGTACGCGTGAAACCCTCCATATCACCTAAGGCCTCGCTTAAAAAAGCTTCCTTAAAGGAACGGATCGCTTCACTTAATGGGGTATGGGAAGTAGTAGTTTTGATTATAATCGTTCTTGGCGGCATTTACGCCGGGGTCTTCCCGCCTTCTGGAGCAGGCGCAGCCGGAGCTTTTGGGACTTTGTTGCTCGGCCTCGCGAGAAAGGGTCTAAGGGGTAATTGGCTGATGGAATCCATAAGAAGCTCTGTTTCAACGGCCTCTGTTATTTTTTTAATACTTATGTGTGGCATGATATTTTCTCGATTTATGATTCTTACGGGAGTAGTGGAAGCATTCGTGCACCTAATATGCAGCATAGCAACTACAACACTATCACTCATTATTATTCTCAGCCTGATGTACATTTTTTTGGGCTGTATCCTTGACACTACCTCCCTGATGGTCATCACTTTGCCTTTTGTGTTTCCCGCAGTTTTGAACGCTGGTATCGACCCCATCTATTTCGGGATTATTTTGATCAAGATTATTGAGATCTCGGTAATAACGCCGCCTGTGGGTATTAATCTTTTCGCGGTTATGAGCGGGGCAGGTAAGGATGCCAATTTCAAAGATCTCGTCACCGGTATCGTGCCGTTCTTTTTCGTTGATATATTCACGCTTGCTATCTTGATATACTTTCCATCACTGTCTCTTTGGATTCCTGAGAGAATGATTCAGGGGTAAACATCCTGGATTCTAAAGGAGGATAAACAATGTATAAATTAGACGAAAAACAATTTCCATTGGAAATGCGCCTTAAAGCAACTGAGCGTACATTCAATAAATATATTGGTACTTATAATGTAGCATCTATGAAACACTGGGCGATGAGGGAATAAAATTGATTTCAACCCCCAGCGAGATACGGCATCTGCTGAATGTTATTCATCATATTAAAATTTCCCTTGGAGTTATCGTGACTCTTTAAAGAGATTGTGGGAGAAGATAGCGAAATGGACAAACGGGTAACACGAATAAATTTAAAGATGACAGAAAAATATACCAAAAAAGGTCATTGGAAAAATAAGACGCTTTATGATTTTTTCCAAGATATTTTGGAAAAAAATCCAGAGAAAACAGCTGTTGTAGATAGGAATCATCGTCTAACTTTCATGGATATAGAAAGTCTATCTAATAATTTGGCTTTCTCATTAAGAAAATTAGGTATAAAGAGAGGGGATGTTGTCTCATTTGCGCTTCCAAATTGGTATCACTCTGTCATAATCAACATGACCTTAACAAAGCTTGGGGTAGTGGTAAACCCTATCCCTCTTATTTATAGGGAAAGGGAAGTATTATTTATCCTTAACGATGCTCAATCTGTGGCCATGATAGTTCCTAATATCTTCCGGGGATATGATTATGTTGCGATGCTCGAGAAAATAAAACCCAGTCTCCCAAACCTTAAGCACATTATTGTTGTGGGTGATAATGTTCCCAAAGGATCGATTCCCATGGAAGAGCTTTACAGGGAAGTTGGATCTTCATTGCCGCTTGAAAAAATTGATCCCAACAACGTCAAACTTATATTATACACTTCAGGAACAACAGCTGAGCCTAAAGGGGTTCAGCATACCCATAACACGTTAATATGCGAAAATCTCAATGCTTCCAACTTTTGGGGCGTTAAAGAAGAAGACGTAATATTTATGCCTTCTCCTGTCACTCACGTCACTGGTTATCTGTACGCACTAGAACTTCCTTTTATAATTGGTAGCAAAGTTGTTCTGATGGATTTATGGAAGCCAGAGAGAGCACTGGAATTAATGGAAGAAGAAAAGTGCACATTTACCGTTGGTGCCACTCCTTTCCTGCAAGGTTTATTACATTCTGAGGAGATTATAAATCATGATATCGGTTCCTTAACTTTTGTTTGTGGAGGTGCATCCGTACCGCCAGAACTTATTAGGGAATCATGGAATAAATTATCTTGGAGAGCCTTTCGGGTTTATGGCTCAACGGAAGTCCCCACTGTTACTTATGGGATAAGCCAAGGTGGGCCTTCAGAGAAAGCTGCAGAGACAGATGGAATAGTTTATGGCAATGAAATAAAAATTGTTGATGACAATAATAGATTTCTTCCGTTTGGAGAGGAAGGAGAGATTGTGGTACAAGGGCCAGAGTTATTCTTAGGCTACACAGACCCTGCCCTTAATCAAGAATCCTTTGATGAAGAAGGATGGTTTCATACAGGCGATCTTGGCAGACTAAGCCAGGACGGCTACTTAGAGATTACTGGAAGAAAAAAGGACATTATCATTCGTGGGGGAGAGAATATAAGCGTTAAAGAGATTGAGGATCTTTTGCATAAGCATCCAAGCATTGAAGTCGCTGTGGTTGTAGCAATGCCTGATGCTAAAATGGGTGAGAAAGCATGTGCTTATGTAAAATTAAAAGAAGGAACTCAATTAAGCTTTGAAGCAATGATTAATTTTTTACTGCAATATAAAATAGCCAAACAAAAATTACCTGAGCGATTGGAGATAATTAATGAACTTCCTATGACACCTTCGGGTAAAATAAAGAAAAATGAACTGAGAAAGGATATTGCTAATAAAGTGGGAATGTCGGCACCTCGCATATGATATTTATACCGCATTTTGCAAAGAATTTTAAAGTCATTTTTGGGTAATAGTTATGAAACAACTAAATGATTATTTTAAAGTTGCCAATGAGTTAGCAGAACAAAGGTTTTCAGAAAGGCCTGCCAATGTAAGGGAAATGTTGATGAGAACCTGTTCTCGTTTCCCGGAAAAAGAAGCTCTTATTTGTGGAGAGTATAGGCTTAGTTATCAAGAATTGCTCAATTCAGCAAATGCACTTGCTGCGATATTTCAAAATAGATATCAGATCAAAAAAGGGGAGAGGATAGCTATTCTTTTACCTAACAGCATCGACTATGCCATCGGTTATTTAGCAGCATCTCAAATAGGGGCTATTAGCGTCAATTTAAATACTCGTTGCCGATTGAATGAATTGGAATTTATGATAACAAATTCACGCCCGAAATTGCTAATTACATGCCCTGAATTGTTTGAAGAGATAGAACTGTTCGCAGTGAAATATTTTATTTCTGAAAACATTATTATGACTCCACCCAATGATAAGAAAAAAATGCCATCCCTATCCGATTTAATAGAGGAGGGGAAGCATGATACGCCTCAGTTACCAGAGATCAAAGAAGAGGACATCTCAGGCCTGATGTATACTTCAGGCACAACGGGAAAGCCAAAGGGAGCAATGATCTCTCATGGAAATATTATTGCAAATTCTCTTATTCTTTCAGGTGCTTACCAATGTCAAGAGGATGACATTGATATGATCTTGGCGCCCATGTTTCATGTCACGGGCCTTTATGGCCAGTTATTTCGATCCATTTACATAGGAAGTACTTGTGTGATCGAAAAGGAATTTAAATCAGAACAGGCTATGAAGACCATCGAAAGACAGAACGTGACCGTTTGTGTGGCAGTTCCAACTATCTTTTGGTTAATGATGGTCAATGCAAAATTCGACTCCTATGATCTATCATCTCTGAAAAGAATTATCTATGGTGGAGCTCCTGCATCGCCTAACTTTGTTAAAAAAATAGAAGAAAGATTTCCTCAAGCCATACAAATTAATGCCTTTGGGCTCACGGAATGTACTTCGATTGCTACAATGCTGCGTCCTGCGGAGGCGATTCGAAAGAGCGGATCTATAGGTCTTCCCGTTCCCCTTACTGAAATACAGATTGTCGATAAAGACGATAAAAGGGTTCACCCCAATGTTGTAGGAGAACTCTTAATCAAGAGTCCTCAGATCTGCCAAGGTTACTGGGAAAATGCAACGGCCACAGAAGAGGCATTTAAGAACGGATGGCTTCATACAGGGGACCTAGCCAAGGAGGACGAGGAAGGATTCATATATTTAATGGATAGAAAGAAGGACATGATCATTCGGGGCGGAGAGAATATCTATTCCATTGAGGTTGAGAATGTTCTGTATTCTCACCCCAAAATACTTGAAGCATCTGTTGTAGGTGTGCCTGATGCGATATTTGGGGAACAGGTAAAGACTTGCGTTGTTTTGAAAAGTGGCGAGAGCGCTACTGGAGAAGAAATCCGCACGCATTGTGAAAAACACCTGGCTGACTATAAGGTTCCTAAATATATTGAGTTTTATGATTCATTGCCAAGGAATCCTGGAGGAAAAGTAATCAAGGGAGAGCTCTCAAAAATGGAGTAAATGCGCTTCATGGTAACATGAAAAGATACCGGTTAAATTTGTATTCTTATGCTTTGATGGAGAAAGCTAAAGAGTCAAAAAACTACCATCCAAATTAGAAAGAAAAAAAATGCTGATTCAACAAATAGTGGTAACAGATGTGAATAACTAGAAAGGAGATAAAAATGGCAAGAGTATATAAGGAAGAACCAATGGAAAAATTAGTTAAAATGGAGATTGGAGACCAACTGATTACAAAATCGAGACCGCTCACAAAAACAGATCTTGAAATGAGTGTGATCGTTAATGGTCTCTATCATCCGGCTTTCTGTACTGAAGAAGGCGCAAAAAAATCTGGCTGGAGAGAGCCGGTATTTCCCGGTTATGTAGTTCTTAATTATGCAATTGGGCTTCTGATACAAACAGAGGTTCCAATTCTAACGATAGGGTATTTGGGGATTAATGATTTAAAGTTTGTCGCCCCAGTTTATCCAGGCGATGCAATCAGATTCGAGTTTTTACTGACCCATAAAAGGCAAACAAAAGCCGGAAACTACATAATTGAATATGACTTCAAAGTTAGAAATCAGGATGAAAAAGTTTGTATAGAAGGGCACAATGTGTGACTGTTTCCACCAGCATAAGGTTACAGTTGTAGCCTAGGATACAACTTATATATCTACTGTATAATGAGTGAGTATTTGTTCGGCGGCGCTGGTAAGCTAGCCCAGAAAACTCAAAAATTAAAAGAGAAAATCTTTAAGTATATACATATACACATTCCTTTATTTAGGGGTGCTTGAGAATAGACCAACCAAGAAAGGGAGGATAGAAAATGGCAAAGATATATAAAGAAGAAGAGTCGAAAGTAATGATGCTAGATATGGAGGTAGGAGACAAATTGATCACAAAATCACGTCCGCTCTCAAAAACGGACCTATATCTAAATCTTATGGTTCTTGGTATTTATCATCCCATGTTTTACAATGTTGAGACCGCGAAGGAGAAGGGATGGAAGGACACGATATTTCAAGGAGTAATAGTGATGAATATAGCTGAAGGACTTTTACATCAAAGCGGGGTTATAGCTAATTCCAGCGCATGTTTAGGCAGCGATAAGGTAAAGTTCACAGCTCCGGTATTCCCGGGAGATGATATTAGATATGAGCTTGAGATAGTCTCCAAGAGGCAAAGGGAGAATAAGGATTGGGTGGTTACATTTAAGTTTGAAATCAAAACACAAAATGACGAAATAGCTATAGATGGCCTCAATACATTACTTTTTACAGCGAGTTGAGAGCTGTTTTTATTTAGTTTGTAAAATTTAAAAAAGAGTATGGGATATTTTTTTGAGTAAGTTAAAGTAAGGCGGAAGGCAGAGATTTATGAAAGATAATCTTATTACCACACCTCATAATTTCTCATTTGATAAGCAATATCTTACATAATCATCGAAGAATGCTTTAAATTGGCCTTAGAAATCCACGTCCTTTGGGCGTGGTCAGAGTCAATTGGCTTTGCCTATTGACTGCCCAATGGTACTCCAATAATTGAGTTGTCCCCACAACATCAACAAAGGAGGAACCAATGAGCAGATTTCAAAAACTATCACACGTAATATGGCACTGCCAATACCATAATGTATGGGTGCCTAAATATCGATATAGATTTCTCACGGGTACAGTTGGTCAAGAAGTTAAGAAATGTATTCACGGTTTTTCAGGCCATTTAGGCTGTGAGTTGGTTGAGCTTAACATTCAAGAAGACCACATCCACCTGATAACTAATGTTCCGCCCAAGGTATCTATATCGGAATTAATGGGTACCTTAAAAGGCAGGACAGCAATAAGGGTTTTCACCAAGTTTCCGAATCTTAAGGAGAAGCCCTATTGGGGTAACCATTTTTGGTCTCCTGGTTATTGTGTTGATACAGTTGGTCTGGATGCCGAAATGATACGTAAGTATGTAAAGTATCAAGAAAGCAAAGAACGTAGAGAAGAACAAATCAGATTTACATTTTAAACGATGCTCAGGGGACAAGTCAAGCTTGCCTTCTCTGGAGGCAAGCTTCCGCCCCCTTCTAGGGGGCTAAATCAATACCGCGTCCTTTGGGCGTGGTTGTTTATTA